>OIZI01000425.1_pt1 | contig 22229 bp, 18 predicted proteins | sample 1588441 | NCBI WGS metagenome assembly OIZI01 (sample SAMN03283284) | human gut metagenome | biome: human-associated habitat; material: feces | host: Homo sapiens | place: Peru | collected 2012 | reverse complement strand
TGTTAGCTGGTCCATAAAGTGTAGCCACAAAGCCCTTAACTGATACTGTATTAGATGTCTTAACATCGCTCTCAGATGGTCTTGAAGCTGTTGCAACAAATGAATAATCGCCGCTTGTCTCTGGTGAGAATTCAAATATCTGCTCATTGCTTGTAACTGATGATGACTGTGTATCTACAACCTTGCCTGTAGAATCCATCATGTCAACCTTAACTGTTCCTGCACCAGTTGAACCGATAACACTGCTAGACTTAACTTTCATAGTTCCCTTATCGCCTGATACAGATAATACTGGTGCTGATACCATATCCCAGTTATCAATAAATGATGAGAACTCTCCTTTAAGTGTTGATGCATCAAATACTGTGCCAGTTGTTGCACTTACAATCTTTAAATTGTCAACGACTGCTGTTGCACCGCATAATGCAATACCTACATTAACTTCTTCGCCAAGAACGCTGCTTAAGTTCTTACCATCATCATCTGGTAATATCTGCCAGCTTACCTTATCAATAACATCTTTGTCGCCATCTTTAACCTCTATACTCATGGCTTCTGATGCTCTTGTAACTATAACTGTATATTTCTTATTAGCTTCAAATTTTCCCTTTGCAGAACCACCATTATTGTACGATGTCTGGTTCTTAGTTCTATATGCGTTGAATTCTCCACCATTATCTCCACGCATATAAAGACCGCCTATATATGGATTAGTTGCAGTGCTTGCATCGCTTACTGCACCGATAAAAATACCTCTTCCCTTAGATGGGACTGCTTTCATTGTTATGTCCGCTGATAATGTAAAATCACCTGTTATCTTGCTAGGTGTCACTACATAACTCATGTTAGTAAGTGACTTTGAGGCAATACCACCGCTTGAAGCTGGCTGTGAAAGCATCATGCTTCCTGCTGTTCTTGATATTGATATTGCATTATCTTCTGACTGGTTGATTACGCTTAAGCCCGGAATTGCTGATGATGTATCAACTGGCTTATATGGCATACATACTACTGCATCACTTACTGCTGATGCTGCTGGAGTAGTACGTACTGCTTCAACAGTGATTGTATATTCTTTAAGATTATCTAATCCTGTTTTTTCATATGATGTAACTGTAACATCTGTTAATGTCTCATTAGTTACAACAAAATCACCCTGCTTTATTGTAACCTTATATGATGTAGCTTCTTCTACCTTCTGCCATGATAAATTAATCTTACCATCTCCAGCCTTTGCTTTTACAACTGGCTTTTCAAGAGGAAGAACATAATCTATTGCTGGTGAAGTTGTTACACCTGCATTTTCTTCACTTCCAAGCTTTCCATACACCTTAAATGTGTATCTGCCTGTACTGCTTAATGTATAATCATAGCTTGTAGCTGATGCATCTGGATTAATTGTCTCTAATTTTTCGTCACCCTTCATTACATCTATACAGAGCTTACCATCTTCTTTTGCTGCTGTTGATGTTGTCCAGCTTATTGCCGCAACATTACCGCCTTTAAGGGATGCTGTCGCTGATGCGATTACTGGGGCTGTACCTGTTGCTTTACCAGCCTTTTCTTCTGCTACACTGATGTAATATATATTGGCAGGCTTCATTTTTGAATCATTTGTTAGAACCTTATATGTTCCTGCCTCATTTAATTCAAAGACATATTCTCCTACTGTGCCGCAAGCAACTTCTTTATTATTAGATGCTATTCCTGTTGTCTCATTAATAACAGCCAATGATGCCTCAGAACTACCATTAGAGGAAACTGCGTATACTTTTAATGTTGCCTTATTTCCTGATGCAACTGTAAAATTAATAGAATTAACACCTGCTTTTTGAAGTTTAATTCTATTTGTTATTTTTGTCGTACCATTGACCGGAACATCCTTTGCACTTGAATCCACTACAATTCCCTTTGATGAATCTGTAGATACAAGAGTGAAATAATTACTTGTTCCACACTCCTTTGTAGTTCCCGCTACCGTAGTACCAGCAGTCAAATCATCTGCGCTTAACACATATGTTCCTGTTGCCGCTTCCACTGGAACTAACGTAAAATCTGTCGGTATCAGACCAACAACCATCAGCACTGCCATAAATATTGCTGCAATGCTTTTCCACATTCTGTTCATATAAACCCTCCTAACACATAACCTGATGTATTAACGACATCAAAGTCAATACTAGCCTTTATCAGGATTTATTTCAAGGTGCTTTTGTGCAATTCTACCAAATACTCAAAAAAAAAAAAACATTGTTGTATATTATGTATATTCTTTTAAAAATAATATTATATGATTGTTCATTTTTATATTGACATATGTATATGTGCATACTATTATAATATTATAGTTATAAACAGTATATCCATCATGCTATCGTCTGTCTCGATACATTTCACATAAAACACGTTAATTATCTAATTTTAGAATTCTTGATAGTCTAAAATAATAACAAAGCTCCAATAAACAAACAGGGAAGAAAGAAATGCTGCCAGATGAGCCGCCCTCAACATAAACATTTCTTTCTTCCCTATTTTATCTGTTACTTCTCCACCAGATAACTGCTCACACAATACAATGTCTGTCCGTTATATTCCACTCTCGACCAGCCAAGCTCTTTATTATAGCCAGTTCTTGTGAGTGTAACGCCATTTTTAACTGTAGCAACAACCTTGGAGTCTGTAACACTTGGCTTGTTTCTAAGGTTAATCTCGTCCTTAGGTGTAACCGTTTCATTACAATCTGTGAACTGGGTATTAAATCCAGTTGTAGCTGCCTGGCTTGTCTTCTGTGTGAGATCTGTCGTCAGATAGCTTGATACTGCATAGACAATCTGTCCATTGTATACAAGACGCGACCAGCCGCTATTGCTCGTTGCTGTCCTTGTTATCATCTGTCCATTTTTAAGAGTTGCTATGACATTAGAATCAGAGCCCTGACTTGGCTTATCACGAAGGCGGACTTCCTCTTTGGCTGTAACAGTATCGCTCACCTCTGTAAAATTCATATTGGCCTCAACATCTGGTTTTGCCGCAGCCGCTGTCTCACCACTTGCAGAACCATTAGTTCCGGTATATCCAAAATATGCAACATTTATATCAACATTGGTACTGATTCCACTGACTGTTCCTCTGTTCGTGTACTGCCACATATCACAGCTTCCAGTGTAGCTTGTCGAAGGTGTCGCTGGGTACGCGGCCGATGGGTACTGTGCTACCCACATTTTATATGAAGCCTCAAGACTAATCGTATTCCACAATCTGTTGCCTGACAATTCGCCGGCAGCCGCATAGAACATCGGCGTATAACCTCTGCTATACACTGCCTGCAAAAATGCATCAGCAACGCTTGTCCTCTCTGAAACTGACATATCATGCTGTCTGCTGTCGGATGCCTCAAATCCCTCACAGTCAAACGCCACCGGATAAGTTATGTTGTAATCAGCGATATAATTGGCAACCCAGTCTGCTTCCTCTATCGCCTCATTTTCACTAACCGCAGATGAGAAGAAATATACACCTACCTTAATTCCATTGGCATCTGCCTGCTGCATATTGTATTTTGCGTTAGTGTCCTCATATATTACGCCTGTCTTCTGCGCTCTATAGCCAACTCGTATCATCGTAAAATCCACACCGGACGAAGCAACCTTCGACCAGTCTATCGTTCCCTGAAACCTTGATACATCCACGCCGATAGTCACATCTGATGTCTCATTAGTACTATTAGAGAGCGTAACCTTGGCTCCTGTGCCTGAGCCCTGATTCATTGAATTATCCGCACCGCTATACTGTGGGTCTTCCTGAATATCTTCAATCTCCTCCTGCACTGTAGCTTCTGTGGGATTGCCTGATGAAACTGACTCGCTTGTTGATGCATTATTATCAACTACAGCCACACTGCCCGTAACGCTTACATCCTTGGTTTTGTCTGACTTATTATTCATCTTATTTGCCATCACAATCACAACGCTTGCCAGTATAACAATTATAACTGCCGCAATACCTGCGATGACAACTGTATTTTTCTGATTTGGCATGGCAATCTGCCCCCCCTTCTTCGTATTCAATATAGCTGTTATATAATTTCATACGCACTATACGCACTAAAAGTAACTTTTGTTTTAGGTTATTTTATTATATCACATATTAAATTCTATACATTTCTATTTGAATTCATATACTCACTTGCCTATCTGCATTTAGCATATCCACCTATTTACCCTTGGATTTTAAAAATGGCTTCCTTCCAAAAAATCCAAAATCATGCATTTTACACTTCGCTAAACCCAAACTTTTTCTCTATATTAAAAAACAAGCGGAAAAATCCAAAAATTTTAAGATTTCTGGATTTTTCCGCCATTATAATTCTATTTGACCCAAACTAACATCTGCGGCAAACATTTCGCAGGCATTTTCCACATGTTTTGGGTCTTTCTCAGCTTTTATCACCTATAGCGCCAAATCGCCAGGCATGTCATAGACATCATCTACTTTCCTGATGCCAGCCAGCTTCAAAAACATCTTCCAGTCCCTGATGCCAGCCAGCTTCAAGTGCGCCAACACCACTACTTTCCTGATGTCGCCTTAAGTCTCGCCATCGCTCTCGCAAGAGATGCTCTTGAATGATAATACTCATGGATACTCTGCTTCTGGCGAAGACGTTCCTCGGCTCTCTGCTTGGCTTCCTCAGCACGTCTGACATCAATTTCTTCTGGACGCTCCGCTGTCTCAACAAGAAGAGTAACACGGTTATTGACTATCTCAACGAATCCCATGCCTACAACAGCATGAATCCACTCATTACTGTCTTCCGGCTGGAATTTCATCTGACCTTCGTCAATCGCAATTACCATATCCTCATGGTGGGCGAGAATCTCTTTCTGTCCATCATATTCAGGAACTATAAGCGATCTGCATTTACCCGCATAGAATATTCTGTTAGCTGATATTACTTTAAGATAAAAACTTGCCGCCATATAATACTCCTATTCTACTTTTAAGGAATTTCCAAGTAAACAGCCTGCCCATCTGGGTCAGGCTGGAGCAGCCACTAACCTTAAACCAGCTTTAACCCTGCTTTGCCAAGTGACTGCACCTTGCCGCATTACTGCATCTTTGCAGCCTTTTCCTTAACATCATCTATAGTTCCTACATTAAAGAACGCATTCTCTGGGTACTCGTCCATCTCGCCATCGATGATAGCCTTGAAGCCTCTTATAGTCTCCTTTAATGGAACATATACACCCTTGATGCCCGTGAAGTTCTCAGCAACATGGAATGGCTGTGATAAGAACTTCTGAATCTTTCTTGCACGGAATACTGTAACCTTATCCTCGTCAGATAACTCTTCCATACCAAGAATTGCAATGATATCCTGTAATTCCTTGTACTTCTGTAATATCTCCTGTGTCTTTCTTGCTACCATGTAATGCTCTTCACCGACAATGTCTGGCTCAAGTATACGTGATGTAGAATCAAGTGGGTCAACAGCAGGATAGATACCCTGCTCAACAATCTTTCTTGAAAGAACTGTTGTAGCATCCAGATGTGCGAATGTTGTTGCAGGAGCTGGGTCTGTAAGGTCATCGGCAGGAACATATACAGCCTGTACTGATGTGACAGAACCATTCTTAGTTGATGCAATTCTTTCCTGTAACTCACCCATCTCAGTTGCAAGTGTAGGCTGGTAACCTACGGCTGAAGGCATACGTCCAAGAAGCGCTGAAACCTCTGAACCAGCCTGTGTAAAACGGAATATATTATCAATGAATAAAAGCACATTCTGATGCTTCTCATCACGGAAATATTCTGCCATTGTAAGACCAGTCTCAGCAACTCTCATACGAGCTCCAGGTGGTTCGTTCATCTGACCGAACACTAACGCTGTCTTCTCAAGAACGCCTGACTCTTTCATCTCTGTCCAGAGGTCATTACCCTCTCTTGAACGCTCTCCAACACCTGTGAATATTGAATATCCACCATGCTCTGTAGCTATGTTACTGATAAGCTCCTGAATAAGTACTGTCTTACCAACACCGGCACCACCGAACAGACCAATCTTACCACCCTTAGCATATGGTGCAAGAAGGTCAATTACCTTGATACCTGTCTCAAGAATCTCCTCTGCAGGATTCTGTTCCTCAAATGTAGGTGGTTCTCTGTGAATCTCCCATTTAAGGTCAGTATCTGGCTGCTCACCGCCATCAATAGCCTCTCCTAAGACATTAAATAATCTTCCAAGAGTCTTTTCTCCTACTGGAGTTGTTATACCTTTACCTGTCGCTGTTACTTCCATATCCCTGCACAAACCTTCGCTTGATGCAAGCATGATACAGCGGACAGTGTTATTGCCTATATGCTGTGCGACTTCCATCACACATCTTTTACCGCCATTATCAACTTCAAGTGCGTCTCTGATTGCCGGAAGTTCCTCATCTTGAAACTCTACATCGACAACAGGACCCATTACCTGAATAATCTTCCCTTTCTTCATAAATCCTCCTTCGCACAAATCACATTTTAAGAAACACTAACCAAGATTATATCTGGAAATCACTTCTTGCGCTTCTTTTTCTGTGATTTTGCACCAGCTATTACTTCTGTTATCTCCTGTGTAATCGCCGCCTGTCTGGCACGATTATAAAGAATATCCAACTCATGAAGCATGTCCTTCGCACTCTTGGAAGCAGCTTCCATCGCCATCATTCTGGCGTTCTGCTCACATGAATACGACTCAACTAAAGCACCATATATGAAACCAACCAGATAATCTGGAACAATTCTATCCATAACGACTTCTGGAGAAGGCTTTAAGGCAAGCTCCTCTCGCTTGTAATCCACTGGAATCTGGATATTGAAATCTGCCTTTTTCAGTGGAAGAAGCTGTGATATCTGTGTTTCCTCCTGTATGGCGTTAACCATACTTGTATATATGATATAGACCTCGTCTAATTCTTCATCCCTGTACAATTCAAGAATCTCCTCAGCGATATTTCTCGCTCTGTTAAGAGTAGGATTCTGTACAGTATAATGAAACTGCTTCTCTATCTCTATACCACGCTGTTCAAAATAATGTCTTCCTAATTCGCCAAGTACGAACAGTGAATGGTTTGGATGGTTTTTAAGATGCTCCTCTGCAATCTTTAATACATTGTGGTTATATGAACCGGCAAGGCCCTTATCAGCAGTTATAACTATATATCCAACCTTTCTGTCATCCATTGGAATGTCATCATTGGATTTGAAATAAATGCTGTCGATATCTGGAATATGTCTTAATATTCGGCTCATCTCTGACTGCAATGTAAAGAAATATGGTTCTGTATCTGAGAGCATCTTCTTGGATTTTTTAAGTTTAGAAGAAGAGATCATGTACATGGCATTAGTAATCTTTAATGTATCATTGATACTTTTAATTCGATCCTGTATTTCCTTAGTGTTTGCCATATTATCCTCATTTCTGCACTATTGCTTATTCAGCAAATTCTTTGACTGCATCCATAATCTGGTTAACGATTGTATCATCAATCGCTTTAGTCTCTTCTATCTTTCTTCCAATCTCAGGATGTTTAAGGTCAAGATAGTCAAGCAGTTCTGACTGATGCTTCTTGACATCCTTAGTAGGAATACTATCAAATGCGCCATGGCTTGCCATTATAAGTGTCATAACCTGTTCATGCATTGACAGTGGATGGCATAATGGCTGCTTGAGCAGTTCCATAAGTGCCTTACCATGTGCAAGCTGTGCCTTAGTCGCATCATCAAGGTCAGATGCAAACTGTGTGAACACTTCCATCTCTCTGTACTGTGCAAGGTCAATTCTTATGCTTCCTGATGCCTTCTTCATTGCCTTAGTCTGGGCTGCACCACCAACTCGTGAAACCGAAAGACCTACATTAACGGCTGGTCTCATACCTGAATTAAACAGGTTAGTCTCCAAGAATATCTGTCCATCTGTGATAGATATAACATTAGTAGGGATATATGCTGATACATCTCCTGCCTGTGTCTCTATGATTGGAAGAGCTGTTATTGAACCTCCGCCGAGCTTGTCACTTAATCTGCTTGATCTTTCCAGAAGTCTTGAATGAAGATAGAATACATCTCCTGGGTAAGCCTCACGTCCTGGTGAACGCTCAAGCAGTAATGAAAGTGCTCTGTATGCTACCGCATGCTTAGAAAGGTCATCATATACTATAAGTACATCTTTGCCCTTGTGCATGAAATATTCTGCCATAGCAGTTCCTGCATATGGTGCTATGTACTGAAGTGATGCAGGGTCACTTGCTGTAGATGATAATACTATTGAGTAATCCATAGCTCCATTTTTAGTAAGTGTAGATACAATCTTTGCTACACTTGAAGCCTTCTGTCCGATGGCTACATATATACAGATAACATCCTTACCCTTCTGGTTAATTATTGTATCTGTTGCAATTGATGTCTTACCTGTCTGACGGTCACCGATAATAAGCTCTCTCTGTCCACGTCCGATAGGGAACATTGAATCTATTGAAAGAATACCTGTCTCCATTGGTGTGCTTACTGATTTACGGTCAACGATACCAGGAGCCTCATTTTCAATAGGTCTGTAATCATCTTCCTTTATATCGCCCTGTCCATCAATAGGCTCACCCAATGCATTGATGATTCTTCCTAAGAAGCCTTCACCAACTGGGATACCAGCCTTCTTTTTAGTTCTAACAACTTTAGTTCCTTCTTTGATTCCTGTATCACGTCCAAAAAGGATTACACCAATCTCGTTCTGGCGGATATCCTGAACCATTCCTTTAACTCCATTATCAAATACTACGATTTCACCGTACATCGCATGGTCAATTCCGTATACAGTGGCGATTCCATCACCAACCCATATTACATTACCAGTCTCGCGGCTTGCCTCGTCCCAGCTAAAATTCTCTATCTCACTCTGAATAATGGAGATTATGTCTGTTGCACTAATTGCGCCCACAGGTGTCACCTCCTAAGTTAATTTTCTTTCAAGCTGACGGAAACGTCCTTCAAAGCTTCTGTCATACTCTATATGATGGGCACGTATCACGTATCCACCTAATAATGACTCATCAACGCTTTCCGTCAATTTAATTGTATCTTTCGGATATCTGCTCTTTAAGAACTCCTCAGCCTCTGCCCTGTTATCATCCCCGCTCTGTGCGTTGATAATCTCAGCTCTTATAATGTGGTTCTGCTCATCCCAGTATCTGTAATATGCATCAAATATATCTTTGAACTCATCACATTCCCCAAGCCTGCACATCATTTTGATGAAATTAACGATAACATCTGGTGTCTTATCTAACGCAAACACCTTATCAATTATCTCGTACTTCTTATCAAGCTGGATTGTCGGATTGGTAAGAACCTCATTAAGCTTTGGCGTTGTAAAGTAAAGTTCCTGTGTCTTTTCGACCTCATTCCTGTCAGCAGACAGCCGGTATAAAACTATCGCATTATTTACTGCTGCCTGTGTCATAAGCCTCACCCGTCTTTACAATCTTTCTAGCTGCCATAAGGGCAAGTCTGGCAATATCAGCCTGTGCAGCCTTAGTTGCCTTCTCCTGCTCATTAGCTATATCTACTTTAGCCTTTTTTAACATAGCATCTGTTTCCTGTTTAGTTCTCTCAACAGCACGGGTATGCTCCTCATCGGCTCTTGCTCTTGCCTCTAAGATAATCTGGTCAGCCTCAGTCTTGGCATTATCAAGCTTTTCATTATATTCACTCTTTAATGCACTTGCATCTTCCTGATTCTTCTTAGCATCCTCAAACTGCTGTTTTATCATCTCTTCCCTTGCGGTTATAGTCTTCATAACAGGCTTATACAGAAACTTTTTAAATATCAGATATAAGACGAGCAGATTTACAACTGTCCATATTATGTTCCATGGATCTATACTTAACATTGCTTCGCCTTCCTTTCTCACTAATTCTTATCTTTATAAGCTTCTAAAACTCTAATCTGTGTCACTGATTTAAGCAGTGATACGATTTAAACAGTGGACTCCTGTTATTAGCCTAAGAAAAGGATGATAAGTAAAGCGATAACGAAACCGTAAATAGCTGTTGCCTCTGCAAGGGCACATCCTAAAAGAAGTGACTTACTTATCTTGCTCTCAGCCTCTGGCTGTCTTGCGATTGCATCTACTGCGCTGCTTGTTGCCTTACCGATACCAAGACCGGCACCAATACCTGTTAATACTGCTATACCTGCTCCGATTGCTACTAAAATTGTCTCCATGATTAAATCTCCTTTTTTATAAATATTTTATTGATTTACAAATGTTAATCCGTTGTCTACTCTGTTGCTTCCTTAATGAACAAGCCTGTCAGGAATACGAATACATATGCCTGAATAAGTCCATCAAAGATATCAAAATAACAACTGAACACTGCTGGCACAACCGCTGGAACAACTATCTTAAGAAGCTCCATAATTACGAATGAACCAAGAACATTACCAAATAGTCGCATACAAAGTGACAATGGTTTAATGAAAATCTCCAATATATTAATTGGAAGTACTACAGGCATTGGCTCTGCAAAACTTTTAAGCCAGCCTTTAGTTCCTTTGGCACGAATTCCAGCTACTTCGATAAGAACTATACTCATGATTGCAAGAGTTGCTGTCACGTTCATATCCTTAGTAGGTGGCTTGAAGCCTAACAGCCCGATTAGATTGGCTATACCTATGTATATAGCTATGGCTGAAAGATATGGGATATATGATATTCCCTTCTCTCCTACCGTCTCTGTAAAGAAATCGTGCAGTCCCTTTATCGCAGTCTCAACAACTATCTGTCTGCGTCCGGGGTGCTCCACACTTAGATTTCGGCTCAGCAGAATACACAGCAGAAATACTACCGCCATTATAATCCATGTCACAACCACTGACTCATACACCGGTATTCCTCCAAGCAAAGGTATGGTAAACACTGTCTCGCAATTAAGTTCTTCCATTAGCTTTTCTACCAAAGCATCCATCTGCGTTACCTCCTTTCTAAATATGAAACATATTTGAATTTTTTATTATTTTAGCCACTAAAAAAAACAATGTCAATCGCTGATTCTACCTACGATTGACATTGTTTTGACACTAGTTTTTTGTCGATTTTGCATGATTATATTTGACGTTTTATAATCTTTTTTGGAGATTTTGCACATGCAAATTTCAACATTTTATATTTAGTTTATACTTTTATGGAACTTTTTGTTAAAATTTTCCCAATTTTCGCCCGAAGTTTCGGACAAATTATATCCAGACAATTTTACCAATATGTCTAATTTTCCTCTGAGTCCTCAATTATTCTAAGTCCGGCAGTACTTGTAACAGGGAGTGAGAACACGATTGTTCCCGCCTTAGTTCCTACTCCAGCCTTCTCCATTATTGCACTCATAATCGCATTTTTCTGTTCTGTCTTAGAGACTATGAAGATAATCTCCTTCTCAGACACTAACGATACTCCGAGGAACTGCTCTGCCCTCTTCATTCCGATACCCTTGCCATGAAGTACAGTTCCGCCAGTTGCACCGCCCTCCTCGGCAGCTCTCATAACCTGTGTGTTATATCCATAATTAGCTATCGCAACGATAAGCTCATGTCCCGTCTCCTTCAATACGCTCTCATCTCCTTTCTCATAATTCTGACCATCAACAAGAAATCCCAGTGCTTTCTTGCCACCCACACTGCTTAATGGTATTGTGAATGCTATTCCTGTTCCCGGCACATCAATCTTTAACTGTGTCTGAAGACCTCTCTTGATTGTCTTCCATGTATCTGCTGTGACTATTGCAAAATGTACGCCCTTCTCGTCATCCTCTAATCCGAAATAATCTAACACATCACTCGCCGCTGTTCCGCGTCCAAGTGATATATTGCCTGCATAAACTTTATTCTCCTCATAGAATCTGGAAAACTTAGACATATTTTTACGGCTGCATATAGTCACCATCATATATAATTCACTCATATGTACACCCCCTTACAGTTCGATAATTGTATCATCATCAAGCTCTGCATAAAGCTGTGAAACTGATGCAGCAACTGGTGCCTGTGCCTTGGCAGATTTGCTGTTCTTGATTCTGTATACAAGTCCAAGAATCTGCAATGTAATAAGAGGTGTCATGGCAACCATCGCAACCACGCCAAATGCGTCTGTTACAACATTGCCGCCAACTGCAAGACAAGCTCCCTGAGCCAGTGGCAGTAAAAATGTAGCTGTCATAGGTCCGGATGCAACTCCACCGGAGTCAAATGCAATCGCTGTGAATATCTTAGGCACGAATAAGGTGAGTAAAAGAGCAATTCCATATCCCGGAATAAGGCAATACATGATTGACACACCTGTGAGTACTCGTATCATGGATATTCCGACTGACACGGCAACACCTATAGATAAACTTATCTGCATTGATTTACCTGATATATCACCTGATGTCAGCTCTTCAACCTGATGCATAAGCACATATACCGCAGGCTCTGCCTTGACAATAAAGTAACCTATTATCATTCCTATCGGTACAATTATCCATTTGTATGGAAGTGAAGCAAGCACTGAACCAAGATAATTACCTGCCGGGATAAATCCGACATTAGCTCCTGTGAGGAACAGTACAAGTCCAACATATGTATACACAAGTCCTACACATATCTTGATAAGTGCATTCTTATGCATTTTATTAGCAGAAATTATCTGGAATACGCCAAAAAATACAACAATAGGAAGTAAGGATATCGCTATCTCTTTAAGATAAACCGGAATCTCGAACAGGAATAACTTTCCAAGCTCAACTGAATTACCTATCTCTGTCTGTATGCTCTCAGTGAAATTGCCTTCTGTGCTATACACAAGGCCGAGAACGAGAACAGCAAATATAGGCCCGATTGAACATAATGATACAAGACCGAAACTATCGTTACCAGCATGCTTATCATTACGGATAGCCGATATACCTACACCAAGTGCCATAATAAATGGAACTGTCATAGGTCCTGTCGTAACTCCGCCAGAATCAAATGCTATCGCAAGGAAATCACCCGGAACGAACATTGCAAGAATAAATACTACCGCATAGAATACTAACAAAAGTGGTGCAAGTGGAATACCTATAAGGATTCTTAACAGCGCAACAACAAGAAATGCGCCGACACCAACTGCGACTGACAATATAAGTGTCATATTAGGAACAGATGCCACCTGTCCTGCCAGCACCTGAAGGTCTGGCTCTGATATAGTTATAATGATTCCCAGCACAAATCCAATCGCTATAATCATCCATAACTTCTTCGTCCTAAGCAGCGCTCCACCAACTCGTTCACCCATTGGTGTCATCGACAATTCTGCCCCTAAAGAAAAAAACACCATGCCAATAATAACCAGCACGGCTCCAATAATGAACTCTACCAGAATGCTGGGTGACAGCGGCGCAATCGTAAACCCAAGAAGCAATACGATAAGCATGATAGGGACTACCGCACTAACAGACTCCTTCGTCTTCTCCCTCATCTTATCACCAACAACAGCTCTCTGATAATTAAGTTGTGATTTAATTATTCCCTTCCTCAAAAAATCCCTCCTTCGATATGTTATACGCAATCTCAAAGTGCGAGCGTTACGACAATTATATCATCCAGAGGGAATTTTATCCACTTAAAATTATATAAAATATCCTAAATATAAACTCCTTGTCATCAGCTATACTTCTGGTGTATAGCCCTAAGCCCATCTATCGTATCGCACAGCTCCTTACTTCCACAGGTACTGCAATCCATAACAAGTCCATTAAATATATGGTCAAGCGAATCTGTGATATTGCCACATATTCTGGCTGATTCGCCAAGTGCCTTATAATCAGCATTGTCCGCAGTCACATAATATATCTGTACCGCCTCAACCTCTGGACGCTTTTTGTAAGCCTTTATAAACTCAGCTCCCACATCTGCAAAGCTTATGCCCTTATCAACAGACGCCTTGGAAACCCTTACCGCTTCGCGCTCCCTTGCAGATGATATTCTCATCATAAAGCCTTCTATATACAGATTAAACCTGACATAATCCAGTGCTTTCATAAGTGCATACATCTGCTGTTCACTGGCACTCTCCACATAATCACTTCTTAACCGTATAAATGTAATTCTTGCATACGCAGTGTCGCCCTCAATCTGTGACAAATCCTGCCCTTTCAGATATATCCCGTCATCCGCTGTAATATCTTTAGATGTGGTATATGCTATGGCACTTACCGCAGGATTCATACTGCCGCCAAGCTCGTATGCCATATCAGTGCGCAATACAAGCTGCTCCTTATCTGTCACATTCCACGCTCCGTCAAGTGAAAGACTCCTGCACTCACTGCCTTCATCAAGTAACTGTTTTATTCTCTTAATCTGCTCATCATATAAATTCATATCTATTTAGCTTTCTTGTTGTCTCTTCTCTGCTTTGACCAGTTGTAATATGCTGTCAGCGGCTTTATAAGCTTAGATGCAAATTTCATGTCAAGATTAAAGAAATATATTATTAATGTTAACACGAACAGTATTGCAAACACAATAGCCACAATACCTATTATATTTAATACTATCATTAATCTCTCCCCTTCTGTCTTGCATACTCTGCCGCACCAAGCGCACCCATAAGCTGTGGGTCAATCGCAAGTTCTGTCACCTTTATCTTTAAAACCTTCTCAATAGCCTGTTTTAATCCCTCATTCTTCGCACATCCACCTGTCAGAGCGATATTGTCAACCGCACCAGCCTTCTTAGCCATGACAAAGCATCTCTTGGCAACAGACAGCTCTATACCAGCCGCTATCTCTTCCATAGGCTTTCCCTCGCCTACAAGCGATATAACCTCACTCTCCGCAAATACAGCGCACTGTGCAGTTATCGGAATAACATTTTTAGCCTTCAAAGACAGATCAGAGAATTCCTCGAGCGACATTTCAAATGCTCTCGCCATTGATTCAAAGAATCTTCCTGTTCCGGCGGCACATTTATCATTCATGGCAAAGTTAAGCACAGTTCCATCTGTGTCAATCGCTATACCCTTAACGTCCTGTCCACCTATATCTATAACCGCCTTAACCTCTGGTGCTGTCACATGTACACCCATTGCATGACAACTGATCTCTGATATATTCTCATCCGCAAATGGAACCTTATTACGTCCATAGCCTGTTCCTATGAGATATTTCAGGTCTTTAGCCGAATTAAGTCCCTGAACCTGTGCAACTGCATCATCCAACGCATCCTGTGCACTAAGCACCGGATTAATCCTGCTTCTTTTCGTAACAGATGCCACAATCTTACCTGTCTCATCTATAATAACACATTTTGTATATGTACTTCCTGCATCACAACCGCCAAAATACATTGCCATAATCAAATCTCCTTATCGTCTACCAGTTCTTAGAATCGTCAAAATCTTCTAATGATGGGTCAAGTGGTTCTTCACCAAATACCGTTCTCATATATCTGTTAATCTCAGTTCTCATGTCACGTCTGCTGCCATCATCAGGACACATCAGATTATGTGTTACCCATATAAGATGGATTCCATGCTTTCTGGCTTCCTCCTCAAACAATCCATGATAACCAGACATTGACTTACATCCCATGTGGACATACATAATTACAATATCTATGTTGAACATATCGCAGTATCTCCACAATGCCTCGACACCTGTCTCATATCCACCATTGGAGCGGTTTCTCATAATCATGTTCTCATACAGATACGCAAGGTCTAACATTGCCTGATGCTTATCCTCTGTGTTTACCATCTCTGTTGAAACCATACTAAGCATATCTGCTATAGTGACAACTCCCCAGCAGTTTAGCAGCCATATAGGAAGAGCTGTATAATATGCCGCCTGGACGCCCCATGTCATAGCACGGTGACGGTATTCCCTTGCCGCCATCGCTTTCTTATTGTAACCCTCCAAAGCCATGCGTGTAAGCTTCTTATCCATATCAAGGAATGCCTGGTTACGTCCACCGGCAGCCTGATACACACCATACCTGTACAGAGCGAGCGTAACACCCATAACCTGTGGATAATCAGATTTTGATATATCCATCCACTCAAGGAATTCGTTAGTCTCTGCATTAAAACGCTTCATACTGCTAAAGAATGCATCCCAGTCAAACTTCTCGCCAGTCTGCTCCTCTATGAAATGAATCGCATTCATAACTTCCTCTGCCGCATACTCCTGAACGCTCTCCTGTCTGTGTCTTATAGGCACAGCAAGCTGAAATGTCGGTATCTTGAATGACCTCGCCTCAATTCCGTTACCCATAAGGCTTCCGTCACATGTTGTATTACACTGCACAGCACAGCATCCGATAAGCGGAAAATCATCCGCAAGTGCAACGCCAAGCTCTGCTGCCGGCATCGGACATACATTTGATGGTATTCCATACTCATGCGCCGCATCAACATAGTAGCTTACACCATCCTGAGACATCATTGAGCTTGTATACACGGCTGGGACCTCAACTGACAGCCATATAAGATTAGGAAATCCTCCCATAAGCGTACTCATCATATTTTCATCGAATAACACGATTTTCTTATTAAGCCTGGTATCATTGCCAATCGCTGGGTCAGCCTTGAATATCTGTCCAAGCATTCCGCATATATCCGTAACGATAAGTCCGAGAGCCTGATGAGCCATGCGCAACTGCAATCCCCTCATTCCCTCAGTGTGCCTGTCCATAAAGTCAGGCAGTGCCAGATAATTAATCATCCAGCGGTATCTGAAAAAGCCTTTCATATTATTAGGCTTTATTATGAATGTTATTAATGTCTTCCAATATGTAAGCCATCTTGTATAGTCATACCATGTATCTTTAAAGCCTCTCCACTCACGGCGGCGTTTTGGCTTCTTACCTGTATAGAATGAACCAAGCGGCTCGCTTCCAAGCTTCCACGACATATTATTCCTCCTGATTAAACTAATCCTTCGTGCATTGCATTAAGCCGGCATATTCCTGCCACACGGCTGCACTACAGCTATATGTTCTTATTAATCTTCTTAATCTCCATGCTCTCGACGAATGCCTGCACTCTGGTTCTTATCTGTCCTGAACTTCCGACCGAATAAGGTCTGTCAATTGAGAGTACCGGATATCCATACTCGCCACGCATAACATGAAATGCAGAAGCTCTCTCATATCCCCAGTAATCACAGAACTTAATCTGCTGATATATAAGTCCGTCCGCCTTATACTCTTTTGCAATCTCATCAACATAAGTCTGGCGTTCTATAATCTTATCTGTGTTCATGAATCTGGGACATTTGCCCCACTGCATATAAGTTCTGCATATCTGTGTAAGCACGTCCTCCTCATCATTAAGCACAATCTCATCTCTTCCCGGAAGTGAACCGAAACAGAATCTGTCTGCTACGACAAGTGCCCCAGCTTCCTCTACCAGCTTTATAAATGATGGATCATCTATCTCTGAACCCACCATGACAACTCTTGCCCTGTAATTATTTTTCTTATCAGGCTCACGGGTTTTAAGCTCCTCAAGAGTCTCCTCCAGAATTGCGACAAGCGATTCCTTAGGGCAGCAGTATGTCGCAGTACAAAGGACCGCAAATTCATATCCTGTTATCCTTGGATTATCTTCTTTTCTGTAATCGCCAATACGTCTTATCAGGCTGCTTATCTTATTCTGTAATCTTACACTTTCCCTTAAAGCCTCATCCGATACATCTATTCCATACACATTATGTAATGGTTCAAGCACATGAAGTCTCATCTGCTTAACATAATGCTTTAATGCTGATTCATCATTTTTCATAGGAACATCTGAGTATGACACGAAAAACTTCTCGCCACTGCACAGCTTCTGTCTCTCGATATTCTCAACACATCTGTTCATCTGTGCACATGCATCCGGTGCAATTATGCAGTCAAGAAATTCAAATCCGCCCTCAATCGCTCTCTCCAGAATCGCCCTGCATCCCTCGCATAACATACTGCTCATATAATATGTACCCATCTCTATAGAACCAGACCTTGGCGCACGCAGTCTCACTGAAAAGCATCCTGGCAGATTAATCAGAGGCTCCGGTATCTGGAAACAGACCGCACCTACAGCCTTGTTTCCCGCCGCTTTAGCCTCTCTTACAAGCTCGTTATTGACATCCTCTAATTGTTTTTCCAAGTAATATATATGTTTTAAATCTTTCACATTGCCCTCGTTTCTTATGTCCGATTTATTCAATAATTCCTATATTTTTAAGTGCCTCTCTTGCGCCCTCCACTATAAGGGAATCATCTGGAAGCTCAAATACATTGCCACCCATGATATCGCACTGCGCAAGCCTGCTGTCTGATTCTATGACGGATAACACATCAAGTCCGCCCAAATCCATATGCTTAACAACATTTTTATCTGGAACCCTGTTGATTATGACACCTGTCTTTTCGTACATTACAAGCTCATCAGCAACCTTCTTGATTGTTCCCACAACCTGACAGCCCTTCTTGCTCGCATCTGTCACAAGGAGAAGATGTGTCACCTTCTCCATGACTCTTCTGTTAACCTGCTCGATTCCTGCCTCGCCATCAATCACGACATAATCAAACTGGTCAGAAAGCATTGTTATGACTTCTTTGAGGTATGAATTGATACGGCAGTAACATCCAGCCGATTCAGGTCTTCCAATTGCAATAAATGCATATCCGTCCTTCTCAACTATTGCATCATATATATCATATTTTGCCTCTGAAAGAAGCTCCACTGCCGATTTGGTGTCTCCATTCTCAACATTGCCTATAACTCTTTTTCTTATATCATCAATTGTCATGTCAACATCCACATTAAGCACTGTCGATAAGCCAACCGCAGGGTCAGCATCTATCGCAAGTATTCTCTTATCCGGATATGCTTCCACAAGAAGCTTAACCATAACTCCGGCAAGAGAAGTCTTACCGACACCGCCTTTGCCCGTCACTGCTATAATCTGTGTTTTACTATCAGTATCTTTTATTCCATCTGTACCCATCAGTCCATATGCCTCCATTATTCGTTACAGAACTTTGCTATTGTTGCTATTACCTTTTCCATCTGTAATGGTTTAGGAAGATGTGCATTCATTCCTGCTGCCATGCACTTTCTTGCATCTTCTGCAAATGCATTGGCAGTCATTGCAATAATAGGAATTGTCTTAGCATCCTCTCTATCCATCGCACGTATTGCCTTTGTTGCTTCAAGACCATTCATAACCGGCATCATTACATCCATCAGTATCGCATCAAATGTTCCTGGCTCATTACTGCTGAATATGTCAACTGCCTGTTTTCCATCGCCGACAACTGTAACCTCTGCTCCCTCATCATAAAGAAGGGTTTTGGCAATCTCAGCATTAAGTCCGTTATCCTCAACCAAAAGCAATTTAAGTCCTTTGATGTCCGATTCTTTCAAATTTTCCGACTCTGACTGCACTTCTGGTGCTGTGTCTGCTATCTCAAATGGTATTTTAATAACAAATGTCGTTCCAACACCCTGTGTACTGGAAACCTCAATATGGCCTCCCATTGTCTCAACAAGATTCTTGACTATCGCCATGCCAAGTCCGGTTCCATTATACACACTTCTGGCATCTACACTCTCCTGTGTGAATGGCTCAAATATATGGTCAACGAAGTCCTGGCTCATGCCTATTCCTGTATCAGATATAACCCACTCATATGCTGCTCTGCCATCATCACTGACCGTACAGCTTACTCTTGTGTGGACTCTTCCGCCAATCTTGTTATACTTGATACAATTACTATATATGTTTAAGAACAACTGTCTTATATGAAGTGGACTTCCATACACATAAGGCACATCTGCCATATTGTCATCCGCAGTGTACTCCATTGTTATTCCAGCATTAGCCGCCCTCTGCTCAACAATCGTGTCTATATCCTTCATAATATCATTGATGCTTACCACTTCATGAGACAATACAACTTCGCCATCTTCAAGCTTACTCATCTGTAATACATCATTGATAAGTGACAGCAGATGGTTAGCTGACACAAGCATCTTCTCACGATTTGCTTTAACAAGCTTCTCATCATCTGAATGTGCGCTGTTAATCTTTAGAAGTCCTATAATTCCGTTGAGCGGAGTTCTTATATCATGGCTCATTCTTGACAAGAAATTCGTCTTGGCAAGGTTAGCTCTGTCCGCTTTCTCAACCGCTTCCTTTAACTGCTCATTTTTATATTTCAGGTCGTGTGCATACTTTGTCTGTATACGTATCTGCTCTCTCTGGTATGTCTGTGTCATTCTCCATCTGAGCGTATTAATCGCTACAAGAAGTACAAGGTATATCAATATCGCATTCAATAAATCCTGCGGTGTTGATTCAAATACATTTCTCTCCTGCATATACGCGAAGATATAATAATCCCTGCTCTTCTCCATTAGTCCAAATTTACGGGACGATGTTGATAATCCTCTCTGTGTATGGACAAGTTTTTTACCAGAAGAAGTGCTCATAATATGGCTTATTATGTCAATGTTGCCTGCATTTGTTCCAACAAGCTCAGCATTGTTAGAAGCCACTATCTTATCTCCACTGCATATTACTATTGTTCCATCTTCCTCAACACTATAACCTTCAAGCAAAAGTTCAAGAGAATAGTTGAAATTGCTCGCATATTCCTCAGATGTATGATAATATGCAAGAACCACTCCTTCCCTGTCTATCATGCCAACCGCAGCCATATCAATATAAGAGCCATCATCACACTGGATTCTCTTAGAATATGTCTTTTCCGGGAAATCAACCATACTTGTAATCTCACTTATTGTTATGTCTTCAAGTATGTCCTCTCCACGCACTGAATCCAGACATTCCTGTATATCTATATTTCCTTCTGCATTAAGAACCATAACGCCTGTGACATATGATTCTCTGGCATATTTGTAGAGAACCTCTTTATCTATAGTCTCTTCGTTCTGTATCTGTCTGTTAATCTGCTCGACACTTACAATTATCCTCATAAGACTTTTTGTCTCAGAGGCGAGCTCTAATTTATAGTTATTGTTACACTGTTCCTTAATATAACTGACATCGTCATACATGCTCTTCTGGGTTCTCTGCATATCATTGGCTGAGCCATAGATAAATACAGTGATAAGCATAATCACACCTATCAGTACTTCTACCACCCACACACGATGCTTTCTGAAAGTCTGGTCTACATTATTCTTCATAATCGTCCACCTCCAGATACTTGTCAGCATCATAAAGATATTTATTAATTATCTTTTCTGTAGTTCCATCAAGCCTCATCTCGCGGAATGTTCTGGTAAGCTCTCTGTTAATTTCCCTGTCATCATTCCTGCTGAACGCAACACCAAGTCCGACTATCTGCAGATAACCATCAAGTATTCTGTACTCCATGTTATACTGCTTCATAAACTGCTCAATTGCAGTATCATGCGCGGCAATTGCATCTACATAGCCCTTGCTTAAAAATGTATATATAAGGTCTCTTTTCTGCACTGCTATAACCTTTCCCGGTCTTGCAATGCCATATCGTTCACTCTCTTTAAATACCTTATCCGGCTTAGTTGTTGACTGTACAGCAACTGCCTTTCCTGCAAGGTCTTCAAGTGAATATATATCGCTGTCCACACGCACTGCAACTGCCTGATGGCTTATCATATAAGGGCCTGCCCATTTGTAAGCATCCTCTCTTCCGTCCATTGTAAAACAGCCCCATATGCAGTCAATCTCACCATTATCAACTAACTGCTTCTTATTCTCCCAGTCAATTGTGACAAATTTTGCCTTATATCCCATTCTTCTGAACGCTTCTGCCGCCAGCTCAACGTCAATTCCTGCCTGTCGTCCATCTGAATCAATATAATTAAATGGTGGATAGCTGTCACTTCCAATTATTATCTCCGGCAGCTCATCATCACTCTTCCGACTATTCTGCCCTGTGATTCCAGCACCAGTTGTGCAGCCACTAAATATAGCAGCCACCATGCATATCAGGCATAATGCGGCTGCAAATTTTCTAATAGTCATTAATATGTTGATTTTTTTATTATCTTTATTATAATATGTATTCTTATTGTTAATTTTATTGCTGTGTAACTTCATTAACTTAACACTACATCTCCTGATTCTAGCAAATATTGGTATGCTAATTATTATTGTCGCATTTATTCATGGAAATGTAAATAATT
>OIZI01000423.1_pt1 | contig 22314 bp, 13 predicted proteins | sample 1588441 | NCBI WGS metagenome assembly OIZI01 (sample SAMN03283284) | human gut metagenome | biome: human-associated habitat; material: feces | host: Homo sapiens | place: Peru | collected 2012 | reverse complement strand
GTAGAGAAAGAGCTGATGATCGTGAAAAGTATCAGTATCTAGAAGGAATGTCGAACTTGCTCAAGAGAGCTAGCTTAGATCCTGAAGGTATAAGCAAACTTTTAGAGGAATTAAAGAAGAAAAATAACGGCGAAGAGGAAAATAAGTAGCCTATTTTTGGGGTAATAGGTGTAATGAAGTTGGCAGAAAGAGCTTTTTTAGGTGTCCGCGTAACTGCCAACTTCAACTTGGCCACTTGTGTCCGCGTTCGTGGCGCAGGGTGGCCAAGTAACTGGCGGTAGACATCAAGGATATTAGCTAAACCTTGCTAATACCTCTTTTATACCTTAATACGCCATTTTTTTTAAATCTTCAAACCTGTCATTGAAAATTTCCTCTAACACCTGCCTGCAAGCAACCTTCTTTACTCTAAGAACATCAGATGACTCTTGCACCTTAAATGTCTCTTGATGATGTTCAAAACACAGCATAAGATAAGAATTGATGTAAGGCTCTGCCTCTTCAAGAGTCCACGACAGTTCTTTTTTAAGTCTTAAAAAAGCTGATAAGACACTAACGCACTTTACATTACTAAAACTTATTGCTCCATTACAAGCTGCTTTATCGTCAGAGCAGAAAACATAAATTTCATCGCCTTTAAGTAAGGCTAGAAATGCAACAGTACATATGATTTAATCTATCCTAGACTGTTGTGTTTTCCCTCCTTAAAGTCATCATAGAACTTGTCTTTAAATACAGTATGTTCTAAAACAAAGTGATCTAATTCATGTGCTTTAGTAAAACGTTACCTATTAAAAGACTCACTTTGATTATAGTAGATGTGCTTAAGTCCTGTTGTGCTATCGACAAAAGCTACTCCACAGTAATCTTTACAAAGATCTTCATCTAGTGGTTTTATGATCTCCCCAAATCTTGAGGCAATATCGTCAACCTTAACAGGTTAAAGATAGTCCCAGTATCTTTCTAAAATCTCTTCTGTAATAGGTGGCAATCTCAATCCTGAGAACAAATCTCTGAACTATCATGTTAACTATCCTGTCGACTTTCCTGTATTCTCCAAGATCTTGTTAAGTGATTCAATGCTGTCTTTTACAGCTCTTTTAAAAGAATCCTCCGCCTTACTAATTTCATCATCTACTGCAACTTTATATGACTTTTCTTTATCATTTGTCTTTACACCACCAAGACAATTTAAATTCAAAGAGATGAGATGGAATAATCTTTGATTGTCATTGCTGCTATTATCGTTAATAACATTAGAATCAATAGACCAACGATCAACAATAGCTTTAGTTTTGTTGCTTTCATTAATTTCGTTGCTATTGTTGCTTTCGTTGTAAGTGGGAGTTTTGCTGCTTTCTGCATTCTCTTGAGTCTTAATAGCTTCTGTTGTAGCTTGAGGTTTATCATCAACATTGACACCTTCTGATTTTGAAGGGTAAAAGATCATGCCTAACTTTGCCTGATACCTTTGCATGTACATGACAGTTTTATAATAAACACTGTTTCTCTGTTCATCCTGAAGATTACGTCTTCCATAAAGATCCATGTATTTGGCATCAGCAACTACAGTCAGAGAGTTCTTTCCTACATAGTCAGGAATAATTCTTTGAAACCTGTTGCCCATTTCATCTGCAAAAAGGTAATCTTTATCTTTAGACGACATGGTTTTATGGATAAAGTAATCTTTTAGCAAGGTTGCCACATATTCTTCCCAGAGCCAGGCACAGTCTATTAAGACACCATACTTACCGTCTTCAGTACCAAAGCTGTCTAAGGTCATCTTCTTGTGTCGCAACATATCAAGGCAGAACTTTTGAAGCTCTCTGTGACACTTGAACAGAGGTGATGTTATAGGCTTGTTCTCATTTTTGTGAATAATTTGCCTTTTATCATAAGACCAGTAGTCTTGAGATTTAAACAGCAGATCATCAACTTCCTTACCTTTAGGCTTTTTACCATTTTGAAAAAGCATTTCATAGCAAAGTCTTACAAGATAAATATAGCTGTTCTTTGAGGTGTACTCGTTATAGGAATAAGCTACTTTGTAGTTCTCAGGACACAGGTTTAATTTGATGTGTCGTGCTATATCGATAGTGCCTCTAGGAGAGGTATCATTCTTATGAACCTTTTCATAGGATTTATACTCGCCTTCACTATAGGCATTTTTAAGTTTTGACAAAAAGCTTAGTTTTAATAAAAGATCGAAGTTTAGGTCTGTCTTGTTACTACCACCTTGGGTTAATAACCAATCATTAAGATCATAGATTTTATTGAGCATGTGGTTTATAAATGCAAACTTGTGCTTGTCGTTTTCAAACCTTGAAAAAATCTCGATACTGCTATCATTATCTAAAGATAAAACACCAACAAAGTTTCCTGTAAACCATTGAGAACCTAACTTTCTGAATAAAACGATGTCTGTATCTTTATCTTTTACAAAGACAGCACCATTAGTAGCATCATAAGTCAGTTCTTTTTGAACCATACCTTCTGATGACCAGATAAAGATCTTTGCAAACTTTACTTTAGCACCAACATTATCTTGAGCCTGTTCTTTTTGCCTTTTATCTTCGGAAAAGAGCGCATCAAACAAGCTGTTTTCTGGTATGGGGCTGTTATCACGGAAAGAATTTACCTTTCCATTATTATGTGTGCTGCTAGGCATTTGTATCAGAGCTTACTGTTTTACGTTAAGAGGTTCTTTTTTTGAGTCATCATTTATCGAGCCTACATTTGAGTCTACAAATTTAGATCTGTAGACCTCTATATTATCTTCTATACCTTTAATGTAATCTTTAATAATTGGCTCTAAATGGTTATTCCACAGCTCTTCTTTTAAAGCTTTAACTGACGTTCTGCTAGAATTTTTAAGTGAGGTTAGATATGAACCTCCTAGCATATAGTCAGGTCCAAGATTCTTTTTAATAAGCTCGTTTAATTCATTAAATGAATATTCAATAGCACTCATGTTTTTAGACACTGAATTAGTACAAGCACCAAGAACAGAGTTAACAATAATCTCATTGAGAGTATCTTGAACTTCAACAGTTAGCCAAGAGAATCGTCTTCTAAAAGCAAAGTCCATAGCTTCTAAGCTGCGATCAATTTCATTCATGGTTGCTAATATATAAACGTTCTCTGGGATGTAGAAACCATGTTGAAAAGGATCATCTTTATTCTCAATTAAAGACGAATATTGAGTATCTACTTTGTTTGTTACATCTTCAGAATTTGAATCAACAGGTGCTCTTTTATCAGTCTCAATCATACTGAAAGCTTCACCGAAGATCTTTGAAACTTCACCTCTGTTGATCTCATCGATGATGAAAAAGAATTTAGAGCTATCAAGAGGGCTCTTTTCGTTATTTCCTGTTTTGTTGAATTCTGCTACCTGCTTATTAAAGAGTACAACCTTCTTACAGAATTCTTTAAATATGCCATCTTTTCTATCATATATGATGGTGTTGCTGTCACCAACTTTTTTAGGTCTTAAACCTTCAATGAAATCAGAATAGTCATAGCCAGGATGGAACTGAACTGTTTTAATAAAATAATCGGGTGAAGGAGAAGAGCTTTGATTGCAGCCATCAACAGTTTTAAGCACTTCTGAAACATTTTTAAGCAGTTCTGAAACAGTTTTACGCTTTTCTAAGTTTTCAGGTATATCAGATATAAAGTTGCCAACTTGTTCACGAGCATAGTTTTTACAAGCAAAGGTCTTTCCTGTACCAGGAGCTCCAGTTAAGATGATATTCTTGTCACCTCGTGAAATTAGCTCATCAATCTTGTCTGATAAGCCACCTTGATTTTCTAAAGTTGACCAGAAGAAACAACCAAAGCAATATGATTTAAAAAGGTTAATTGCCGTTGATTTTAACCCTTCGTTAATGTTTACATATTCAACTTTATTGTCTGCCACAGATACTGTTGGTATAGAGTTTAGCTTAGACTGTTCTTCTTTCTCTATATCTAGAAATTCTGCAAATTTTGTAAAAATAAATTCTGACTTATCTTCCCATGAAGTCAAATTTGCAACATTTTTTTTCTTGCCATACAAGAGCTCTATAACATAATCGAGCGATTTTTCTTTAAAGATTGGGATTAGGTGGTGGTTAGCACATCCTTGTACATCAAGTTCTTGCATCTTAAAAAGATAATAAATCTTGTTTAAGACTACATTGTTTGGTTTGAAGTCTGACAATGATTCATCTTCGATATTTCCACCTGAAACTAACTTACGTTTTATACAAATATAAGTCTTATCTGTAAAACGATTTTGAGCCATGTCATGAGAGTACTCTTCTTTTGACAGGTCAGTACCATTTTCTTCAAATATATCCGTATTCTTTGCGTTTCTGTAACATTTGCTTTTAGGAGAGTAATAAATACCGTGTACAACAGAACTAGATCCTCCAACAGCACCTAAATCTTTAAGATAAAACTCTATCCACCAAGAAAAAGCTCCAAAATTATTTTTGTCACTGTGAGAAGGATCTGTATGATTTAGACCAAGACAGTACGTTTCAAGACTTAAGACATCTTTTCTTTCTGTGATTCCTGTATTAGCCTCCTTGTCTGAGCTAACTTCTTTGTTTGAGTTGTCTTCGGGAAAAACTGTCCTGCAGTGAATTTCTTCATCATCTTCAATCACAAATCTTTCTGTAAAAGCATGATACTTAGACCATATGCCATCTTCTCCATAGAACTTGCTCTTAAGTGAATCGATGTTTTTTGCTAAATAGTAATTTAGCTGTCTTTTAATTCTATCTTGTTCAGTCTTAGGCATCTTAATTCTCCTAACTTCTTGTAGAAAATGGCATATTGGTAAGTTCTACTTTTGACCTAATCTTAAGTTTTTCCTGATAATTTGTTTCTTCCGGCAACTTTAATTCTGTAGAATATCTAATCAAATCACTTGTACTATTTAAATCCATACATACCTTGAGAAGAAAGCTACTTAGCAAGACTTTGTTACCTTGTTTGCAATGTAATTTTATAAAGTACTCACTAACTATTAAGGTAGGAAAAAATTTAATGCTACGCTGAATCTCTTATGAGTCAGAGTAATTACTAAATTTCATTTAAGCAAATCGGACAGGCTGTATTCACCTGTTGGGATATTTGCAGTTCTCCTGTATTCCTTTATTGCTTTCACCAGTGTTTGTGGATCACGAAAATAGTCCATTACAAAATCATACGACTTCACATCATGCATACGAAGATCCATCTTGCAAAATTCGCTTGGTTTCTTTCCTGATCGCTTAAACTTGTCATAAGCACATTCACTATGGATAATTAGCATTTCTATTTCCGGTGCTGTAATGACATTGATGACATCAACCTTATGTTCATAAGCCTTACTAAGGCGAAAAACTTCTCTACGAGAATCTAGTATTCGGATTACAGAAATCTTGTCATTGAAGCCCTTGCGTAAATACCGTTCTTCAAACCTTTTTGCATTTCTGCACCGGATAACACTTTCTTCAAGCAGTTCTTCCCTTGAAAAAATTAAAAGGTCATTATCAATCAGTATATCAATAATCGCAGACTCAGCAGATCCTTCACATATGCACGCCTTATACTTTGCAAGTTTCATTATGCCACTCCTTAGTGTATTGAAGAGGCAAGGTTCTTCTTTAAGTCAAGGTATGCCTCGTACGCAGGAGTAGTTCCCTCAAGAAATCCACTCTGATAGGCATCGCTTTTCTTGATATCATTACGTTTTAGAATATAGCTCAAATTCTCAACAGTGATACCATTACGGTTTCGTACAATGAAGATCCCATCATTTCGGTCATATTCATCGAGTAATTCCGGATAGTGTGTTGTGAAAACAAGTGTTCCGCCATTTTTATTCAGTCTACTATCCATAAAGAATCGCATCAATGTTGTGACGATTTCTTTATTAAAATGGTTCTCAATTTCGTCAACCAAGAGATAACCACCTGATTGAAGAACTTCTTTTACCATAGAAAATGTGATAATGCCTTTAATTGTGCCTGAAGACAGATACATCTCCAAATTCATAGCACTGTTTAGGATTATCTCGTCTTCATTCTTGAATTTTAAATGAATGAATATTTTTTCCTCAGTTTTCTCAAAACGTAATGTCTCAATTGTGGGATCAAGAAAAGCGATTACTTCAAGAGGAATCGCCTCAGTAAAAGGAAGAACATTCACATTTGTATACGAAAGCAAGCTGAACACTTCAACCGTCTCATTTGTTTTTTTATTGTGAGAAATAATAAGGCTGATATCATCCGGTAAAAATTCTTCGTCTGTCTTACGGATTTTAATTGGCTCCAATCCCGTAAAATCAGTCAGGTATTTTTTAGACTTAACAGAAGAAAGAGGTTTTTCCCACATTCTTTCAGATAAAATTGAATAGATGAAGTTTTCTGTCTTTGCTTTCTTTGCTGTGATAACAGTTTCTAAGCAGCAGATATATTTTCGATTGTCGTAAAAATAGGTGGTAATAGTAGCTTTCTCTGTTCCTAAAAGAATGCACCTAGAATCCACATGATTAATTGGCTCATTATTAACGATACTCAAAGCCAAATTGATAACCTTTAGTACGGAAGTTTTACCGGATGCGTTGATACCGATAAAAGCACAAGCTGGATTTAGATAATAATTGTCCTCCATCTTATACAGGCTATCTTTATCATCAACAGACACTCGTTGCTTACTATAAAAACAAATATCTAAATCATCTTTAAACAATTGGAGTCCTTGAGCAGTAATACGAAGTATCTTCATTTGCCACCTTTTAAATTAAAAACAGTTTCTTCGTTTTTATATTTCATAATTCTTTTTATAACCCATCATTAAATAATTATCAACATCTTTTACGTTTTTATTTTTAAGGTCGCAAATTTTATTTAGCTCTTTCTCAATTTCATGTCATAAACTCTGACGGTTCCTAAGAGGATTTTTGCAGTTCGGACACAATAGGTTGGTTATAAAAAAGGTTGCTAACAATATTTTGAATTAATTCACTATTTCCCGCAATCTTTCTTATAAATAGGTCTTTGTATCGATCAACTGTAACTCCTAGAGCATCACAGACGTCAGATCTGGCTAATAGACCTTTATTGTTGTATTTCTTCAAAGCTTGAACATAATCGTTATTATTAATTATCTCGTCGAATTCATGTTCAATCGCATCAAAGTCCTTTCCAAAAGAATCACCTTTTGTAAGCTCTTTCAAGAGATCTTTATAAAAATCTGATGACTTATTTTCCCCTTTGAATTTCTTGTTTAAAACTTCATTTTCAATCTTAATTAATAGCTCTTTTTTAAAATATAGATTGCATTGTTTAGTCTTATCAACGTTGAATAAGTCAATTATCTTACTTTGACACTTAGAGATTATATTTTGTATTTCTTCAGATTTTATTTCATGTTGATTAGCAACTAAAGTAATTACATTTGTTAGAAGAAAAACATTTTCAATTTCTGCTACATTCAGAACAAGGATATTCTCGTTATTTAATTTAGCAACTTCAGAATCATTCATTCTGTCTCTGTCAACAATACCGTAAACTTTAACAGCACCATTTTTTAATAAATTAGAGTTTTTGCTATTAAATGATCTTACAAGTTCTTTAACCTTTGAACAGCTTTCAACTGGGATTATTTTACAATTTGGAAAGAGTGCTCGATAGATCTTACAGTCATAACTATTTTCATTACCTTCAACTAATACAATCTTGTCTCTGCACCCTAGCATTTGCAACTGCAACGAATCAAATTTATCGTCATCATCTTCGTTGATAAATACATAATTCCACTTATCTTTAGATGGCATATCCTTGACCCAAATAAGAACAGATCTCTTGCTCCTAAGTGCAAAATCCAAATTGTGAGTTATATACAAAAAGACACAGTCAGGCCTGGCTTCTTCAAGAAGATTCCAAAGTTTGGATATAATTGAGTTGTGCAAATGGTTTTCAGGTTCATCTATAATTATGAGACTATCTTTTGATGCTGACAAAACTTGTCCTATAAAATAAAATACAGCACGCTCACCATCACTCATTTCATGGCCGTTATATAATTCATTGCTATTTGTACAGTCTCTGCTTTGAACCGAGATTTTTCCTGATTCAATTTTGATGACCTTATGCAAAACGACTTTTTCCCAAAGGGCTTTTACTTTTCTTAGTATTGATAAGTGATTTTCTGAAGAATTATTAGATAATTTTTTAGGGTCATCTAAGAAAACATCGTAGACTTTTGAGCTTTCTAACTGATCATCAGAAACCAAAAACTGCATTAAATGGTTAATATCTCTTAGTTCATGAGTTTCAGGAGCGCCACTCCATTTAGAACCAAATTAAATTTCATTTAATCTATCTCCTTGATTGTTTTTTAATACCCCTTCTTCCCAATTATTCATCTCTCTTCCATAAATCAATATTTCTTTAGCTTTTTCCTTCTCAATAGGTTGGGTATAGTTTGGAAGTTCTAGAGATTTTTGTGCAGAAATTCTGTGAACATGAAATTTGATGTTCTGTTTATCGATCCATACACTCAACCTAGTTTTTCCAGAGCCATTTGCTCCTATTAAAACAATAGAATTTTTATCAAAACAATTCTTATATTCAGCATTTTGATTATCAAAATTTTTCTGATTTAAGTCGATGTCGTTTTGAGTATTTTCATGACCTTCTTTATTTTCATTTAGCACAAGAAAAAAAGGATTATTCTCTCTACTAGGAAATTTAATCTTCATACCTTAATCACCTTGTTTACTCATATCGATGTAATGACAAATGTTATTTTTAAATTCGACGCCATATCAACTTTTCATTATCAATAATATCATGATTTTTTGATTTTGGTTTTAATAATATTATATTTTAGTAATCAGTATTACAAAAAAATTATTTATATTATTTTAATTGTACGATATAATTGTACAGCACAATTCTAATATTCAAAGGTCACAAAATTGAAATCAAAAGAACTATTTGGTCTATTCCTAAAAGAAGAACTAACTAAAAAATCAAATCTAAACGTAAGTCAGGTAGCCTCAATCTTAAAATGCTCAAGAAGCACATTAAATGATCTTTTCAACGGTAAAAGACAACTTTCAAAAGCTTTTGCCAAAAGAATTGAAGAATCATTTTCTTCAAATTCTCTTTCATCTGATTACAGTATAAAAGCAGATGATCTTCTAAAAAAGCAGGCAGCTCTCATTTATGGTATCTCAGGAGATAAACTAAATATGGATGAAGATACAAATACAAGATCAAGTCTTGGCAGAATCAATAGTGAAAGATCTAGTGAAGATTCTAATGATAAATACTCTTTATCAAACAATACATCCTCTATTCAGGATCAAGGTATTCCTTTCTTTGCAAAAATCACAAAAGAAAAGATTGAAAGCTATGTTGATAATAATCAACAAAAATGTAGAGGTCTTATTCCTGAACTTGTCTATACCCTTATAGCAACTACAACAAGCCAAGACTATTTAGAAAAATTCTATCTTCCATATGGTGATGATATTAGTTTAAAAGGATTTGATGGAATTGTAAGTTACAATCAAAATCACCCTTACATACCAAAAGGTCTATCTGTATGGGAGATTGGTACCAACAAAGATCCTAAAAGAAAATTTGATGAGGACTTTTCTAAAGCAAAAGAAAAGCTATCAAAGTTATCTCAAGATGTTAATATTCATGATGTAACCTATGTAGCGGTCTTTCCTAGAACTATAAGTTATCAGAATAAGGAAAATTGGATACGTCAAAAGAAAAAAGAAGGATCTGAATTTAAAGATATTAGAATTATTGATGCTTTTCTTTTAGCTCAATGGGCCAATCAATCAGCCTCTGCACAACTTCATTTCTCAAAGCAATTTTCAAATGTTACAGATAATGACATTTTAACTAACATTCAAACATCTAAGCTCATGTACAGAGAAATGAACTTTAACGGAATTGCAAATGGTGAAGAACTTTTAGATGACTTATTTAACTTATACAAAAATGATTATTATGGATTATTTAATAGCTTCATAAGAGGTGTATTAGGTAGCAACATCTTAAATGCAGCATCTGGAAGTAAGATCTTAACCAAATCCTTTATCTGTTATCTTGCTAAGGTATATGACTATGAAGATAAAAACAATTCAGCAGACGATATTGTCAATGGACTTGAATATCAAGTAAAGGCTTCACTTCAAGATCCTGATGATAAGGAACTAGAGAAAGACACTGACTTTGATGGTTATCAACAATCAAGATACACAAATCTCTTTTTAAACACCTACTACATAAAAGACTATGCCTTACTGGCAAAGCTAATTTTAGCTTTAAAAGTATTGTCAATTCTAATTGTTGATGAAGAGATTATTGACGATAGAATAAAAGAACTTTGCAAAGAAAACAAAAATGTAAGGATTATTACAATAAGAAATTTGTATAACTTTGATATATCAGATCCTTACAAAGAAAGCTCATCAATTGCAGAACGTTCTGAGATTTTCTTGAATACGAACAGTGTGCCGCCTTTTAAAGAAGAAATCATTTTAAATCCACTACCCTGGTATAAACTTGAAAATACACTAAATGAGTTTACACAAAAAACAAATTATCTATCAAATAAGTCTGATGAAGAAAAAGATTCTACTCAAAATAAAATTCAAGAACAAAATAAAAATGCTGAAGCTATTTTAAATCCAAATAGTTGCAGACATTTAGCTTTGTTATCAGAAGGTTCAATTTGCAACATGAAGAACATCTTGACAAAAGGAACTGATTTTAAGGTAACAAGAAGACAATTCATTCAAAACTTAGTAGAACAGAATGAGGATCTGTCTTTTCTTTTCTGTTTCTGCCTAATAGGAAAAATCAATACAAAAGATAGTCTTCAAGTTGAAGTTCTAAAATCTTTGTACTCAAAAAAAACAGAAGATATTAAACAGATGCTAGCAAAGATTGTCCACCTAAAACTTTCTCAGAGCATAGCCTGTTTTTATAAAGGAATCTATAAGCTGACATCAAGATATATTGTGCTTGATTATATTAATGATGAACCAACAATCAATAAAGAAGACATCTTAAATCGACTATATAATATTATAGAAAGTTTAATCTATCTCAAAATAACATCAGAGACTGGTATTTTCTTTGAAAGAAATTGCATAACTAATCAGGAGTCTTTTGCTTATTATTCTGCTTTTCTAAGTGTATTAAAATTACAAAAAGAAACAGAATCAACCAACCGTAGAAGAAGTTTACCTTCAAACTGTGTAATCGATGAATTAACGCAACTTATTATCAGACTGCTAGATGTTCTATGTTTTAAAAAAGAAGACATCCTTGGAGATGACTATCCATACTATTTAAAAAATAAAGCCCTACAAAATAATATATTTAATGCATTAAAAGCAAACAGCAATAATAATAAACAATACAGCATTCTGAGTGCGATCCGTCCTTTTATAGAGCAGCTTTCTTATTTAGATTGTAGAAATTACTTAAATATAGTTGACGATCTTATATTGAGCTATTGCAAACGAGCAAAAATAGAAAAGGCAAATGATTTAGATGATTATTGCAATCCTTATCTTTCAGATGACTTGTTATATTCATTGTTCTTTGTTTCAAAGAAGATGACGAATTTAAAACAAGTAACGGAACTGCTTATACAGCTTGATGAAACAATGCAGAGCTCAGACAGTTCAAGCTACAATAAAATAACTGAATTGCTAGGATTGATGTTTGATATTTATAGTTGTAGCAACACCAGAGCTGTAGATTCAAGAGAAAGGATCTTAAAAGAGTTATCTTCAAAATATCCTGGGCCATGTAAAAATCTCGTAATTAAACAAATTGATCAAATTACTCTTGGAGGTCTTATTACATGCATGCCATCTTTCAAATGGTATGATTTAAATATCAAACTCTCTCAATCTCCTGACACCATACGATATGGTTTAGATAGGTATATCTATTTGTACCTTTCTCTAATAACTACCAGTAATTTATCTTTCGATGAACTTGCAAAGTGTAAAAATTTTGTAGATTACATGAGTGAAGAGCAGCTTCAACAGCTTGAATCTTTAATTGAACTATATTCAAAAAATTCAACTGAAGAAAAACAAATTGAACTACGAGATCTATTTAATCAAAAACAATTTTGGCTTCACCAAAAAGTAAATATTAGTGACAGTTTAAAGGAATTCTTTAAAAAAGTAAGAACAATACTTGAGTCAAAATCAATGTTATTGAAAGATAAATGGAAGGTAGAAGCGATTGCTTCTGATTTAATAATTGATGAGAGCTCTATTCCAGTTGAAGTAATAACAAAATTTAAGAATGAAGACAAATTAAAAGACTATATCCACAAAGAAAGATCTGCCTTTATATACAACACTTTTAAAAAGTTGGGAGGAGACGGACTTAAATGGATATTCAAAAATTGTAAAAATACATATGATATTGGGTACAGCCTAGTTAAAGATCACGAACTGTCTTTAAATGAAAGATTAAATTTATTTACCTTCTTTATCAACGAAATTTATATAACCAACAAAGAGCTCAACTCAATTAAAGAGTTAGATACAGAAGTAAATCAAGAACATAGTGTCAGCAACTTATTATCAAAAATTTTACTTAATTCAAAAAGAGATAGCCTTACTCAAAGTAACTTTCAAAATCAGAAAGTTTCACAACTTGATAAGTATTTGACAGATTGTCGGACCTGTATTTGGAGTATGTCTTCAATTGATAAAGGATTCAATCTTAATAGAGCTTATGGAGATTATGTTAAGAAGAATAACCTTTCAATATCAGAAGAAGTAAATATTTTAATCAACTTTCCTTTTGATGAATGTACCTTTGAGCTTGCTGAAAGAACTAGTGATTTAGCCTCAATATATTGGGAAAAGGTTCCTTTATTAAATTACTACGAGAATTGGAAAAATAAGGAAATATTTGAAAAAATTCAGAGTTGTTTAAAAAAAGCAGATCGTCTTATTGAGTTATGCTGTGCTTGTATGTCCTTTTTAGTAAGAACTAACGACTACAAAGATTTTTCTTTAGAATGTGTTCTTGAAACTGTTGATACAATAAACAAGATCAATCTGTATAAATTCCAGAATAAAATAGATTTATTAAAATCAGATGAGCAGGATTTAAATATAAGGAAAAATGATGAAATTGAAAACCGACAGCCCATTGTTCAAAATACAGAATACAATAATTCTGTAAAGTATCAAAATAAGTTAAAACGTAAAGAGAAAGCCATAATAGAATTACAAAAAGATAAATTACTTCTTACAAAATTTGTTGCAAAAGTTTTAAAAGAATCATCATTATCCTTTGAAAATAAGGTTCTAATAGAATTACAAATTTTGCCTTATCTAATGTATGACAACTTCTCACATTTACGAAATGCTAGAGAAGAACAACTCATCTGTATTCGAGAATTAAATCTGTATTTTTCAGCTAATCCACAGAAGTACTTTGAAATCTTTTGCAAAAATTACCAACACGACCATTGTATTTTATTAAAAAAAGACAAATTATTCACAAACGAGAATTGCGTTATTTCAGTAGGCAATTTAGAAAAAGACTTCCCTGTTTATAAGTTCGATCCTGATGCTGTTATTTGTCTTGAATCAACAGAACTAATTTTTAACAATCTGAATTGTATTCCTGGCTTTTGTTACACTCAAATTCCAGATCATAACTTGATTTCTAGATGGATTAATCAATTAATTGAAATTGCAAGAAACAGTAAAATAGATGACTTGATTTCTATTACAAGAAACTATGTGGCAAAAACATTGGCACATACTCCTAAAGGAAATAACAACCTTATGCCTTATAAAGAAGTTTACCTTGCACTTGAAGATCTTGAAGATTATGACTTTTTACATTTTTTTTACATCGCTTTCTTCAACAGTTATAGTCTTGCGAATATTTACCAATGTGATGATGGAGAAAGAAATCACAACTTAACTGCTGAGTACAAAAAAATCAGGAACAGTATTAATAAAGATGAAATGCCATTAACATACAATCTCGTATCTATGCTAGAAAATGGCTATAAGTCTGACTCAAGACAAGATAGCAAAGATTATATCTTCAGAACATATTTTGAAACATAATAACTAGAGAGAATATCTTGCAACTATATAGGTTCTTCAGCTGATATACACTAACAACTAGCTCTGCATAACATTTTGATTTATGCCGAGCTAATTTTGACTGATCTGAACAAGTAATACTTGATGATAAACGTCTCACATGCAATATCTTTTTTGAGGGCTGTCAATTCTTAAGGTTGAAGCGATAATAAATGCTCTTGCACTTGTAACAAAAACTTGTGGCTCTGATCGTTGTACATTGTCACAAACGATTATGTTTCCAAAGAACAACCGTAAGCATCAAACTTCAATATACTTTACACTACTGGCTAACAAAAGTGTTTCTTCCGCAAAAGTCTTTTAATTACCCTCTTCTTTGCAACTCTTCTAAAAGAGCTGTCACAACCGTCTTTGGCACTACCTTATTTTTCCTTTTTACGAAGATCCTTGTCAATGTTAAACACAAAGTAATTACCAAGGCTGTCAGTGAGCATATTGAAAGGCCATACATCCACAAGATCAATGTCTCACGTGAATGCTCATATAAAGCTATAAGCTCACTATAGTGTTTTAAAGAGTGGTTTAGAGAGCATACTGACCAAATGACGGTAATCCAGGACAATACAACTCCACAACATAGAGAGATATTCTTGATAGACAAAAAGATGAGCTTTTGCTTTTTAATTGCAAGATCGATTTCTCTTTGCTTAGAATCGAACAGATCTGAAGATAAATTTGTACGACTTTCTGCATCGATCTTATCTTTATCAAACTCTACATTAGGAACTTTACTCTCCACTACTTTCCTCTTTTATTATAGTCTTGAAATAATCGGCTATTAAAGAATCGTCAATCTTAACATGAAGATTATATCCATGGTTAGTTGCTTTATCCCATGGTCCACCTTCTTTACGAGACCAGTTTACCAGTTGAAAGGACTGATACTGTGAAAAGAATGTCACAGTTTGATCAAGTAATTTTAATTCATCAGCAGGTAATGAATTGTTTAATGTATCAGGTAATTCTAAAAGAGACTCTACAAGCTCAATATGCTTTAAAGAAAAATAGTACACCTTTTGAAAAAAAGGTCCATTTGGCCATGCTTTTGGCTGATCAATACACAACCTTTTGCCTGTTACAGCTAGGTATGTACCATAGCATGCGTATAATATTTTTTGAAGTTTGGTTAAATCAATATAGTAGTTTTTAATCACAGCTTGTTTTGCAATGTAAGCTGCTACATCAACACTATTAATTTCTTTACAATCCATGGTACTACCTTAAGAAGTTAGTAGTTCGAAAATATAATTAAGCATTAGAAAGAATGCTTTTAACTTTAATATGTCAATTTAGGTCAGAATGATACTGTTCTCATCTTCAAAGACATTATTGAACCTTCTTTTACCATGATCTTTATTAGTCATAATAGTAAAAGCATCATTCAGTTTAAGGACTAAGACAATCATCATTGTCAAAGAGATAAAGTAATTACTTTCATGCTCGTTCTCATTAAGAGAAGGATTTCCATGCATGTAAAGATTTCTGATACCTAATGTGCTATTACTGAATTTATTATTGAAAACGAAATTGAATAAATCATTTTCTTGTTTGGACATAAATGAATTGTAGGAAGTTAGTAAATTGCTGTTAAGAAGATCATTCACATCTTTTTGATATACATCATTTAGAAAATTGTAACAGAGATAACCATAGTCTTCGACCTGTTCTAAAAGAGATAACTTAGACGTGTCAGCTAAAAGCTCTCCGTTAGTATCTTGGAACAGAATCTTGTTCTTAAGTAACAGGTTAAAACTTGTGTACAATTCAGATAATAACTGAGAGTCAAATCCTTTTTTGTTCTCTTTCAGAAAATCGAATAGATTTCTGTGTCCTTTTAGTCTATAGTCTTCATGAAATAAATCATTGAAAATTTTTTTGGCTTCATCAGAGTCATTCTTTTCAACATAAGTGATTTCAGGTTTTATAAGAGATTCAGGATAAGAATTTTCTCCTATGTTCAAAGAGATTGATACATAGTCATGATTGACATAGTTAAATTCACAGTATGCTTCAAATTGTTTAAAGATGCTTTCAAACTCAGGAAGCAGAAGTTTTATCTTATCTGAGTAGGATTCTAAATTTTTAGCTACTTTAATATTGACTATGAAATTATCAATTGAAAACTCTTTTTTTATGTAGTCACTAAAGAACCAATCGATCACATCTTCAAGGTATATATTAAGGTCTTTTAAAAAAATGCAATAAGTTCTAGTTTTAAAAATATAAGAAATAAAATAATTGTCCCAAATATCATTTGAATCAAATTCATTCAATTTTTGTTTATTACAGTTGAATATTTCAAAAATTGACTTTTTTCTATACAAAGGAGCACTTGTAAAAGAAATTCTATTGTTATAATCAACAAGATTAAAGACATACTTAAAGTTGTTCAAAATTGAAGGGAAGTCAATAAATTTTTTTAACCATTTAAGGTCATAAGAAAAACAATATGAGAATTCACCTTCATTTGTTTCAAATTTTGAAATCTCATCTTGAGGGACTAATTTAATCACAGATTCTATATTAGTGAAACTAACTCTTTCCTTTATAAGGTCATCTTTAAATTTACAAACTAGGTACCTGATGTTTTTAGATAGTAATTTATTTTTCAAAATAAGATCTAAAGAATTAAGGTAAATTTTACCTTTCGGAAGGTGAATGTATTTATCTACAAGAGAATTAAATTCTTTTGATGAAAAATTAAATGGATCATTAGAATTTACAAGATCTTTTGATAAATAGAAAGGAAAAGACTCTATATGTGAAAACAAATAGCTTTTTAGTACATAACTATTATGTTCCCTAATGCGATGGGAATTAAGAAAATTCTTATTATCTAATATATACTGAAGATATGAATTCTCACATAGAAAGATAATTACATCGTCAGTTAAGAATTTTTTTGTTACATTGCTAAATTGACTGAAAATTAAAATTAGATCATCACGGTACTGATTTTCAATAGACTTAATTATTTCTTTAAGCTCATCTTCACTTTTTATGTTATTAAAATATCTTCCAACTGCGTTTTTAAAATTTTTACCTAAATCTTCTAAATTTACTTTTAAATTTGTAAGTGTCTTACTATTAAAATCTTTAAAGTATTTCAATACATTGAACAACTCAAGCAAGTCATTTATATTCTCGAAAGAATAAGATGTTTTTGTTGAATATTTATCTAAATAATACTTTACAGCCATATCCCTAATAATAAGATACATTCCGTCATTGCGAGAGTAATATTTAATTCTTACATCAATTAAACTAGCCAAAACAAACTCCTATGTTTATCCCCTATGTTTTACTTCTTAGCTCAGCAAATTACCTAAAGCCTATTGAGATCGTTGTTGTATCCAGGATAAAGACATCTCTTTCTGAAAACTCAGCTGTAAATAGTGTTAAGATTTGTCTGTTGTTTTATCTTCGTGAATAGCCCATAGCAATCTTTGGGAAGTAGATTCAGTTTGACGTGTTAAATGATCCATATGCTCATAACCGAGTATTTCACAAAGATTTTTATAAATGGATATTTTGTCATCTTCTGAATAACAGAAGATAATAACAAACTGAAGTGACTCTGATTTTAAAAGAGGCTCAAAAATATCTCGATCAGCAGTGGAACATGAATGACCAAAGATAAATAAGTTAAAAGGGCTACTGGTTAACTTAACAAAATCAACTGAAGGAACATTTTTTAAGAGTCGCTGGGTTCTTTTTTCAAATTTAAAGGCTTCTCTATTTACTTTGATCTGCTTTGTATTTGTATAGCCGAACACAGCGCTTAAATTGTCGCATCTTCCGTTAACATGGTAAATGTTAAGATGCTCATTAGTTCTGTAATTATAATGAATTACACTTTGAGAAGTGTTTGAATAGTTAAAATCAATGATAGATGTTATTACTTGAGCTAATCGATACTTTACACAAGATATACCTTCTCTATTTGCGCAAGAATCAACAGACAACTTATATTTAGCAGTTTCTTCTTCGAACTTTAAAGTTAAATCAATTTTATTGTTTAAGGATTCTTGTAAAGAAACAAATCTGCAAAACTCAATTGTAAATAAGTGTAATGATCTGTATATCTCATCAGCACCTTTAATATCACTATATAGTCCATATGAAAAACTGGTTTTATCTAAATACTCTCTAAATTCTTTTGAAATAACAAATCTATTATCTAAAAGTCTATCATTTAAAACTAAATACTCTATAAATGCTTCAATATCAAGCCAACCATACAGTTTATTCTTCAGAATTTCTGAAGACAAATCATCATAAAATTTGCAAATACATGAAAATAATTCTTCAAGACTAGTATCAGAAAAATTAGTTACTATTTTTAAATCAGGAGATGCTGGAAAGTTTTTGTTTTTAGTTAAAGGAAAAGCAAAATCAAAGAGTGTTTTTTTTATAATTGGTATAATGAATTCATTATTTTCAATTGGTCTTAAATAACTGTTCAAAGATAAATTTTGAAATATTACTTTAATAATCAATTCTAAAAAGGATGATTCATTATTGACTATATTCAACAAACTAAAGCTGCAATCATCGTCTAAATCGAGACGTTTTTCGACAATGTCGATTACGTTAATGATGTCTTGATTAACATTGTCTTGACTTTTAAGAAAATTATTAAGCGCACAAATAAATGACTTTTCATCAAAATCACCATCAAACTTAATATTTTTTAGCAAACAAATAACAAAAAGATACAGAAGATAATCCTGATATTTAGTTTGTTTACCTAGAGCTAAATCAAAACCATTTCCTACAAGCAAAATGTTATCGTTGTCTTTTATGCTTGATTTCAAGCCTGAGATACATTCGACATTATTATCATACCTTGATGAACCTAAGAAAGGTATATTTATTGACATAAAGACCTTCTATAAAAAGCTTAATTAGAGATTTGGATGAAAGTTCTTTTCAGAGAAAACAGATTACAAATTAATTTTGCAATCATACGAAGAGCTGTCTATGTGATTAACTGATAATGTAAAAACACAGGCGTAATAGTATTGTTTTCTTACCAGAGATCTTTAGCAAAAACGCCGAAGCTCTTATTGTAAATTAATGTTTTTTTTAAAGCTCAAATTATTAATCGTTAGAATTAACAGATTTGAGCAAGGCTCTTTAAAATTTGGTATACAGAACAATATGATAACTTTTAGACAGCGGCTAAAAAAGTCTGTTTTTGGGGTAACTTTTCCAAAAAATTGGACGATTGAGCAAAAAGTGAAGTTTTACTATTAATTAGATGATTTTAAAATAAAAAATAAGATTATCCTTGTTATAATAGAAACAATCAAAAATCCAATAACAACAAGGAAATCCCAAGTCAAAAATATCTATATTCCAAGCATCTTTGTTAACGGTTCGTTCATTCACCTCTATCTTATCTAAAGATAACTTAAAGCAGTATGAACGTGATTTGGAGCTTTAAAGAGAGAACGTAGGCTCTCTATCTCAGACTACATTCTGACTGCACTTACACAGATGTGTAAATCTACAGAGAAGTCAGAGTTTACTTTATGCTCTGTACACGATGCTTATTTAAGAGACTGTAGAAAGTTACGTAAAGAACTTTTAACTCATAAGTGCATTCATAAACAGTTACAGTCAGGAAATACTCTTGAAGTAATAAAGACCATGTTATCTGAGCTAATGGCTGCATCTTTTGGTAAGAGTTTTCTTAAAAAGGTTAAGAAGCTCATTAGCGGAGATTTAAAGGATTTATTTGAACTGCTTGGAGTAAGATGACATCATCTTAGTTGATGGTACTGAAAAGACTTGTCATACTCTTGAGCTGATAACTTTGACTGTAAGGGTAAAGGCAGACCTCATGCTGATGGCTCTGCTCCAAGACCAGGTTTAAAGCTTCATATAGCTTTCTCTGTGTTAAGACAAAGCTTCGTATATGTAGAAATCACGGAAGCGTAGGCTAAAAAAGAGAGTCTGTACTTACAGACAGATTCCATAACTGTCTTATTATCTGTGATAGAGGCTACGTAGAGGAAGAGCTTGAACAGAGAATTACTGATAGCGGTAATCTGTAACTTATCAGAGGTAAATTAAGTACTGCAGCTACCATTGATTGAGCTATTGGTGATGATGGTAGGTTAATACCTGAGTTAAAAGGTAAGACCGTAAATAAACTACCTACTCACACCTGTGCAGACTTGGATGTTACCTTTGCTTTAGGTCATAAGAACAGAATTATTGTCCGTTATAACCCTAACTGTACTGACGATGATAAACGTTCTATCTTAAGAACTAATATCCCAAGAGACAGATTAGGTGCTAAACAGATTTACCTGCTCTACAGACTTAGATGGGCTATTGAACTGTTTAACAAAGCTAATAAGCGTAGTAACTGCTTAAAAAGCATTAACTCCGCTAATGAGAACATCATTCTCTCTTTCATTCTGTTGTCTTTAACTGTTTCTATCATCAAAACCTATACCGGTCTTAAATGTGCCAAAGATAATAGCTTTGAATGGATTTCAATGCTAAAGCTTCATAAACAGAATGAATGCTTTAATGTTTTATTCAAAGCCTTACTTTTACGTAAGTCGTCCACTGTATATCAAATTTTTAAAGAACTTCTCGATGACATAACTCTGCTCTGTCAAAGAACAGAGCCATCTAATCGAGATATTGTTAAGTTAAAAGATCTGCCTACTTTAGTGTGGCAGATCGTTAACCAACCTAACCTTTCTGCTAAAATTGCTTAAGTTTTTTGGGTTGAAATAATATTGTTGCCTGATTTATCATAAAAGGAAAAGAACTCTAAAACCTTAATAATTACCTTTTTCAAATCATTTTTGTCAATATTATAGTACATAGGAAGTCTTACCAATCTATCGCTATCTGCTGTTGTATATACATCCTTTCCATTAAAACGTCCAAATTTTTCTCCAGCAGGCGCTGAATGCAAAGGAACATAATGAAACACACACAATATATCATTTTCTTTCATAAAACTAATAAATTTTTGTCTTGTCGTTAAATCTTTACATTTAAAATAAAACATATGCGCATTATGTAAACAACCTTCTGGTACTGTAGGAAGAGTGATAATTCCCTTTTCTTCTAGAGGCTTAAGAGCCGTGTAATATGTAGTCCACGTAGATAAACGATTACCATTTATTTCATCTGCCATTTCTAGCTGAGCCCAAAGATATGCAGCATTCAAATCAGATTGCAAATATGAATCACCGAAATCAACCCAATTATATTTAGCTACTTGTCCACGAAAAAATTGACTTCTGTTCGTTCCTTTTTCTCTAAGTATTTCTGCTTTTTCAATATACTTAGAATTGTTAATTACAATAGCTCCTCCTTCTCCCATAGAGTAATTTTTTGTCTCATGAAACGAATAACAGCCTAAGTCACCAATTGTGCCTAAAGCTTTACCTTTATAAGTTGACATAACACCTTGTGCAGCATCTTCGACGACTATTAAATTATATTTTTTTGCAATTTTCATGATTGTATCCATTTCACACGCAACTCCAGCATAGTGAACAGGGCAAATCACTTTAGTTTTGTCAGTAATAGCAGCCTCAATTTTAGTTTCATCAATGTTCATTGTGTCGGGACGAATATCTACAAATACTAAATGTGCGCCTGCTAAAACGAAGGAATTAGCTGTTGACGAAAATGTAAACGAAGGAAGAATAACTTCATCACCATCATTAAGACCGCAAAGCAGTGCTGCCATATCAAGTGCTGCAGATCCACTTGTTGTTAGCATCACTTTTTTTGCATGAAATCTACTTTGCATCCATTCATCACATTTTTTTGTGTATGGACCATCTCCGCTTATTTTGTGACTCTCAACAACATCTTGCATATAATCCAATTCTTTGCCAGTGAAAGGTGGCACGTTAAAATGTATCATAACTCTCCTATGTAGAAACAGAACCTGTGTCAATAACTACTTTTAAACTCAGGACACTATATCTATACACTGTAGTTTAAGGAACTCAACTTTTGAAGTTTCTATAGATTTACCTTCTAGTTTTATAGGAGGTGCACTAAGAACTTCAATGATTCAACTTATATTGAGCAGTAAATATCATGAATAAACTTGTCATGATCTTATCTGCTCATGTTTTAATCAGCAGACGCTATAT
>OIZI01000422.1_pt1 | contig 22341 bp, 20 predicted proteins | sample 1588441 | NCBI WGS metagenome assembly OIZI01 (sample SAMN03283284) | human gut metagenome | biome: human-associated habitat; material: feces | host: Homo sapiens | place: Peru | collected 2012 | reverse complement strand
GATTCCGCAGAACGCCATGATAGAGGCGATAAGGACCGTTGCTTTTTTCTTCATTACTTGTTTTTGTATTCTATTTTTATTATGATATTATTTATTCTTTTTTCTCGTTCCATTCTTTCCAAGTCTTTGCCAGCTTTGTCATCCGATATTGCTGGCGTGGATGTCTTGGGGTGTTTGGATATTTCATCTCCAAGGCTCCTTCGGCTAGGGCTGGGGTAATGTAATCCTTTCTAAATCTTGTTCTGTTCTTTAATCCAAACAGGTTCATTATATCACCGATGGATAGATAATCTTTATTTATACGAATAATGAGTTCTTCCACTTGGGGCGAACTTGGGACGAACTTGGGACAATCTTGGGACGAACTTGGGACATTTTCTTCTCCTTCTTTATTTATGAAGTTGTTTTTCTGTCCACTTCCTATTTGAGAATTTAAGTTCGGCTGCTCTTTCCAATCATCGGTCGGTCGGATATGCAAATATCTGTTTTTGAGAACCCAACTATCCTTTAGAAGTAAGTTTCTGAAGAAACGAACAAGGTAGATAGGAGAGTAATCAATGCCTTTCTGAATGTTGCGATAGTTGGCACGAACCAGGGCGTTGCGGAAATACCAGGAATGCTTGGCAAACATCTCATTATTCACCTTATAGCCTAAAGAGCGAAGATACTGGATGGAGAAAATCGCCGTGGTTCGGGTGTTGCCCTCTCTGAAAGCGTGGATTTGCCAGATACCAGATACGAATTTGGCAATATGCTCAATCTTTTCATCATCCGAAAGTCCTTTGTATTGGAAGTTCTTTTCCTGCTCAATATCCCAATCCAAGGCTCTTCGCAAGTCTTCCCAATTCAGGTAGTTTACGGAATCTCCTTCGAGCACCCATTCCTTCTTGGAAATATCGTATTGGCGGATTTCTCCTGCGTGCTTGAATACTCCCTCGAAAATTCTTCGATGCAGGGAAACATATCCGTTGGTATTGAAGGCAAAGGTCTTGCTGGCGAGAATCTTTGCGATGTTGGCTGAAACCTTATCTGCCTCTTCCTCGTCTTTATCCTTAGGTGTACGGACCGTCTTGCTCTGATAGTAAGAGTCAATCAGTTTTCTGGTTTCATCCAGAGTGATTTCTCCTTCGATGTTTCGTTTAGCCACATCTATGAGGTACGCCGATGGTTGCAGCCCATCTACAGCCTGCAATCCGATAGCCGTCTTCCAGTTCTCGGCACTTTCCTTCTGCGAAGGCTCTCCTTGTCGAAGATACTCGTCGAAGGATGCGAAGTCCTTGAAATTATCTTTATTCATAGATGTAATGCTTGATATTTAACTTTGCAAAGTTACGACTATTTCCCGATATTACCAATGATTTAGGGCAAAATATTAAAGAATTGCCCATTTATAGTTTACTCGTGTGCCTAAACATTAATTTTCTTAGAAAAAACTTATTTAAAATGATACGATTTTCTGAAATAATCACTACCTTTGCATACGAGTTGGAGCGGCATGAAAAGACTTGCCGTGATGAAGGCTCAATTTTATATAGAGCGTTTTGTAATTATCCAAGAACTGAAATGTGGAAGTTTCAATATCAAAAGGATGATGGCAATGCTGCTCACGCATGGGATTATTATACCCTTTTCTGAAGGGATGATATACCTCATAGCGTGGGCTATTGCATATTACTTTTGATAGGGTCTTTCCACAACCTCAGTTCTGGTAAGTGCAATAGTTCCCACGCTATCTTTTTTATTAACTGCTTGCTTCTGGGAAACAGTTGGCAAAAAATATGCATTATGAGTGTTATTGTTATTTTAATTAGTCTTGTTTATGGAATATTGAGTCTTATTTTGTTCTTCAAGGTTTGGGGAATGACAAATGATGTAAGAGAATTAAAAGACACTTTGTTGTTTGAAATCCAAAAGAAAGGCAAAAACTCAAATCCTTGCAATAATTCTATTCAAAATGCAAAGGATGAACTGGCTGATGTGGAAAAACAAAGTGAAGAAGAACTCTCTCCTAAAGAAGTTTTAGAACATCAATTTGTTCTTGCTGTGAAGAAATATAAAGTGCAATGTGCAACAAATTCTGTTTCTGAGGAAAAATATAACGTAGGCGTGCAATCAATAGTTAAAGCTTACCAAAAAAAAGCTAAAAAAGAGCAATTGAATATAGATTTTGCTTCTTTGCTTGCTTAGGTTAAATGTTTCCATAAGTTTAAATAAAGAACTTATGGAAACATTTTTTCTTTTGAGTAATTTGGCGAATACTTCTTGTAAGTATCCAAGCCGTTATTGTCTGATAGGAAGATGATGGTGTCTATGAAATAGTAGTTGCCGTCATCTCCAACCAATACATTATTGGGTACGGCATCGAAGATGTCGTGAATGCCATTGGTGAAATATTCTCCATTGTCTTCTGCGTGAAAACCAATGCGCTCAAACTCAGCCTTGATTTCTTCGGGAGTAGCTTCCCTCGCATTTACAACAAGTTGTTGGCGAAGAACAGCACAAACTTTTCTATCTCGATTCTGTGAGAAACCGATGAAATCGTAGGGGCATGCTGTGAAGTATTGGTTGTGAGCCACAATTCGTTCAAAGAAAGGAGTAAGGTTGTCGTCTGAATAACGGAAGTCGTTAAGTTTATAAACGTGTATTCCATCATAGGCCATATAAACCTCGTTCTCTGAACCTCGGTCAGAGAACACACCTAATGATTCCGGATCTTCAATCCAGCAATCATTCTCCTTAGCCCAGTCTTTTAGTCTTGCAATTTGGACTCCCTTGCAAGCCGTTGTTCCCGCAAGCGCTTGAATTGAGCTAAGCACTCCTCCAGCGAAAGCGGATGCTCTCGCCAATAAGCCATGCTCTTTTGCATTTGGGCATTGACTTTCTTGTGATAATCGTTCAGTTGTATCTCCATCCATTTATGTATTATATTGTTAGAATATTACGTTTGCAAAGTTACGACTATTTCCCGAATTTTCCAAGGCTTCGCTTGATTTTCTTCATAATTTGCCTTTTTGCCGATAACATTCCTGGTGATAGAACCTCTTGCTCCAGCATATCCAGAGCCATTCTTAATTCTTCAAGGAGCTCGGGATAGTACTTCATCTGTTCATAGGCGAGCTTCATGCAGTAGCTGCGGATGGCGTAGGGCTGGGAACAGGCTGTAATCTTGGCGATGCAGAAATCGATGAAATCGGAGCGGAGTGATTCTTCCTCGAAAGGCTGACGGAGAAGGAGTTGGAGCATCAGGCGACGCTTGGTCTCATTCTTCTCTACGAGAACCCTATCTATCAGTTCGTCATGCTTCTGAAAGAGCCACGGGTTGTTGGCTTCATCGAAATGGCTTAAAGCCCAAAGCGCATTATACGCCACTCGCTCGTTTTCATCGAAGGTGAGTTGGTAAAGCTCTTCCTTTAAACAATTATTCTCTTTGCCTTGCGTCTGAAGGCAAAGAGAATAAATATCGTTTATACTTAATCTGTTTTTGAGTTGATTTCTCATAAGATGTTCTTTGATACTACGTACAAAGGATTTTACAATCTCTGGATTATTCCTTGTCCCCAAATAGCAATTTCAACTGTCTGTCGAAATCCGACATGATTTCACGGTCTTGGATGACACGGAATTTATCGTATTCAGTAAGAGCCTTTTCTATCGCTTGCTCATGTGTTACTTGTCCTGTGTCAAGAAGCATAGGACGATTGTTCAAGTCCATGTACTTCTGTAAGAGTATTGACCAGTCCGCCATAGTCATCAAGATATGGTCTTCAGCATTTTGCTCGGCAATATCAATGAAGGCATTGCTTAATCGATTCAGTGATTCCACTTCTTTTTCGCTCAGATAGTTCTTGGCGATGGTCACGTCCGACTTGATGACTCTTCCGTCGGGAGCGTTCTTCCAAGTGGTCAAACCCATGTGAGGACGCTCTGAGTCAGCACGGTCATAGATGATTTCTGCAGCTGTTTGTTTGGTTACAGCATAGTGCATTATGTTTTGTACCGTCTTGAAGAAAACTCGGGTTTCTTCGGAGTCTTTGTTATAGTCAGAACTGCACTCGCAGTAGATGTCCGTTATTTTCTGATAGTAACGACGTTCGCTTATACGTATTTCACGTATGCGGTCGAGCAATTCATCGAAGTAATCAGCCCCGAATACATTTTTCCCTTTCAGGCGTTCGTCATCCAGTACGAAACCTTTGGTGAGGTACTCTTTGAGAATTCCTGTTGCCCAAATGCGGAACTGTGTAGCCTCGTAGCTGTTTACACGATAGCCTACCGCTATGACTACATCGAGGTTGTACATCATGACTTCTCCTGACCATTTGTCCGAAGGTATTCGAATTTTTCTAATAGCATCGGACAAATGGATTTCGCCACTTTCGTTTATCTGTTCAAGATGATAGTTGATGGTCGGAACAGTTACCCCAAACAATTCCGCCATTCTCTGTTGTGAAAGCCAGAATGTATTGGCGTCGAATACAACTTGCACTTGCACCTTTCTATGTCCTCCTCTATACATAAGGATGGATGACTCCATGCTTTTGGCGGCTACATCAGGTGTGATTGTCGAACTAAAATATTGGCGAGCCAACTTCACCATCTCCTTTTTGGCATCGGCGTTCATAGTCACAGCCATACTGGCGGCACGAGAGAGGCGAATGCTCCTCACCTCTCTGATGGCACCACTTCCCAGTTCTGCCATCTCAGTGATTTCTACGAAATGCTCTCCGAGAGGGTAACCTTTCTGTGATGTCCAAGCCTGTGCCTTGGCGATGACGCGTTCGAAGTTCCAGTATTTGCCATAGCCCATTACACGAGCCAGCTTTCTGGAGTTCCACCATTCCTTGCCATCGGCATCTACCTCTCGCAGTTGCTCGAAAGGAGATTGCAATTCTTTGTTATTGTTGTTTGTATCTTGCATTATGATGGTTTCTTTTATGTTTATATGCGACAAAGGTAAGCATAACAAAGCCTTGTGTTATTTGTCTAAAATCCGCCCAACAACTGAACAACGATTGCACATCAGCTGTTGGGCGTTTTCTGATCTTATATATATATCGGGAACATCTACTATATGTTCCGACAGCTTTCTTCTATATATCTCGAAGACCTTTTTATTCTTAGTTTTCTTAGGCAAAGTGCTTCTGTACTTGCCTATTTCCTAAAGTACTTTCCTATCACCGGCAGGCTCTTCAATGGGAAATCCTTCTTCACGAGATAAGCGGCGAAGATGAGGATGAGTACTGTGTTGATGAGGCAGGCAATTCCACTGGAGAAGTATCTGTTAGCCTCGGTCATTCCTGCGAAGAGGATGAGGGCGAGAACCACATAGATCATCATCTCCTTCACCGGATAGTTGATAGGATACTTCTTCTGACCCACGAAGTAGGAGAGAAGCATGGCTGTTCCATATCCTGCAAAACCAGCCCAGGCACAGGCGATGTAACCATAGATAGGTACGAAGATAACGTTGATGGCTATCAATACCAGGCAACCGATGCCCGAGAAGTAAGCACCCCAGATGGTCTTGTCGATGAGCTTGTACCAGAAACTGAGGTTGAAATATACTCCCATCATGATTTCGGCAGCCATTACGATAGGCACTACCTTCAAACCATCCCAGTAGTCGTGACCGATGATGTGGCGCAATACATCCAGATAACCTACCACTACCAGGAAGGCAAGCAGGGTGAAGATGACGAAATACTTCATCGCCGAAGCGTAAGTCTGTCGATTGTCCTTATCCTTTGCCTTGCCGAATACGAAAGGCTCGTAAGCATAGCGGAAAGCCTGGGTAATCATCGCCATGATCATCGCAATCTTGCTGGCTGCTCCATAGATTCCGAGCTGTGCATGCGCATCGCCCTTCTCATAGATGTAAGGGAAGAGAATCTTGTCGGCTGTCTGGTTCAGAATACCGGCAATACCGAGCACGAGGATAGGCCAGCTGTAGCCCAGCATCTTCCTGACGAGCACTTTGCACTCGCTCCAGGAACATTTCTCGCCCATGAATCCTTCCTTCAGTTCCTTGTAGAAACAGAAGGTGATGGAGGCGGTGCAAACCAGGTTGATGTAGAAAGCATAACCCACATCGTGACCATCCATGATGACGTAGTAAACTATATTGAGCGCAATGTTCAGACCGATGAAGAGCAACTTGAAGGCAGCAAACTTCAGCGGGCGCTTCTTGTATCTGAGGTAAGCGAATGGGATGCACTGGAAAGCATCAATAGCCACGGTTACGAACATGGTCCATACATAAGCCGGATGGTCGGCGTAGCCCATCGCATCGCTCAAAGGCGTGATGAAGAGGAATACCAGGGCGATGAAGAGTAGGGAAGTGAAGCCCACCATGCTCAATACCGTGTGATAAACCTTTTCTGAGTTTTCTCCCTCCTTGTTGACAAAACGGAAGAAGGTGGTCTCCATTCCGTAGGTCAGGATAACGAGGAGTAACGCCGTATAGGCGTACATGTTGGTGATGACACCATAACCACCACTTGCGGCGCTGATCTTAGCCGTATAGAGTGGTACAAGCAGATAGTTCAGAAATCTGCCGATGATACTGCTCAAACCATAGATGGCGGTATCCTTTGCGAGTGATTTTAAACTTGCCATATGTTTAAAAGTAAAAGGGTAAAAAGGTAAAAAGGTAAAAGAAAGCTGGATTCTCTGCCTTTTCGCTTTTTACTTTTGTTTATTGATTATTTTTTTGTTTCAATTTATTGATGATATTTACGAGAGTTCCTATGATAGTCTTAACATCATTGGATATTGATTCGTATTGTTCTGTTGTAATATAATTGCTTTCTTGAAGTAAGTCCAGCCAATATAAAGTTTCACTTGCTTCTTTTAGGGAGATGCTAAGTTTGCTTATATAGTCTGGTGTACTTTGAGCATAGGTGCTTTCAGCTATGTTTGCCCCAATGCTCGTACCACATCGGTATATTTGTTTAGACATAACGAATTCAAGTTTCTCTTCTTTGAGGAAAACATAAAGCTTGATTATTCGTATGGCAAACTTTTTACTTAATTCATAAATGACATTATTGCCCATATTTTCATTTTTTAGATGAATATATAATCTAAGTCTTTTTTACCTTTTTACCTTTTTACTTTTTTACCTTTAAAAGAATAAATAAGCTACTGAGATTGCTGCGATAACTCCTGCCAAATCGGCAAGCAAGCCGCAAGCTACGGCGTGGCGGGTATTTCTGATACTTACGCTTCCGAAATATACTGCCAATATATAGAAGGTGGTATCGGTGGAACCCTGGAAGATGCAGCTCAATCTGCCCACAAACGAATCAGGACCATAGTTCTTCATCGCCTCCAGCATCATGCCTCGTGCACCACTTCCCGACAGCGGCTTCATGATGGCGGTAGGCAGGGCGCCTACGAAATCTGCATTCAAGCCACATTGTTCTACCGACCACGAAATGCCTTGAATCACCATATCCATCGCTCCCGAAGCACGGAACACGCCGATGCCGACGAGAATTGCTACAAGATAAGGAATAATCTTCACCGCAGTAGTAAAACCTTCCTTCGCTCCCTCGATAAATGCATCATATACATTCACTTTTTTCCAGAAACCAGCAAGGATGAAGCAGAGGATGATGCCTAAGAGAATCATATTGGAAGCCACGGTAGTAACCGTATTCATCGTATCCTTATCCATCTGTCCGAATCCCCAGATGATGATGCCCACGAAGGCGCACATTCCCAACAGAGTGGCGAGCAATACCGGCTGCAGGATGTTGATGCGCTGCCAGAGCGAAGTGATGATGATGCCGGCAAGCGTAGCCACGAGCGTAGCCATCAGGATAGGGATGAAGACATCCGTAGGCTGGGCTGCACCATAGGAGGCACGGAAGGCGAGGATGGTGGTAGGGATGATGGTGAGTCCTGAGGTGTTCAGAACCAGGAACATGATCATCGGGTTCGTCGCCGTATCCTTCTTCGTGTTGAGCTCCTGCATCTGCTGCATCGCCTTCAATCCTGTAGGCGTCGCCGCATTATCAAGTCCCAGCATATTCGAAGCGATATTCATGAAGATGCTTCCCATCACCGGATGGTTCTTCGGAATATCAGGGAAGAGACGGGTGAAGACAGGGCTGAGCGCTCTCGCCAACATATTCACTACTCCCGCCTTTTCGCCTATCTTCATGATGCCAAGCCAGAGGGCGAGCACGCCTGTCAGTCCGAGTGAAATCTCGAAGGCATTCTTGGATGAGTCGAAGGTGGAATCTACAATCTTCTGGAAGATAGTCGTATCTCCCATTGCCAATCCGATGAGTGCGAAGACGAACGCAATCACGAAAAATGCTATCCAAATGTAATTTAAAACCATTTATTTTGTATAATTCTTCAATTTTCTATAGCCTCTAATTTTCTACCAGCTTGGTAGAAAAGTTTGAGAGTCTGTTAGTTGCTCTTTCAAGCACGGCTGCAAAATTACAACAAAAATCTTGGATGAGATTCATTTCGCCCGAAAAATCCCCCAAAAGAAGGAAATATTTTGTAAAAAACACCTATAGCATGTGTTCACATTTTTATTGCTTGTAGTTTTTGTACCAACTTGGTACAAAAACTCCCTGTTTAGTAATTCATGCCGAAGTACCAAAGAGGGATGATAATGCCATGCCCCGTCTCAATGTCATCCTTTACGATGCGGCCATTTTTCACATCTTCTATCTGCTTCTTGCCCTTCTTGCGACCACCAATCTCAAAGGTGTAATCTCCGATGGTGAAGTCGGAAGCCTTAGAAGAGGTAACATCCTGTTTTTCTCTCATCTGATTGTAGAAGAAAGTTTCCCTTACATTGCCAATGTTGGGATAAGGTGTGAGTACAGACATCAGGCTTGGATTATCTACATAGACTTTTTCTACCTTTCCAAGATTGCGCATTCCCGAAGTGTCGTCTCTCAGCAAACCTATCATTCCTGCACGTTCCAAATAGACGAGATAATCAGGCACGTTGTTCTTGCTGACCCCGATTTCCGTAGCAAGGTTCTCTATGCTTGGTTTGTAGGGAGCGAGACCTGAGAGTATACCGAGCATTCGCTTGAGTTTGCGCGCTGTTGAGGCTTTCATATCTGCATATTGAGGAATATCGACTTCTACCGTTTGGTCAACCACTTGCTGCATTCTCTGCATGAAGTCTCCTTCTATGGCAAATGGGTAATAGCCATGATCGAGGTACTCTCTGAATACAGGCAAAGGATGTTCCAACTCAGGAATCTTTACTTGGTGGTTGAGTATTTCATCAAAGCTAAAGACCCTGGTCTTGATGCCCTCGAACAGTTGCAGATATTCTCTGAACGACAGGCCTTGCATCATATACATCAATGTGCGGCGGCTCAGATCAGCTTCGCCTTTTTTGATGTCCAAGACTGATGAACCTGTGAAAACGAGGTTCAGTGATGGGTGCATATCGTAGATTTGTTTCAGTTCTCTACTCCAGCCTGCATACTTGTGAATCTCGTCTATATAAAGATGTGTGCCTCCCTCCTTGATAAACTCGTCAGCGAAGTCGATCAAGGAATGATTGGCAAAATAGATATTGTCGGCAGAAACATATAGATGGTGTCCTTCTGTGGATTGCTTGATATGTTGTAGTACCATGGTGGATTTTCCCACGCCTCGTGGTCCTACGATACCTACTAATCGCCCATTCCAATTTATTTCATCATATTTATATCTGACGAAATCGAGTGGGGTGCGTTTCAGCAGCTCTGTCATGTATTCGTATAATTTATTGTCTATCATATCTTGCTTTTTATGATGAATACTATGTAAAATCGTGGCAAATATACAAAAAATCCCTCAATGAGGGATGATTTTAAGTGAAAACTTCCCTCATTGAGGGATAAATTTAAGTATTTTTATCCCTCAATGAGGGAAGTTTGCTATTGTGAACCATTATGGACTTGATAGTTTTATGTAGAATCACTATCTTTGTTCCCAAATTTAATAACTTTTAAAAAGTAATTGTATATGAAACATTTTTTGGTGATACTATTAATGAGTCTGCTTTTTTCTTCTTGCATGAAAAATTATCCTGAAATGGTGTATGAGAAGGCTTTACAATACCAGCAAGAGGGTAAATATATTCTTGGTAAGTCTGATGATCCTTCAGGAAAGGAGCATTATATTGTATACATTGATAATAAGAATATTGTTGTTGATGACTTAGTTGATTCTCTAAGACATTATCCTTTAGGCAATTTAAAAAGTTTTGATTTTGGTCTTTATAATGGAGATGCTGCAGGTAATGACAGTATTGATTTTGGTGAGAATGAAAGCTCTTTAAAATGTTTGGTACAGGCAGATACTGCAACTAATACGATGACTATTGAACCTTCTTATGAAATATGGCCATTGAAGATAATTGCATTTAAAGATATCGTGTGTCCTAATCAATATTGTGCTTATTATTTTGATGGTAAATCAAGCATAATCTTCTTTTTTGATAGACCAGGAGAAATTTACACCAGCCTGAATGAAGTCGTTACAGTGAAGAAAAATGAAAAAGGTTTTAACCTTCATTTCCACGATAAGGGAAATAATTTGGGCTTGTATAGCTTGTCAGAAAAGCTGGTCTTTGAGAAATGTGAGTTTAATATGCAGATAGCCGACGATAGTGAGATACTTGGTGTAGATGATAAAATAACAATTGGTGGGGCATATTCAATACCAGTCTCTGTTTTTGGCACCCCAGAGCTTCCTGTCTATATTGCAAAGATAGAATCTGCATTACATCCTATGTATTATTGGAATTGTCAAAATTGTGGTAGAGTTGTTAAAGCAGAAGAAAAACCAAAAAGTTCTGTATGTGATTTCTTTACAAAATCATATTGGACATTTCATAGTTGGATAAAAATAGCAGTTGCAGGTTCTTCTTATGTTTATCAATGTCAACATTGTGGTGTGCAAATACAAACAAACGATATCCCTCATACGGGTAATTGTCCTGAAGGCGGACAGCATGTTTGGAGGAGATTAGATTGAAAAAATTCTTTCTGTAATGAGTATGTACCAATTCGACTATAAGAAGAGGGTGTATCAGGATTTCTGACACACCCTCTTATTTAAGTTATCATATAGAATCTTTATTCAACAAAAAATCAAATACGTCCATAAATACGATGCCGTCATCGTTTTGGTATTTCTTGATGATGTCGCCTGTTATCACATACTTCATAAAACTATCGTCTATACGTAGCAAAGGTAGATCTATCTTCCCCTTCTCACAAATCGTTTGAGCAGGAAGGTGAGGAAGTAGGGGAAGGTGTAAAACTTGCCATTGAAGCCGATGTTTTTATTGCAGAGCTTGATGCCGTATCTGATATCGGGATATTTACCATCTTGAGCTGTTAGTTTGGCGAGCGACCTGGTGGCATTATCCGTAGCTTTTACTTCAACGGGGATGAGCGACTGGGCATCACGAATGAAGAAATCCATCTCTAGGGTAGATTTCTCGTTGCGATAGAAGTAAAGATTATAGCCTTGCTTTACCAGCATGTCTCCAACGATGTTTTCGTAGATGGCGCCCTTGTAGGTACCATAGTTCTTGTTCACTCTGATGTCTTCTTGCGATTCCTCATCTAGTGAGGCAACCAGCAAGCCCGTGTCCTTATAATAGAGTTTGTACGATTTCGGGTCGTAGTTGCCTTTCAGAGGTAAGGATACTTGGGCGAGACAATAGCAAACGTTGATGATACCTGCATCACGAAGCCATTCGATGGTGCCAACGTATTCTCTGTTTCTTGCTCCATGGGCAATCTTGCTTATCTGAAATTTCTTGTTGTCTTGTCCCAGGAAGACAGAAATATGGTCGTACACGTTCTTGATTTTTCCTTTGTCGAGTCCTTGCGCATATTTCGTAATGTCTTCCTCGTAATCAAGAAGAAGCTGGCGCTGCATCTTGAGCGTGCCGCTGAAGTTTCCGTTGCTCACGAACATATTGACTACGGCAGGCATTCCTCCGATGGTCATGTATTCACGGAATAGCCTCTCCAATACATCCATTTCTATATTAGAAAGTGGTGTGATGGAGACCATCTTTTCGTAAAGGCGTTCTATGAAGGTAGAATCATAGCCCTTTGCCCATAGGAATTCCTCGAAATCCATTGAGTGCATCGTGTAGTCTTCCTTATATCCCACGCTGTTCGATTCTATCTCGCGATAATTGATACCCATAAGCGAACCAGAGCAGATAACATCGTACCTGCCATCTATCTTGAAGGCTTTCAGACTGGTGGCGCAGGCAGGACAATCCTGCATCTCGTCGAAGAAGATGAGCGTGTTACCTGCTTCTATCTTGAGAGAAGGGTTGATGAGGGTGAGGTTCTGGATAATGCTATCTACCTCGTAACCTTCTTCGAAGATAGCCTTGTATTTTTGTTGCAATACGAAGTTGATGGCAACTACATTTTGATAGTTGTCATGGGCGAATTGTAGGATGGAAGCGGTCTTTCCCACTTGTCGTGCACCTTTCACGATGAGGGGCATTCTTTTCTTATCGCTTTTCCAATCCTTGAGATAATTATCAATCTTTCTGCGCAAAAGCTTCATAATCAATATGTTTATAGTCCTTATTCGAGTGCAAAGATACAACTTTATCACAAAATTCCTAAAGAATTTGCACTGAAAATCACAAAATTCCTATTGTTTTAAGGCGTTTTATCACAAAATTCCATGCTTTTCTCTCTTCGCCATCACATTATTCCCTATTCGTTATACTTTTTTAATCTCCCTTTTTATCCGCTTTCAGAAAAAAAGATGTACTTTTGCGGCTCAATTCATGAAAGACAAGATAAAGGATTGGATGATACAAAAACATGATAAGAGGAAGCAAAGGACTTCCATTGGATTTTATAAAATGGAAAAGAATGAGAAAGTGAATAGCGTGCAAGAGATTGCTGCAGATAAGAATAAGGATCATTCCGCTGATGCGGATAGAGTAAAGGAAGTATATAAGGTGACGATAGCGGGAAGCATCATCAATGTGGTGCTGCTCGTACTGAAGTTTGCTGCAGGTATCCTCGGACATTCTGCCGCCATGATAGCGGATGCCATCCATTCGCTTACCGATTTCGCTACCGATGTGGTGGTATTGGTATTCGTTAAGTTAGGTAATAAACCGAAGGATAAGGACCATGATTATGGTCATGGCAAATACGAGACGCTTGCCACAGCCATCATCGGCATCTCGCTCTTTGCGGTGGGTGTGATGATCTGCTATTCGGGCGTTACCAAGACCTATCGTGCCATCTGCGGAGAAACGCTCCAGCAGCCGGGCATAGTTGCCTTGATAGCAGCCATCGTAAGTATCGTGATGAAGGAGTGGGCTTATCAGTTTACGGTAAAAGCAGGTAAGAAATATCATTCCGAGGCTGTAGTGGCGAATGCCTGGCATCATCGCAGCGATGCTTTGTCGAGTATCGGTACGATGTTCGGTATAGGCGGTGCCATTATCTTGGGAGAGAAATGGGCGGTTCTCGATCCGCTGGCTGCCATCGTTGTAAGTGCCTTTATCATCAAGGCTGCCTGGGGACTGGTGATGCAATCTGTGAAAGAACTGACGGATGCCAGCCTTCCGGAAACTGAGGAAAATGAAATTCTGAAGATTGCGAACGAAGAGCAGGGAGTAGGAGAGATTCATAACCTGCGTACCCGTCGCATCGGAAACAAGATTGCCATAGAAATGCACGTCCGCATGCCGGGTTCTCTTTCGCTTTATGAGGCGCATGAGCATGCTACTCATATCGAAACAAGATTAAAGCAGCACTTCGGCGCAGATACCCACGTGGGAATCCATCTCGAACCGATAAAAGTGAATGGAAAATATCAGAAACCGGAATAAAAGTAGATAGAATTGCTAGTTATAATTGTCGGAAAGAGGGTCTAAAAAGGCGTTTTCCGACAATTATACGCACTCCAGCTAACAATGGTTACTACGTATGGAGTAGTGCATAATGCTTATTGGAACCGGGTACAGAGCGAGGTTGTAGCAGATGACCTGTTTTGTGAAAAGTTGTAAAAACGGGCGATTTTTTACCCATATCTATGTTTTTTAATGAGATATGGGTAAAAAATCGCCCATTTTCTTGTTTTGATAAAAAAAAAATAATATATTTGCACTTGGCTAAAAAAGGAGAAATATGACATCAGATAATAGGTTAGTTGGTAGAGAACGAGAGTGTAATGAGTTGCGAAGGGTTATGGAATCAGACCGTTCGGAATTCGTGATAGTGTATGGACGACGAAGAGTTGGTAAAACATTCCTCGTTGACCAATACTATCAGGGAAAGTATGACTTTACCTTTGTGGGTGGACATAATCTTTCTCGCCAAAGACAACTTACCAATTTTGCTAAAGCGTTGAAGAAATATTCCGGAGTAAAGCCAGAGAAGTTTGCCGATTGGTTTGATGCCTTTGATGCGTTGGAAGAATATCTGGAATCACAAGATGAGAATAAAAAGAAAGTTGTTTTTATCGACGAGATGCCCTGGATAGATACCCAAAAGTCAGACTTCGTGTCTGCCTTGGAGAACTTTTGGAATGGTTGGGCAGCTCGTCGTAGCGATATTGTGTTTATTGCCAGTGGTTCTGCCACATCTTGGATGGTAGATAATCTGATAGAGAATCAGGGTGGACTGCATGCTCGAATTACGAGCAGCATTTATATCCGTCCGTTTACGCTTAAAGAAACAGAAGAATACTTGCAGAGGAAATATTGCAAGTGGGATAGATATCAGATATTGCAATGTTACATGGTGTTTGGTGGAATTCCGTTTTATTTGAGTTTGATTAATCCACAAGATAGTTTGGTGCAAAATGTGGATAGAATGTTCTTTTCGCATAGTGCCATCATGAGGAGCGAATTCGACGAATTATATAATGCATTGTTTAGTAATGCAGAGTTATATATCAATGTGGTAAAGGCCTTGGCAAATCATCATGGAGGAATGTCAAGGGCAGAGATTGTTAAGGCTGTGGGTGTGAATGGTGGTACACTTTCGCGGGTGTTGACAAACCTTGAGCGATGTGACTTTATCTCTCGGAGCCACAATTTCGGGTGTAAGACTAGAGAGGCTAATTATCGCTTGATAGATTTCTATACCTTATTCTATTATAAGTTCATAGCTCAAGATACGTCTGGCGATGATTTGTGGTGGAGCCATAATTTTGAGTCTCGCTTGGTATCTACTTGGCAAGGATTAACTTTTGAAATAGTGTGTCTGGTGCATACGGATGCCATCAAGAAGGCACTTGGCATTTTGGGAATGGCAACGGAAGTTTCTTCGTGGCGCAAAACAGGTAATGATAAACAAAAAGGGGGACAGATAGATCTGGTCATCAAGCGAGCCGACCGTATCATCCATTTATGTGAAATGAAATTCAGTAAATCGGAATATCATATCACGGAATCTTATGAGCAACAATTGCGAGAACGCATGGAGTTGTTCAGAATGGCGACCAAGACCAAGTTCTCGCTTGTCAATACATTCGTCACAACTTATGGCGTGGCAGATGGCAAGCATCATAGCATCGTGCATAGTGAGGTAACGATGGAGCAGCTGTTTGGATAAAGGAACGAGCCTTGAAGTAACTGATGAAAAGTTCGCTTCAAGGCTCGTTTTTATTATATTGCCAGTTTATTACCAGCCGAGATTTACGCTGGCTCCTGCCATAATCCACAAACCTGGCTGCTTAACAGCAGCGAGGTCGTAGTAGCGGTGGCAAGTGATATTGTCGGCCTTTACGAAGATATTGTATTTCTTCTCGTCCCACATCAACTTGCAGTCCACCTTGGTGTATGGATGATAACCATTCATTCTCTGCTGCCATCTTACGCTCCACGAAGCTGAAAGCTTGTTCCAAATCTGATGATCCAAGCCGAATACTGCCTTGTGCTTCAGATACTCCAACGCATAGAGCGATCTTAAGATAGTGGTCTCGGTCTTATGATCCTGATAGATGTAAGCATATCCCAACTTGATGCGGGTGATGAAACTGTTTGGTACCAATTCTCTCATGTAGATGGTTGCATCCACGTTGTAACCCATATTGTTGAGCTTTCCGATGTTCATTACGTGATACTTATGGTCAGCCAATTCCGTTTCTGAAGTCTGAACCCAGTCAATCATGTTGGTGCCGTGAGCATAGAATCCGCTTACAGTTGCGGCAAAACCAGTCTGGCGATATTGAGTGCCCACCTTGAAGGTTGAATTCTTCTCTGGGTTCAGGGTGATGTCGCCCTGCTGCACTACATTACTTATATATAAGTCGGTGTAGGTAGGCATTCTCAAAGCCTTGTTCCAGGAAGCGTAGAACTTCCAGTTGTCGTTAGGACGATAACTCATATCCACACCAGGATAGAAGCGGAAGTCGTTGTCTAAACCTGTATTCTTGTTGGCCAAGACACCAGCCGACAAGGTGAAACCGCCGAAGATGAAGTTGTGCTCCAGCATGATGTTGGTATTGGTGCGCTCACCCTTTCTTGTATATTGACGGTCAGAACCCGAGATATCCTTATAGTCTTTCTCTGCGAGTTCCTCGCCCAATGCAGTAGAGTAGATGCACTCCTTGCTGATGTCGAAACCCACTGCGGTCTTACCCAAAGCCCAAGCCACGTTGGCATTCAGACCACCCCCATAAACATCGAGGTCGTGATAGTTCTCGCCTGCCTTGGCTCCAGCCATACCGCGAATCAGCTGATAGTGGTCCTTGAAATTGTTATAATAGAATTGAGGCGCAATCTCCCAGGTCTTCTCCTGGTTGTGCAGACTCAGATTGAGTGAAGCCAAACCATGGTCTGTCTTCTCATATTGATTGTTGTATTTGGCGCTGTAGAAAGTATTGGCACCATAGCTTTGGGTAGCGATACCCAACTGGGCGATGATGTCAAAGCGCTGGTCGTAAGAGAAAGAGAGATTGCCGTAGCCCTGACCCTTCTCGAAGTTGCTGTTGTCTGTGCCACCATCCGAGCGCTTGTAGCCTCCGCTTACAGAATAAGCATGAGTCCACTTACCCGTTTCAAAAGCCGTCTGCACACGTCCCTGTGCTCCGAAACTTCCAAAGCTTCCGCCTTCTACACTCGCAGATATTCCATCATTCTGAGCCTTCTTGGTCACGATATTGATGGCACCATTGAAGGCTGAAGTTCCGAATAGGCGTGATGCTGCCCCCTCGAGCACTTCGATGTGATCGATGTCGGCAAGAGCTACAGGAAAATCAGAAGCATTATGACCAGTCTGAGGATTAGAAATGTTGACGCCATTCAGGAGAATGGTAATCTGGTCGAAGGTTCCACCATTGATGGAGATATCCGTCTGAACACCAAAGCCACCACGCTGACGGACATCCACGCCGGTAGCTAATTTCAATACATCGTTGATAGTCTGCGCAGCCGCACGATGAATATCTTCGCGGGTAATGACAGACACAATCTTTGGTGACTGCTCTACAGTCATCGGCGCACGAGATCCGGTAACGCTCACCGCATCCAACTCATAAGCCTTTCCGCCCTTATACAGGGTAGAATCTACTTTAGTTCCTTCGGTGCTTACTCCTTCAGCTTTTGCATGGCTCAGAGTAGCAACGCTGAGCGCCCCCACAAGAACCTCTCTTCCCAAAACAGAGAAAAGTGCGTAGCCCTTGTTGGAGAAGCGGTTGAACTTCAGGCTGTTGCGCTTGTTGAAAATTGTTTTGTACATTAAATTAAAATGTTTAAAAATAAATAATAAATGGAAGCCATCGGTACGCTTTGCCGGCGGCTTTCGGGGTGCAAAGGTACTGATAATAACAGAGCTGACCAAATAAAATTCGTTTTTTTTGCAAAACGGTCCTTTGCATGGATGTGTTTACTGTCCCTTGTATGATGTGTTCCGTAATAACGATTGTCCTCAACCTACAAGAAGTTTATGTTCATCGACGTTGAACTTATGTTTAGCGTCGTTGAACTTGTGTTCAGCATTGTAGAACTTATGTTCAACGTCGATGAAGATAAAATATATAGGGGGATGTGAAATCTTTCTTACTTCACGTTTTGGTTATTACTTAGGCTTTGCTCCTTTATTTGTTGAGGTGCCACAAGCCCCTTATCATTGGCAAAATTAAGAAAAATATTCTATACTTCCAAACTTTTCTGCATAAACCAAGGAAAAATGTTGAAAATATCTCTCGGAAAGCAATGGACTTTCGGATAAAAATACTATCTTTGCATTAACTTCTGAGGAAAATGGCATGGATATTGCTCATCTACCCCCTATAATTATAATTAAACAAGGTATATAAGAAAGGAATAAGCAAATGGAAAAGTTTGATGTTAAAACTCTCAATGATAACGTGTTCGAGACTATCGGCAAGGAATGGATCTTGGTGGCTGCAGGCAACAAGGATAAGTTTAATATGATGACTGCTTCTTGGGGATGCCTCGGATGGTTGTGGAACAAGCCTGTGGCTGTCATCTTTATTCGCCCAGAACGTTATACTCATGGGTTGATTGAGGAAAATGAATACTTGACACTCTCTTTCCTCGGTAAGAACGAGGAGGCTCGCAAGATTTATAATTTCTGTGGTTCTAAGAGTGGACGTGACTTCGATAAGGCGAAGGAGACTGGTTTGACACCTGTGGCAACCGACAACGGAAGCATTGCTTTCGAACAGGCTCGCATGACCTTCGAGTGCCGTAAACTCTTCAAGGATACGATGACTGCAGAGAAGTTTCTCGACAAGAGTCTCTTGCAGTGGTATGGAGAGAAAGGTGGATTCCACGATGTCTATGTGGTGGAAATCGTAAATGCCTATACTAAATAACAATAAACGAAACAATGGCTCAAGAACAAACAGCAATTCGAGAACGTCAGAAGACCCGATTAAAGGAACCAAGACGTTATGTGGTGATGATGTTTAATGACGACTTCACACCAATGGATTTTGTGGTGAACATCCTTCAGTCCGTCTTCTTTAAGTCGGCAGAAGAGGCAGAAACCATCATGCTCAAGGTACATCATGAAGAAAAAGCCGTGGTGGGAACTTACAGCTATGATATTGCCAAGAGCAAGGTGGAGAAAGCGATGGAACTGTCCCGTTCACAAAAGTATCCGCTGAAGCTTACTTACATGCCAGAATAAGTAAAACAAAATGTGGGAATTTCCCACCTAAAAAGAAAGGAAGTTATTACGATGGATAGTATGGGATTGACCCGATATATGAGTGTCCTGATGGATGATGCTCTCAAGCAAGCGCGATTCTTCGACCATGAGTTTATCATGCCGGAGCACTTGCTCTTGGCACTCTTGCGACAGTTCTCTTTCTGTCAGGCTCTTCAGGAGGAAGACGTGGACTGTATGAAAATGCATGAGGATTTGGTAAATTGGCTTGCCAAGCAGGAGCGGGTCCCTTCATCAATAAAATATCTGCCAGAACCTTCATCTCTTTTCAAGACGATGTTTGGTACGGCTTGTGCCCTGGCGGTGACTGCTGATAGAAAACTGGTTCACGTGACTCATTTCGTGCAGGCGATGCTGGGGTTGCAAAACTCAGAGGCAGCATTCCTGTTGGGAAAGGCTATTGGCGACAGACAGGGAGAATTCCTTGCCAGCGTAGATAGCTTTTACCCTCTTGAGGGTGATGCTTCTGATACTGGCATCATGTCAGATGGAATGGACGATGAGTATGATGATGATTATGACGAAGAAGAGCGTAATATGCCGGATGACTGGCACCAGCTTGTAACTTGTATCTCCAGAAAGGTGGATGAACATAATCCGCTCATCGGAAGAGAGCAGGAACTGGATCGTACCATTCAGGTGCTTTGCCGTGCAGAGAAGAATAATCCTTTGCATATTGGTGAACCGGGAGTAGGAAAGACGGCTTTGGTCTATGGGCTTGCCAAACTTATCAATGAAGATAAGGTGCCAGATCGTCTGAAAGGTGCCCGCATCTACAGCATGGACATCGGACAGATGTTGGCTGGTGCCCAATATCGTGGTGATTTTGAGAAACGCATCAAGCTGGTCATGGCTGGTGCTGCCAATGAAGGTAATGTCATCATCTATATTGATGAGATTCATAATATCATTGGTGCCGGACGTGGTTCTGACGGCAGTCTGGATGCTTCCAATATGCTCAAGCAGTATCTGGAGGCTGGTGACATCCGCTTTATCGGCTCTACTACTTACGAGGAGTACAACCGCTTCATGTCCAAGAGCAAGAGTATTACTCGCAGATTCCAGCAGATAGACATCAAGGAACCTTCTGAGGAGGAGACTATCAAGATATTGGAGGGATTGCAATATAAGTACAATAAGTATCATGGCGTGACTTACCGCAAGGATGCATTAGAGTATGCCGTGCGTGCCAGTGCCAAATACATCAGCAACCGTTGTTTGCCTGATAAGGCCATAGACCTCATCGACGAAGCGGGTGCTTATCTGGAGGTGCATCCTGTGGAATATCGCCAGCGTTCTTACGTTACCAAGGCGATTATCCAGCAGATTCTCACCAAGGTTTGTAAGATTGACGCAGCTGCCATCAAGGATGAGGACAACGATGCTTTGGCAACGCTCCATCAGCGTATGATCGACAAGATTTATGGCCAGGATAAGGCGGTAGATAAGGTGGTTGAGGCTGTGATGATGGCAAAGGCAGGCTTGATAGATGATGACAAACCATTGGCTTCGCTCCTCTTTGTGGGACCTACCGGAGTGGGAAAAACCGAGGTGGCAAGACAGTTGGCTAAGGAACTCGGTATTGAGTTGGTGCGCTTCGATATGAGTGAATATACCGAGAAGCATACCGTGGCAAAACTCATCGGCTCGCCAGCTGGATACGTGGGTTATGAAGATGGAGGTCTCCTGACTGATGCCATCCGCAAAACGCCTAACTGTGTGCTCCTACTCGATGAGATAGAGAAAGCGCATAGTGATATCTACAACATCTTGCTTCAGGTGATGGATTATGCCCGATTGACCGATAATAAGGGTCAGAAGGCTGATTTCCGTAATGTGATTCTCATCATGACCTCAAATGCCGGAGCTCAGTATGCTTCACAGGCAAATGTAGGTTTCAACAGTAATGTTTCCCGTGGCGATGCGATGCTTACACAGGTGAAGAAAACCTTTAAGCCTGAGTTTATCAACCGTCTGTCTGATACGGTAGTCTTCAATGATATGGATAAGCACATGGCAGAGTTGATTCTCCATAAGAAACTGCGTCAGCTTGATGAGAAGTTGGCTGCCAAAGGTGTGAGTCTTAGTCTGACGGATACTGCTTTCGAGCAGATGCTGAAGTGGGGCTTTACCAAGGAGTATGGTGCCCGTGAGATGGACCGCGTCATCGGAAATCGTCTGAAACCGCTTTTAGTGAAGGCTTTGCTCTTCGGTAAGTTGAAGAAGGGCGGTCAGGGTATCGTTGACTTTGACGGCAAGGAACTCATCATCAAGGATGTTCGTCCTTTAAAGAAATAATGCTAAAGACTATAGTTTTGAGTTATGATATTTCAGATAGATGATACTGCTGATGAGATTTATTTCCCAGATCCCCATCTTGGCGAATCAGACGGATGCTTTGCTGTGGGTGGTGATTTGAGTATAGACCGCCTGCTGTTAGCTTATAGCAATGGCATTTTCCCCTGGTACAGTTTTAGAGACCAGGAGGAGCCATTATGGTTTTGTCCGATGAAGAGATTTGTCATCTTTCCTGATGAAATCCATGTGAGCCATTCAATGCGGACGCTCATGAATAAGGACAGGTATTCGGTGGGCATCAATGAGGCTTTCGATCGGGTAATCATGGAATGCGCCAAAAGCAATCACCGCAACGAGGAGGATGGCGCCTGGTTGGGCATGGACATCATACAGGCTTATACCAATCTCCACGAACAGGGGTTTGCTGCAAGTGTAGAGGTTTGGGACAAAGAGACCGATGAACTGGTAGGTGGTCTTTATGGAGTAACCATCGGAAAGGTCTTTATCGGTGAGAGTATGTTCTCAAAGGTTCCGTCAGCCTCCAAACTTGCCCTCATCTTCCTTGCCAGATACTTGCAGGAGCATGGTGGCAAGATGATAGACTGCCAGTTGGAGACCCCTCATCTCAAATCGATGGGTGGCAGATATATTTCTTACGAGGAATATATGGAGATTATGAACGAAGAATAAGAGATGTTCTTCTGAGAATAGAAGAACATCTTCTTTTGAATAAAGAAAGTACATATAAAAAGAGTTTGAGAGAAGAATGAGGAAAGTTTACTGGTTATCAGTTACTTTCCTCATTTGGGTTAAAAGTGGCGAGGACAGACGAAGACGGGAATACGACAAGATGAGACAGAGG
>OIZI01000421.1_pt1 | contig 22376 bp, 35 predicted proteins | sample 1588441 | NCBI WGS metagenome assembly OIZI01 (sample SAMN03283284) | human gut metagenome | biome: human-associated habitat; material: feces | host: Homo sapiens | place: Peru | collected 2012 | reverse complement strand
TTTGAACCAGTTGGACGCAAAATCTATCATGTCGCGGGAAGTTCTGGATGAGGTGTTCAATCAAGAAGACGAAATCTATAAAGCTGAACTCTTGGCCAGCCTTGCACTTCGAGCATCTGAATTGAGATGCAAAACGGAGTTTACAAGCGTGGTAAATGCATACAAAAAAGTGCAAAAAGATATAAAAAGGCAAGAGCAGGAAGATCTTAGGCGACAATCTAAAGAAGCAAGCCTTATAGAGCATTATACAAATTTTACAGATAGTCCTTATGACAACATGGCATGTGGAAATTGGATTGCTGCTGATGATGGAATATGTACATGGAACGCCACTACCGGCATAACAGATATTAGAGCTTGTTATCATCCCATATTGCCAGTTGAACGTTTGAAAAATATTCAAACAGGTGAGGAACAAATTAAGATTGCCTTCAAGCGAAATAATAGTTGGCATGAGATTATTGTACCAAAGGACGTTGTAGCAACAGCTTCAAAAATCACAGCATTGTCAAAAAAAAGCATAGCAGTAAACTCAGAAAACGCAAAGTACCTTGTGAGATATCTATCTGATGTCGAAAACTTGAATGAGGATTATATAAAAATACAATATTCATCTGGAAAGCTTGGATGGATAGGAGATGGGTTTCTTCCGTACAGCGAAGAAATCGTATTTGATGGAGATGCGAAGTTTAAACAGCTATTTGAGGCTATTAAAGCAAAAGGAGAAAGAGAAGCCTGGTATGAGCATGTGAAAAAGATCAGACAGCAGGATAAATTCGAAATCAAGTTTATGTTGGCAGCTTCTTTCGCCAGTGTTCTGATTAAGCCACTGGATGCACTCCCATTTTTTACAGATCTATGGGGGCTTACCGGTAACGGAAAGTCCGTTACTCATATGCTGGCCGCTTCAGTTTGGGCGGATCCATCCGAAAACAAGTACATAGGCAACTTCAAAAGTTCCGACGTGGGTCTTGAAGTGAAAGCGGATATGCTTAACAACCTTCCTTTGATCCTTGATGATACAAGTCAAAAGGATAAAAAGATTGAAGAAAACTTTGAGCGAATCGTTTATGATCTCTGTTCCGGGCAAGGAAAAACCAGGTCCAACAAAGAACTGGGGTTAACAAGAGAAAGCGTGTGGAAGCTTTGCATTCTTACCAATGGCGAGTATCCGTTGCAGTCCTACGTGAATCAAGGTGGCGCAGTAAACCGTATTCTTGAAGTTGAATGCACACATGATAAGCTTTTCGACAATCCACAAGATACCATTGATATTTTTAAGAAAAATTTTGGTTTCGCTGGAAAAGACTTTGTAGCAGCACTGGAAGAAATTGGTATTGATAAGATCAAGGCTATCCAGCAGGAGATACTTAAAAAGATCGAATCAGATGTTAAAACGGATAAGCAGCTACTTTCGCTGTCAATAATCCTGACTGCGGATAGAATCGCCACGGACATGCTGTTCAAGGATATGCAGTACATCAATCTGCAAGACGCCAAAAACACGCTTACGGACGTATCAGACGTATCACCGAATGAGCGTTGTTATGAGTACCTAGTTGATATGATTTCAATGAACGAACAGCGTTTTGATGTTGATACACCGTGTGAAAAGTGGGGAGATCCAATCGAAAGAGATGATGAATCAAACCGGTTGGTGTACTTCTACCCTACCGCGCTCAATAACATTTGCAAAAATGGCGGGTATTCCAAAAAAGCGTTTTTATCGTGGGGAATGAAAGTGGGGCTTGTTATATCAAATAATAAGTACGGTAATATCCTAAAAAGAGAAACAGAAAGCAGGAATCCTAAAAAGTTTTGCTGCCTGAAAGTGGTAAATGATCTTGATGGATACTTAGAGAAACAAAAAAAAGCAAGTTTATTCCAGATACCGGATCCAATATTCGATTAATTTGTAACCGAGTAACCTCGTAACTTTTTCAAAACATATATATATATATTAAAAAATAAAAATATGATAATGAAATTATTTTTTTCTCCTATATAGGGAATGTGTGAGTTACACGGTTACACGGTTTCAAACGTCTCGGACCCGCATAAATACTGTTTTTTTTTGTAACCTAGATGAAACCGAATTTTTTGAAGTGAGTTACAGGTGAAGGAGATGGATATGAAAGTAGAAGCCAAAGACATTCCAATTTTACAAAGATTTATGACGGAATTCTGGAAGACTATAAAAGAATTCTATCAGGTAGAACTTACAGATGAGTATTCTAAACAGGCTTATGACAAATGTATTGATCTTGGAGAGTTGGCAGGAACATGTTCTGATCAGAATGATAAAAGGTTTATGCTGGACTGTATAAATGCCTATTATAAACTTCTTGATTCTAAACAGAAGGGACTGATAAAGAATGTACAACACAAAGAATAGATATGAGCAAGGACAGGCTCTCAGAAAAGAAATCTATATGTATATCGTCAGTTATATCAAACTGGTCGGATACGCACCGTCAGTCACGGAGATTTCGGAAAGGGTGGATGCCGGGAGAGCTACAGTCTGGAAGCATATTAATCAACTAATTGATGATGGCTTGCTCAGAACAAACCATCCTAGTACTGACAGAGCATATACTCCGGTTGGGTACGGAATAAGAAAGACAAGTAAGGAGATAAAATGAAACTGTATGATATATATGACGGAATGAAGTATATTGGAGAAATGACCATAGATCAGATCTCAGAGTTGACGGGAAAAACAAGGAACCAGGTATCAAGGGCGATTTGTTCAGCCTGTCTGCTCGATGAAAGATACGCAATTGTGTATGATGGCCGGGATACACTCTGCAAGTCAAATAAAAACGACAGGAAAATGCTGATGGAGTTTGACACTCTGGCCGGCAAGATAAGGAGGGCAGTCGGATGGGAAAATTGAAAATTAAGCAGAAAAAGAAAGCATTCATCCCATACACGAATCAGAAGGCCCATATGTTCGCACAGTCTATCCAGAACTGCCAGAAAGAGTTAAAAGAGATGGAACTGAAAGCCTTTGATGATGGGTTCGAGGATGGAAAGAACTGGTCTGACGTGCTGAATTTCGTGATCTTGTTTTATGTAATGCACGAATTGCATGGATGGGGATGGAAGTGTTACATGAAGTCCGTAAAAAGAATTAATAACTACATCAATGATATTAATTCTGGGAAAACATCATTGTCTGAAATGGTTAATGATTTAGAAAAGAAGCATCATATTCGGATTTGCGACGATTATAAGGAGCTGATTGAGAGATATGGAGCGTAATTTAATTATAGATTGTTTTGCCGGCGGCGGTGGAGCATCCGTAGGAATTGAGATGGCACTCGGCAGACCAGTAGACATAGCGATCAACCACGACCCCGACGCTATCCTGATGCACAAGACGAATCATCCTGGAACACTGCATCTGACAGAGGATATTTTCAAAATTGATTTGCAGAAATACGTTGGAAATCAGCACGTGGCATTAATGTGGGCTTCTCCAGACTGCACAAGCCACTCGAAAGCAAAAGGCGGTCAGCCGAGAAAACAGGGACTTCGCATTCTTCCATGGGCTGTATATAAGCACGCAAAAGCGATTCTGCCAGATGTAATTATCATGGAGAACGTAGAGGAAATCCAACAATGGGGTCCGTTGGACGAGAAAGGACATCCGATCAAGGAAAGAGCCGGTGAAGATTATCAAAAATTTATTTCAGCAATGGTAAACATTGGATATGAATTTGACAGCCGGGAACTCGTAGCTGCGGATTACGGAGCACCGACAACAAGGAAACGTTGGTACGCGGTATTCCGTAGAGATGGAAAGCAGATCAAATGGCCCGAACCTACACATAGCAAAGATGGAACAGATGGAAAGAAGAAGTGGGTTGCAGTGTCTACGGTACTAAATTTTGAAGATTTAGGGCAGTCGATATTTGGACGCAAGAAACCATTGGCAGAAAATACGATGAAACGTACTGCTAAAGGACTGGAAAAGTTTGTATTTAACAATCCGGAACCATTTATGATACAAGTTAATCATGGCGGAGATAACTTTAGAGGGCAAAGTATTCACGAACCAATGCCAACAATAACAGGAAAACATGGATTTGGTGTGATTACACCGTATATTATTCAATATCATTCGGAAACTACCAAAGATGGTATGAGAGGTCAGGACATAAAATCTCCATTGCAGACAATTGATACTAGCAATAGATACGGATTGGTAATTGCATTTCTTGAAAAGTTTTATAAATCAGGAACAGGTCAATCGTTGAATGAACCATTACACACAATTACAACAAGTCCGGGACATTTTGGGCAGGTATCTATTCTGGCAGTAAATTGGGAAGAATTAAAAAAAGCCGGCATAAAAGAAGAAATTGCTCAGAAGGCTACATGGGTATCTCAATTTATCATGGAATATTACGGATGCGGTGTGGGACAGATGGCGGACGATCCATTGCACACGATAGTAACTAAAGATAGATTTGCACTGATTACTGTTTTAGGAAATGAATATGCGATATTAGATATTTATTTGAGAATGTTACAACCAGAAGAGCTGAAATTGGCACAAGGATTTCCAAAGGATTACATCATTGATCGTGATTACAGATGGAAACCATATCCGAAATCGAAACAGGTAGCAAGAATTGGAAACAGTGTAGTGCCGGTTATGGCAGAAGCACTTGTAAAAGCAAATTGTCCGTATCTGAAAGTCGGAGAGCGTAAAGCTGCGCCGATGATTTACATGCAGAATAACGGGCAGGTAGCATTTGGGTAAGTAAAGTATTAATTGAAATTAAATCATAAGAAAGGAGCCAGCCTCCGGCCGGGGCAAGGGTATACCGGGCTTCTTAGAGAAAATGAAACAGGGAGTAAGTAAAGTATTTTTAGACAGACCAGCTTATGCTGATTTTGATTCACCGCATAAATTTAACGCAATTCAGAGTATTGTAGGTAAGCGCCTTAAAGAACATCCGAATGCGGCGTGTTCGTATTCTGGCGGAGCTGACAGTGATATTATGATTGACATTATCGAAAAAGCAAGACACACATTCAATCTTCAGCCAGTGAAATATGTGTTTTTCAATACAGGACTCGAAATGAAAGCAACAAAAGACCATGTGAAGAGAACTGCTGAAAAATATGGAGTAGAGATACAGGAATGTAGACCTAAGATAAATATCGTACAGGCATCAAGAAAATATGGAATCCCATTCGTATCAAAGATCATGTCAGGAGGGCTATCTGACTGGCAAAGGAAAGAAATTCCACTATCTATTGCCGAGGAATACGATCAGGCAGAAGACAAAGCAGCAAAGCGTCAGGAACTGAGAGAAAGATATCCGAAATGCGAGAGTGTGATTAATTTCTTGTGCTGCTGTAATGCAGCCGGAGAACCTAGACCAAATATCCAGCTCGTGATTAATTCATCAAAATATATGCGTGACTTTATTGGAGAATATCCACCAGACTTCAAGATAAGCGCAAAATGCTGTGATTACTGCAAGAAACAGGTTGCTCATAACATTCAGAAAAATTACGAAATGGTAATTACTGGGGAGCGTAGAGATGAGGGAGGAATGAGGTCGGTTCCAAGAAAAGACAACACGGCTCTGTGCTTTGCCGAGACAGCTTCAGGACAGTTTCGACTCAGACCACTGTATTATGTCTCGGATAAGGATAAAGCGTGGTACAAGGAACATTATGGAATCAGATATTCAGACGCTTATGAAGTGTACGGATTGACCAGAACGGGATGCTGTGGCTGCCCGATATCATACAAAGCAGTAGAAGATCTGGATAAAATAAAAGCATTTGAACCGAATGTTGTAAAAGCAGCATGGAACATTTTCGGAAGAAGCTATACATATCGGATGAAATATAACGAATATAAGAAACATAGAAGAGAACAAGAAAAAGTAAAGTCCCTCGACGATACTGTGATTAAAGGGCAGATGAATATTAATGACTTTATTTAGAAATCATGGAAGACTGCACAATAGCGTGCCAGTTGCTTACATGGGGAAAGTGAGGATGGAAAATGGAGAAATTAAAACCGTGCCCGTTTTGCGGTGGAGAAGCACAAATTTTTACTGATGATGAAATGGGATATCTAGGGAATAACCAGTATCTTGTAAAATGTGAGAACTGTCTTTGCGGAACTGGTCATTATGGAAATCCCGGATATGCAATAAAGGCATGGAATAAAAGAGTAAACGAGGAGGACACAAAATGTTAATCAGAAGTCAGAATAAAGAGATATTAGTTAATTTTAATGTATCAGCTGGTATCGAAATTGCAGAAGGGACTACAAAAACAGTTGTAACATCATATATCACTGGATGCAGTTATTTACTCGGAGAATATTCCACCAAAGCAAAAGCCATGAAAGTACTGGATATGATTCAGGAAGCCTATGTGGAATATAAAATTACTTGTACTTTTTTGACAGGCTTTACAGGGCATCGAGTAATTGTGGAATCAAACGATATTTGCGTTAATGGTTTTAAAGAACTTGCAGAAGGCTTTAAAAAGAATATGGTCTTTCAGATGCCAGAGGATTCGGAGGTGGAAGTATGAAGTATAAATGCACGAAGTCATTCATGTTAGACGCCTATGATAATGATGGATTTTATACTGACGGATATATGGAAATTAAGGCAGGAGAAATCTATGAAGTTGGAAATGAAAAAAATATTGATGGAGAAATTCATCTTGACGGAGTAAATGTTAATAGATGGATTGAGATATCGAAAGAAACACTGGATGAGTATTTTGAAGAGGTGGAAGCATGAGCGACAAAAGTAAAATTTACGATTACATAAAAAGGACGATAAATCCATATGGTAAGCCATTCAAAGGAACCGTATATGAATTTGGAATTAAAATCATGGATTACATCAAGAACATGGATGATAATAACGGTTTGATTCCGGTCAGTGAGAGATTGCCAGAAAGTACGTTACCTGTGATTTGTCGGGTCAAAAGTACAACTATATCCTGCACGGAAACTTATATCATTGGTTCATACTGTAATGGATGCTGGTTCTTCCAAAATGATACGGCCGGGACACATAGTTTTCCACTGAGCGAATACAAAGTTTTGGCATGGATGCCATTACCAGAACCATATGAGGAGGACTGAATATGGCAAAAATAACACAATGCCAAGGCGAGGGGCAGGGAAGCTGTAAACGATGTAATGACAAGGGAATCTGGAATGTAAATTGGATGTATTTTCTTTACAAAATAGAAGGGCTTGAAGGCTGTTACTGTAGAAAATGCGTTAAAGAAATAATGTGTGAGGAGGACTAAAAAACATGGAAATGTCAATTTTTGAGAAATACGGCAAGACCTACACCAGATTCAAGATTACACTAAAAGAATTTAAATCTTGGCAAGGTTTGCTTGAGATAAAGTATTGTATTGATACTTCTGAGCCAATCAAGAAAAACAGCAGATACATTTATTTCGAGAAAGAAGGAGATTGGATTAATGGGAAGATGTAAATTAGACTGCCCGGACGGCGAAACAGAGTGCTGCATCTGCTGTGAGAAGCAGGATTCCTGTCAGTGCAGATGTGATGATATGGATAATTACGAATATGCAGAGAGGTGCGAATATTATGTTGCGGAGGATTAAGGCATGATTACATTCTTATTAGGTTTCGCACTTGGAACTATATTCGGTGCGACCGGGCTTGTATGTGTGGCGATTATGTACGGCAAGCATCACCCAGACGATTAGAAAGGAGAGGAGTACAAATGAGTAGCGCAAGTGTAAGATTCGGAATAAAAGCATATGTATGCGCAAGATATTTTCTCAGACCAGGCAAATGCTTCAAGTACATCGACCAGCACGGCGAGGATGCCACAGAACACGTCTACGAGGTCATGGCGTTATATCCGTACTGTGTGCTGTTAAGAGATACCAGAAACGGAGTCAAGACTTGCCCGGGATACAATACATTGAGTTTGATGCTGAGAGGAGATGAAGAATGAGTAATAAAATTTTATTATTATTTGCAATAATAGGGTTTACATTCACAGCGCTTATCATTGAGGAAATTATGTCAAACTTATTGAAAAAATTCAATCGGTGGCGTAGAAATGGATGTAAGATCAAATGTCTTTGCAAACCGCATATATATCAAATTTATTGTTACTGGCCGAAGTCAGGGAAAGGAGAGCTAATTCTTAAGTGTTCAAAATGTGGAAAGTGCAAAAAGATTTATATTGACACAGAATCTTTTGAAAACTGGAGATGCAGATAGGAGGAGTGATAACCATGTCAGATAAACTTACACCGGACATAACACCACAGTTAGCCATATCAGCATACAATGTATTAGCACAATATTGTCAGGGACAACCTACGGACTGTAAAGGTTGCGGATTCTACGAACACTGCCCGGAATGTTTTATGGGAGCGCCACACCGTTGGAGCCCCATCAGAAAAGAAGGTGAGAATAGTGAAACTGAGAAAGGCAACACTGATTGATTACGGAGTACCGCCGGATGATATACCGACATTACAGAGCCACTTGCGGAACCTTAGTGAAAGTGATAAATATAATCTGTTACAGGTGTCCATCAAATACGCACCCGGTATCGAGTCACAAATCTATGACAGCATCGTGAACAGTATCGGCTATCGAACAATGGAGAAGATCAGGACGGTTCCTGTAACAGAAAACGACTTCTACGGCTATAAACGCAAGGTCATGGCGGAATATTATCATCTGGCCAAGCTGATTGGTAGACTTTAAAAAAACTTGAAAATTTATAAAAGTGGTAGAGAGCTAAATCTCCCCAGTATGGTATTATATTGTATATAACTGCTATACTGGGGATTTTTTTGAATTGAGGTAATGATATGGCAAACTTAAAAGTAATAACAAGAAAACTTCAAAAAGCTATATTATCCGCCGGATTAATCATTAAAATTGGAGCATCTCAATTTTATAGCAAAGATCAGGGACGATTGATAACAGTAACAATTATATCAACACCTACACTTCATCTCACGAAAAGAGGAGAGTGGAAAGATTGTGATTATGAAATATTACGAACTGCATCCCAGTATGATGTGGTCATGTGCCTAAAGGAAATATGGGAGGCGGTCAGAAAATGATGGTGGGAGATAAGTATATATTAAATGGGGCAAGTCAACTTGGAGTAACAAGAGAAGGGGAGGAAGTAAAAATACCTCCGTTTTCCGTCATAGAAAAAATAAGGGATAATTTTGCAGACAAGCTTAAATTTAGAAATATGTTTGTATTATGTAAAACTGGACAAGAAATAGATGTTAGTCAGAGTATTATTGAAAGATACTTTATCCCGGATACAAAGGACGGTGGGTAAATGAATCTCACTCCTAAACAGGAAGCATTTGCAAAAGAATATATAAAAAATGGCGGAAATGCATCTGATGCTGCGAGGAAAGCAGGATACGCGCCTAAAAGCGCTGATGTAATAGGGCGAGAGAACTTACGGAAACCTACGATTTCAGCATATATAGCCGAAAAGCAGTCCCTAATTGAAAAACAAAAAGGCACTGACATCATGTCTCTGGCAGAGATTCAGCAACGCCGCTCCATGATCGCAAGAGGTGAGCTGACTGATTCGTTTGGATTTGCCCCGGATTTCTCCGATCAGCTGAAATCTATGAATGATTTGGAAAAGGCATTGAAGATTAAGCAGGAACAGGAAGAAAAGAAAGCAGCAGAGGAAGCCGCCAGAAATGCAAAAGAGTACCACATGGATCTGTATAACATTCCCGATTGTTTCCACTGGGCTATTAGAGATATTCGAGACAAGAAACATCTGGAGTATGTGTTTAAAGGTGGGCGTGGATCCACGAAGTCAACCACTGTTGGAATGACTATAGTAGAGCTGATGAAGAACAATCACGACATCCATGCTGTTGTTTGCCGTAAGGTAGGAAACACCATTAAGGATTCCGTATATAACAAAATCAAATGGGCTATTGGAAAACAGGAATTTAAAGAGGAATTTGATTCTAAGCTGTCCCCCATGGAGATTACACTGAAATCAACCGGACAAAAAATATACTTCCGTGGTGCTGATGATCCTGACAAGATTAAATCTATCAACCCTGAGTTTGGATATATTGGTATCCTCTGGTTCGAAGAGCTGGACCAGTTTGCAGGTCCTGAAGAAATCCGTAAGATCGAACAGTCTGCCATTCGTGGTGGTGACCTTGCATGGATATTTAAGAGCTTCAATCCACCAAAAACAATGAATAACTGGGCTAATAAGTATGTTCTTGAGCCAAAAGAGAACAGAATAGTTCACTCATCAACTTATCTGGATGTACCGTTAGGATGGCTTGGACAACCGTTCATTGATGAAGCGGAGCATCTGAAAGAGGTTAATCCGAATGCTTATGAACATGAATACATGGGAATCGCAAACGGAAATGGTGGCAATGTATTTGAGTATCTGGAGATTAGAGATATTACAGATGAGGAAATCAGCAGAATGGATCGCATTTTCGCTGGCGTAGATTATGGATGGTATCCGGACGCCTTCTGTTACCTTCGAACCTATTATGATTCTGCCAGAGAAAAAATATATCTGATTGACGAATTGTATGTGAATAAATGGAGCAATTCAAAGACTGCTGAATGGATTAAGAAAAAGGGCTATGACGATTACACAATGATATGTGACTCTGCTGAGCCTAAATCCGTGAATGACTTCCGGGATGCCGGACTTCCTGCCAGAGGGGCAATCAAGGGTCCGGGAAGTATTGAGTATGGTTTTAAATTCTTGCAAACAAAAACCATAGTCATTGACCCGAAACGTACACCAAACGCATATAAGGAAATCACGGAGTATGAATATGATCGAGACAAGGAAGGAAATGTGATTAGCGGCTATCCTGATGGAAACGATCACGCTATATCGGCTCTCAGATATGCTTATGAGCCGTTGTTTAACAGGAGAGGTTACAGTGCATAATGAATAGTAAAGAAAACATATTTAAATGTTTGGAAATTCTGGACAAATTCCAGTTCTTCCAAGGACAAAGAGCTGGAAGAGAATTATGGAATGATAAACCGACAGAGATACAGGACGAAGATATAAAGAATTTCAATAAAGACATAGAATTTATCAGAAATGTGCTGAAATCAGCTAATTCAGGTGATTAAATGGGACTTATAACAACACTAAAAAGGTGGTTTAACATGATTTTCAAAAAACAAGCCGAAGAGGATTTTAATATCCAAGCGGCAGAATTCCCAGAGATGGAATCGTTGATTAACCGGTGTGCGAACATCTATAGGGGCGTGCCGGAATGGTTAGATGATAAGAATAATATCAAGACGATTAATTTTGCTAAATCTGTCTGTTCAGAGACAGCCCGACTTGCAACGCTGGCGATCGGCATTCAGATAGATGGCTCCGCAAGGGCTACGTGGTTGCAGGAGCAGATAGATAAAGTATATTTCCAAATCCGTCACTGGGTAGAGTACGGCTGTGCCTATGGAACGGTATTTATTAAGCCGAACGGTGAGAGCCTTGACGTATTCACTCCGGCAGATGTGATGATCGTGGATTACGATAACCAAGAAATCAAGGGAATCATATTTAAGGATTCTTATACAGTTGGGCGGAAATATTACACCAGACTTGAATATCATAGGTTTGTTGAGACCACCGTAGACGGTGTGACGACTTATCCGTACTATGTGTCTAATAGAGCTTATGTATCAAAATCCCCTCAGAGCATCGGTGATAAAATCAAACTTAAACAGACCAAATGGGCCGACCTCATGGCAGATACGCCACCGATTCTCAAGGCGAACGGGGAGAAGTTGGACGGACCGTTGTATGGAGTCCTGAGAACGCCACAGGCGAACAATGTAGATATCAGTACACCACTTGGCTTGCCGATATTTGCTGAAGCTATCGAAGAACTGAAAGACCTCGACATTGCATATAGCCGTAATGCCGGAGAGATTTTTGATTCTCAGAAGATTGTTCTGGCAGATGATAGACTGCTGATGCCGAGTGGCACGCCTGTATCAGCCATGTCACCACAGGGCATGGAGAACAGACGCAATGAGATGAACTTACCGCACTTTGTCAAGAATGTATTCGGACAGGACGAGAAGGAGTTCTACCAAGAAATCAATCCAGTTCTTAACACAGATACTCGTATAAGTGGCATAAATGCCATTTTAAGCCAGTTGGGATATAAGATTGGATTCTCCAACGGGTACTTTGTTTTTAACGAATCTAGCGGCATTCAGACGGCTACAGGAGTAGAAGCGGAACAGCAGAGGACAGTACAGTTCATCAAGGATGTTCGAGATAAGCTAGAATCCTGTCTGGATGAAGTAATCTACGCACTGAACGTTTACGCTGACCTGTACGGACTTGCACCTGTCGGGGCTTACGAGGTTAATTATGACTTCGGAGATATCCTGTATGTCAGAGAAAACGACCGTGCGAGATGGTGGCAGTATGTGACTACTGGCAAGGTTCCGGCATGGTTGTATTTCGTAAAATTTGAAGGAATGACCAAAGATGAGGCAGTGGCAATGGTCAAAGAAGCTCAGCCAGACGAACCAACATTGTTTAGAGAGGAGTAAAAAGATGGCAGACAAACCAGTAACAAGGGAAGAAAAATATCTTGCGTACTTGACGGGCGATTACAAGGGCGAACTCCCGAAGCCAATCACGCGAAAAGAGAAATATTTATACGAATTATGTTTAAAAGGAATTGGTGGTGAAATCTCGCCGGAAGAAATCAAGAATGCAGTAAATGAGTACCTTGAAAAGAACCCAGTCAAGCCCGGAGCCACCACGGAACAGGCACAGCAGATTGAGCAGAACAAGACGGATATTGCCTCACTGAAGAAAATCACTGAGAACCAGTCACGAAGCATCACAAATATTCAATCAGCAATCAAGGAACTCAATAAGAAAATGTCAATCGACACTTATGACGAACTGGCAGAAGCTTTGGTTTCCGGGAAAATCGAGGATTATGTGAACGTAGGCGATGAACTGATGGTAAATCGGATAAAAACCCTGTCCATTACATCGAGCAACGGGAATCTGTCTTTTGAAGTATCTGATGAGCAGAAATTCATTCATAAAGTCGGAAGGATTGACGATGATACCTATGTGTTTGAATACAGAGGAAATTCATGGATGTACCTGGAAGAAGCCATAAATACAAATGATTTCGGTTTTGCTGTTAAGGGCACACCTTCCGAGACAGACCTGATCTATGTGAAGATGAATTATGAGCAGGTATCACACACATTCGTTGACTTTGACCCGACCGGGGCAAATGCAACTCACCCGAAAGATTCGGATGTGAAACATTTTGCTATAGTCGAACAGACTTATGTTCCGGATGCCTTTAATTACGATTATCCAGAGTCTGCTCTCTGCATCACTCCGGGATACACGCTTCCGAAAGGAAAGTATTACATATATAACACCGCAAATGCCACGTCAGACTGGTGGTGCAATTATAAGAGACTGTATTATGCATTCGAAATTTTAAATGATATCGTAGCAACAGAAGAAACAGGAGATATCCAGTTACAGTATTATTCACGAGGCAACAGAGAGACAACCGGAGATGCGAGGGGTGTATATGAACTGACCTGTAAACCATATTGCTGTGCTACAAAAGCGCTTTATAATTCTGACACCGTAAAATTTGTAGGACAGGTTGCACAGCCCGGAGAAGAATATACCGACATTAGAACGATTGAGAATTTCACAGTCAATCAGTTGATGGATTCTGTCGGAATCATATACAACAATCTTGGCCATGCATGTTACGGAAACAATGAATGGAATGTGTCGAACTTGAGACAGCGCATGAACAGCAGTGAAAAGAGTATGAACCCTGTCCGCGCACATAAAAATGATATGTTGAACGGAATGTACAATGCGAAAGGCTTCATGTGGGGGCTGGATCCGAGATTTACAAATCTGATAAAACCGTGTGTCGTGGCTGTAGAACATGGCGTGAATGACGAGTTTACAAGATATCAGTTGTATACCTGTGAAGATGTCGCAACACTGCTCAGTATGAAAGAAATGTCATTTAACACCCAGACAGACGAAGGCCAGATCACAAAGCTTTATGGTACGTACACAAATAACCAGCTTACCAATGATGCTATTGCATCACGCGCTAAAGCTCGACAGGCAGGTGGAACTCCGCAGGATTATAGGTGGAGCCGTTCAGCGCTCGCCTACTTCTCGTGCGGCGCGCGGCTTGTGGCTCCGTCTGGCGCGGTTGGCAGCGGTAGTGCGAGCAGTGGCCGCCGCTTCGCGCCCGCTTACATAATTGGCGTAGCCGACCATCGAGAATCAACTAAATCGGCGGAAGCGTAAGCTTCTGCCGTATGAGAGGTAGCAAATGCAATTAAAAGAAAAACGTACTCCTACAAATGTCGAATTGGATGCGTACAACAAATTGCTGAAATTAACAGATTACTCCATGAGCGTATGCAAACCCAAACAAAAGAGAGACAAAAATGGTGTCCTGCATGACAACAACCACCATGTTCCTCAGAGGTATAACCAGATAGGAGAGTTTATCGTGAAGACTCTGATAGGGATAGGAGCCATAGTTCTTGAAGCAAACGGATATTATGTAGGAAACAACCTGAATAGAGAAGAAAGGATGATGAATTTCAATGAGCGGATAAGATTGCAAAGAACGGCAATCGCTCAAACATACCGGATAGAGCATTGCATCAGGGTGCTGCATTTCCACAAACCATTTGCAGACTCAACAATCTCATACTGGATATATCTATTAGTAGAGAGTAGAAAAAGTCTGATTTCATGGAAAGATGCAACTGCCCGCAAAAGAGCAGAGATCAGATAATAATATGGGGTATATGTTGTAATATTGCCCGGGTGGAGCCGTTCAGCGCACGCCTACTCCTCGAACTACGCGCGGCTTGTGGCTCCGTCTGGCGCGATTGGCAACGGTAGTGCGAGCAATGGCCACCGCTTCGCGCCCGATTACGGTGCGTTAACTTTATGCAACGTAATATTTTATAGAAGTAGTCCTAGAAAGGAAGAAACTATGCATGGTAATGCAACTGTAAGGAACGTATATCCCGGCGAAAGCCAAACAGAAACCGCGGTGAAAGAGACCGTGTGTAAATTTACAAATTTGCTTCTGGCAGAACATAGATGCCACAGAAGCGTCGGATACAAGAACTCTGTATCCAGATTTCATATGTATGTCTTAAGTAAGACGTATGAACTCCACCGTTCTCTAATGGACGGAAGCTATCATACGCAGAAAGGCGAGAAATTTGAAATCTTTGACCCTAAATACAGGATTGTAACATCAACAAAATATATAGACAGAATCCCACAGGCAAGTTTCGTGGTGAACTTCATGTATGTAGACGTAATTCCAAAGCTGATAAGCAACAATTTCGCCTGTATAAAAGGAAAAGGCGTAGACAATGCAAGAGAAGCATTTAAAAACATCCTCAGGAACGCGCATATTGATGATTATTGCATATGTGCAGACTTGAAAGGATATTTCGATTCGATTGCGCATGAAGATTTATTAAAAGAAATGAACCAGTATATATTTGATACATGGGCTTTCAGATATTATACAGATGTGATTAATTCGAACGGTCAACAGACAGGCATTGGACTTGGAAGTGAGATCAACCAGCTGTCAGCAGTATCGTTTCTGAATAAGCTCGATCATCTGCTTGATAATGGCTCATATGAGAGATATATGGACGATTTCAGATACATCGGAACAAAAAGTGAATGTGAGCAGATATTAAAATTGATAGAAAGCGAATGTGAAAGATTACATTTAAAGCTGTCAAAAAATAAAACTTACATTCAGCCTGTAAAGAATCCAATAAAGTTTCTCGGATTTACTTTTCTGAGACATCCAGCTGGCAGGATTACATTAAAAAGAATCAAAAGCAAGCTGACAAACGAAAAGAGAAAACTGAGGAGAATGAAGAAATCAAAGGTTGCCTTCCGGCAGGTGCTGGAACATTATGAGTGCGTCAGAGCGGCTATGAAGAAAGGGAGCCGTTCTGGAGTTGTTAAGCTGGACAGATATTTTAACAGCCTATTCAGAAAGGAGCTGGAAAGCTATGCTGATCAAAAAGAACGACATTCCTGAAAAAATGAAAACGGACAATGCATTGTCAGCCAAACTGACAATAAATGAAGTCCAGGATGCGCTGATTGAGTTAGCATCCATGATATCTGATCAGGATGACGCGTTAGTGGAACTTGCAGGAATTTTAGCAGAAGGATAAGGAGGAAACAGCCATGAAGATAAATCCAATGGCAAAAATCTACAAGAACAGAATCAAAGACGGAATCATGACAATTGATGAAGTCCCGGAAAGATGGAGAGAAGCAACAATGGAGTTGCTGAAGGAAGAAAAGCACGGTGAAATTGCGAATAATCAGTAAAAACTAAAACATGTACCACGACTTTTATCGAAAGAGGTGATATACTATACTTAGTCCAGAATATTTACGACAAATCACAGAGGGCAGTGAACAAATTGCCGAAGAACTGCATCAGTATATCATCTCTGAGATCGTGTCGCGGATGATGGCAAGAATTGGCAGAGGTGAGGATTATATTCTGACCAATGCCGATGCGTGGAGAATCAGAACACTGCAGGAATCCGGCGAACTGCTAGAAGACGTTCTGGCAGAATTGTCCAAATACACCAAGCGCGAACAGCAGGAACTTCTTGAAGCGTTTGAGGATGCCGGAATCACTACAATGAACTATGACGACAAGGTATACAAGGCAGCAGGATTAAGCCCTGTACCGCTCGAACAGTCACCATCTATGATAAGACTCATGGAACGGAATATGAACCACTGCTTAGGAGATTGGAAGAACTTCACGCGAACCACCGCAAGTGCCGCTCAGAGGCTCTATATTGAGCAATGCGACCTTGTATACAATCATGTGATGACTGGGGCGGTTGGGTATACGCAAGCCGTCAAAGAAGCAGTTAACAACGTTGTGAGTGATGGCGTTACCGTCACATATCCGTCTGGTAGAAAAGACACGATCGAAACAGCAGTAGCACGTTCTGTCAGAACTGGCGTGGCTCAGGCAACGGGCGATATATCCCTAAAGCGCATGGAAGAAATGGACTGGGATTTAATTCTGGTCAGTGCCCACATGGGAGCCAGAACGGGTGACGGCGGTCAGAACCCGGGAAATCACTCATGGTGGCAAGGTAAGATATACTCTCGTTCTGGTAAGAGCAAGAAATTTCCACCGTTTTCATTGACCGGATATGGAACGGCAAGCGGACTGTCAGGGGTCAACTGTCGGCATAGTTTCGGAGCCAGTGACGGAGAATTTAATCCCTATACAGAACTATCAGCACAGGATAAAGCCAACAAAGGCAAACAGTACGAAAAGGAACAACGGCAACGTACTTATGAGCGAAGAATCCGCAAAACGAAGCGTGAAGTCCTTGGACTGCAAGCGGCGGTTGATAACTGTAAGGATGAACAGACAAGATTTGTACTCCAACAAGACCTTGACCGGAAGTCTTATCTTCTCCAAAAGCAAAATGCTGCATATAAAGATTACTGCAAGCAGAATGACCTGAGGGAACTGCAAGACCGACTCATGATAGCGAAGTGGAACCGCCAGAACGCCGCTAAAGCCAGAGGAGCGGCAAAGAGATATAAAACAGCAAAGGGGATTGTCTGATGGATAGATGGGAGTATTACAATCCAAATCCTGTTAAGGACAAGAGGACAGGAGATTGTGTTGTCCGGGCAATATGTAAAGCAACCGGGTTTGACTGGGAAACGGTATTTGCCGGACTGATGATACAGGCGTGTGCCTTGTCAGATATGCCAAGCGCAAATTATGTCTGGGGAGCATACCTCTATAAGCATGGATACAGGCGCAAACTGATTGAACAGTCAGAACGATATATTTATACGGTCAATGACTTTTGTGCAGATCATCCGGCAGGCACGTACATTCTCTGTATAGATGGTCATGTGGTGACGGTACAGGACGGTAAATTCTACGATACATGGGATAGTGGTAATGAGATCCCGGTATATTACTGGGAAAAGGAGTAGCTAAATGAGCATATCAGAATTTGTACAAATGTTTCTCTCAATCTGCGGAGGGGTGTCCATTGTCGGAGGGGCGGCGGCTGTAATCTTTAAATGGATTACTCCGGCGTTTCGGCTTAATAAGCGAGTAGAGACACTGGAAGAACATGACAAACGAGATTATGAAAGTCTTCAGAGGATTGCAGAACGTGATTCATTGATTCTGGAAGTATTATCAACCATGTTGGACAGTCAGATTAGCGGAAACAATGTAGAAGAATTAAAAAAAACAAAACAGAAACTCACGGAGTATCTTGCACAGAATCAGCGTTAATTGCAGTTATACGGGGTATGCTTATGAAATTGTACGTATTCACAAAGAAAGATATAGACTACTTTTTGATGGAATGTAATTTCACGCCTGCTGAAGAGCAGCTTTTCCGGTTGCGCTGCCAGGAGTATCCTCTCGAATACTGCGCTGAACAGATGAATGTGAGCATATCAACGGCGAAACGATTGAGCCGGAGGGTAAACAATAAAATAATTAAAGTATGTTGATACTTTTTGGACACTAATTAGAGCCAGAAACGAACTGTTTCCGGTTCTTTTTTTGTGTGAAAATATAATCAGAAAGGCGGTGCATAAGATGGCATTATATAACAATCCTTATCAATATAGTTTTGGCGTCCCCGGACAGATGAACCAGTTTCAGCAACAGCCTGTTCAGATGCCGGCTCAACCAGTACAGCAACCACAGCAGAATAATAACGGCATATTGTGGGTATCAGGCGAAGTCGGTGCAAAATCCTATCTGGTAGCACCCGGGACAAGTGTTTTATTGATGGACTCAGAGTCAGAAAAGTTCTACATAAAATCAACAGACGTTTCTGGTATGCCACAGCCATTACGAACATTTGAATATCACGAGGTAGGCTCTCAGATGCCACCTAAACAGCCTGCTCAGAACATGGATAGTAAATATGTCACCAGACAGGAATACGATGATTTAAAGGGCAAATACGAAGCTATTATAAATCGATTAAATTTATTTTCTGAACCTGTTAGGGCTAATACCGTACAGGAATCAGCAGGTAAGGGAGGAAATGCAGATGAGTAATCCATTATTCAACGCCCTTGGTGGCGGAATGCCACAGGGAAACGGACCAATGCAGATGATACAGCAGTTTATGCAGTTTAAGCAGAATTTCAAAGGAAACCCGAAAGAAGAAGTTCAGAAAATGTTGCAGTCTGGGCGGATTTCTCAACAGCAGCTTAATCAAGTTCAGCAGATGGCAGGACGGTTTCAACACATGCTGAAAGGAATGAAATAGTACATTACAATCTGGCCAGATTGATGTAAATACACAAAAAGGAGATTATAACTATGGATGGAAATTATAGCTTAGCAGATATTGCCGCCGCTACTGGAAACGGTAGAAATAATGACGGCATGTTTGGCGGAGATGGTAGCTGGTGGATTATTGTTTTATTCATTTTTGCTTTCTTCGGATGGGGAAACAATGGCTGGGGCAATAACGGCAATAGCGGCGGTTATGCAGCTACAGCAGCTACTCAGGCGGATATTCAGAGAGGATTTGATAACTCCGCAGTAATCAGCAAACTTGATGGAATCAATAACGGTCTCTGTGATGGATTCTATGCAGTGAACAATGGTATGCTTACCGGATTCAATGGAATCAATACAAACATCATGCAGACAGGTTTTGGCATCCAGCAGGCAATCAATGCTGACACTGTAGCCAATATGCAGAACACTAATGCATTACAGGCTCAGCTTGCAAACTGTTGCTGTGAGGCCCGGGAAGCTATCCAGGGCGTAAACTACAACATGGCGCAGAACACCTGTGCATTACAGAACACCATGAACAGCAACACAAGAGACATTATTGACAGCCAGAATGCCGGAACAAGAGCTATTCTTGATTACCTGTGCAATGAAAAGATTTCTTCTCTCCAGGCTGAAAACAATGACCTTAGACGTGCCGCTTCTCAGGATCGCCAGAGTGCATTGCTTACAACTGCAATGGCTTCTCAGGCACAGCAGATTATCGACGCAATAAGACCTACGCCGGTACCGTCTTTCCCTGCGTCAAATCTTTACGGGTATACCTGTAATGGATGCAACACTGGATGTAATTGTTAACAACTTCATATCGGAAGTATCTTTCGATTAATTCGGATGTCGGCTCACGCCGTATTACACAAAAAGGGCAGGCTGAGACCTGTCCTTTTGTGATATGAAAGGAGTATTTTTATGGCAGAATTTACAAATGTAGCTGCTCAGACTGTAGCAGCAAATGGAAACGTAGTATTTTCAAACACAGCAGTTAAGGGTTCTAACTGCATTCAGCACAGAGAGGGAAGTGGAATTATTACACTGAGAGGACTGACTAATCAGTGCAAAGCGAGATTCTTCGTGGATTTTTCTGGTAATATCGCAATTCCAACAGGCGGTACTGTCGAGGCTATCTCTCTGGCTATTGCAATCTCTGGCGAACCTGTATTATCTTCACAGATGATTTCCACGCCGGCGGCAGTGGACCAGTATAATAACGTGTCTTCTGGCATTTATATTGACGTACCTCGTGGCTGCTGTGTCAATATCGCAGTAGAAAACACAAGCGATCAGGCGATTTCTGTTGCGAACGCAAACATTGTCGTGACTAGAGAAGCGTAGGAGGTGTGATTATGAGAGATATCAAAGACTTATGCGCAAGAATCGAAGACGAACTGTCCAAAATCGCTGACAATGGACTGACTACCGGAAATCTGGACATGACATACAAATTGATTGATATGTATAAGGACATCAAAAACACTCAGTACTGGGACAAGAAAGTGGAGTATTACAACACCGTCCTTGACGAGATGCGTGGTGACTATGGCAGTGATTACAGTGAACGTGGAAGAAAGCGTGATAGTATGGGGAGATACAGTTCAAATGATGGCAGAATGATGCCGGATTACAACCGTGGCAATTCTTATGCCAGACGTGGTGAGCATTATGTTAGAGGGCATTACAGCCGTTCTGATGGACGAGATGCCTACGATGATTACATGACACAGAAGCAGAGCTATCGTTCTGGCAAGTCTGAAGACTGTAAAAGAAAGATGCTTGCCGCTTTGGAGGAACATCTGGACGAACTCACAACAGAAATGAGCGATATGTCTAAGGACGCAGAGTGTCGGGAAGAACGTGACCTTGTTAAAAGATACGTGGAAAAACTCCGTGATATGCTCTAAAAAACACAAAAGTGGTAGAGAGGTAGTTAAAAGAAATCTGTTATAATGTAATTGTGCAGCAGGAAGCACAAATAAAACGGTTGTTTTGACATTTTCGTTTTAATCCTCCTTTCTTTAATTTTTGTAGCTGGTGCGCACGCTTTAATGGAAAGTTAAGCAGGTTCGAGTCCTGCCGTGCGCATTTGTCATCTGACACGCAAGATGGCTCACATCCTTGATTAAGGTTTTTTGTTATTCATACTTTTCTTTAAAAAAGAAATAAATATCCGAAACAACTCGTGGCAGGCATGACACGTTAAACACCTTGCTAACCCGGGAATCCGGGTTAATGGCAGGATAGAGAAGTGGAATCTCGCAAGGTTCATACCCTTGAGAACGGCGGTTCAAATCCGTCTCCTGCAATTAATCTGCTTAAAGTTACGCTGTCTGTGTGCAGGTGGTCTATGACTAGGGTAGATTACAACATCATGATGCTGATTAGGTTATGTCTTATCCTGTTGACTGGTGTCCAGTCCGAAAAGACACTTCAATGTGGCTTCGCCAAGTGGTAAGGCACCGGGCTTTGACCCCGGGAGAGGAACACTCATTCATTGGTTCGAATCCAATAGCCACAGTTACCCTGCCAGTGGTCTAACTGGCTTAATCCATTTACCTGCGGCGGCAGGTCAATAAACACGGCCAGGAGGATAGATATGCAGAAACTTATTGAAACACTTGGATCATTTGGAATTGAAGTTCCGGAAGACAAGGTTGAAGAGGTAAAAAGAGCTTTGTCGAAGTACTACAAGAACAACGGTGAGGTGACCCAGACTCTTACAAAGGTGGAAGGCGAGCGTGATGCCTGGAAAGACCGCGCAGAGACCGCGGAAAACACCCTTAAGAGCTTTGAGGGAATCGACCCGGAGAGCATCAAGGGCGAGCTTGCGACCTGGAAGCAGAAAGCGGCAGATGCAGAGAAAGAGTATAATGACAAGATCTATGAAAGGGATTTTGCGGATGCTCTCA
>OIZI01000420.1_pt1 | contig 22382 bp, 16 predicted proteins | sample 1588441 | NCBI WGS metagenome assembly OIZI01 (sample SAMN03283284) | human gut metagenome | biome: human-associated habitat; material: feces | host: Homo sapiens | place: Peru | collected 2012 | reverse complement strand
CTTATAATAGGTAAACATCTCCACCACATCAGTGGTAGAGAAGCCCAGCATCTCATCAAACTCCGGCTTGATAGAAATGTTCCAACCTATATTGAATCCACTCGTCACATCATCCAGGGTTACAGGGCTCACACCCATCATGAAGATACGCTCAAAATTACCCTTGAACTTCTTGAAGACATCACGATAAAAGCCGTCGGTATGGGTTATTGCATGATATACTTTCTCACCACGTTCGTTGAGAATGACATTCGTGAAATTGTCATACTCATCGATGATGAGATACAGATGATACTGGTGCGCCTTGGCAGCCTTGAATATCAGTTCCATCTTTTCCTCGAAATCTTCCTGCGCCAGGATTTCTTCCATCTCTGCCTGATAATATTCTGAGTATTGACGGACAAAAGCATCGAGGTTGATGCTGAGATAAGAATTAAACTTCGTCTCAAGCTTATCGATATTACCCGTAATCTGGGAGAAATCGAGGAACAGCACCTGATACTTTCCCTGCAAAGGAGTAGGATGCTGTCCTATCCACAGATTTCCAAAAAGACTCTGGAACTTATGGCTCTGCGCACAGTCATAGTAATAATAGAGCATACTCAAGAATATGCTCTTACCAAAACGACGAGGGCGGTTGAGGAAAAGATTGCGAGGTTGATTCTCCAGTTCCGGGATAAACATCGTCTTATCCACATAATACTGATTCTGCTCTATCACTTGGGCAAAATCAGCTACACCATAAGGTACTCGTTTTACTTGCTGTTCCATCATGATCTATCTTTAAAAAACTTATCTGTGTGCAAAGATAGCATAAAAAAACGAAAAAGCCACAGTTTGCGTTTACAAACTGCGGCTTTTATTATATTTTATCCGAAACACACGATTTTTACGTGATTACAAACCAAGCTTGTGAACCTTCAGGTTCTTGAATTCAGCCTTGCCACCCTGGGTGTAAAGCTTCACATTCTCGTATGGAGCTACAGGGAATACGAGGTTGGTCATGGCGATGCGACCGCCATCTACGAAGAGTTCTACAGATGACTTATCTACGAAGATATCAACATGATAGGTCTTCTTGCCATCCTCGCAAAGACTCAACGGAGCCCAGGTAGCCAGAGCGAAATCGTTCTTGTAGTTGATGGAATTGGCAATGCGGGCAGGCTCCTTGCCTTCTGCAGCACGCTGCTTGTCCCAAGCCAACTCGATATCGTGAGGAACTGCCTGCTTGCCGAAATCGGTCAAACCACTCTCGGTTCTATCCATCACAACCTTGCCCTGCTTCATATCGAAGTAGATCATGGTGCGCTCACGCTTGTTGTTTGAAATCTCAATACCGGCAATGCCGTTGGCATCTGGAGTTACATCGGCTTCGATTTCGAAAGCACCATTCATATTGGCTGCAACACCCTTCAGATCCTTGGCATCGGCAACAGAAGCATCAGCCAAATCCTTGGTATTCTTTCTCAAGGCATATACCTCAGGAGCTACATCCTCTGAAATATAGTACTTGCCATTCTTCTCGTAGAGTTTCAACTCTCTTGGCAAACCGTTGGCACCACGATTCTGCTTGAACGGAGTGAGGTTGGCATACTGCCAGTTGCTCATCCAGGTGATTCCCAATACTCGGTCGCCTGTGTTAGAGAAGGTAACGGTGGCGTAATGATCCTTACCCCAATCGAGCCACTTCACATCGTGGGCATCAGGACAAGTGAAGTTCTTGCCATCGAAATCGCCTACGAAATACTCGGTAGCGCTGCCACCAAACCAGCAACCAGGGTTGATATTCATTGTCATCACCCACTTCATCTTCTTCTTATCACCATTTACAGGCAACTGGAAGAAGTCTGGGCACTCATACTGACATGGCTGCTGACCCAAGCCCTTGCCGAAAGCGCTTACATAAGTCCACTTCTTCAAGTTCTTTGACTTATAGAAACGGGTCTCCTTATCGGCAGAAACAATCATATACCAGCACTTTCCCTTCTCATACCAGAACACCTTAGGGTCGCGGAAGTCCTTCAAGCCATCGAATGGAGTCAACACTGGGTTGCCCTCGTACTTGGTGAAGGTACGGCCATTGTCGTTGCTGTAGGCGATGCACTGCACCTCATCGTGGTTCACGCTGTTGTTGGTATAGATGGCGATGATGGCATCCTTGCCAAAACCGGCAGTATTCTTCTTATCTACCACAGAACTACCTGAGAAGATATGACCTACTGGATCGCGGGCGATGGCTGGGTCGAGATTCTCCCAATGAACGAGGTCCTTGCTTACGGCATGGCCCCAATGCATGTTGCCCCACTTGCTTCCGTATGGGTTATACTGGAAGTAGAGATGATACTCACCATCCTTATACACCATACCGTTAGGGTCGTTCATCCAACCGTAGAGCGGAGTGAAGTGATAAGATGGGCGATAGTAATCGGTGTTGGTTGTATCGAATGTATTGCTGAGCTTGAGCAAGCTGAGTGCCAAGGCATCTTTCTTCAAACCGAGGATTTTGACGGTAGCGTTCTTACCCTTGCCCAAGGCAAATGGCACGAAGTAATCAGAACCATTCTGAGCCAGGCGAACGTCCATCCAGGTATCATCCTTAGAACCTGTATCGAGCAAAACCTGAGCCTCATCCTTCTCTTCCTGGATAGGAAGAAGAAGATATTTAGTAGGATTCTCTACCTTGATGATAGTTGTATCACCCTTATGTTCGATATTCATCTTCTGTGCAAAAGCAGAAGTTGTAGCTGATGCCATCATCATGAGGCAGGCAGCCTTCAGTATATTGTTCGTTTTCATTGTGTTATGATTGTTAAATTAAGTTGTTGTTATTATTCTTAAGTTGTTATTCTAAAAACGCAGATTTTACCTTTTTCTTGTGTAATCGACAGCCCTATACCTTATTATATATATAGAGGCTGTCGATGGTGTGTTGAAGATTTAGAGCGATTAAAACTTCAAAGAAGCTGTAAACTCTATGGTGAATGGACGGAGATAGCTACCCGTCATAATCTGATTCTTGATTCCCTTAGCCTCATCCTTGGTAATCAGCTCGGCACCTGCGATACTACCCTTGGCACCAGTCTGGTTGAGGAAGTTGACTACGGTGCAGCCGAGAGCCAAGCGCTTGGTTGCCTGCCAGTTCAAACCTCCGAAAGTCTCCCAGTGACCATTGAAGTAATATGCCTCATTGATGTTGGCGTAGGTCTTACTGAAGTAACGGAAGCTGGTCCAGAGCTTGATGTCCTTGGTAATCATGTAGCTTGGGTCCAACTCGATGAGAATCTGAGGAATCTCTGCTACGATATTGCCGGTGGCATTGATGTTGCCAACATAGCCATCGTTGAAGGTGATGCTGGTTTCATACTTCTTGTAAGTTGGCTTCTGATATGTGAAGAGGAAGTGGAAATCGAATCCCTTGAATGGATGAGCCACAGCGTCGGTTGTCCATCCCCATGTCTGGATATCGTAAGCCATTGGAGCTGCCTTGATCTCACTGCCATGCTGCAGGTTCAATGTTGAGTTGTTGTTGGTCTTTGAGATGTAAGAGAACAATGATGTCAGACTCAACCATGAGTTGTTGTAGTAAATACCTGCACGACCGAGTGGCACAGAAATCTTATCTACGTTTGGCAATGTAGCTGGAGCGAATGTCTCAAACTTAGGATGCTGAACGATGTAAGTGAAATCGCCAGTGAAGCCGAAGTTATCGGTCAACTTATAAGTTGCTGCCACAGAGAAATCGTAGTTGATCCAGTTGTAACTCAAGTCTGCCGGAGCAATCTTGGTTCCATCAGCAGCCTGAGCACCAAGATAGTAATCTGCAAAACGACCTACGTAATCACCCTTGGCATTCTTCACTGCAGCGTTTTCACCCTTCAATTTCTGCCACTCCAGACGGGCACCATAGTAGAGGTTCAACTTGTTGGTGACATCCCAATCGTGAGTGAAGTAGAGAGCCAGCTTGTTTTCGCTTCCCTTGTAATACTCAGAAGCGTTCTTGTTGAAATCGTAGAAGTAGCTGTCGCGCTGGTTGGCATCCCAAACACGCAAAGCATAGCTTCCATCAGCAGGAACACTCTGATCATACATGGTTGTATTTGAGCAATAATCAATATGATAGAACCACTCATTCACACCGAGGCGGAAAGTGGACGTTCTGAATTTCTTGGAGAGTTCAGAGGTAAAGAGTACCTCATCTATCTTACCAGCATTCAAACAAGACATACGGGTCTGAACATACTGTCCATCGTAAGCCTTTTCCTGACCATTAATATCACGATACTTATAATTATATGTTCCCTGACTTGCACTCTTCAAATCGATGATAGACATCGGAGTCTGATAAACCATCGCACCGCGTGAGTGATCGTATTTCAAAGTAGCCTTCCAGTTCAACCCGTTGTCAAAACGATAGTTGTTCATCAAAGTCACCTCGCTCGCCTTGTTCAAGCAGGCATCATAGAGTGTAGTCTGCTCCAATTCGCCTGTTCGCATATTGCGATAGGTCATCTCGTTATCGATAGGAAGATAAGAAGTAGTTCCGAGTTTGAACTTTCCATATTCCTTTACGCTGCCATCGCCCACATAGATGAACGGAGCACTCTGGGTAGCGTAGTTATATACATTGTGACTGTTTGCGTACTTATACATGGCTGTGAACTCACCGCGATTATTATTGTAAATCTTGGTAAGGAGTGCCTTGTAGATCTGAGTGCGGTCCTGATAAGGAGTTGACTTAATCTTGAATGTTCCCGGGTCGAAATCCTGATACATATTAAAGCTATAGTACCAGTCTTTACCCAAATCACCATTCAGATTCAAGGAGAATTCCTGCAATCCGAAGTGATTGCTCTTATAATTCAGCGTACCATTGAAACCTTTCTGACCCTTCTGGGTGAAAGAATTTACGGCATAACCAATATTACCAGTAGTAATGGCTGTCTCAGCAATCTTGAGCAAGCCCTGATGACTCAAACTTGCATCGCCACGCCAGATTGTATTCACGGAGTGAGGATTGGTTGCATAAGTAACAGGCAAACCATTTTCCAACACATTGACATCGGCTGATGGAAGACCAATCTGAATCTCACGAGGACCATTCGCACTGGCTGCATTCAACATTACATTACGATTACCCTCCTCCTTAGAGTTGGCGTTGTCGTCTTGTGCTAAAACTGAAGAGACATGAAGTAATGAAAGGGCAAGCACCATGGCTGCAGACTTTCTCATAGAATAGGTGTTCATAACCTTACTGTTTTAATTGTTAGCGTTATTGTTTTGATTTCTGCTGCAAAATTATATAAAGGTCTGAACACATAATTAAAATATCCTTTCATCTGATATGATTTTTCGTTCATGGTAACAAAATTAATAGCCAATGAACGTTTTTTATCAGCAAAAGAAGCACCAGAAGCATCTAATAAGCAAAATTTTCTAAAAGATTTGTTTCAAAAAAGAATAAAACAGTATCTTTGCATCAGATTGAAATGAGTCGGGTTACAACAAGACGATGGAAGAACGCAAGATCATACATATCGACATGGATGCCTTCTTCGCTGCTATAGAGCAAAGAGACAATCCTGAACTTCGAGGCAAACCGGTGGCGGTTGGCTTCGATGGTCCTCGTGGTGTGGTTTCTACCGCCAGTTATGAGGCAAGAAAATGGGGCGTGCATTCTGCACAGTCCATCGCTCAGGCCAAGCAGCGTTGTCCAAATCTCATCATCGTTCCTTGCAGGCATGATTATTACGCAGAAATATCCCATCAGGTACATCAGATATTCCAGGAATATACCGATCTCATCGAACCCATCTCCATCGATGAAGCCTTTCTTGATGTAACGCAGAATAAGAAAGGGATAGAACTGGCAGTGGATATTGCTAAGGAAATCAAAGCTCGTATCAAGGAGACGACCGGGCTTACCGCCTCGGCAGGCATCAGTTACTGTAAGTTTCTCGCCAAAGTGGCTTCAGACTATCGCAAACCAGATGGCATCTGTACCATCCATCCCGACAAAGCACTCGATTTCATCGCACAATTACCCGTTGAAGACTTTTGGGGCGTAGGCAAAAAGACGCTACAGAAGATGCACTTTATGGGTATTTTCAACGGAGGTGACTTGAGAAAAGTATCTAAAGAACATTTGGCTGAAGTATTCGGAAAAGCAGGACACATTTTCTATGACTTTGCCCGTGGGATTGACAACAGACCTGTCATCACAAGCAGAGTGAGGAAGTCTGTGGGATGCGAACAGACTTTTCTGGAAGATATCTATAAAAAAACGGCAGTCATCATAGAACTCTATCATTCGGTACTTGAACTCCAGGAACGAATTGCCAAGAGTGGATTTGAGGGTAGGACATTAACCTTAAAGGTGAAGTTTTCAGACTTCACCCAGATTACCCGCAGCATTTCACAAGAGAAAATCCTGAAGAAAAAAGGAGAAATACTCCCTCTTGCCAAGCGATTGCTCCAACAAGTGGATTACTCCGCCAGCCGCCCTATCCGCCTCCTCGGCTTGTCTGTAAGCAATGCCACTTCTGAAGAAGCAAAGAAAGAGGACAGGGAAAACAGTAGCCAAGGACCAGCATACAGGGAACTGGAAATAGAATTTGAGGAATGGGAATAAAGACTTTACTTATTCCCTACTTCTCCTGGCAACATACCATATTCTTCCTTAAAGCACTTCGTAAAATAAGAAGGTGCAGAAAAACCTACTTCATAGGCAACCTCAGAGACGCTCATGCTGCGGCTTTCAAGCAACCGTTTTGCCTTGGCAAGACGAGCCTTGCGAAGTAAATCAACTACAGAGGAACCCGTCATCGCTTTCACCTTACGATAGAGTTGAACACGACTCAACCCTATTTCTTTGCCAACATCCTCTACTCCAAACTCACTATCCGAAAGATTCTTCTGGATAATGGCATGAAGCTGATGAAGGAACTGCTTGTCTCTATCTTCCAACTGGCTCATGGCAATTTCCTGCTCTGCAGATTGAGAAGTCTGATTGAAAAGATTCTCAAAGTGAATCTTCAGTAACCTACGCTGCTTGAGAAGGTTTTCTATACGAGACAAAAGAACCTTACTATGGAAAGGTTTGGTAATGTAGGAATCAGCACCATGCTCATAACCTTCGGCACGATGCTCATCCAGATTTTTGGCCGTGAGCATAATGACAGGAATATGAGAAGTGATGGACTGAGTCTTCAACTGCTCTGTGAATTCCAAACCATTCATCACTGGCATCATGACATCACAGATGACCAGATCTGGAACTTCCTTCAGGGCTACCTCCAAACCTTCCTTGCCATCGGAAGCCTCAAAGACATAAAAATCATCCTGCAAAAGCGTGCGTAGATATTGACGGATATCATTATTGTCATCAATCACCAATATTGAAGGCTTGTTTCCTTGTTCATCCAACAACTTCTGGAGTTTTCCACTCTGTTTATTTCCATCGTCGATATACTGCAGATCAGATTCATTTATCATCTCCTTACCTGCTGATAATGAACTGCTTTCAGAGTTATCCACAGTTTCATCATCATTGTGGATAACTTGAGGATCAGCCATCTGCTTACAAGGAATTACAACGATAAAATCGCTACCCTTATCGGTTTCACTCTCCACCCAAGCCCTACCATGATGCAACTCCACGAACGACTTGACAAGTGCCAATCCTATACCCGTTCCACTGGCAGCGCCTTTGGCTTGGAAGAAACGTTCAAACACCTTTTCTGCTTCTTCATGAGAAATTCCCTTGCCCGTATCACGCACATCAATACGGAGGAAATCATTATCTGCTGTTTTTAAAGATACAAAAATATCGCCTCCAGCAGGAGTGTATTTCAAGGCATTACTCAAAAGATTGAATACGATACGGGCTATCTTTTCCTTATCAGCCACAATCTCTCCATGACCTTTAAATCCATCAACATCCAGATGGAGTTTGATATGCTTGCGTTCAGCCGTAAGTTGGAAATCGCTTGTCCAGAGTATTATTGCCTTTGCAATGTCAAAACGATACAGCTGCAAATCCATCTTACCATTCTGAATCTTGCGAAAATCAAGAATGCTTCCTACCAACTGCTGAAGTGCCAAGGCATTACGCTGCACCATCTTCAACAGATCCCGTGCTTTGCCCTTGACACTTTGATCCTCCAATAGCATCTCCACAGGATCAGCTATCAGGGTAAGCGGCGTGCGAAGTTCGTGACTGATGTTAGTAAAGAATGTCAAACGGGAATTAGTTAATTCCATAACCTCATCATTCAGGCGCTTCAACTCTTCATTTTTCTGTTCCAGTTCAACATTTACACGTTTCAATTCACCATTGGTATTTGCCAATTTCTCATTCAGCCTAACTTTCACGACATACCCTCTGAATACCAATGCAGCGGCTGCAACACATACTAAAAGGAAGAGGCATAAGCCTATCAGCATGACTTTCTGAGAATTATAATCAGCAAGATACTGATCCACCTGCTTATGCAAGGTCTTCAGATTACGAGCTTGACGCTCAGCATCCCTGGCCTCCATCAAAGTAAGATCAGCATTCGCCTTGGTAATAATGGAAGTGCTCAGATAATTATCCTTCTTGTAAGGTTGATGATTTAATATCCTCATAGCCAAGGCAATAACCTCATCGCCCTTGGTAGGATAAAGATAGGAAGCATCAAACACCCCATCACGCACGAGTTCCAGACCACCACCCTCGGTTGCCATACCATCTACGCCCGTATATTTATAATTGCGCTTCACGCCCATCTGCTGAGCAGCCACGTATGCACCCCAAGCCAGACGGTCGTTATGAGCAAAGACATAGTCAAAATCCTGCGTTTCTTTCAGAATCTTCTTCATCGCCTGAATACCACTCTCCTCTTTCCAGTCACCTCCCTCAGAAGCAACGACCTGAATATCCGGATAAGAATGAATGGCATCCATAAAACCGCGATGACGCTCCAAAGCAGGTGATGATCCTTCCAATCCGCGAATCTCAACAACACGTCCCTTACCCTGCAACTGCTGGGCTATATATTGTCCCATGGAATGACCTATCTTATAATTGTCGCAACCAATGAAAGCCGTATATTTCTGGGTATTCGACATACGATCATACAAAATCACAGGGATTCCCTTGTCGTATGCACGCTCCACAGCCTTAGAAATGGCACTCAACTGATTAGGAGAAATAATCAGCAAATCAACTCCCTCATCCACAAACTGATTGACCTGCTTGTTCTGCATGACGTTATCATCATTCGAAGAAGCAAGTTTCACAATAATCGAATCATTGAGGTATTCTCCCATCTTCAATTCATCGTTGAGTTTATCGCGCCAGATATCCTCGGAGCATTGGGATACTCCAATCACAAATTTCTTTGGATGCTTCACACAACCTACTGTGAGTAAAGCTCCAACGATTCCGAATAATACGAATATTATAAGATGAGAAAGTCTGGAATTTAAACGCTTCATATACTACGAAAATTAAAATAATCATATTGCCCGTTTGCCCTCAATAGGCATTTTATAAAAGCAGGAACATAAAAACGTGACAAAAATACGAATATTTTTCGAAACTTCAAACAAGAATACTCATTTTTTAATAAATCTTACTATTAGGAGGATGTGTCATTACTCCACAAAAGATATCAACACATGAAAGTATCAATAGAAGTAACTGATATTCAAGAATATACACAAGTTATCAACAATAAGAATAAAGATGTGGATAACTTTATCAAACCTTGTGGATAAAAACAGGAAAGTTTGGAGCATAAAAAAACACTAACCTCTCAGTTAGTGTTCCTTTTGTAGCGGGGGTGGGACCCGAACCCACGACCTCCGGATTATGAATCCGACGCTCTAACCAGCTGAGCTATCCCGCCATCACAGCAAATCGTTTTCTCGATTGCGGGTGCAAAGGTAATACATTATTTTGAATTGAACAAATTTTTCTGCATTTTTTTTCGAAAAAAGTGCATTTTTTTGTTTTTCTCCTTTATTCTCCCTTTTTTACACCTTAATAAATATATAAAAACTGCAAAAATGAAGGATATTCTATTTTTTTGTGTTACCTTTGCAGACTGAAAATGAATAAGCGGACTGTACTTGCTTGTTCAATAGACATAAATAAGATGCTTCGAATTAAGAAATTAGACATATTTATCGCCAAACAGTTTGGCTTACTCTTCATAGGAACATTTTTCATCTGCCAGTTTGTGCTGATGATGCAGTTCTTATGGAGATACATTGACGAACTTATCGGAAAAGGACTGACCATGGAAGTGATGGCTCAATTCTTTTGGTACATGGGATTAATGCTTGTTCCCCAAGCATTACCACTTGCTATTCTTCTTTCCTCACTGATTACGTTTGGTAATCTCGGTGAAAGTTCAGAGCTCACAGCTATCAAAGCTGCGGGTATTTCCCTGATGCAATCCTTCCGGTCTCTGATTATCATCACCATCATCATCATGTTTGGTTCCTTCTACTTCCAAAACAACATTGGTCCAAGTTCCAACATGAAACTTACCCAGCTCCTCATCTCCATGAAACAGAAGAGTCCGGAACTGGAAATCCCGGAAGGTATTTTCTATGATGGTATTCCTAACTGCAACCTGTACGTGCAGAAGAAAGATATCAAAACAGGTAAGCTCTACGGAGTAATGATCTACCGAATGACAGACAGCTATGAAGATGCTGCCATCATTCTTGCCGACTCAGCCATGCTCCAGAGTACTGCCGAAAAGAAGCACCTTCTGCTCACCCTCTGGAGCGGCGAATGGTTTGAGAACATGCAAAGCAGCGAAATGGCAAACAGTGCCTCAGTTCCATACAGAAGAGAGTCGTTTATCAGCAAAAGAATTGTTCTGGACTTCGATGCTGATTTCAACATGACAGACGCTGCATCGCTATCCAATAACGCCAAGGGCAAAAGTTTGGAACAGATCTATCATACCATCGACTCGCTGAATGCAAGATATGACTCTGTAGGAAAAAGCTATCTGGCAGATGCATCTGTCAGATATTACCGAATCCCATCTGTCAGCAAAGCAGACTCAGCCAAAGCCATCAAGAAGGCAGAAGCAAAGGGATATGAGATAGATACCTTATTCAACAGACTCCCGCAAGATCAAAAGGTCCAGGTTATCAACAGGGCTTTATCGGATATCCGTCAAGAATCGGGCGACCTGGATTTCAAGAGCATGATGACAGGTGATGCAGATCAGATTATCAGATTACACAAAATCGAGGCCATCAGCAAGTTTATGCTTGCCCTGTCGTGCCTGATATTCTTCTTCATCGGTGCGCCACTCGGTGCCATCATCCGAAAAGGAGGACTCGGTTTCCCTGTTGTGATATCCGTACTGATCTTCATCATCTACTTCATCCTGGATAATTCCGGATACCGAATGGCAAGAAGCGGTATGTGGGCCATCTGGTTTGGTAAAGGATTGGCATCAGCGGTCATGATTCCATTGGCCATCTTCGTCACCTGGAAAGCCACCAACGATTCTGCCGTGTTCAACATCGATGCCTATAAGGAATTCTTTGCAAAACTGTTAGGCATCCGACTGAAACGCCACATTTTCGGCAAGGAAGTTATCATCAACAACCCGGATTACACGGCAGATGCTGAAAAACTGGAGAAGATTACAGAAGATATATATATATATAATAAGGTGCAGCACCTCAAAAGACTGCCTAATTTCATCAATGTATTCTTCAGATATCAGCCTGACCACGAGATAGAACGCATCAGCGAGGAGTTGGAAAACGTGATAGAAGACCTGACAAATACAAAGAACAAGTTCATCCTTCACGATTTGAACAAATATCCGATTCTGGCCACCAAGGCACATACAAGACCATTCGAAAGGAAATGGCTGAATATCGCTGCGGCTATCATCGTACCACTCGGCATCGTATTATACCTGCGAATGTGGAGATTCAGAATGCGTCTGTACAGAGACCTGCGTATCATCTCTCAGACCAACACCGATATCATCGACAGAATAAAAGATATACAAACACGCAATAATCAAAATGTAACTATAAAATAAAGTATCAAAATGGCAGATTTAAGATTAAACAACATTGAAGATGCTGTAAAAGACTTCAAAGAAGGAAAATTCGTAATTGTTGTAGATGATGAAGACCGCGAGAACGAAGGCGATCTCATCATTGCAGCAGAGAAGATAGATGCAGAGAAGGTAAATTTCATGCTCAAACACGCAAGAGGCGTACTCTGCGCTCCTATCACCATCAGCAGATGTGACGAATTGGACCTTCCTCACCAGGTATCTGATAATACCTCTATGTTGGGCACTCCTTTTACGGTAACTATTGATAAACTGGAAGGATGCACCACTGGTGTTTCTGCACACGACAGAGCTGAAACCATCAAGGCGTTGGCTGATCCAAACTCCACTGCTCAGACATTCGGACGTCCGGGTCACATCAACCCTCTCTATGCACAAGACAATGGCGTACTCCGTCGCAGTGGTCATACCGAGGCAGCTATCGACCTTTGCAGAATGGCAGGTCTCTACCCTGCAGGTGCGCTCATGGAAATCATGAACGAGGACGGAACGATGGCTCGCCTTCCAGAACTCCTTGAATTTGCCAAGGAATGGGGACTGAAGGTCATCTCTATCAAAGACATGATTAGCTACCGACTGAAGAAAGAATCACTCATCGAAGTGGGCGAAGAAGTTGACATGCCTACAGAATATGGTCATTTCCGACTGATTCCTTTCCGTCAGGCAAGCAACGGACTGGAGCACATGGCTCTCATCAAGGGAGAATGGAAAGAAGAGGAACCTATCCTGGTACGTGTTCATTCTTCATGTGCTACAGGCGACATCTTGGGAAGCATGCGCTGCGACTGCGGACAGCAGTTGCACAGAGCAATGGAAATGATAGAAAAAGAAGGAAAAGGTGTAGTCATATACATGCAACAGGAAGGCAGAGGCATCGGTCTGATGAATAAGATAGCCGCATACAAGTTGCAGGAAGAAGGCTATGACACCGTGGATGCCAACACACATCTCGGTTTCAAGCCAGATGAGCGCGACTATGGATGCGGAGCACAGATGTTACGCCAGTTGGGAGTTCACAAGATGCGTTTGCTCACCAACAATCCTGTCAAACGAGTTGGACTGGAAGCTTATGGTCTGGAAATTGTAGAAAATATACCAATCGAAGTTGTACCAAACAAATACAACGAGCGCTATCTCAAGACCAAAAGAGACAGGATGGGTCATACCTTGCACCTTTAAAAAGAGAGAAAAAAGAAAAAATATGTTATTATTTCATTGCAAAAACAGAATTAATGACACTTTTTCTTCTCTAAAAGAAATAAAATGATTAATTTTGCAGGCAAAACATTAATATAAATTGAATTATGGCACAATTATCTGATCGTCTAAACAGATTGGCACCTTCAGCAACGCTGGCGATGTCACAGAAGAGTAGTGAAATGAAAGCTCAAGGAATTGATGTAATCAACATGAGCGTAGGAGAACCAGACTTCAACACTCCGGAGAATATCAAAGAGGCAGCAAAGAAAGCTATTGATGATAACTTCTCCAGATATTCACCAGTTCCTGGCTATCCTGATTTGCGAAAAGCGATTGTTGCCAAACTCAAAAATGAGAACGGACTCGACTATACCGTCAATGAGGTTATCGTAGGCACAGGTGGCAAGCAGGGTATCTGCAACGTTATTCTCGCACTTGTCAACCCAGGCGATGAAGTGATTATCCCTGCACCATATTGGGTAAGTTACCCACAGATGGCAAAGTTGGCTGGCGGTGTACCTGTCATTGTCAACGCAGGTTTCGACCAGGACTTTAAGATGACTCCAGAGCAATTGGAGGCAGCAATCACTCCTAAGACCAAGATGCTCATCCTCTGCTCACCAAGCAACCCAACAGGTAGCGTCTATTCCAAGGAAGAGTTAGCAGCGTTAGCTGATGTCCTCAGAAAACATCCAGATGTATTCGTACTTGCAGATGAAATCTACGAGCACATCAACTACATCGGCAAGCATCACAGCATTGCTCAGGAACCAGGTCTCAAGGAGCAGGTCATCATCGCAAACGGTGTGTCAAAAGCATACGCTATGACAGGATGGAGAATCGGTTTCCTGGCAGGTCCAGAGTGGATTATCAAGGGCTGCAACAAATTGCAGGGACAATATACAAGCGGTACATGCTCTGTTAGCCAGAAAGCAGCAGAAGCAGCCTACACACTCGACCAGAGTGCAGTAGAAGAAATGCGTCAGGCATTTGAGCGCCGCAGAGACCTGATTGTCAAACTCGCCAAGGAAGTTCCTGGTTTGGAAGTCAACATTCCTCAAGGAGCCTTCTATCTCTTCCCAAAATGTAACTCTTACTTTGGCAAGAGCAATGGAGACAAGACCATCAACAACTCAACAGACTTCGCCATGTACCTCTTGGAGGAAGCACATGTTGCGACAGTAGGTGGTGATGCCTTCGGTGATCCTGACTGCTTCAGAATGAGCTACGCGACAAGCGATGAGAACATCAAGGAAGCAATCCGCAGAATCAAAGAAGCCCTGAGCAAACTCAAGTAAAAAGAGCCTCCCCAAAAGAGGCTTTTTATATCGGAATGCTTTAAGGGTAAAAATTTGACGAGAAAAGGATAAAAAGACGAGAAAAAGTAAAAATTAACGAGATATTTTGACCAAATACAAAAAATATCTCGTTAAAACTTCTTAATTAGGTTCGTAGTTCTTATTAAATTATTATCTTTGCCAAAGGATTGACCAAAAACGATAACCTGAAAGTGTCAACAACACCTAAAGGTAACAAAAACATATAAAAAAGAAACAATAAATAAATTTATTAACTAATAATTTAAAAAGTAAAATTATGGCAACTACAAAACAAGCAGCCCCAGCTAAAAAGTCTGAGGGCTTTCAGGGAGTAAGAGGCGCATTCTGGATCATCGTGGTATGTGCTATCATCGCATTCACATTGTTCTTCACATGGTTCGGAAACGACATGCACTTCCAGGATCCAGGTGTACAGGATCACCCAGCAGACATTTGGGGTACAATCTACAAAGGTGGTGTTATCGTACCTGTTATCCACACTTTGTTGCTCACTGTGTTGGCAATGACAATCGAGCGTTGGTTGGCTCTTAAGACCGCTACTGGTACAGGTGCACTTCCTAAATTCGTTGCAAACATCAAGACAGCTTTGAACGCAAACGACTTCGCTAAGGCTGAGCAGCTCTGCAACAAGCAGCGCGGTACTGTAGCTAACGTTGTTATGGCTTCTTTGAACGCTTACAAGTCAATGGAGTCTGGCGCTAATGCTTCTTTGAAGAAGGCACAGAAGGTAGCTAAGATTCAGCAGGCTCACGAGGAGGCAACACAGTTGGAGATGCCTACTTTGACAATGAACTTGCCTATCATCGCTACAATCGTAACACTTGGTACTTTGACCGGTCTTCTCGGTACTGTAACCGGTATGATCAAGTCATTCCAGGCCATGGGTGAAGGTGGTGGCGCTGACTCAGCAGCACTTTCTGTAGGTATTTCTGAGGCGTTGATCAACACCGCATTCGGTATTTTGACATCTTGGTGTGCTGTTGTATCTTACAACACATTCACCAACAAGGTAGATAAGTTGACATACGCACTCGACGAGGTAGGTTACTCAATTGCTCAGACATACGAAGCTAACCACGCAGAAGAGGCTTAATTTTTGCTAACCCTTTAAAATTTTATCGCTATGGGTAAAGTAAAAATTAAGAAGAGTGACATCTGGATCGACATGACGCCTATGTCAGACGTTATGACCCTGCTGCTTACCTTCTTCATGCTCACCTCTACTTTCGTAAAGAATGAGCCAGTTAAGGTAAATACACCAGGTTCTGTGTCTGAGATTAAGGTGCCAGAGAACGGTGTCTTGACCATCTTGGTTAGTCCTGAAAAGGACAAAGCTGGTAATCCTACCGGCGAGGGCCAAGTATTTATGAGTATTGATAATACTGATCAGTTGGGAGCTACACTGAGCACAATGACAGGTGCATTCGGCGTGTCATTGAACCCAAAACAGATTGAGACATTCAAGAGCGAAGGTATGTTCGGCGTACCAATGGGCGACTTGAGTACTTATCTGACAATGAACGCTTCTAAGCGTCCACAGTATCTCCAGACTAAAGGTATTCCTCTCGACAGTATTAGGGGCGGTATGAGCGAGTTCCAGCAGTGGGTTGACGCAGCTCGTAACGTAAACGAAGACATCAAGATTGCCCTCAAGGCAGATGCTTCTACACCTTACAAGACCGTTAAGAGAGTGATGAACGAACTCCAGGATATGGACGAGAGTCATTACTATATGATTACACAGTTAAAACAACAGGGGGACGAATAAATGGCAAAGAAAGAAAGCAAACAAAAGAAAATGAATGTCCGCGTAGACTTTACGCCTATGGTGGATATGCTCATGCTTCTTATCACGTTCTTCATGCTGTGTACATCTTTGAGCAAACCTCAGACTATGGAGCTGACTATGCCAAGTAATGATGAGAATACTCAAGAAGATCAGAAGAACGAAGCTAAGGCTTCTGAGACTGTGACACTCTACGTAACAGCAGACAACAAGATTTATTATGGTGCTGGTATTCCTAAGTACGATGACCCTACATGGATCAAGGAGACTACATGGGGAAGCCAGGGTATCCGTAAGGTCTTGAGAGAGCACGCTACAGAGAATGGTACACGTCCAGTAGAAAGAATTGCGCTCGCTGTTAAGGAGTTGAACATGGATCGTCAGAAGAATCCTAAGCAGTATCCTGATAGCATCTATCAGAAGAAGTTGAGCGATTTGAAGGCTGGTAACTTGAAGGATGGAAAGATTCCTACTCTTACTATCGTCATCAAGCCTACAGATAATGCTTCATATAAGAATATGGTTGATGCACTCGATGAAATGCAGATTTTGAACATTGGTACGTATGTCATCGATAAGATTAACGGAGACGATGAGAAGCTTCTCAAGTCTAGAAACGTTAAGATGTAAGATGTGTACTAACAATTAAAACAAGAAAGAAATGGCAAAAATTGATCTTTACGATCCTAAATGGGTCGATATGGTTTTCGCCGGAAAGAACAAGGAGTATGGTGCATACCAGCTCCGTAAGGGTACTTCTGGCCGAAACATCAAGGCTCTGCTTATCTTGGTCATTGCTGCAGCTCTCGTGGGTGGTTTTTTAGCTTGGAAAGTTATTGAACAGAAACAGGCTGAAGAGCAGCAAGCATATATGGAAGCTATGGAGTTGGCTAAACTCCAGCAGCAGGCTAAGAAGGAAGAAAAGAAGAAGGAGCCAGTGAAGCCAAAGATTGAACCTAAGAAGGAGATACCTGTGGCTCGCGAAACTCAGAAGTTTACTGCACCTGTCATCAAGAAGGATGAACTCGTAAAAGAGGAAAACCAGGTTAAGCAGATGGATAAACTGGATGACAAAGTTGCAGTCGGTACTGAAAACAAGGAAGGTGTGAAGGACCGTACAGTTGAAGCTGTAAGAAATGATATTGCAGTCGCACCTCCACCTCCACCACCAGCACCAAAGCCTGAGGTTTCTAACAAGGTCTTCGACGTTGTAGAGGAGATGCCTTCATTCCCTGGTGGTCAGGGTGCCTTGATGGCCTTCCTCAACAGCAACATCAAATACCCAGTTGTAGCTCAGGAAAACGGCGTACAGGGTCGTGTTATCGTTGGTTTCGTCGTTGAAAGAGACGGTTCTATCACAGATGTGAAGGTTATGCGTTCTGTTGACCCTTCACTCGACCGTGAGGCTCAGCGAGTTATTAAGGCAATGCCTAAATGGAAACCAGGTAAGCAGAACGGTTCTGCCGTACGTGTAAAATATACCGTACCTGTTGTATTTAGATTGCAGTAATACATTTGCAGTAAATTTGAATATGAAAAAAACATCTTATATTTTTATAGGATTAACTATTATGTTGTCTTTGGCTTTCTTCGGCTCTTGTGGCCAGAAGAAAGCCAAAGATGGCAGAACAGATACACCAACTTCAGGTACAATCCAGTTTGTAGCTGACGAAAGTTTAAGTCCTATCATCGAAGAAGAAAGAAGCCAGTTTGAGTTTGAATATCCTAAGGCTCACCTTAAACCCCTCTATTCTGATGAGGTTACAGGACTCCAAATGATAAAGGATTTCAAGACCACTCTCTTATTCACTACAAGAGCGCTGAAAGATAGTGAAATCGCTTATCTCAAATCTAAAAGTAATGTTATTCCTTCTGTCTTCCCTATCGGATATGATGGTTTGGCATTTATTGTAAACAAGAACAATAATGATACTTGTATTACCGTAAATGACATTAAGCGCATATTGACTGGTAAGGCCAACAAATGGAGTGACGTAGTCCCTGGTTCCAAGAGAGGAGACATAGAAGTAGTTTTCGATAATACTCGTAGTGCTACTACCAACTATGTTGTTGACTCTGTTCTCCATGGAGAAAAATTTGGTGCTAAAATCAAGGCTGCTCAAACCAGTAAGCAGGTCATTGATTTTGTTGATAAAAATCCAAATGCTATCGGTGTTATTGGATCTAACTGGTTGAACGACAGAAGAGATTCTACAAACACCACATTCAAAAAGAATATTCATGTAATGCGAGTTTCTGTAAAGGATAAAGCCACACCAAGCAACAGTTGGCAACCTTATCAGGCATACTTGCTCGATGGAAGATATCCATTCGTTAGAACACTATATGCTATAGTTGTCGATCCTCATAAGGCTTTGCCATGGAGCTTCGCCAATTATATAACCAACCCTCGTGGACAACTCATAGTATTCAAAACAGGATTACTGCCTTATAGAGGAGATATCACCTATAAGAAAGTAAACATAAAAAACTAAAAATAGTGTAGAGGCGTTAAAATAAATAAGATTGAATAAACGAAAGCGACAGGTAAACGTCAACTACATAAAATAAGGACAGAATTAAAGTTTAGAATTATGAAAGCAATTAAATATTTAATAGCAGGAGCACTGATAATGGGATTATCAGCTCCAGCAATGGCTCAGGAGGTTAATTACAAGGACATGCTGAAGCCTATCGAGACAACATTGAAGTCTGGTAACTCTGCTACTAAAGAATTTGAAAAGGAGATTAAAGAGTATCAGAAAGAGTTCAAGAAAGATCCTAAGGCATTGATCGCATTGGGTAATATCCTTGCTATGCACAAGGACTATGATAAGGCTAACTTGGTTGCTGACGCAGTCATTGCAAAATTCAAGAACTATGGTGATGCATATATCTTGAAGGGTGATATCTACGCTATGCAGGATAACGGTGGTGAAGCTGCTACCTGGTACAACCAGTGTATGACAATGGATCCTAAAAATCCTCAGGGATACATTAGCTATTCTAATGTATATCGTAAGATTGACCCAGCTGCCAGTGCAGAAGCTTTGAACAAACTGAGAGAAATCAACCCAGACTACCCTATTGAGGCAGAAGCTGGTCACAATTTCTTCAGCGCAGGTAACTACGAGAAGGCATACGACTATTTCTCTAAGGCAAAGCCATCTACATTGGAAGAGTACCTCTACTATGAGTATGCATTCACAGCATATATCCTCGATAAGAAAGAGGAAAGTTTGAACCTCTGCCAGGCTGGTATTCAGAAATTCCCTAAGGATGCTGCCATGCAGGTTTTGGCTATGCGCGCTGCTGTTGATTTGAGAAAGTATGATGTTGCTCTTGAGCACTCAAACATCGTTATGAATACCGACTCTATCAAGAAGAATTCAAGCATCATCAGCTACTATGGTTTGGCATTGGCTGGTAACAAGCAATACAACGAAGCTATCGCTCAATACCAGAAGGCTTTGGAGATGAAGGCTGAAGATCCAAAACCATTATTGTATATCTCTGAGGCATACAAGGAAATGGGCGATGAGGACAAGGCTTTGGAATACAACCAGCAATACATGGACAAGAATCCTGATGCTGCTCCAACAGACTTCATGAAGCTTGCTGAGATTTATATCAACAAGGCTAAGAAAGCTGCAGAAAACAAGGATGCTGCCAAGAAGGTTGAAAATATCGACAAGGCTATCGGCGTGTATGCTAAGTTAGCAGAGAAGTATCCTACACTGAAGGCATTTGCTAAGTTGCAGGAGGGTAATACTGCTTTCCAGAATGAGTTGGACGACAAAGCTATTCCAGCTTACCAGGAAGTAATTACAGAACTTGAGGCTAAGCAGTGTGATGCTGACGAGATTGGCTACCTGAAGCAGGCTTATCAGTACATGGGCTTCATCTACAACTATGACAAGCAGGACTTCAATCTCGCTAAGCCATATTGGGAGAAACTCTTGAAATTGGATCCAGACAACAAGTATGCTAAGGATGCCATGGAGAAGGGTCTGAAAGCTGCTGAATAAAAATTAAAACATACATACAAAAAGGATGAACTGAAATTCTGTTCATCCTTTTTTTGTACTATTAAAAGCTACTAAAAAAGCATGACTTAACGAAGCGTATCGTTAGACCTCAATAAAACGCATCATTAGAATGACCAAATACGAACCCAGTAAAAAGGCAATATAAAGGATAAAAAAAAAGAGCGACTCATAGAGCCGCTCTCAAGTTTTATGTAACTAAAGTATCATCCTTAAAAATTAAGGAAGACTGATTGCCTCGTTAGGACAAACATCAGCACAAGTACCGCACTCTGTGCAGAGATCTGCGTTGATTGAATACTTCTCGCCCTCAGAAATAGCACCTGATGGACACTCGTCAATACATGTACCGCATGCGATACAATCGTCACCAATTACGTAAGCCATAATAATAATGTTTTATAATGTTAATAATGTTTTTAAGCACAATATGCAACAGACGATTTTCGCCTGCCATGTTGGGGATACCAACAATTAATGATGCAAAGATAGGAAATATTTTTCATACTACCTACAATTAGGTACTACTTTTTTTGTAATTTATACGTAGTCGAAATAAACTTATACACAATAAGATGAAAAGAATAACGTTATAAAAGTATATGAGAAGAATAATACTTAGCATCATGATGGGGCTTATTGCCACAATAGCAATAGCCCAGGAAAGGACGGTAGAGAATCGTCCTTATACAGATTTGCGCCCATTTCATTTTGGAGTGATGGTGGGTACTCACCTGCAAGACCTGGAATTCATCAACGCTGGACCGGTCACCTATACAGATGAGAATGGAGCGGAAGTCAACTCCAACGTTACCATTGACCAGGACAGATGGGACCCTGGATTTACGGTCGGAGTATTAGGAGAATTTAGATTGAGCACCCATTTCCAATTTAGAATAGCTCCTGCCATGTATTTTGGAACAAGACACCTTACGTTCCATAATATCATGCAAGATGCCAATGAAAACGGAAACGTAAAACAGGAAGATAAAAAACAAGAACTGAAGACGGCATACATATCCTCTGCCTTCGACATCATCTTCTCTGCTCCAAGATTCAACAATCATCGCCCATATATCATGGCAGGTATCAATCCGATGATGAACCTCAGCGGTAATAAAAGCGACTACATTCAATTAAAGAAAACAGATATTTTTCTCGAACTTGGACTTGGTTGCGACTTTTATCTCCCATTCTTCAAACTGCGACCTGAATTGAAATTCATGTATGGACTCATGAATATATACGATAAAGATCATGTAAAGAACGTGAAAGATAAAAGTATGCTACCATATACTTTGGCAGCCAAGGAAGCCCATAGTAAAATGATTGCACTCACATTCTATTTCGAATAATCAAACTATATCACATAAGATAAAGAGGCAGACTCCCCATTGCGAGAGTCTGCCTCTTCAAATTTATAATGAACAGATATCTTTACTCAACCACTTCCCATGTGAAAACACACCCGTTCTTCATACCGGCATCAGCGCCTTGGAAATCTGCAGAATAAGGACTTCCATCCACAGGATTTTTACCTACATAACGCTGAGTCTTCAGAGAAAGCAGCATGCAGCGGTTATAAAGCATATCCTGCCATACAAACTCCTCTGCCTTGGAAGAGTCGGAAGTCAGACGAACATCACCAGATAAACCAGCACCTACAATATAGACATATCGTCCGTCAGCCGTCTTCAAAGCAATCTTTCCCTTACCTCTATCCTCCACAACAAACTTCACCTGATTTCTCATGTCCTTTCGGTTACTAGAACTATGCATCAGCCCATGTCCGGTAGCATCCATTAAACTTCCATCAGCGAGATTAGAGAATCTTATGGTCTTGCCTATAGGCAGATTGGCAGTTCTGTCTGCCATCGGCTCCTCTACCATGAAATCATCGAAA
>OIZI01000419.1_pt1 | contig 22416 bp, 29 predicted proteins | sample 1588441 | NCBI WGS metagenome assembly OIZI01 (sample SAMN03283284) | human gut metagenome | biome: human-associated habitat; material: feces | host: Homo sapiens | place: Peru | collected 2012 | reverse complement strand
GACCGGATAAAACTCCGGTTAAAAGGAATGAGTCCGGTGCAATACCGAACTCATTTCGCAGAAGCTATTTAACCAGAATCGTCCAACTTTTGGGGTGCATATCAGGTGCGGCGGGCTTGTTTTGACTATACCATCAAATCATCACCGGATTGTTCCAGGTAGTGGCGAACGAATTCGGGTAGGGGGCAAGGGCTATAGTTGGCGCTGATATCGTCGTATAGCTGGGGGTCCATGGCGGCGGTGATGTCGTCCCAGCGGGCGGCAATGGCGGATTCTGCGGCGGGCAGCTCCTCGGGGGGAATCCAGGTGGTGCCGCCGTCAAGGCTCAGAGCGGCGGCGTGTGAGGCTGTGGCGGGCCGCCAGCCGGTACGGGCTATTTCGTCGCGGATTAGACGACGGATATATTGCTGCGGGGTAGCCATAGAGGCCAAATAATCAATAATATCACCGTCCTGATTGCGGTTCAAGCGGAGTTCAATCCTGCGTGTGTTTGCCTTTTGCCATGTGTATTGGGCTGTGCTCATTTATTTTCCTCCTTTTCTCGGCATTTGCGGATGCGCAGGGCGTTAATTGTTGGGTATTCTGCTCCGTACATGCCTTTTTCGTATGGGATGCGGCACGAAACGGCTTTCTCGGTTTTGCCCAATGCCTCGGCAATTTCGGCAGGTGACTTGCCCTGGGCGTACATTTTGGATTCCGCCGTCTCTACAGCTCCGGCGGTCACAAGGATTTTTAATACTTTGCCGTGGGAGATATTCAGGCGGCGGGAAATGTCCTTCATGCTTGGCTCCTGCTCCCACAGGCGGAGGACGGAGGTGTAGGTAGCGTCCATCATGGTTTGCTCCTTTTGCCCTCGTTACCTCCGGGGCGGGAAATAATTTGTGTACTTTGCCAAGTTGCATTTAACGCAAAGCGTGGTATACTGTAATTGTCTCCGCAAGCAGGCGGCTTGTTGGAGGTGGGCCACGTTCCTGGCCCCACGGGTTGAAATAGTAATCAAAACAGCTAGAGAGACGCGGTTTGGGCTGCTATTTCCAGCGGATAAGCGGTGCGGTTTGCACCGCTTATTTTTTAAGGCTGTCCATGGTCTGCGCGGTCTGGTCTGTGCCAAACATAGCGGTCATGTCGCCACTGTAATCCGTGCTGTAAACATATTTGACGTTACCTTGGATGGATAGAGCCATATTGTGGTAGCGGCAATCTGCCACACACTGCAGCTGCTGAGCCAGCAATTTGCTGTACTGGTCCGATACCTCACGGGCAGCGGATTCGCGGCCCATGTAGTAGGCAATAGCGATAAGCTTGCGGGGGTCGTCAATCTCCATGCTGTAACCGTTCTGGTCGTCCGCATCAACGATGGACATAATCAATTCTTCGCATGTCATTTTTTCGCCTTTCTGCCCTTTCCCCTGGGCGGCGGGGTGTTTATGGGGTTGGGCCGATACGCTCGGCCCACCAGGAGCGGCTGGGGTCACGCTGTAATCCGGTTAGACGGTGCGCCGGAGACAACCTGGGAGCCGTACTTCTGCCGGATTTCGTCCATAGTGGACTTGCCATGGCTCCGGAATTCCGCGGCTTCTGCGGGCCTCCAGTACCAGGCGGATTTGTTCTTGCTGTACCGGCATCCGGCGGCCTTGATGGCCTCCCGGTTGGGGTAGGTGTTGCCGGTGACCCAAATCCAGGAACCGCAAATCTCGATGTCGATACCCGCCAGAATCACCAGACGGGAGATTACGGCCCGGAATGCTTCGGGGGCTTCTTCGGCTGTGTGGGGTTCGCTGGTCTGCTGGGTGGTGGCGTGGCCGGACTGGAGGCGGTGGAAAGCCTCGTCGTACTCGTCATTGATGGCGGCCATTGTTGCCGTGTCACCGCCACGGTCGGGGTGATGCAGCATGCAGAGGCGGCGGTATTCCTTTTTCAGGGCTTCCAGGGTGGTGCAGTTTGTAAAGTATTTCATGATTCTTACTCCCTTATGTATTGACTTCGCAGCAATCAGGGGGTATAATCAAAATACCCTTAATTGACTGTGGTTGGTTGGTTTTTGGGTTGCCCTGTCAGGTATTGCGAGTACCTGGCAGGGCTTTTTTTACTTCTTGGCTTCCTTGTCCTCGACCTGCTTGGGCTTGTACTGGGTGTCCCCTGACTCTATCCAGAGGATAAAATCATTAATGGCCTTTTCGGACCATCCGGCAGCACGCAGTCCCAGGATGATTCTGGAGCACTCTGCTGTGTTCATTTGGTGGCCTCCTTTCGTTTCCGATTTCCCTTCCGGGTGTTTTCATGATAGCATAGGCCGGCCTATTTGTCAAGCACAAATTTACTTCTTTCGCAAAAAAATTTTTATGCGGCATTTTGGGGCCGCTTTTCTCGCATCGGCTGGGGTTGACCCGGCTTTTTTTGTTTGCCATAATTGGTATATATTCAATATAGGCAAAATGCCGGGAAGGTGGCTTATTTATGGCTATGGAAAATGACGATAAAGTTCAGAAAAGGTACAGAATTGCAGGGTTTGACATGGATTTAGATACCCTAAATATGCACATTTTGAAGTATAAGCAAATGGCGGCAGATGGGGAAGTAGAGTTGCCGTCATGGCCGGATTGGGTTAGCCGGGCAGGGCTGACAGAGGCGGTATGTGCTGAGGTGATGGACAGGGCAGCGGAAGGGCCAAGCTCTGCATACTACGAAAGGGGGCGGGCGCTGGGGGATTTGTGGCAGTGGTGTCGGGGGCAGTACATTTCCAATCCAAATTGGGGAGCAACGGCAGCTAGGGTCAACAAGGCCATGATGTTATACAAGATGCTCCCCAATGGTGAGGAGCGGGCCAGACCGGCGACGGTGCAGACCAAACAGGGACCATCTGAGATAGTAATATCGTTTGGGTCAGGTGACAAACGGGCCAGAGAGGCTGGGGGCTGACAGATGCGGCATTTGTAAGGGCCTGGATGGCGAACGCCACAAAAATATAATTTTGTTGCGTTCTGAACTGCTGTTATGCATCGTATTGTCAACTATATGTTGCACAGCAATACGATGTGTCCAGGTGGTGGACTGTGAGCCGGGATGCGGTCGATATAAGGGGGCTGATGGGCTGGTAATAGCCCGTCGGCCCCTTGTATCGTTGATGATGCGGCATGACCAGCAGATGCCATATTGATACGGTCAATACTACTGCCTATCAATGCTGCGGCAGCTGGGGCAGCTGGAGGCAATCAGGGAGGGCGAGATTTTTTGATGGCGCATCTGGTCTGGGGTATCTATTTGATGGAGGGGGGAGGGGGTAGCGGAAAAAGGGGCGGGGCGTGCGGGCAAGGGTAGGTATATATGCTGCACACGCTCTCTTGCCGCCTGGGACATTTGGGTGGATTCCGTCGGATGCTGTCTGGGGTAACTCCGCTGGCCGGGAATCGGTGCGCCAATGAGAGGGTTTAATCTGCTTCAAGCTGGTCCAGGTTCGTTTGAGATGGTTTAAGATTGATTCAATGGGGCGGCTGTGCGAGGAGGGCTGTGGGACAGAGCGGTGAATGATGAGGTGGAAAGTAAAAACGAATGCGGGTATGTATAAGGCTATCACATAATGTGATAGCTTACACTTTATGTGTAAGTCTAATAAATAACAATTAACTCTAATTATTATTTATATTATATATATAATTAAATACAGTTAAAGTGTAAGAAGGGCGGGATTTTGGACGTTTGGGACTTTGGCATGGTGTGGGGCCTGTTGGATGCCGTGTCTGACAATGAGCGGGACTGTTGGAGCTTGGGCGGCAATGTGTGGCTATTGTGTGGGGAGATGGAACGCAGTTTGGAGGATGCGAAGGAGCGTGGGCGCTCTGGTTGCGGGTTGCTGTGATTTGTGGGGCTTGACAAAACGGTAATGTTTGTAATAATGCGTGGTAGGGGGTAGGGGAAAAAGGCCCGGGGGCTTTTTGAAATGGCCCTGCCCGGAAAATAAAAAACCGGCTGTATATTCGAAAACGGTTCCAATTGGCATAGTCAATGGAGGCCCGTGTGGCAGATGCGATTCCGTTGCGGATTGTCTTTCATGCGGATATGCTATGTCTTCGAGTGGGGCGGGTATAAGTATATGGGACTGTAGCACAACAGGCGGTGCGTCTGGCTCATAACCAGAAGGGTGGAGGTTCGACCCCTCCCGGTCCTACCAACCGACAATGCCGGAGAACTGAGAATTTTCCAGGTTGGACGATTCCCGTCAAGTCCACGGCATTCTGACAAAATGAAGGATAAATTGCAAAGGAGCTGAGCAGATGGCGGACGAACAAAAGCGGGCATTGCTGGCACCGGCTGTAAAGTGGAAGACCGGGGACGGCTTTCTGCTCTGCCCGGAATGCGGGCGGAAAACGAAAACGAAGGTGCTGCCGGAGACCACCATGAAGGGGTTCCCGCTGTACTGTAACTTCTGCCGAAAGCAGACCATTATTGACTATCAGGAATAATCCATAGAGCCAGCGCCAGAGCGAGAACGCCAGAGCCAGAGCGACACAGGGAAACTGTGATGCTCTGGCTCTTTTTCATTCCCGGGAAAGGAGCGGCGGGCGTTGGCAAAACAGGACGATGGGAAACGGGTGGTTGCGGACTTCGGACGGCCCAACAGTGACGCACAGTGGAAATTCTTTGAAAGCCGGGTTCGGTACACCTGCTACGGCGGTGCCCGTGGCGGCGGCAAGAGCTGGGCTACCAGAGTAAAAGCCGGGCTGGGCGCTTTCCAGTATCCTGGAATCCGGATTCTGATTCTTCGCCGGGAGTACGGCGACATGGAAGGAACGCTGATTTCCCCTCTTTTGGGAATGCTGCCGCCGGACGTGTACCAGTACAACAAATCCGAACACATGATAACCTTTCTGAACGGGAGCAAAATCAAGTTCGGAAACATGCCTGGCTACAGTGCCGCCGTTCAAGGTAAATACCAGGGCCAGGAATATGAATGGCTGTTCATCGATGAAGCTACCCAGTTTTTGGAAACGGAGTTCCGGGGCCTGGATGCCATTGTCCGTGGCGCGAACCGGATTCCGAAGCGAATCTATCTGACCTGTAACCCAGGCGGTCCGGGACACAGCTGGGTCAAGCGGCTTTTCATTGACCGGAAGTTCAAGAAGGGCGAGAAGCCGGAGGATTATGTATTCATTCCCGCCACGGTGGACGACAACAAGGACCTGATGGATGCTGACCCGGAGTATGTAAGAGCGTTGGAGCAGCTGCCGGAGGATATTCGGCGGGCGCACCGGTTCGGTGACTGGAATGTGCTTTCCGGCATTTTCTTCACCGAGTTCCAGGACGGGATACACACCTGCACTCCGTTTGTGATACCAAGGCACTGGAAGCGATACCGAGCCATGGACTATGGCCTAGATATGTTTTTCTGCCTTTGGATTGCCGTAGACGAGACAGGCCGGTGCTACGTGTATCGGGAGTTCAATCAATCGGATATGGTGGTTTCGGACGCTGCCAGAAAGCAGCTGGAGCTTACGAGGCCGGACGAAATGGTCATGGGGACCATCGCCCCGCCGGATGTGTGGGCGAGAAACCGGGAGAGCGGGCGGACACAAGCTGCCGTCTTTGCCGAGAACGGTGTGGGGCTTATCAAGGCCAGCAACAACCGCATCCAGGGCTGGAGCGCCATGAAGGAGTTCTTCAAACTCCGAGAAGACGGGAAACCTGGGCTTGTGATATTTGACACCTGCAAGGTGCTGACCGACTGCATCAAGGGATTGCAGCACAGCAAGAAGCTTCCGAACGACGTGGACACCGAGCCGCACGGCATTACCCACGGGCCGGATGCCCTGCGATATTTTGTAAGCACCTACGTCCTTTCCGCCGAAAAGGCGCAGCAGGCGGTGGAGGACGACGACTATGAGGAACACCGGGATTACCGCTCTTACATGTGCGGGGGCCGGATTTCCAGAAGCTACATTGGCGGATAATGTATTTTACGGCCTACCATAGCCGAGAAATAGGGCCTACCAGAGCCCAGGAAACCAAGGAGGACACACAAATGGACAACGAGAGCATGGATTTTGAGGAGTTTTTTTCCGCATTGGGGGATTCCGGAGAGGCTGACGGCAACCAGACCGACACCGAACAGGAAGCACCGGACACGGAGGAGACCCCCCAGGAGCCGGACAACGGCACGGAAAACGGCGAAAATTCCGGGGAAGAAAGTACACCTGACCAGGGAAAAAAGCCGGGAGACGGCGAGGAAGCCGCTCAGGGAGCAAACGAGCCACCCCAGAAGTTCACCATCAAGGTCAACAAGCAGACCCGGGAAGTGGAGCTTCCGGAAATGACGGAGCTGGCCCAGAAGGGGGCGGACTATGACCGGGTAAAGGGACAGCTGGAAACGGCCAATGGGAACATCCAGGCCCTGCAAAAGCAGGTGGATGAGCAGGGACCCATTTATGAGACTCTGAAACTGGCCGCCGAGGATGCAGGTGTATCGGTTTCGGAACTGGTAGAATCCATCCATGTGGGGATGCTCAAAGGCCGTGGCATGACGGAGTCGGAGGCCAAGGCGGAGATTCGCGCGGCCAAGGCCGAAAAGGCCATGAACGACCTGAAAAACAGACCTGCCCAGGAGGCCCAAAGCGAAGACCCCAACCAGGAGCGGGCAAAGCGGGAGATTGCGGAATTCCAGGAGGCTTTCCCGGGGGTGAACCTTTCCCAGGAGGAGCTGGAAAAATTGGCTCCCGATGTCCAGAAGGGTATGACGCTGACCAGCGCCTACCTGAAAATGGAAAATAAGCGGCTTTCCTCTGAGCTTGCGGAGGAAAAGCGAAAACTGGAGGCTGAAAAGCAGAACCAGAAAAACAAGCAGAAGGCCGCACCGGGGCAGACGGATTCCGGCGGCGGCAGGACGAAGGATTCCTTTGACGAATTCTTCAACGCATTCGAACGATAACAACACGAGCCAGCGCCAATGAGCCAGCGCCAATATTCCATTGGGAGTATTGGTGCTGGCTTTTTCTTTTGGCGGAATGGCCGGGAACAAAGAAAAGGAGTACAGAATATGAGCGAAACGATTCATTTTTCCGAAAAGTACATGCAGCGGCTTATGAAGGGCTTTGACGTGGCGGCCCTGACCGACGGCCTTTATAACCACGAAATCGACCAGGAGTTTTCCGGGGTGCGGACGGTACACGTCAACAGCATTCTGACCACCCCCCTGCAGAAGTACGACCGGACCAAGAGCATTGACCAGGGCAGCCGGTACGGCACCACCTACGAGGTGTCCGACGACATGCAGACCTTTGAGATGGGGGACGAGATTTCCCTGAGCCTGACCATTGACCGGGGCAACAACTCCGACCAGTTCAACATGAAGAAGGCCGGAGAGGTGATGCAGGCATACAAGGAGGAGCGGATTATTCCCTATCTGGACCGCTACCGGATGGACAAGTGGGCCAAGGATGCCGGTATGCACTATGCCCTGGATGCCGAGCCTACCACGGCAACCATTGAAAAGACCATCATTAAGGCCCGGAACGCTCAGATGAACAAGCGGGTTTCCGGCAAAACCGCCCTGATTATCCCCTACAAGTACCTGGACGTGCTGGCCCTGGGCGACCACTGGATTAAGATTGAGAACCTGGCAAACGAGGTTCTGGTCAAGGGTGCTGTGGGCCGGTTTTACGGAATGGACGTGGTGCCCTTCATTGACGAACTGATTCCCGAAAACATTCAGTTCATGCTGATGAACCCCAAGGCGGCCATTGCCCCCAAGAAGCTCAACAAGTTTGTGGGCCATGTAGACCCCCCGAGGGTGAACGGCGACCTGCTGGAGTTCCTGATGTACCACGACGCTTTCGTACTGGGCAAGAAGGCGGACGGCATCCTGGTAGGCTCCATGACGGAGACCGTCTGCGCTACCCCCACCATTGCCGTGACCAGCAAGAAGGCCACCATTACCACCACCACCGTCGGCGCGGCCATCTACTACACCACGAACGGTGCCGACCCCCGGTACAGCAAGGATGCCAAGCTGTACGCCGACGCGGTGCAGCTCACCAGCGGCGACCAGCTGCGGGCCTGTGCCAAGAAGGACGGTCTCTACACCTCCGGTGTGGCGGCCAAGGACCAGGCGTAAGGAATACCAGCCCCCGGCAACTCCGGGGGCTTTTGGAAAATACAGGAGGGAACTATGACCGGTTATATTCTTTGGGCAGTGCTTGGCATTCTGACCATTGCGGAAATCAACCTGATTTATCAGCTGGTGACGCTTGCGAAGCGGCTTTCTGAGATGAAAGGACAGCTGGAAAGCGTTGTGGCGGCGGTGGACACTCTGGACGACAAGGCTGACGAGCTGGACGACCTGGTGGAACTGCAGCGGCAAACGTTGGAAGAAAAGAGCAAGGCGTTTGTGGACTACGCCGACACCGCGGCCAGCTCCGCCGCGCATGAGGTCTACACAAAGCAGAGAGTGGAGCGCACTGAGGCGTTGACACATCTGAGCGATGCCGTGGACCGGACACTCGCCGACGTATTGAAACGGTTAGAGAAGCTGGAAAGCGGCATGGTTCCCGACTATGAGGCGGCGCTGGAAGCGGCCAGGGCCGTGAACGACTTCAACACCGGGTTATCCGCCATTATGAACTTTGACCCCATGGAGGCGGCCAAGAATGCCAGGAACAAGGCCAGTGTGACGGGCGGTGAACGCTATGGCGTATAAGCAGAAACTTCCCACATTGCAGGAAATCCTGAAGAAATACGACGCGGCCTTTCACTTCAACCAGGCCATCGGTCTGTACGACACGGTGAAGGTCAACGAGGATTTTTTTATTGGCAACCAGTGGGAAGGGGTGCAGAGCAACGGCCTTCCAACGCCCACCTACAACATGTTCAAGCGGGTTATCAATTTCCAGGTATCCAATATCACCTCCGATAGCATGGCTATCCAGTGCAGTGCCCTTCCCGGGGTGTCCCCCTACAGCAGCACAGAGGTTGAGGAAATCTGCCGGGTTATCAATCAGCAGGTACGGGAGATTATGGAGCGGTGCAAAATTGTTTCCAAGAACCGGGAGTTTCTGCGGAATGCCGCGGTGACTGGGGACGGCTGTATCCACTTCTACTTTGACCCCAGCATTGAGAACGGGCAGAACGTGAAGGGGGAAATCTGCGCCGAGGTGCTGGACAATATCCGTGTGCTGTTCGGCAATCCGAATACCAAGGAAGTGCAGAAACAGCCCCACATTATCCTGGTGCGCCGGGAGCTTGTGGAGGATGTGCGATACCGGGTGGAGGAGGAAGGCGACGGGAAGGCCGAGGATATCCGGCCCGATTCCGAAAAATTCCAGAACACCTATGACAGCTACACCGACGACAAGGTAACGGTTCTGACCTATTACTTCCGTAACCGGGAGACAAAAACCATCTGGGCGGCGGAGGCCACGGAAACCGCCCTGATTCGCAAGCCTTACGACACGGGAATGAAGTATTACCCGCTTGTATGGCTGAACTGGGACTACGTGCGGGACTGCTACCACGGACAGGCCATGGTAACGGGACTGCTGCCCAACCAGAAATTCATCAATAAAATGTTTGCCCTGGTGGGCATCAGCCTTTTAACTACGGCATTCCCCAAGTACGTATACGACAAGACCAAGGTTTCCAGCTGGTCCGGAGACGTGGGGCAGGCTATCGGGGTCAGCGGGAACGTGGACGGGGTGGCGAAAGTCATTGAAGGGGCCTCTGTAAGCCCACAGATTGCCCAGTTTATTGAGCTATCCTTTGACAAGACCCACACGCTTTTAGGGGCTTCTGACGTTGCCATGGGCGACAGCCGACCGGACAACACCAGCGCCATTATCGCCTTACAGCGGGCGGCGGCAACGCCCATGGAAATGACCAAACAGCAGGACTACCAGTGCATGGAGGACGCTTGCCGGATTTGGATTGACATGATGGCCTGTTACTACGGGACCAGGATGGTGGAAAAGGAGCTGAAAATGGATGCCGTTGGCAGCCAGCCCCTGGGGATGGAGCTGCCGGTACAGCAGGGAACCGTTCCCTTTGACTTTTCCACGCTGCAAGACATCCAGATTTCCGTAAAGATTGACGTGGGAGCCAGCTCTTATTGGTCCGAAATTGCCAACATGCAGACGTTGGAGAACCTGCTTATGAACAGGCATATCAACGTTCTGCAATTCCTGAAGCGGGTGCCGGAGGGCTACATCATGGACAAGCAGTCTTTGATTGAGGAGCTGAAAGCGGCCCAAGGTCCGGCTATGCCTATGGGCAGCGGGACCGGGATGAGTATGGACACCACCGGAAACACTTCCCAGGACATTGCGCCCAACGGCGGACCTGGGAACGGGAGTTTGCAAAGAGCGCTAAACCGAGAGGGGGCATAAATTGTGGCCGAAAAATTCCCCATGTTCGACGAGGACATGGACATTATTCAGAAGCTTGGGGATTCTCCCGGCTCTGACAACAACATGGATTGGAAGGAACTGCAAGCGGAGTTTGACAAGGGTGGGAACCTTGTAAAGGCCTATCTGAACACGCTGGTGCAGAAACTCAACGCTCTTTTGGGAACGGACGGTGCCTTTCTGACCGGCGGAAATCTGCTGGGCGACCTGAACATCAACCTGTGCCGGCTTTTCGGCCTGCGGGAGCCCACGGAGAGCACCGACGCTACGACCAAGAACTATGTAGACAAGGCCATCCAGAGCGCTACAGAAAATCAGTTCAGCAAGGATGGCGGTACTCTGGGCGGTGTTCTGAGCATGGGCGGGAACCTTATCAAGAATGTTGGAACTCCCACGGATGCAGCGGATGCCGCGACAAAGGGGTATGTGGACGGGAAAATCCTGAAATACACCAATGTTTCCGTTCCGACTTCCCTTTGGAAACAGGGCGGAATTCTGGGGGATAGCGACTATCCCTACAGCGCAAACGTGCCCATTTCCGGGGCTACACAGGACATGTATCCAGAGGTAGATTTCGCCGTGGCGGACCGGAAGGATTTCCAGTTCTCCCAGGACTGCGCCGTGGCGGCGGGATATGTGCAGATTTACGCGGAAAGTGTGCCCAATCGGACGGTTACGCTTTCGAGCGTTGTATTGCTGAGGTGAACATATGTTTCGAGGAACAACACCGACTTTTACTTTTACGCTGCAGTTTGATACCTCCGAAATCGACGATGCGTTTGCCACGTTTGCCCAAAGCGGGACTATCGTCATTGACAAGGGGCTTTCTGACATGGAGAAGGACGGGCGAAAGCTACGGGTGAAACTGAGTCAGGAAGAGACCTTGCGGCTGAAGGGCAACAGCGGCGTGGAGATTCAGCTGGCGGTTCGGATTGGCTCCAACGTGATGCGGTCCAAGATTATGACCACCACGGTCAACCGGATTCTGAAGGAGGCGGCGCTGTGATGTTCGAACCGGATGGGATTGAATTTTCCGTTACTTTTTCAGAGGGCCCCGGGTTTGACGTGGACATGGTTGACGAAATGCGGGTGAGCCGCAGCTACAACGACCTGGAGGACAAGCCGAAGCTGAACGGGGAGACAATCGTTGGGGATATGGTGGAGACCGACCCGACTGTGCCGAACTGGGCGAAAAGCCCTACGCCGCCGGAGTACACGGCGGAGGATGTGGGGGCAGTTCCGGCGGGGGCGCTGCTGGGGGCGGCGGATTTTGAATACATGTGGGATACCACGGAAATTTAGGAGGAGATGTAAATGGCAACAGAAGTGCTTTCGAAAGCCTGGGGCGCTGCGCTGATTACCAAAATCAAGAACGCTCTGAGCGGCAAGGTGGACAAGGTAAGCGGGAAAGGGCTGAGTACCAACGATTTGACCGCCGCGCTGAAAACCAGCTATGACGGCGCTGTGGCGGGGGTTGCGGACCTGAAAAAGGTTGGTGCTGAGAAAAACGTCATTACTGCGGTTAAGGTCAACGGGACAGCGTTGACCGTAGATTCCACCCGGGCGGTAGACGTGACAGTTCCCACAGATGCCCAGATTGGAGAGAAAATCGAGGGCTACGGCTACCAGACCGCAGCACAGGTGAACAAGACCATCACTGATAAAGGTTACCAGACGGCGGCCAATGTCAAAAGCACCGTAGAGAGCTACGGTTACCAGACGGCGGCCCAGGTGGAGACCAAAATCACCGGCAAGGGCTACCAGACCGCAACCCAGGTTCAGGCGGCTATCAGAGAGAGCCTGAGCGGCATTACCGGAATTGACATTCAGGTTGTGGAGAGTCTGCCCACCACCGGAGCCAAAGGCGTTATCTACTTGGTTGCCCATGCGCATGGCACCAAGGACAATTACGACGAATACGTCTGGGTTGCCAGCAAGAGTTCTTATGAGAAAATTGGTAACACCGACGTGGATTTGAGCGGCTATGTGCTGAAGACGGACCTGGTGGAGCTTACGGACAAGGACCTGGAGACCATGTGGGGAACGTAATCGAAAGGAGGCGGGCGTATGGGCTATACAACGTTGTCCAAAAGTGCCGTACAATGGATCATCAATAAGTGCAAGGCGACGTTTTTGCCGAAGACTGGTGGTACAGTAACGGGTGGCGTAGAGTTTTGGAACTCTTTGTGCTTAGGTACTGCGCTGGATATAATAGTTACTGATAAAAGTGCCTCGCCGTCACATGCCCGGCTTGTGGACATGAATGGCCGAACGTCCGTCTTTAATGGGATAAAAGCGCTTACAGCCCAAGGTGACTATCTTTATTGCGCAGACTTAAACCCCAAGTATACTGTCACAAGCAACTACGCATCGCTTGTAAAGGAGCCAAGGGATATATCTGGGAAACAAATTGAAGGTTTGTTCGATAACAATTTTGCATCTAATTTCATGCTTTATACTGCGAATCTGGAAACAACGCCATGGGTTCTGACCATTCGGACTTCAGATAACAGCAGCATCACCGCAACAGATACGTTATCTCTGTGGTTTTTCCAGCACAGATTATACAGCAGCTATGGAAAAGTCCAATCCTATAAGGTTGAAGTTCTGGCGCAAAACAACAGCACAAATGTTTGGGAGTGGATGACCGTTGTTGAGCGTACAAATGTCAACGATATTCTAAACGGCATAATTGTGCCGGTTTGGTATAACGATGGAATTCATGGGAACGCGGCTTACGGCAATATCCGCGGAATACGCATTACCATAAGTAAGGCCGATTCTACTGGATCATTCCGCGAAGGGTTCCTGCCCATTTGTGCGGTGCAGCTGCGAGATCACAGACCATCCATGAAACCATCCGAAGGTCTTGGCGCGCTGGATATTCGTGGTGGCAATATCTTTGGGCCGGTTATCGCAAAGGGACCAACCGCCAAATTTGTCGGTGCGCTGCAAGGCAACGCTGATACGGCCACAAATGCAGCGAAGGTCAATGAACATACGGTGGAATCCAACGTCCCAGCCAACGCCAAATTTACAGACACGACCTATCCTGCCGCTACGGCCTCTTCGGATGGGCTGATGGCAAAGGCCGACAAGGCCAAGCTGGATGGGTTTGGAGTAGCCACTGAGTATGCCAAAAAGGCGGAGGTTGCGCTCAAGCCGATTGTGTACCAAAACATTACGGTTCCCGCATCAGCATGGGGCAGCGGTGCTGGGTTCGCCGGGGTGACCAGAACCAGGTATGCGGATATTGCGCTGGCCGGTGTGACCAGCGACCTATATGCCACCGTGACGTTCAACCCGGACGACATTGATAATTACAATCTGGCTGGGATTTGCGCAACGAAAGATGGCAAAATCACCATTTACGCGGAATACGCCCCGAGTGTGGCTATCACCATTCCGACAATCATCTGCCTGAAGGCTTGAAGGTGAGGAGGATGATAACTTGATAGGCATGACAAACGCCATGGGCGGCAAGGACCGGCTGCGGTATCGGGTGTACGGCGGGACGACACCTCCGGCGAGCCCGAGGGAGTATGACTTTTATGTTAAGACGACTACGCCGATTACAACATTTGAACTGAATTATTGGGTGAACACACAGCCGACATGGTTTCCAGGAAACGGGTTTGTTTACATTGTCTCCGAAGCGTGGAACACGGATGTTATCAATCTAGTAAAGGATGGAAATGGCATTTCGCTTCTATTCTGGCCAAAATGGTGCTGGCAGCAAATCAATGGGCAATGGTACCAAATGGAAGCATACGTGTACAAGAGTGGTAAATGGGTACAGTTCAGCACGTACAAGTACACGCCGCCTTGGGACGGCACATTGTTCTATAACGGCGACCAGTACGCTGCCTATACCGGTGGCTGGATTGCATCCGGAGGCATTCAGTTCTCTACCAGCCCTGCACTGCATTACCAAAATGAATATGGAACTATCTATATTCGCTCCAATTGGGCCGTGAATTTTGACGGGCACAATACGCTAAAATTTACAGGTTCCGGCCAAGGTGCCAACTCCGGTGGCTCCTACGTCGCGCACGCCGGTATTACAGACAACGCTTATAGTGGTGACGGGTATCTCGCCCATGTGGAGTTCCAGAGTTACAACACCTACGCCATTGATTGCAGCTCCATCACCGGCACACACTACATTCAGTTCTGGGCCTCCGGTTCTCGGGAGCAATATTTGAACATCAGCAAAGTATGGCTTGAATAGGCGGTGAGACGAAAATGATAGGAAAAACAAACGGAGGCGGTGGACGTGACCGATTTCGATCCAAGATTTATGGCGGCACAACAGCCCCAGCTAGACCGCAAGAGGGAGATTTCTGGATTTATACCGGCACCGCGATTTCTGGCACAGAGTTAAACGGATTTATGAGTGGATTCCCGACATGGACCATGCCGGAAGGGTTTGTGTACATCGGTTCTGGCGGTGCGTACAACGAATCGTCATGGGTGAGTCTCATAAATGTTCGGAACGGTGTCCACAACTTTTGTCCGTGCTGCTGTTATCAGGTTGAGGGCGGAAAGTGGTATCGGAAGGATGCCAAGGTCTACCGCAACGGAGCGTGGCTGCAATTCAGCACGTGGGCGGCACCGTGGGACGGGACATTGTGGGGGCCGAACAACCAGTACACGGACCATACCGGCGGCTGGGGGTACGCAAGTAGTAACGAGAACGTCCCGTATTTCGGGGAATTTATCCGGTGGAGCTGTGACAACACTACCATTTTCCTGTATACCAACTGGGCCGTTGATGTCACGAAATTCAGTAGGCTACGGTATGATGGGCAGATGTGGGGCGAAACTTCGTTCGGTCTGTCCAATAAAACCGGGTGGCTTGATGGGAGTAACTGGGTGGCAAGAGTCACAGGAGACGGTACAGTTTACAACGGAAGCGTGGATATTTCCGGAGTAAGTGGCAGTTTTTATATAACGGCTTACGCATCCTCCGAGGGTGGTTCCGGTGCGCTATTTAACAAAATCTGGCTGGAGTGAGGTGAGCATATGACAATTTACATTGACAGCGACTACAAGTGCCATACCGAGCCCGGCGAGGGCTTGACAGAGGTAAAGACCAATTTCTTTGACGGCATGATACCGGAGTACATCGAGGGTTATCGGTTTGTGCCGAAAGGCAAGACCTGGGTACGGGAGGACGGTGTTGAGTTTACCGGTGAGATGGTAAGCCCCTGGCAGGACTGGCAAGAGCTGGACAAGCTTCAGGCGGCACACGAGCGGGAGCAGTACCGGCCTTTGACTGCCCAGAACACTGAACTGGTGGAAGCCATGGCAGCGATGGTTGATGACGTTTACAACCAAGACCTGGCCGAGATTGAGGAGGGATAAACGGTGATTGCCGTATCCATAAATTTTTTATTTGGAGGAAGAAAAAATATGTACAAGAGCATGAAAATCCTGATTGGCAAGAAGTTTTACAAGACGGCGGAACAGGCCCAGAACAAGCTGGATGTGTTTTTCGCCGTGAACCGGCTGACAGACGAGGAGTACACCGAGCTGACGGCGCTGGTGGCGGACATCTACGGCACCGGCGAAGAGGAGGCCCAGGACAAGGGCGGTGATGGAAAGTGACAGTTAAGCAGCGGCAATGTCTGCTTGCGTACCTAGGCTACAATGTCGGCCCCATTGACGGGGCCGACGGGCCGAAGACCCGGGCGGCGGTAACGGCCTTCCAGGGGGATTTCGGCGGGCTGACGGTGGACGGCATCGCCGGAGATGCCACGGAAAAGGCGCTGCGGCACGCTGTGGCCTACGGAATGCCGGAGAAAAAGCAGGAAAGTGCAGGGGACGAGGAATCCCCCAGCACGGCCACAGTGTACGCCGCCCAGTACTTGCAGGCCGACGGGTGCTACCATATCCCCCGTGGGGTGGACGTGCAACTGACCAAGAACTTCTGGGCACGGGAAATCCACTGCCAGGGGAAAGGTTGCTGCACAGAGAGCGTCATTTCCAAGCGGATTCTGGATCTGGCCCAGGAAATCCGGGACGATTTGGGACAGCCTCTTTCTATCGGCACGGCGGGCGGAAGCGGCTACCGGTGCAGACAGCACAACGCAGAGGTTGGCGGCTCAAAAACATCCCTGCACATGATTTCCGATGCCGTAGACCTGCACTACAAAGACCCGGCGAAGCTCAAAGCCGTGGTGCTGCGGCATCTGACGGATGGAGAAGTGGGCCTATATAAATGGGGCTGCCACGTTGGCCGGTGGGACCGGGGATATGTAAGCCAATTTAACAGATAAAAAGGAGGCCACCCATGGACGAGACAGAGATTGCCGGACGGCTTGCGTCCGTCGAAAGCCGGTGCAAATCCAACTCCCACAGGCTGGACGGCCTGGAAAAAAACACGGAGGCGTTGAACCATCTGGCAACCTCTGTGGCCGTCATGGCGGAAAAAATGGAAGCGACCGGAGACAAGGTGGACGGGCTTTGCAACGACGTAAAGGACCTGAAAGCCGAACCTGGGAAAAAGTGGAAATTTGTTATAGAAAAGTCCATTTACATTGCGGTTTCCGCAGTTATTGGGTTCATCCTTGCCAAGTTTGGACTTGGCTAATTTTGAAAGGAGCATATAAAAAATGATTAACTGGACCGTACGTATCAAGAACAAACATTTCTGGCTGGCGCTCATTCCGGCCCTGCTGCTGCTGGCGCAGACCGTTGCGGCGGTGTTTGGCTACACGCTGGACCTGGGCGACATCGGCAATAAGCTGATTGCCGTGGTTAACGCCGTGTTCGGTGTGCTGGTGATTCTGGGCGTGGTCAATGACCCGACCACCGCCGGGATGTCGGACAGTAAGCAGGCCAGAGGGTACAATTTTCCCAAGGAGGACTGAGGGCTGATTGGACAAGGTTCCGTGGAACCGGGTGATACTGGAGGAGTTCTGCGCTATTGCGATTCTGACACCGCTGGAGGAGCAGATTCTCCGTACCCGGGCCGCCGGATGGAGCCAGGCGAAACAGTGCCACATGTTTCACATGTCCCAATCAACGGTCACAAGAACCGTAAGAAAATTGAAATCTGAGTACGATTTTTGCAGAAAGTACAGCAAATTGCTGCCTGAAAACATCAAATTCTGATTTTCTATGACGATTTTATGACTATAAACAGGAGAATCCCCGCCGATGGAATGATGATTCCACCGGCGGGGATTTTGCTATGATAAAGCTACAGAGAGGGCCCGCTCTGAATTTATATTTGGAGGAATTCATATGGCACTGAACTTTACGGCGGCGGACCGGGTAGGCGGCATCGGCGGCTACATCGGCGGCATCGCAACCCTGCTGGGCATGGCCGGAAACGGCGGTATTCTGAACGGCTGCGGGGTTCCCGAAGGGGACCACGTGGTCAACCGGTATGAGGCCGGGCAGGCGGCGGAGATTGCGGCGCTGAAATCCGATATCAAACTTCGGGATGCCAACACCTACACCGACAGCAAAATTCTGGAAATGTACCAGTATCTGGACGGTCGGCTGCGGGGTGTGGAAGGGCAGATTTCTGCCCAGGCGGTGGTGAACGCCCAGATTACGGCGAATATCAGCTGTATGCAGAATCAGATTGCCACGCTGTCCGGGCTGACAAAGACCGTCATTCCCATTGGCAACGTGTGCCCGGAGCCGATGCCGGCGAAGAACAGCTGGACGGCTCCCACGGCGGCGGCTTCCACCTAAGCGGCTAAGGGGGCGGCGAATGCCGCCCCTGATTGGAGGATAATATGATTCCAAAAGAAAAGGTCATTGCCGGGGCGGCAATGTATATCGAGAAGGAAATCCTGCCCAGGCTGCCGGAAATGAAGGCGCTGGCGGTGGCGGGAGCTGCGGCACTGCTTGCCAGACGGGCCCCTGGGCTGCTGGACGAGTTGGAAAAGAATCCGGCAGTAAAGGCATTGGGTATTATTGAAAACGGCATGGTTGACGCTGAGGCGGTCTATACGGCCTATGCGCCGAAGATTGTAAAACCCATGGAAATCGACGTGCCGTTTTTGGGACGGATGAGCTTTGACCGGGCCGAGGTGGACCGGGTTATGGAATATATACGGGAGGCGTGAAAGAAATGAAGGAAATCAAAATGTTGATGGAGCACATAGAGGACGAGCTGCGCGATGCTCACACCTATGCGGAGCTGGCTATGGAGTACCGGGAGGAGGACCTGGAAACGGCAGAGCTTTTCTACAAACTGAGCGGCGAGGAAGTGGGGCACATGGAAGCCCTGCACCGGGCGACAGTGAGGCGCATCGAAAAGTACCGCAGGGAGAAAGGTGAACCGCCTGCCGACATGATGGCCGTATATGAATACCTGCATAGGCGGGCCGTTCGGAAAGCGGAAGAAGTGGGCATTTTGCAAGCAATGTTCAAGAAATGAAACATCCCCGGGCGATGGGCCCGGGGATTCCCTGCATTACTCGTCCGATTCTTTGAAATCGGCGAGTTTTTTCTTTGCGGCATTGGAGTTGCCATTATAAATGCTGTAGAGTTCCGCGGCCTCCTGCCGGGAATAGCCCAGGTCTATAATGCCCTGAATGGCTTCATCCTTGTGGGTTTTGCCGTCTCCGTCCGTATCCGTGGTGGAATAGGCATTGTAGGCGCTGGCGTATTCGGAGGGGGACAGACCAAGCTCCTGACGGATATAATCGTACTTGGTTTCCGTGGAGCTGCCGTCCTTCATGTAAAGCTTCATGGCGGTGTCCTGCTGGGTTTCCGTCAGGCCCTTGGTGGAGGCCACGGCCTGATACTGATAGGCGGCCTTCCCACGGTCTTTCTGGGGGATGGACTGGACCTGGCGGAGGACGGAGAGGGCAGTAGAGGAGGGAAGGCCCTGGGTGCGGGCTTCTAAGTAGGTTTTTGTCTGCCCTGTGGCAGAATCCAATACACGGTCTTTCGCGTCCTGGGACAGCTTTTGCATATCCCTGTAGAGCGAGTCCAGAAGGGCGAAATTTTTCTGGGTGCTGTAGCCATGCTCCCATGCATCGGAAATATCGTCCATGGTGGAGGACATTTTTCCTTTTGTGACCTGGCTGACAACACCGTCAACAATCTCGTTTGCCGAGCCTTCCGGCGTTCCTTTGTAGTCCGTAACGGATGCCCGTGCGAACTGGGCGGCGTAATCTTTCACCTGATTCAGAGCGTCGGTTTTCAGTTCGTCCGAAAGGGCGGAAAAGTCTTTGCTCAGCCGCAAACGCCCGTAGTAATCCGATACCTTCTCCCCGTATGTTTTCTGGTAGGTTTCCAGCTGGGCAGAGGTTAGGGTTACGTCCTCCCCGATGGCGTTCTTCACAGTCATTGGGGCCTGACGGTCCGGATAAACGGACTTATCCCCGGTACGGTCGCTGAGTTCGTCCAGATATTCGGCGCTGCTGTACAAGTTGATACGCTTGGTATTGGTTGGGTCAAGGAAGGTGGACAGAGCGCCGGGGCGCTTCTGTTCGTTTCCAAAGCCATCCATTTTTTTGGGCAGGGTTTCCGACAAGCCGGGAACAGCGCTTTTGATGCTGTTTGCGGCATATTCGGCGGAATTCTCCCCCCTGGTATCCCGGTAGAATCCGTCCTTGACCTGTGCCGCCTGGCGGACGAACTGCGGAATAAAGGAGCTTGCGACATTTCCACCGTATTCGGCCACGGCGTTGCCGATGTCCGCCATGCTTCCGGATTCAGCAGCGGTAACCGCATCGGATATTAACTCCGTAATCTGGTTCAGCCCGTCGCTCATGGGCGAATCCATGAAGGAGGAAAAGACAGAGGCAAGCGGTGCTTTCACATAGTCTATTCCGGATTCAGCGTTGGCGAGTTCTACGCCAAGGTACATATGGGTGTTGAACGGCTCCAGGAAGTCCAGGCTGGTCACAAGGTCACCGGATTGCCACGTTTCGTCCCCACCCTCAGCGGCACGGCTCATGGCCGTCCAGTTGATTTGCGCCCCGCTGAGGCCTTGGGACTGGTCCAGGGCTTTTTTATCCTTGTCGGAATCATCGTGCACCTGAATGATTCCCTTTGCGGCGGCTGCGGCGGCAAGGGAAATGAGGGCGGCACCGGTAAGGCCACGGCCAAAATCGCTGGCCGCCTGGCGCTGACGCTCCACAGGGATATTCACGCCGTGTTTCGCGTCGTGGGCAATTTTCGCCATTTCCGCAATGCCTTTGAACACACCGGCCGTATAGTCCGTGCCGGTCTGCATTACGTTCATGGGAACGGAGGCAAACGGCATTGCCACGTCCGTTACCGCGTCGGCAATCGGCTCCACAATTCCGCCCTTGCCCTTACCGAAGTTTTTCAAACTCTGGGCGGTGCGGGACAGGTCAGAACCACGGGTTCGGCCCTGCTCATCCTGCCAGGTGGCATCCTTAAAGGTGCGGCGATTGGCCGTATAATCTGACAGGCGGGAAACCTCATCATCCGATAGACCGGAATTTTTCAAACGCCGCAGGCTGTCTTCCGTCGCTCCGGACGTGCCCCCTTCAAAAATCTTGTCGGACACCTCCAGGGCGTAGCTCATATACTTCTGGTAGGCGTAAAGCACACGCATAACCGGGTTTCCTGTGGCGGAAAAGGTTTTCCCAATGTATTTTCCACCTTTATTTGCGGAGACAGCGGCATCAAAGGAGGCGTTCACGTCCGTTTCAATGGGGACATTCAGCTCCACGCACAGGGCGGCAAAGCGTCCGGCATCGGCGGCGGACTTCATATAGGTCCCGGCCCGGGACAGGTCGTTGCCTATGGTCCGCTTCCCGGTGATTTTGGATAGAACCATATCCGCAAGCCGCCCGCCAAAGGAATCACTGGCGGAATCCAGAAGCCCCACCGCACCGTTTCCGGCGAGATTGCGCTCAAATGTTTTCAGGCTGGACAGCATGGACTGTTTGCGGATTCCGTTGACAATTTCCATCTTGCCGCGTTTCCGGTAATCATCCGGCATGGCGGCAATCTGAGTATTGGCGATTTTTTTCAGGTCCTCGAAATCCAGTTTGTCCAGGACGGAACTGGCTGCTTTGGTCAGACGGTCAGAGGTACCAAAGAAAGCGGTGGTATTCCGTTCCTTGGCAATTTTTGTGATAACGTTCTTCATGGCGGCGGTATCGCCGTCCTTTACACGGTCCACCTCCATGGCAAGCCCGGAAATTTTCCCGGAAACCTTGTCCTGCCACGCTTCGTATGTGAGGCCGCTTTTTGTTCCGGGATATGTGGAATCCTTTTGGGACATTGCGGAAATTCTGGCCGTTGCGGAATCCGCGGCGGACAGGGGGTCTGAAGCGTCCCGCATTTTCCCGGTAATGGAGAACGCCTGATTGAACTGTCCGGCGTTGGTCGCTTCTCTCGCAAGCCGTTTGTTCATTTCCACAAGGCGCTTTGTATCGCCATCCTTGAACAGCTGTTTGGCGACAAGACGGCCTGTTACGCCGTCCTCGGCGGTGAGCGGACCGGATTTGTTCATAATGTAATCGTATTCGGCGTTCACCTTTTCCGGCGTTGCGGTGCGCTCCTGGGCGACGGAATAGACATCCGAATTGTGTTTCTGCTGGTAATCCCCCGCAGCCGGTTCCTGCTTTACCGTCTCTTGATAGCCGGAACGGATATCTTCGTCGCTGCTATGGAGGCCGGAATTTGTAAAGGTTGCGGATTTTTGGGTATCGCCGCTGGGTTCGGACTGTTTCCCAACCGTTCCGCTATCGGACGGTGGGCGCTGCCCCTGGGGCTGCGACGTTTCCTGAGATTCCGTTTTCCCTCCGGTCATATGCTCTACCTGGTCCTGGACAGCCTGGCGGGACTGCTGCTTTTGCTGCTGGGTTTTCTGGGCGTTTTCCTGGGCCATGCGGGAGACGGTTTCCAGAGGGTCGGGGGGCTGCTGGGGGGTAGGCCGCTGGGTATTGGTGTCGGGGCGTGGGACTTCTTGTGGCGGGGTTTGCGGTGGGGTTGGTGTTTCTACAGGGGAATCCGGGGCGGCTCCCTGGGGGGGCGTGGCGGGCTCCTGGGGCATGGGCCGGGTGGGGTCTTGCTGGGG
>OIZI01000418.1_pt1 | contig 22423 bp, 16 predicted proteins | sample 1588441 | NCBI WGS metagenome assembly OIZI01 (sample SAMN03283284) | human gut metagenome | biome: human-associated habitat; material: feces | host: Homo sapiens | place: Peru | collected 2012 | reverse complement strand
TCATTTAAGTTTTTTATTTTACTGGCTTATAATTCGAAAATTTTATATAAATTTGCAAGCGCAATTGGTTTGCTGCCACTTCCTGCCGCCGCAGGCATGGTTTGTGCGTAGTGATTAAAAGGGAATCGGGTGAGAAGCCCGGACAGTCCCGCTGCTGTAAGCGTCTTATTGCGGCAAGCACCATGGTCACTGACATTTTTTCGGGAAGACCGCTTGCCATGAGTTTGAGGATGCAAGTCAGAAGACCTGCCGTTGCCATCGGAAACGATATGATTAAAGAGTGTCTTTTGGATAAGAGATTCCGATGATTCTATCCAACCCCGTGGGATGGGTTCGTGATGGAGACATACTATTATTTACTTATTATATTAAGGTATAAGGAGATTAAATGAGAATAATGAAATTACTGCTATGCGTCGTGGGATGCATGGTAGCAAGTGGTGTACTATATGCGCAGAAGCAGCATGTAGGTAGTTTGGATAGTATTCATACTATTAAGGAAGTTGTCGTAGTGGGTAATAATACTCCGGGTGTGATTCCGGCACAGGTGATGACAGGTGATGAACTACAGCGGCTCAACTCGATGAGTGTGGCCGATGCCCTGCGTTTCTTCTCGGGTGTGCAACTCAAGGATTATGGTGGTGTGGGTGGTATCAAGACCATCAACATCCGTTCTATGGGTACCAATCATGTGGGCGTGTTCTATGATGGTATAGAACTCTCCAATGCACAAAATGGACAGGTGGATTTGGGAATGTATTCACTCGATAATATGCAGACTATCTCGCTTTATAATGGACAGAAAAGCCAGATATTTCAAGCTGCCAAGGAATTTGCTTCGGCAGGTTCGGTGTATCTGCAGACTCGTGTTCCAGAATTTGAAGAAGGTAAGGCTTATCATCTGAAAGCGAAATTCAAGACTGGTTCTTTCGATCTGGTGAATCCATCGCTGCTTGTCGAACTGAATCTCTCTGATAGGGTGAAAGCTTCCTTCAATGGCGAATGGCTCAGCAGCAGTGGTAAGTATAAGTTCCGTTACCGTAGAAAGGCAGTAAAAACCGATGAAATCATGTATGATACAACGGCTGTAAGAGAGAATGGTGATATTCGTGCCACCCGACTGGAGGGAGCCTTATTTGGTGACGTTAAGGGAGGTGACTGGATGCTGAAAGCATATAATTATACCTCAGAACGTGGTGTGCCAGGGGCTATCGTTAATAATGTATGGCGGCGAGGCGAGCGTATCAGCGACAATAATTCTTTCATACAAGGTTATATTCATAAGCGCTTTTCTCCCCATTACCAAACGAAGTTAATGGCGAAATACTCTTACTTTCTCACCAAGTATGTCAACAAGGATACCACGGTAATGCTGATAGATAATGTGTATCGCCAGAAGGAGTTCTATCTGTCCACTCTGCATCAGTATGATATCTGCTCTTGGTGGAAGGTGTCATGTGCTTATGATTTCCAGTGGAACAACATGGATGCTGATATGTATGGATTTGTGCATCCTACTCGCTGGAATCATATCGTGTCTTTAGCCACAGCAATAGCCTGGGGTGGATTCAAGATGCAGGGGAGTGTGGTTTATAATTATGTACATGATGTAACAAGGGATGCAGAGGCACCAGCCGATAAGAATACCTGGTCGCCGGCAGTGTTTCTCTATTATAAGCCGTTCCAAAACATAGGTTTCTCCTTGAGGGCCTTCTATAAGAAGAGTTTCCGCATGCCTACCTTCAACGACCTCTATTATGCAGAGATGGGCAACTCTAAACTTAACCCGGAATATACCACCCAATATGATGTGGGATTTGCATATTTCAGTCCTCGTATGAAGGGAATATTGTATGAGTGGGCTGTGCAGGTGGATGGGTATCGTAATTTTGTGAGTGATAAGATTGTGGCTTATCCTAAGGGAGCACAGTTCCGTTGGACGATGCTCAACCTGGGCAAAGTGCATATCAATGGACTCGATGCCAAGGTAAGTGCAACTCTCCGACCATTGCGCAAACTTTATGTTACTACTCGTCTGCAATATACTTACCAGCAGGCCATTGATGTAACCAATCCTGCCGATACCTATTATCGCGACCAGATACCATATATTCCATGGAACAGTGGTTCGGCTGTGGTACAGATGGATTACGGAACTTGGGGTTTGAACTATAGTTTTATTTATACCGGTGAGAGATATAACCAGCAGGAGAATATCATCTATAATCATACACAGCCATGGTATACTCACGACCTCTCTCTGCAGAAAAGTTTCAATTGGAAGGATTACAAGGCTCGTGTGGCATTAGAGGTGAATAATCTCTTCAGCCAGGACTATGATGTGATACTCAATTATCCGATGCCTAAGCGCAACTATCGCCTCACGTTGACGTTTGAGATGTAATAATGGTGGCACGCATCAAAAAAAATAAAAACATGATGAAAAAGCTATTGCTATATTTACTAATAGGTACATGTTTGGTAAGCTGCCGCGAAGATGAAGTGGTGGTTCCTACTGAGTACGAAATTATCCCCGAGGAGGTGAAGCCGGGACAGAAAATTATCGGCATGTACCTGCTCAACGAGGGCAACATGGGTAGCAACAAGAGTACGCTCGATTATGTTGATTTCTCACAGGGGTATTATGTACGTAATCTCTATGCTGAGCGCAATCCTCATGTTATCAAGGAATTGGGTGATGTGGGCAATGACATTCAGATATATGGTTCCCGAATTTATGCCGTCATCAATTGCTCTAATAAAATAGAGGTGCTGGATGCTCGCACAGCTCATCGCATCGGGCAGGTTAATATCCCAAATGTGCGCTATGTGCGTTTTCACAAGGGGTATGCCTATGCCACTTCTTATGTAGGACCGGTGCAGCTCAATAACCCTGATGCGGTTCAAGGAGCAGTCTATAAGATAGATACGCTTTCGCTGAAGCCCGTGGCTAAATGTACGGTGGGATTCCAGCCCGATGAACTTTGTGTGTTGGGACAGTATATCTATGTGGCAAATTCAGGAGGATATATGGCTCCCAATTATGACAAGACCGTGTCGGTGATAGAAATAGAGGGATTCAAGCAAGTAGAGAAAATTCCAGTGGGTATCAATCTCCATCATATTAAAGCTGATAAGTACGGCAAACTTTGGGTAACTTCCCGGGGAGATTACCAGAACATTCACTCCAATCTCTATGTGTTGGCAAGAAAGAAAGGACGCAACGAGATGGAGGTAACTGATACGCTCAACATACCTTGCAGCAACTTCTGCATCAGTGGCGATTCGCTCTATTATTATGCCACGGAGTGGAACAACTATACACAGAAGAATACCATCACGTATGGTATCGTCAATGTAAAGACCCTGAAGAAAGTGAGCGACTCGTTTATTACCGATGGGTCGGAAAAAGACATCACCATCCCCTATGGTATCAATATCCATCCGGAAACACATGACATCTATGTAACTGATGCCAAAAACTACGTTTCGAGTGGGGTGCTGCACTGCTATAATCGGTATGGAGTGAAAAAGTGGAGTGTGAGGACAGGGGATATTCCTGCCTACATGTGTTTTCTTACAAAATAATGGAAGACGATGAAGATAAGATTATGTGATATATTGATCAGTTTGTTGCTGGGGATGGGATTGTCGAGTTGCCATCAGGACTTGGAAAACGTCTCATCGGGGCTCAATGACTACTATTACATTGAGCGCATGCGTAAACTCCGACTTTCGCCAGCCTATGAGGGCAAGAGCTATCGATGGACGGTGCAGACTTCAGATGGGCGGGATTCCCTGCTTAGTACGGATCGGGATTATGTGTTTCTTGCCGAAAAAGAAGGCACTTACACGCTTACTTTCTCCCTCGATGATGGGGAGCGTGGCTATAAGCATATTTTTCCCGTACAGGTGGTACATGAGGATACTGAGTATAGTCCATATACAGCTAAAGTATATGAGTATCGACCAGCACCAGGGCAGTTTGTCAATACCATGCCTATTTATGAAAAGGGCGATAATGAAGAGACAATGCGCCAGAAAGCAGAAGATGATCTGACCAACGATGTGATGATTTCATTGGGCTCTTATGGAGGATATGTAACATTCGGGTTTGATCATACGGTCATCAATGTGCCGGGGCAGAAAGACTTCTTTATTAAAGGAAATGCTTTCTATAGCGATATTCCCGCCTATAAGGACATGAAAGGAGGTTCGGCAGAACCGGGCATTGTAATGGTGGCGTTCGACCGCAACTGTAATGGCAAGGCGGATGATGATGAGTGGTATGAGTTGGCTGGCAGTGAATATTACAAGCCGGCAACGCTCAAAAACTATGAGATAACGTATCGCCGTCCGGATGATTTCCATAAACCGGTCCCTGATGTAACGGGGATGCTGACCGATACCTTGTATATCCCTTGGACGGATAATCGTGGTGAAAGTGGCTATGTAGCAAAGAACTCATTCCACACGCAGAGTTATTACCCGGAGTGGATTAAGGCTGATGAGATGAAGTTTGAGGGAACTTTGTTGCCTCAAAACGGAGTGGACGAAAGTCATATAGGAACCTACTATGTACTTTATTCCTATCCGTGGGGATATGTTGATAATCATCCCAATGCGGAACAAGACCTCTGTTCCTTTGATATTTCCTGGGCTGTAGATAAGCAGGGAAATCCTGTGCATCTGCCAGGGGTTGATTTCATTAGAGTCTATACTGGAGTGAGACAGTATTGCGGATGGGTTGGAGAAACTTCCACGGAAGTGGCGAGAGCACAAGACTTGCATGTGGAAGTTAAATCGTCTTTACCTGATGATCCATTAGGTGAATAGATGATTGGTGATAAGAGAATAAATAGTTAATTATTATAAGTTTAATTTTAAGGTAATAAGTATGAAGAAGAAACTTTACTTTCTTTTATTGATGCTCTTGTGCACAACTTTTGCATTTGCACAAGTCAGCGTTCAGGGGGTACCTCGCAAATTAGCGAGAAGTGCCAAGGCTGAGATAGCCTCAGTCATGCCTAATATTGATTTTGATAATATCCAGTATTGGGTAGGAAATGGTAGAAATCATGCTGCTCTCGTTGTAAAATGGGATGATGGTAAAGGTAACAACACGAATTTAGTGTGGGGGTATAGATGGAGTGGTAAAGCCACTGGTGTGGATATGCTGAAAGCTGTTGCTGCTGCCGACCCACGCTTTTATATGTTAGTGAATGAGGGTACTCAATATGGTACTGCTGTTGGAGGACTTGGCTATGACATCAATGAGAATGGAAACATCAAACTATTGAATGGTAGTAGTTCCTTTAGTCTTACTGCTGGTACCTATAATTGTGCAGATTATACATTTGATAAGTTTACTTCTAATGATGCGTCAGATCACTGGTGTGCTGGTTGGTATAATGGCTATTGGAGTTATTGGACAACTAACTCTTTGGATCAAGCGTATGGCTATTCTTCAGTAGGAGCAACTTCACGAGAACTGACCAGTGGTTGTGTTGATGGATGGTCTTATATCTCTGATATGTCAAACTGGTATAGCAATGACATGAGTGGAAAACTCGAATATGTTTCAACTCTTACTGTTCCTACTGCTAAAGCTAAGATAAAGTCAGCAACAGCAGAGACAGGCAAGGTCACAACAGTAAACAATTTAAAGGAATTTGCTGAGGCACTGAAAAATGCAACAGATGGCGAGACTATTAAGTTCCGTGAGGGATTGCGTGGTACTGAGTTTGATACATCGGGCATATTAGATTATGCAGAGATTAACAACAGTGTTACTATTAATGGCAATGGTGTTGTCTTGACAAATGGTCCTCTTCCTTTGAATGCTTATCCGAGTGATTATAAGACAATCCGCATAACTGATTTCGTCTTTAAGAATTTGCAAGAAAGTGCTTTCTATTATGGTCCTTATAAAGGAGGAAGTTTGACTATTGACAGGTGTATTTTTGATGGTATCTCTGGAAATGGTAATGGCGTTGGTTGTGCTATCGATGGTAGATCAGCTAGTAAGGATATAAATGTTACTATCAGCAACTGTCGTTTTTCTAACATTAAAATGACAGGAAAGGGTAGTGTCTTAAATATTTGGGAGTTGCCTAATAAGGATTTGGTACATCTTAATCTTGTATCTTGTACCTTTGCTGATAATGATAAGGCTTCAGATGGTCTTATTTGTGTAGTGAATGCTCCACATGTACATTTTGCTAACAATGTGTTCTATAATAATGGAGATGGTATTACTCTTAATATTAAAAGTGATGATGCGGCAAAAGACGTTGTTTCTTATGGATATAATGTAATAAATGGTACGATTACTGAGTCTGCAAAATCTCGTCTACTGAACAGTGATATTTGTAGTACAGACCTTTCTCCTGTAGTCAAGTTCGTTGATGGAGAGTACCAGGTAGTAAAGAATGGTGCTGCTTATAATCATCTTCCTGCCAATACGAAGATTGAAGGCATTACATTGCCAGAACGTGATGTACTTGGTACAATTATAGATTACTCTCAGCCAACTCAGACTGGTGCTTGCCAGTTGGTATATGATGAGAATGCTAATACAGACTATACCAAGGGAACATTTATTGTTAATGAAGACTGGTATAGTCATCAGAACTCTACTATCAACTTCTTGACTAATGACGGCGAGTGGGTTTACCGTGTTGTTCAGAAGGAGAATCCTGGTATAGAGTTGGGATGTACTGCTCAATATGGCCAGATTTATGGCGATAAGTTCTATGTGACGTCAAAGCAGGAGAAAGACCCTGGAGCTTCTGTTGTCGGTGGTCGTGTCAATATTCTTGACGCCAAGACCATGAAGATGGAGAAGCAAATCCAGACGATATCTACCAATGCCGATGGCCGTGCATTCCTTGGCGTAGATGAGCATAAAGGCTATGTTGGTACAAGCAATGGTATCTTTATCCTCGACCTCGATAAGCAGGAAATTGCTGGTAGTGTGGAGGGAACCACAAATGGTGGAGGTAGTGCTTACGATCAGCTTTATAGCGGACAGATTGGTAGTATGATTCGTGTTAACGATCGTGTATTCGCTGTACACCAGAAGAGTGGTCTTCTTGTTATTGATGCCAATACAGATAAGGTTGAACAGGCTATTGCTGCACCTGAAGGATGGGGCTTTGGTTCTGTAGTTCTTTCTAAAGACGGAAACCTCTGGTTGAGTTTAGCTGCCACATCGGGTACAGGACAGGCTGACAACAGAATCGTCAAGATCAATCCTAATACTTTGGAGCAGACCATCATTGTTTTGCCAGAAGGTATCTATGGACCTGCTAATTCATGGTATGCTTGGACTCCTGATTGTTTCTGCGCAAGCAATCAGCAGAACGTGCTTTATTGGAATGGCGGCAGCTCTTCTTGGTTTAGTAACTATACTATCTATAAGTATGATATTGACAACAATAAGTTCTCTAAGTATCTTGACTATACAGATGCGGCTGATGGCTTCTATATCTACGGTTGCTCATTCCGCGTAGATCCTGTAAGTGATGATGCATACGTTAGTTTGTTCAAGGGCTTTAGTGATGCTACTTATGTGGTTCGCAAGTATGATGCAGAGGGTAAACAACTTGCAGAATATCCAATGATTTCTAACTATTGGTTCCCATCATTGCCTGTTTTCCCTGACAATGTGGCTCCTGTGATTGCTAATCCTGTAGGAGATTTGACTTTGGCAGCTGATAAGACTGCTACTATTGATCTGAAAGATCTTGCCACAGATGCAGACAACTTTGATGCAGCTATTGTTAAGAGTGTGAAAACTGTCAGCGATGTAGCTGTGTTGGATGCAAAGATGCAGAATGGTTCACTTATCATCACCCCAAAGAAGGAGGGTGAAGCAGCAGTAACTATCAAGGTAAACTCTAATGGTAAGTTAGCTGAAACTACATTCGTAGTAACCGTAACTCCTGCTACTGGTATCAAGAATATTACCACTAATGGTGCAGTCGAGGTGGCTCGATTCTCTGCTGATGGCAAGCGCATCTCTGCTCCTCAGAAGGGTCTCAACATCATCCGCATGAGCGATGGTTCTACACGTAAGGTCGTAGTGAAATAATTCCGCTTTCTATCTATCAGTAGAATATTTGAAAAATAAAATAAGCCCAGAGCAAATTGCCCTGGGCTTTTTCGGTTCTTATCATTTTCGATTTTTTCTTTTTCATTTCCGAATCTTTATTCTTCCATCAACTTGCGATAGCGACCCTTCTTAATCTCTGTGCAAAAAATAAAATGGCAGATTACCAAATAAATGGCGATGAAGTTGATGTCTTTTCCGAAAAAATGTCGTAAATTTGCTCCCGCAATTGGTTCACTGCCACATCATGCCGCTATAGGGATGATATTTTTCTTGGGAAAGATGATTACTCGGAAAGGAGTGGGTTGTGATTAAAAGGGAATCGGGCGAGAAGCCCGGGCAGCCCGCTTGTCATGAGTTTTGCATTCACGAAGTCTTTAGGAATGAGGAGTGCTGAAGAAGGTTGCAAGTCAGAAGACCTGCCGTTGCCATAGTTTTCTGCTATGATTCTATCCTCCCCCGTGGGATGGGTGTGTGATGGAGATATTGATAATAATATAAAAAAATAGAATGAATGAAGACATTGAGGAAGTTTTGTCTCGGTGGCTTGCTACTGTTGTATGTGCAAGTTAGTATGGGGCAAGATTCCATTCGTACCGAATGCTTGCATGAAGTAAAAGTAAATGCTCGGCAGCACCGGATACTTACGAGCACATCGCCTCTCCAGCTTTTGGACAAAGGGGATATGTTGAGGCTTGGTGTTACGGATATGGCCGACGCCTTGCACCGAATGCCAGGCATCAATCTGCGCGACTATGGTGGGGCAGGAGGAATGAAGACGGTAGCTGTGCGTGGATTCGGAGCGGGACATACGGGAGTGAGTTACGATGGTGTGCTGCTCAGCGAATGTCAGGGCGGCGAAATTGATGTATCCCGTTATTCGCTCGACCAAGTGCAGACATTGCGACTCACCATTGGTGACAACGACGACATCTTCATTTCGGCTCGGCAAGCCTCGGTGGCAGCTTTACTTGCCATCGAGACCATGAGCGAGATTCCCATCGACAAGCAGCCTCACCTCTCTACTCTGTTGCAGGTGGGGTCCTTCGGATATGTCTCGCCTTATCTGCGCTATGTGCAGAGGTTGTCAGATAGGTTCACCCTCCAGGCGATGGGTGAGTACACCTATGCCGAAAACGACTATCCCTTCCTCTTGCGCAACGGTAAGTACACCACCCATGAGCGGCGAACCAACAGTAGGATGAACTCGGGGCATGGCGAACTGAATATGCACTGGATGATGGGCAGGCGAGCCGATGGCATGAGCCGGAGCCAATTGTGGGCAAAGCTCTACTATTATGACAACGACCGACAGTTGCCTGGCATCGTGAGATATTATACCGATGTAACTGCCGAGCAGTTGCACGACCGCAACGCCTTTGCTCAGGCGAGATGGCAAGCCAGAAGTCTTGATGACCGTTGGATGCTGAAGGTGCAAGCCAAGATGAACTGGGCGAGTTCTGCCTATCAGGACACGCTCGTGGCAAATCGGCGCAATGATGCCACCTACTGGCAGAGGGAATATTATACTTCGGCAGCACTGATGTGGATGCCGGATGATGGCTGGGCGGTGGATTACTCTGCCGACTGGATGATGAACTCGCTCAACAGCACCCTCGCCACCGACCTGCGACCTCATCGACATGGCATCCTGCAGTCGCTCTCCGCCCGATATGCGAAGGGAAGATGGGTAGCTCTTGCCAGAATGCTGGCTTCGGTTTACCTCAACAGCGTGGGGCGCAAGATAGAGACTCAGCAAGGCAGCGCCAATCCTACCAAAGCAGGACAGGCTGCCAAGGATGCACGCCGGCTTTCGCCATCGCTTTCGCTTTCCTATCGGCTCCTGGGGAATGGTACTGCCAGCGATGAGCTTTATCTCAGGGCTTCGTACAAGGACATCTTCCGGGTTCCTACTTTCAACGAGAACTATTTCTTCCATTATGGAAGTTCTGATCTGAAGCCTGAGAAAACCAGACAGTTGAATATCGGGCTTACGTGGAAAAATGTTTCTTCAGGAGATGGGGGAAACGGCGAATCCCTACGTTATAAGGGATGGAATGTTCAAGCAACGCTGGACGGCTACTGCAATCGGGTGACCGACAAGATAGTGGGTGTTCCTTATAATATGTTCGTCTGGCGTACTGTGAACTTGGCACGGGTTGATGTCGTTGGCGTGGATGCCTCCTTGCGTGGCACCTGGCAGATGGCTCCGAGGCAGCAACTCTCACTGCAAGGGTCGTATAGCTACCAGCACGTGGTGAATCATACCGACCGCTCGTCCAAATATTATGGCAATCAAGTAGCCTATATCCCTCTGCATTCGGGCAGTATGGCATTGGGGTGGGAGAATCCCTGGGTGAATGTCTCGCTCCATGGACAGGGAATGAGCAAGCGATGGGCCAACAACGAGCACTATGACGGCACCGAAGTGGATGGCTACTGGGACATGGGACTGACGTTCTATCGCCAGCTGGATGATCTGAGTCTTTTGGGGAAATCCCTGAGAGGCGTGAAGGTCAGGATGGATGTGAAAAACCTGCTGGCAAAGCAGTATGAACTCGTGGGGCATTATCCGATGCCTCGCCGTAGCTGGATGTTAAGCATCGGGTATAATTTCTAGATAATAACAAATTAGATTCAAATATAAACAGAAAAAGAAAATGAAAAAGTATTTATTAGGTTTGGCGGTGCTCTTGATGGGTACTGCAGTGATGACATCATGTAGCGACGACAACGATGGTCCTGAGACTTATCTCCAGGTGTATAGTACGGGCGCTTACGTAGTGAATTCAGGTAACATGTATAGCAATATCGAGAGCTCTCTCACAGCTGTCGACTATGCTTCAAGCACAGCTACACAGAATGTATTCAAGGCTGCTAACGGTCGCTCGCTTGGTAATACTGCCAATGACGGCATTGTATATGGCAACAAGATTTATCTTGCCGTAGATCAGAGCAACACCATCGAGGTAATCGACAAGAAAACCAAGAAGAGCATCAAGCAAATCAAGACCACAGAGTTGCTGGGCAATGCCGAGGGCGCTGAGCCTCGCCATATCATCGCAAATGGTGGCTATGTATTTTTCACTACATACGGAGGCTATGTAGCTGCTGTGGACACTACAAGTTTTGCTCTTCAGAAGAAGTGGCAGGTGGGTAACTATCCTGAGGGCTTGGTCTTCGGTAATGGTACTCTCTATGTAGCTAACAGCAACTATGGTGCTGGTGGTGGCAACATCTCTTGCATCAATCTTTCCAACGACAATGTAGAGACAAAGAATATCGAGGGTGTGAACAATCCTACCGGTATCTATTATGCTGCTGGTGTTTTGTATGTTCTCGACAACCAGTATTATGATGCTTCTTATAATGCTTATGGAGAGAATGCCCTACGTGCAGTGGATTTCGCTGATGGAAAGTCACAGAAGGTGGCAGATGGCAACTATGCTGTATGTGTAACCCCTGGTGCTACAACACGTACGCAGGTGGTTCGTCCTTATTTCTTTGTGCTTAATGCACCTTATGGAGGCACTCCTAGCGTGAGTGTGCTTGCAGCAGGAAGTACACAACCACAGGCGATGACACTCTCAAAGATGCCTGTGAGCCCATGCGGCATCTTCGCTGACCCTCTAAATGGTCATATCTTCGTGCTCTCTTATAAAATGGGCGATAGTGGCTATGCCGACTACAATGGTAATGGCTATGTAGTGGAGTATGACAGCGCTGGTCAGAAGCTGCATGAGTATGAGACAGGCGTAGGTTCTTGCGCTATGTTCTTTGACTCTGCCTACAAGACTGCATACGCAGAATAAGATGTCGCGAGACAGATGATTATATAACTAACTGAACTTTCCTCTTACTTCCCTTAACTTCCCCATATGCGAAAGCTCAGTTAGTTATGATTATTAAGAATAGATAAAGTTTAGGTGCTTGCTATCCTAAAAGTAAGTAGAAATAAATAGTTTTAGGAGTGTATTCCTAAAACTTCTTAAAAACATACTCTTTTTGTAAGTGTATTCCTAAAAAACATGTATATTTGCAGAGTGATACATAAAACCGTTAAAAATGAAGAGAATAGAGCGACAAACATATCTGCAAAAGCTAATATCCTTCAAGGATAAAAAGCTGATCAAGGTAATAACAGGCATTCGCCGTTGTGGAAAGTCAACCATCATGGAGATTTTTCGTGATTGGCTAAAGTCTCATGGTGTTATGCCAGAACAAATCATCTATCTCAATTTTGAGGATTATGACTATTATGAGTTGCGAGATCCTCAAAAACTATATGCTTATATCAAACCCCTGATACTTCAAGGTAAGATGACTTATATATTTTTTGACGAGATACAGCATGTTAGGGATTTTCCTGACATTATTAATAGTCTCAATTTGAAATCAATGGTTGACCTTTATGTGACAGGTTCAAATGCCTATATGCTTTCGAGCGAGATAGCAACACTCTTGTCTGGTAGATATGTGGAGATAGCGATGCTTCCTTTATCTTTCAAGGAATATGTGGAAGGTATCGGAGGTACGGATGACCTTTCGCAAACATATATGGAATATGTGAGCAAGAGTAGTTTTCCATATACATTGGAATTGGATACTGCTAGTGAGATAAGCGACTACTTGAATGCTGTTTACAATACGATTGTGGTTAAGGATATCATGAGTCGTAACAAACTTTCGGATGTTATGATGCTGGAGAGCGTGATTCGTTTTACGGCAGATAATATTGGTAATATCCTTTCTACAAAACGTATTGCTGATTTGATGACAGCAGATGGGCGAAAGATAGACCAGAAGACAGTGGAAAAATACCTATCAACCTTTTGCGAGTCTTTCTTCCTGTATGAGTGTAAACGATATAATATCAAGGGCAAGCAACTGCTCAAGACTTTGGGAAAATATTATCTTGTTGATATCGGGTTGCGACGTATGCTGCTTGGCTCTCGCTCCTTTGATGCTGGACGTATTTTGGAGAATATCGTCTATCTCGAACTCTTGCGGCGACAAAAGAAAGTATATATAGGTAAGACGGATAACTTAGAGGTGGATTTTGTGGCTATCGATGAGAATGACATCACCTATTATCAAGTGGCTGCAACGGTGAGAGATGAGAATACCTTAAAGCGTGAGTTAGCTTCGTTGCAACAAATCAAGGATCAATATCCTAAGTTTATACTGACGCTCGATGAGGACCCAACAGCTGATTATGACGGAATAAAGCGAATCAATGCGTTAAAGTGGTTGATGGGAGAAATTTAGCCTGCTTTATTCATCGGATTTGCCAGCGATAGTTTTTATGAAAAAGGCTGCATAGAAACCAAAAAGAGGGTGCGTCTTGTACTTATGACACACCCTCTTTTCTATTTTTTTTGTTTCCGAAACGATTATTCTTTTCGTTTCCGAGTTCTTTTTTTCAGAATCTTTATTCCTCCATCAACTTGCGGTAGCGACCCTTCTTGATTTCTGTATCACCCAGACGGCGCGCCTTGTTGATTTCATACTCTGAATAGCTGCCCTCGAAGAAGAATACCTCACCATTGCCCTCGAAGGCAAGGATGTGGGTACAGATTCGGTCGAGGAACCAGCGGTCGTGGCTGATTACCACTGCACAACCGGCAAATGCCTCCAAACCTTCCTCCAATGCACGCAGCGTGTTCACGTCGATATCGTTGGTAGGCTCATCGAGGAGCAATACGTTGCCTTCCTGCTTCAATGCCAATGCCAACTGCAGACGGTTGCGCTCACCACCCGAGAGAACACTGCAGAGCTTGCTCTGGTCGGTGCCCGAGAAGTTGAAACGGCTGATGTAAGCACGTGCATTCACATCTCTTCCACCCAAACGCAAGGTCTCGTTGCCCTGGGAAATCACTTCGTAAACGGTCTTCTGAGGATCTATGTCCTTGTGCTGCTGGTCAACATAAGCTAACTTCACGGTCTCACCCACCTCGAATGTACCACCATCAGCCTGATCCAAGCCCATGATGAGGCGGAAGAGGGTAGTCTTACCGGCTCCGTTAGGACCGATGACACCCACGATGCCGTTAGGAGGAAGCATGAAGTTGAGGTCGTTGAAGAGAACTTTCTCGCCGAACGCCTTCTGTACGTGCTGAGCCTCGATCACCTTGTTGCCTAAGCGAGGACCGTTAGGGATGAAGATCTCCAGTTTCTCCTCGCGTTCCTTCTGCTCCTGGTTGAGCATCTGCTCGTAAGAGTTCAGACGGGCCTTACCCTTAGCCTGACGGGCCTTAGGTGCCATGCGAACCCATTCCAACTCGCGCTCCAATGTCTTGCGGCGCTTAGAGGCAGTCTTCTCCTCCTGAATCATTCGCTTGGTCTTCTGGTCGAGCCATGAAGAGTAGTTGCCCTTCCATGGAATACCCTCGCCACGGTCCAACTCCAGAATCCACTCGCTCACGTCATCAAGGAAATAGCGGTCGTGGGTTACGGCAATCACGGTTCCCTCATACTGCTGCAGGTGCTGCTCCAACCAGTCGATACTCTCAGCATCCAAGTGGTTGGTAGGCTCATCGAGCAGGAGCACATCCGGTTTCTGCAAGAGCAGGCGGCAGAGAGCCACACGGCGGCGCTCACCTCCAGAGAGGTTGGTTACCGGCCAATCGCCAGGAGGACAGTGGAGAGCATCCATTGCACGCTCCAGCTTGGAGTCGATGTTCCAGGCATCAGTAGCATCGATGATGTCCTGCACCTCAGCCTGTCGCTGCATCAGCTTGTCCATTTTATCTGGGTCTCCATAGTATTCCTCGAGACCGAACTTATTGTTGATGTCCTCGTACTCAGCGAGTGCATCATAAATCTTCTGTACACCCTCCATCACGTTCTCCTTCACGGTCTTGTTTTTGTCGAGCGGAGGGTCCTGTGGCAAGTAGCCCACAGAGTAACCTGGGCTCCATACCACCTCGCCTTGTGTAGGCTGTTCCAATCCAGCGATGATTTTCATCAAGGTAGATTTACCTGCACCGTTCAGACCGATGATGCCGATTTTTGCTCCGTAGAAGAACGATAGGTAGATGTTCTTCAGAATCTGTTTCTGGTTTTGTGGGATAATCTTGGATACACCCACCATTGAGAAGATGATCTTCTTGTCGTCAACTGTTGCCATATAATAATTAAAAAAATGTGTTATGCCAATCGGATACTCATCGGGCTCACGGTGATGAGTCGCTTCTTGTAGAGATCTCCGATGGCACGCTTAAATACTTTCTTGCTTACGTGGAATCGCTCGTAGATATCGTCTGCCTCGCTCTTGTCGCCCAGATTGCATTCTCCGTCATTGTCGAGCAGGTACTGGTAGAGGGTTTCAGCGAAATCGGCAGTCTGTTCCATGCCGGTCTTCTGCAGGGTGACGTCTATCTTTCCGTCTGGGCGTACTCGTCCGATGTAGCCCTTTAGTTTGTCGCCTGTATGGATATACTGGAATATCTGGCTCTTGTAGAGCAGACCGGAGTACTGGTTATCGATGATGACCTTGAATCCGAGGTCGGTTTTCTGCCAGATGAGCAGATCCACTTCCTCTCCATGCTTGTAGTGAGGATGGTCTTCCTTCAGGTATCTTTCCACCTTGGCTGAGGCTACGATGCGGTAACTCTCCTCATCGATATGGATATGAACGATGTAGGAATTGCCCAATACCATGCGCTTCTTCTGTTCACGGAATGGGCAGAAGATATCCTTCATCAGTCCCCAACCGAGGAAAGCACCATATTCGTTGACCCATTTCACTTCGAGATAGGCGAAGTCGCCCACTTTGGCAAGAGGGGTTTCGGTGGTGGCGATGATACGCTCTTCCTGGTCGAGATAGATGAAAACGTCAATCTCGTCGCCAATGGAAAGTCCCTCCGGTACGTAGCGGGTAGGAAGGAGGATTTCTCCCTCATCGCCTCCGTCGAGGTACATGCCGAAATCTACTTTCTTTACAACTCTGAGGCGGTTGTAATCGCCGAGCTTTATCTTGTTTGCCATGTTTTCTTGTTTACTTCTTTTTGGGATTCTTATTCCTTCTTGTGAATTCTGATCTTCTTTCTACGAATGCGAATTCTATGATCTTAGATTACATCCTCCTGTTCACTCTTTTTCTGAACAATATCTTCCTGGACTTTTTCTTCCTGAATGTCCTTTGCAGGAATCTCGTCGTCAACAGAATTAGCCTCTACGGTTTTCTCGATCATTCCGTCTTTCAGATGAATCGTGCGGTCGGTAATGGCAGCAAGTCCCTCGTCGTGGGTTACGATAACGAAGGTCTGTCCGAACTTATCACGCAGATCGAAGAACAGTTGGTGCAGTTCTGCCTTGTTTTTGGTATCGAGGCTTCCTGATGGTTCATCGGCCAGGATGACGGCAGGATTGTTGACCAATGCTCGGGCCACAGCTACGCGCTGTTTCTCGCCACCGGAGAGTTCGGCAGGCTTGTGGTTGGCTCTATCGCTCAGTCCCATGAACGCCAGCAGTTCCTCAGCACGTTCCTTCGCCTGTTTGCGACTCTTGCCGGCAATGAAGGCAGGAATCATGATGTTCTCCAGTGCGGTGAACTCAGGCAGGAGCTGGTGAAACTGGAACACGAAGCCCAGATGCTGGTTGCGGAAATCGCTCAGTTTCTTGGTGGAAAGCCTGCTCACGTCGATGCCGTCGATGATGATATTTCCTGCGTCAGGCTTATCGAGGGTTCCGATGATCTGGAGCAGCGTGGTTTTGCCGGCTCCGCTGGGACCGACAATGCTTACCACCTCGCCCTTGTTAATGTGCAGGTCGATGCCCTTAAGTACCTGCAGCGAGCCGAAGCTTTTGGTTATGCCTTTGATATCTATCATTTTTCTTTTTCTTTTCGTTTGTATCAGTAGGCAAAGTTAAGCAAAATAATTGGAAATGCCTAATAGTTGAAGACAAAATAACTAAGTTTTTCTTAAAAATGTTTGGAATGTAGGGTTTTGGGAGAAATGTTTACATTATTTAGTGCGGAAAATGCGCTCATTTCGAATAAAAGTAGTAACTTTGCATTTAAATAGTTTCTGATTTTGATATTTTTCAAATATGATCTGATATATTTCCAGATATGATAGATAGACCGACGATAGAAAGAATTATGGATTCCACCAAGATCGAAGAGGTGGTAGGAGAGTTCGTGACCCTTAAGAAACGAGGGGTCAACTACATCGGCTTGTGTCCTTTCCACAACGACTCCCATCCGTCTTTCTCTGTTTCACCGACCCGTGGCATCTGTCATTGTTTCACCTGTGGCAAGGGTGGTAATGCCATCAACTTCCTCATGGAACTGGAACAGATGACCTATCCCGATGCCTTGCGCTGGCTTGCCAAGAAATATCATATCGAAATCAAGGAACGCGAATTGACCAACGAGGAAAAGCAGCGGGAGAGCGAAAGGGAATCTATGTTCATCGTCAACGAGTGGGCTGCCAAGTATTTCCAGGATATCCTTCAGAATGATGTGGACGGTCGTGCCATCGGTATGCAGTATTTCAGAAGCCGTGGTTTCAGAGATGACATCATCCGGAAATTCCAGCTCGGCTTTTCGCTCAACAGTCGTACTGCTCTCGGCGAGGCGGCAGTGAAACAGGGTTATAATCCGAAGTATCTGGTCAAGACGGGTGTGCTCATCGCCTCTGATAATGAACCGGGAAAGTATTTCGACCGATTCTCCGGCCGTGCCATCTTTCCCTGGTTTAGTGTGAGTGGCAAGGTGGTGGCTTTCGGCGGACGTGTGCTCGATAGCCGTACCAAGGGTGTGAGCCAGAAATATGTCAACTCGCCCGACAGTGAGATTTATCACAAGGAACGTGAACTCTACGGACTTTTCCAGGCGAAGAAGGCGATTGCCAAGGAAGACTGCGTGTTTATGGTGGAGGGCTATACCGACGTGATTTCCATGCACCAGTGTGGCATTGAAAACGTGGTGGCCAATTCGGGTACGGCACTCAGCATCTATCAGATCCGACTCTTGCATCGCTTTACCAATAATATCGTATTGCTCTATGATGGTGATAAGGCGGGTGTGCATGCTGCCCTGAGAGGAACCGACATGTTGCTGGAGGAGGAGATGAACGTCAAGGTGCTTTTTCTGCCTGACGGCAACGACCCTGACAGTTTTGCACGCAATCATACTGCCGAGCAGTTCAGGCAATATATTGCAGACCATCAGACTGACTTTATCCAGTTTAAGACCGACGTGATGCTCAAAGGCGTAACCGATCCCGTGAAGCGAAGTGAGGCCATCAATTCCATCGTGGAGAGCATCTCGAAGATCAAGAATCAGATTACCCGAGCGGCTTATATCACCGACTGTTCTCACCGTCTGGGAGTCAATGAGGCGGTTATCATCAATGCCCTCAATTCCTTTATCCGCAACGGAATGAGCGAGCAGGTGAAGGAAGAACGTCGGGCTGCAGGACTCAGAGATGCTGGATATCCAGTGCAGCAGCAGGCTTTGCGACAGGCGGCTGTTACACCACTCGACAAACTGATGGAGGTGGAAGACCTGCTCATCAAACTGGTAATCCATCATGGCGATGAAATCATCAAGGTGCAGGATGCAGACGGCAATGATGTGGAACTGCCTGCAGCCCAGTATATCTATCTGGACATGGAGGGCGATGACTTCAAGTTCCACCATTCCATCTACAATCAGATCATGGCTGAGGCTATGGAGCATATTGAGGAGGAAGGATTCAGATGTGAAACCTATTTCGCTGCTCATCCCAACCCGGAAATCAGTAGGATAGCTGGTATTCCGACGGGTGAGCAGGAGATAACGACGGCAAGTCTGCAGATGAAGATGAACGAGGAGAAATTGCGCCAGCAGATATTCAAGGACATGCTTTCCTTCCGTACCCACTATATTGCGCAGCGTATTATCGAGGTGCAGCAGGAATTTAAGCAGAATCCTGGCAACAGGGAACTTCTGGAGGAATTCGTGAAACTGAAGAAGATGAACATGCTCGTGGCGTCACAGTCGAATAATGTCTTCAACTAAAATATAATATAAGGAGGTAAGAAAATGCTGTATATCCATTGGTTTTTGCTGGTAGTATATCTGGCGATAACGATAAGTGGAATCGTGGCTGTTCTCATGGACAACAAGCAACCGGAGAAAGCCATGGCATGGATTCTTGTGCTCTGTTTTATGCCGGTAGTCGGCATCATCTTCTATCTTTTCTTCGGCAAGAACACCCGTAAGGAAAAGGTAATCAGCAAGCGCAGTATGGACTTGCTCACCAAGCGCAGCATGCTCGAATTTGCCGAGCAGGAAGACCTGCATATCCCTCGCCGCAACAGACCGCTGATGAAACTGTTTACCAACCAGAACTGGGCGCTCCCTTTTAGGGACAATGAGGTGGATATTCTCATGGACGGCTATGAGTTTGTATTCTCACTCCTGAATGCCATCGGACAGGCGAAGGACCATATTCATCTGGATACTTATATCATCGAAGACGATGCTTTAGGAAATCTGGTGGCTGATGCGCTGATAGACAAGGTGCGTGAGGGCGTGGAGGTACGACTGATATACGACGATGTGGGGTGCTGGAAGGTGAAAAACCGCTTCTTCGAAAGGATGATCAAGGCTGGAGTGCATGTGCAGGCTTTCATGCCAGTTAGGTTTCCAGCCTTTACGGGTAAGGTGAACTATCGCAATCACCGCAAACTCTGCGTCATCGATGGAAAGGTGGGATTTATCGGGGGCATGAATATTGCCATGAGATATGTGAAGGGAACGGCAAAGCAGACTTGGAGAGATACGCATCTCCGTATCCGTGGCGGTGCTGTCTATGCCATCCAGAGAGCATTCTTAGTGGACTGGTATTTCGTGTGTCGGGAACTCATCAACGACCGCCGCTATTATCCGCCTGTAGATAAGAGTATTTCCAATAACTGTCTTACGCAGATTGTGACGAGCAGTCCAGTTTCTCCTTGGCCTGACATCATGCAGGGCTATGTACGCATCATCCTGCAGGCTCACAGATATGTGTATATGGAGAGTCCTTATTTCTTGCCTACGGAACCCGTGCTCTTTGCCATGCGAACCGCTGCTTTGGCGGGAGTAGATGTCAGACTCATGGTGCCTCGTCGGGGCGATGCCAAACTGGTGGAATGGGCTTCGCGTTCTTATTTGATGGAGGTGATAGAGGCTGGTGTGAAAGTTTATCTTTATGAGGATGGATTCAACCATAGCAAACTCCTGGTAAGCGATGACAATCTGAGTTCCTGCGGCAGTACCAATATCGATTTCCGCAGTTTTGAGAATAATTTCGAGGCTAATGCTTTCTTCTTTGGTGAGGGAATGGCATTGCGCATCAAGAAGATATTCCTGACAGATCAGGAGCGCTCCATGCTGGTAGATGATGTGGCTTATTTCATCAAGCGCCCGTTCTTCCAGCGATTGTTTGAATCGCTTGTAAGACTGCTCTCACCATTGTTGTAGAGCGATTTTCTGGATGATAGATTTTTTGATTTAGAAACTTAAAACTATAGAATATGGATGCAATTTATATGGAATTGACTATTCGTCTTACGCTGGCGCTCTTGTTGGGTGGAGCGATAGGTATCGAACGTGAATATCGTGCCAAGGAAGCTGGTTTCCGTACTCATTTCCTTGTAGCTTTGGGTAGTGCTCTTTTCTGTCTCGTGTCCCAGTTTGGTTTTGGAGTAGATCTGAAAGATTCCTCCCGAGTGGCAGCGCAGGTAGTTTCGGGCATCGGTTTTTTAGGTGCCGGTACGATTATCTTTCAGAAGAATGTGGTGCGCGGCTTGACTACGGCAGCTGGTCTTTGGGTCACGGCAGCCATCGGCTTAGCTTGCGGTACGGGCATGTATTTGGCAGCGGTGCTTACCACGGCTATGGTACTGTTGGGTCTGGAGGTGCTGAACTATTGGATTCCTCAGTTGGGAACATCCACCATCGAGTTGTCCTTTTCAGCTCCATCCCGTGAGAGTGTGAAGGAATTTATCACGCGCATCAAACAGGACGGGATGGAAGTACATTCTTATGAGTTGAAGGAACGTCGCTTGTCTAAGGAAGAATTTCTGGAAGCAAGCATAGAAATCAGAGCGAAACGCGACTTTCATACATTGGAGATTCTGGATTATATGAATGATTTTTCGGATGTCACGATTTCTACGATTAAGTAGAAGATGGTGTGTCATAAGTCCACTCCGTATGCTCGAAAAGGTCCCACAGATATCATAGATTTGGCTTGAGGTCTCAAAAAGATCTGTGTAAATCTGTGAAATCTGTGGGACTATGTGTTTAAGGCGTTCTGTTTTATTAGAAAAATCTTGCCAGATAATCGTAGTGCTCGCCTTCAGCAATCAGTTTGCCATGTAATCCACAACTCTCTGCGATGGATTTGAGCAGCGGGAAATCAACATAGAGCCAGTCGAAAGAATCCCCCTTTACGTCTTTGTAAACCATCTGATAATCCACTTCGCCATAGTAGGCTGCATTGAGATTGATGTCGAAACTTCCGTCCTCATTCTCGTAGATGTATTTGATATCAGAAGAATCGATGAGAATCTGTCCGCCTTTATTGAGCAAAGCCTTGAGACGGTTGAAGAGGGCAGGGAGATTTTCTATCTTTCCGGCAATGCCAGTGCCGTTCATCAGGAGAAGAATGGTATCAAAGCCACTCTCGCTCTGTGATTCGCCTTCATTCTGCAATCTGCCTTCATTCTGCAATCTATCTTCGCTTCCCATTCCGCTTTTGCTTCCCAAATGTGGGTCAAACAGGTTGATGCATTCTACATCCTTCACCCCTCTCAGGAGCATGGCTTGGCAACTCAGCGGAGAAATATCGATGGCTTTTACGGCAATCGATTGGGCTTGCAGGGCGAGCGCATGACATCCAGCACCAGCTCCAACATCCAGCACCTTTCCTTTGGCGAGGCTCAATGCTTTCTGCTCCAGCATCGGCATTTCTTCCAAGTTTCGGAAGAGATGTTTCACCGGCATTTCGTCTTCCTCAAACATAGAAGATAATATGCTCAATTTTCCTGCCTTTCCTTTGCTCTGGTAGTCAAGGATGGCGGCTCCCATCGGATCTTTGTCTTTTGATAGTATATCTGTGTTCATACCTACAAAAGTACGATTATTTCGTTAAACAGGCTTATCAATATGCATAATTTAACATAAAAAACCTCAAATCCGCAACCTATTGGGTTTCGTGGGATTTCAAATTCATGGGTTTTCAATCTCTGCATAATAGCTTTGTAGAAGTTACGTTCATGTCATCGAAGATGCGTTCCTTGCCACCACGAAGATTGTAGAATTCCACG
>OIZI01000413.1_pt1 | contig 22640 bp, 20 predicted proteins | sample 1588441 | NCBI WGS metagenome assembly OIZI01 (sample SAMN03283284) | human gut metagenome | biome: human-associated habitat; material: feces | host: Homo sapiens | place: Peru | collected 2012 | reverse complement strand
AGGTGGAAAAGACCCGCTGTTTGGGCGTGTTGACGGTTTTCAGATAGACCCTAAATCAATACAATACTATTTCAGACAGAAAGATTTTATGGAAGCTCGTATAATTTGCTTATACGCAGGAGGTGTCAGTGTATTGTCCAAAAACCATTTAATTCCAAACTAGCATCGGAGCTTTTGGCCAGTTTTGTTCTGAAGGGGTGTCGCGATTTCGTTTTTGGGGTATGGAGCAAAACCAGTGGCATACGGCCTGCGATATGGTAGACATTGAAAATAATCGTGCGTGGGAGGAAGATATTTCCTTAACCACATCGTATGACGAGATTGGCGAATTCGCTTACGAGCTAAAGCTTAATCTTGAAATCGCGGATCCTTCAGAGTCCTTCTTTTTATTTTATGATGATATGGACGCATACTCAGATGTAGTCAAACGGCTGTGGCATTACTGAATCCCGCGGAAGCAGTGAAAGTAGTTTAAAAGCAATCGATATTCCCACTCTCAAAACAGGCAGGTCCCGGGCCTGCCTGTTTTGGGGTGTTGGATGTTTTCTTATTTCTCCCCGAGGCTAAGGTACACTTCACCGTCTTGATCGATCTCAAGGTGCATGGGCTTGATGTAGCGGGCATAGAACTGGTCCTTTTCACCGGCGGCCATGTCAGCCCGGGTCACTTCGTAGACCTCTCTGAGGATATCCTGGATGTTGAAGTTTACCTCTTCTTCCAAGCGCTGACGCAACTCCTTCAACAGGGCTCGTTCCTTGATCTGGTTACTGTTGCCGGTGCAGAAATCATCCAGATAGCAGAAGGTAGTGCCAGCCCCTAGAAGATAATAGATTTCATTGTAAAACGGCATTCACATACTTGCACTAAATCTCCCAATATGATAAAATTTTAACTGCATATGTTGGATGTGGCCTAGGGGGGGAGAAAGAAAATGCCTACAAATGAACTGGTTTTATTTGAATCTCAGGATAAAAGTATCTCGCTGAATGTTCCGCTGAAAAATGACAGTGTCTGGCTTAACCGTAATCAGATGGCTGAACTATTTGACCGGGATGTTAAGACCATTGGCAAGCACGTCAACAACGCCATCCGTGAGGAATTGGCCGGACTTCCAGTTGTCGCAAAATTTGCGACAACTGCCGCTGACGGCAAAACTTACATGGTTGACTACTATGATCTGGATGTTATTATCTCGGTTGGTTACCGGGTTAAGTCTCAGCGGGGTGTGGAATTTCGAAAATGGGCAAACACTGTTCTGCGGCAATACATAATGGAGGGATATGCCGTCAATCATAACCGTATCTTGGAATTGGGGGAAGTGATACGGATCATGAAACGGACGCAGAAGAGTCTGGATGCTCAGCAGGTACTGGCGGTGATCGAACGTTACAGCACCGCACTGGATCTGCTAGATGATTACGACCACCAGACCATGCGGCGGCCCAAAGGCAGCGAGGCCACCTATGTGCTGACCTATGAAGAATGCCGGAGTGTGATTGATTCCATGCGGTTCGGAAATGAATCAGCATTATTCGGAAACGAAAAGGACGATTCCTTTAAGGGCAGCATTGGGAACATCTATCAGTCCTTTGCGGGGCAGGAGGCATATCCGACCTTGGAGGAAAAGGCGGCGAATCTGCTGTATTTTGTGACCAAGAATCACAGCTTTTCCGATGGCAACAAGCGGATCGCAGCGGCTATCTTCCTGTATTTTCTGAACAAAAACGAAGTGCTGTTTGATGATGCTGGCAGTAAGCGCATTGATGATCATACACTGGTGGCACTGACTATCATGATTGCAGAGTCCCGCCCGGAGGAAAAGGAAATGATGATCAGCGTAATCATGAATTGTATGAGCAGCAGGTAGTAATGTCGAAGCTTGCCAACGAAAGCTGGACAAAATCTAAATTTTTACTGCGAAGTCTGATCAGAGATTCTGCATCTACAGTGTACTATATGGACACAAAAGCACCGGATTTCATCGTAAAACCCGGTGCTTTTCTAGCTTTTTGCGGTATAAAGGCTTGGGTATTCCCTTATTTCTCCCCAAGGCGGAGGTACACTTCACCGTCTTGATCGATCTCAAGGTGCATGGGCTTGATGTAGCGGACATAGAACTGGTCCTTTTCACCGGCGGCCATGTCAGCTCGGGTCACTTCGTAAACCTCTCTGAGGATATCCCGGATGTTGAAGTTTACCTCTTCCTCCAGGCGCTGACGCAGCTCCTTCAGCAGGGCTCGTTCCTTGATCTGGTTGCTGTTGCCGGTGCAGAAATCATCCAGATAGCAGTAGGTGATGCCCGCATCCTCCAGAGTGTGCCGAATGGCACCGCTGACCTTTTCTTCCTCCACAAGAACCAGGAACCGCGCCTCTTCCAGCGTGGGGATCAGGCCCCAGTAATCGGAATCGGAGGAAGCCAAAATAAAGGAATCGATCTTATTCTGATAGAACTCCTTGCACACCTCCACGGAAAGCCGGATATCCAGGAAGGATTTCTCCTCCTTCACCCGCTGCAGCAAGATCCGCTCCACCGGGATCTCGGTGAACTCGTTCAGGACCTCCCAGGCGGAGCTGGCGTGGACATCGTCAAAGAGGAGAATTTTGCTGATCTTGCTCAGCAGCGCATTCTGATCCAGGTTGTTGAGCATGGCATAGAGCTTGTAGGGATCGGAGTTTTCGCAGTCCACAACGATTGCCGCCTGCTGGGCCTGATTCAGGAAGGCATAGATGCCGTCCTTGGCAATATTACCGGCATCGGTGATCTTGCTCATGTCCTGGAAACAGTCCTCGTTTTCTTCATACAGAAGGCTCACAAACTTTTTGTCGTTAAACAGGATGTTGCCCTGGCCGCTTCCGCCCCAGTTGATGTAGACCTGGAAGGGATAGTCTCCGCGATGGGCATTGTACTCGTTGCCCGCAGCCTTCACGCCTTCCGGCTTGGTGCCGTTGGGCATAATAAAGAGAGATCTGACATAGTTCCACTTCAGCCAGATCGGCAGCAGGCTCTTGACATTGTTGATCCGGTTTGCAATTTCCCGGTTAATGTCCATGACATACTTGTCCAGGGCATAGTTTGCTTTGATGATCTGAATTCCGTCCTGGCTGAGCTACCGAATCGCTTCCTGGTCAATGTACTGTGGTAGGGTGTGCAGATTTTTGATATCGTGATAAAATGCCGCGCTGATCTTGGTGTAGTTCTGCTCGATGCCGTTCCGGATCAGGGCTGGCAATACCAGCACGCTACCTATCGAAGTGAACTTCGAGAACATAAGATCATTCAATCCATGTCCCAAAAAGGGAATTGCTACGATAATTGCATTATGGAAACATTCTTTGGAAGACTCAAAAATGAGATGTTTTATGGGTGTGAGAAAGAATACACTTCTTTTGGGGCCTTCTCAAAAGCAATCTCGGACTATATTGATTACTATAACAACAGAAGAATTCAAGCCAAAACAAAATGGATGCCCCCCGTAAAATTCCGGGAAGCATCCAAGATGTGAAGCTAATTATTCAATTCAACCGACAGTGTCCAGAAAACTGGGTACATATCACTTTTTTGTGTCTACTTTTCTTGACAAGTACAACGGCAATGTCATAATTATTGAAAAGTCAGCTATTCTATCACTATCTTATTCTGCTATGCTCTACCGCTTAAAGAGACTGGATCTGGTAATTCAAAAGAGCTACTTAGATTATATTAGAGAGCTTCTATTCCCACATCATCGAGGAGAACAAGGCCAAGGCTTCCGAGTGCATCGCCGAGGTTCTGCTCCGGAAAAAGGCATAAAAAAAGACCGCCCGGAGACTCGGACGGCGTGACCCAGAATTTCAGTTTTTGACCCAAGTGATCCAAAAGTGACCCAGAATGGCACCATGGGCATTTTCAAATTGCCCTGAAAAGTAAGAAAAACCCCGGTATTCGTAGTGAATACCGGGTATTTTTATGGTTGCGGAGGCAGGACTCGAACCTACGACCTCCGGGTTATGAGCCCGACGAGCTTCCAACTGCTCTACTCCGCGATATGGTGCACTTCCTGAGTGCTGGGTTATTATAGCATAGGCAAAGGGCTTTGTCAATAGTTATTTTTAAAATTTTGTTCCCGCAGGACCCGGCGCAGGGCGGCGAAGCGGGGGGACTGGCTGGCGGTGGGGGAGGACAGGCGGGCGGAATCCTGGGTGAGCTTGGCTTTGTCCGCGGCGCGGTAGAAGTCCAGCCACTCCTGATATTGGATGGCGTAGCCCAAAAAGCCGTCGCGGTTGGGAAGACCGGCGGCGACGGCCATGCGGAAACGATCTCCTAATGCCATGGGGGGATTCTCCTGAGGGGTCCGGGGTGGAGTGGGCGGCAAGCGCCTGCGGGGACCTCTTGATATGGAAATTATAGCACTTTTTCGACAATTTTCAACCGCTTTTTGAAGAAAAACGGAATATTTCCAAAGAAGTCATAAATATTCCATAATGGATTCATAAAAGATTCATTTTGTTTTTAGCACTCAGACCTTGTCAGTGCTAAAAATCGTGGTATAGTATAGCTGTTCCTTGAGAGAGGAACCAAAGAGATACAAATCCGGTAACAGAAAATCGCCTACGTTGGCTTCTCCAACGCCTGCGATACATTTGAATTGGAGGAATGATTTATGTTGCCTAGCATTTTTGGTGAGAACCTGTTCGATGATTTCTTTAATGACCCCTTTGCAATGGTTACGACCAGAGCCGAGAATCCCCTGTACGGCAAGCACGCACGGAACCTGATGAAGACCGATGTGCGGGAAACCGAGGATACCTACGAGCTGGACATTGACCTGCCCGGCTTTCAGAAGGACGAGATTAACGTGGAGCTGAAGGATGGTTACGTCACCATCTCCGCCGCCAAGGGCCTGGACAAGGACGAGACCGCCAAGGACGGCAAGTACATCCGTCAGGAGCGTTATACCGGTGCCTGCAGCCGGAGCTTCTATGTGGGTTCCGCAATTCAGCCCGAGGATATCAGCGCCAAGTACGAGGGCGGTGTCCTGCGCCTGAGCGTTCCCAAGAACGTGAAGAAGCAGCTGCCTGAGAAGAAGATCATCGCTATTGAGTAACAGAATATGGCCCCAAAAGCGGCATGGCGTTGGCCATGCCGCTTTTGCTATGCAGAAAAGACCAGTAATTTGAATTTCTGATCGAAGCGATGTGTATTTATGCTATTTTCCAACAAAAACAGCATACCCAAAAGAACCGAGTTTTCCGCCTGCGAATGCATGGGTCAACGCAGCTTCCCCCAAAGGTATCCATTCTCCGATGGACACAGTTTCATCCCGACCATTCAGAGCAATTGTGATTTCCTGTCCGGGGAGTTCACGTCGGTAGACCAGTAGACCGCTGCCGCTTGCGGTTATTGTCCGGAATGTTCCGGTCATCAGGGCTTCATTTTCTTTACGCAGTTTGATCAGCTTTTTGAAAAATTCTCGTTCGTCATGCTTGGGGCTTTCCCAGGGCATAGGCCCCCGAAGGGTGAACTCGCTGTTTCCGTCCATTCCCAATTCATCTCCGTAAAAGACGCTGGGCGCGCCGGGAGAAGTAAACAGGAACACCTCGGCCAGACGAAAGCGGCGAATATCATTCTGGCAGTAGGACAGGAACCGATTCACATCGTGGCTGTCCAGCAGATTTAGCTGACCTTGCAGGATGCCTGTTGGATAGCGGTACATCATATCCGTAATGCGCCCGGAGAATTCCAGGGCATTGATGGTCTCCAGGCCAAAGAAGTCCCGGCAGTTCTTTCGGAAATCGTAGTTCATTGCGGAGTCAAACATATCTCCCCGCAGCCAGCTTTCCGCGCTTTCCCAAATCTCACCGATCATGACATTTTCCGGGTTGGCCAGCCGTGTTGCCTTTTTAAATGCTCGCCAGAAGTCTCGATCCAGTTCGTTGGCAACATCCAGCCGCCAACCGTCTACGTGGAATTGCTCAATCCAGTATCGCCCTACCTCGCAAAAATAAGCTTGTACCTCGGGGTTGGAGCTATTCAGCTTGGGCATTTTTCGTTCATAGGCAAAACAGCTGTAGTTTGGAACTGTGTCTGCCGACTCCGGACGAACAACGGGAAATTGAAGATCATAAAACCAGTTTTTATAACGGGATGATTCTCCATACCGCACTACATCGTCAAAGGCAAAGAACTGCCAGCTGCAATGGTTGAAAACTCCGTCAATCACCACACGCAGACCGATTTCGTGTGCGGTGTCAACAAGCGCATGAAAGTCAGCATCCGTACCCATATTGGGGCAAACGTGATGGTAGTCCAGAATGTCGTATTTGTGATATTCTCCGGCTACAAACAGCGGATTCAGATAGATGCAGTTGAAGCCGAGCTGTGCGATATAATCCAGATTTTTCGTAATACCGGAAATGGTTCCACCCAGCCGGTTGTGCAGTGTAAGCCCACGTTCCCAGGTGCTTTCATTGGCGGATGCGGAGATGCTGCGGTGTCCGGATGCAAAGCTATCTGGGAAAATATTATAAACCACCGCGTGCTTTAACCATTCCGGAACGGTACTGACCTCCTCCCGCCGCATAAAGGGGTATTGATAGAATTCACTGCGCTCTTTTGGAAGTTCTTTTGAGAAGATATCCGCATAGAGATAGATATGCTCCTCCAGGTCCTCCAATTCAAAGTAATAGCAGACCCGGGTATACGGGCTTTCAAAGGTGATCTCATAAAAGTCAAAATAAAGATCGGATGCCACTTTTTGCATGGGCAGCGCGGTGAAAAGAATTGGATCTTTGGGGTACACGCGATCTCCATACCAAAGCGTGCAAGTCAACAAATTGTCTTTTGCCGCTCGGATACGGATGGTCATACTGGTTTCACTGTTTGTAAAGGCATATTGGGAGAGGGGAATGTGGGTAATGGCTTGTCTTTCTATCATAAGTAAGCCTCCTTTTTGTGTTATCCTTTAACACCTCCGGCGGTCAGACCGGAGACCATATATTTTTGTACTTTAAAGAAGATTAGCAGCAGCGGGACGGAAGTCAAAATGGATGCCGCAGTAAACATCGGCCAGCTCCGGCTATAATCGTTGGATTGCAGCTGATAAAGACCACCAGCCAGAGAATAGGTACGGCTATCCAGCAAAAATGTGGTAGAAAACAGGTATTCATTCCATACGGTGATCAGAACCATCATACAGGTTACGACAATTGCTGGCTTGGCCAGTGGCAGCACGATTTTTTGAATCATCTGAAAATCGGTGGCACCGTCTATTTTGGACGCTTCCTCGATCTCCACAGGGATCGTATCGAAATAACCCTTCATATTCCATATGGCAAACACACACATTGACCCGGCATAGATCAGCGTCAGCCCTGCGTGCCTGTTTAGAAGCCCCAAGGTTTTGAGTACACGAAAAAGGGCAAACAGGGAGAGTACCTGTGGAAAAGCGTTTAGGACCAGCAAAGTCTGGAGCATTGCTTTCCGGCCTCGAAATCGCCAACGGGATGCGGCATAGGCGGCAGGGATGGCGCAAAGCATCGCCAAGAGAATGGTACCGACGCTGAGGAGCAGAGAATTCTTCATCCACAGCAGAAACGGCTCGTCAAATAGGATCGCTCGGTAATTTTCGAATGTCGGATTTGACGGAAAAAGAGAAAGCGAGCCGGAAAGAATTGCACCCTTTCCGCTAAAGGATACAGACAGTGCATACAAGATCGGTGTTAGTGCCAGCAGGCAGAGCAGGAGAAATATTCCGTTGAGGCAGATTGATTGCCAGATCCTTCTTTTCTTGCGCGCAACTGTTTTCGTTTTCATAGCTTATTCCTCCCGGAGACTGCGGTTTGTCATAAAAGCAAACAGAATAATGATAACAAAGAGCAGCATACTGACCGCACTGGATAGCCCATAATTATTGGAAACGAAGGCATTCTGGTGGGCGTAGGTAATGACGGTATTTAGATCCGCACCGGTCATATAACCCCGCTGCTGGGTCAAAAGATAGATGATGTCAAACTGTTTGAACGTAATAAACGTGGTCATAACAGCAGCGGGTGCAACAATGGGCCAAATGGAGGGTACGGTAATACTGCGGATGGCAGTCAAAAATCCAGCTCCGTCCAGCTTTGCGCTTTCATAGAGATTTCGATCAACACTTTGCAGTGCCCCGTCAATTGTGGAGATCATAAACGGAAGGGCCATCCAAAGGTTCAGTACCAGACAGGAGCAAAACGCAATGGCATTGCTGCCGAGAAAATCGATTTTTTCAAATCCCAAAATTCCGAGAAATTTGTTTAAGATCCCAAATTCTGTATTGAAGATACCTACTCGCCAGAGCAAAATAGAAATGTAGGCGGGCATTGCCCAGGGCAGCATCAAAATGGTTTTGTATACCCGGCGCAGATGCAGCCCAGAGGCATTTAGCCCTAGGGCAATGAAAAAACCAATGCCGATCTGCAGGACCATGTTGATGATTGTCCACAGCAGGGTTGTCCATAATGCGCTCAAGAAACCGGAATCGAACTTGAAAAGTGCCCTGGCATAATTACTTAGACCAATGAGCCGATAATCTGACCAGTGATAGAGATTCATATTTGTCAGAGAAATATAGCCGGTATAGAGAATCGGAAAAACAAGAACAATCAGGATAAGCAGCAGCGCAGGCAAGCAATAAAACCAGGGCTTCATTCTGGATTTTTGGGACATTCCAGATACCTCCTTGCAAAAATATGGGAGCGGCAGAGGTTACCGCTCCCGGTGCCGGAAACAAAATTTACTGCATATCAGCAATGGCCTGCTCAGCGGCAGCCTGGGCTCCCTCAGCAGCCTTGGCCACATCCTCGCCATTCTTATTGACGCTGACAAGCAAGCTTTCAGCAGGCCCCCACATCACATTCATCTCGGGAATATTGGGCATGGGCTGGGCGGTGGATGCTGTTTCCTGAATGGCGGCAATCATGGGATTTGCCGCAACAGTTTTGTCATCATAGGCTTTGTTGTTTGCGGGTGCACATCCGGCTGCATTTGCCAGAGCAATGCCAACATCAGGAGAAGCCATAGCTGTCAGAACCTTTGCAATCGCATCTTTTTTCGTTTCCAATGCAATTTTCAGTACGCCTGCGCCCTGTACACCGGAGAATGGAGCCAGGCCGTTGCCGTTGGGCAGCTTCATATTTGAAAGAGAGGCTACACCGTAATCAATTCCGGCGGCTTCAATACCGGAAGTCAGCCAGGGGCCACCGATGATGGCTGCGGCCTTGCCTTCGTTGAAGAGTGTTGTAACGGTGTTGTAGTCCCCGTCTGCCTGAAGAAGGCCGAATTTCTTATTATATTCTACGGCCTCCATGGTTTTGGCATCTGTGAAGCCGGGTTTGCCATCCTCGCTGAGAACGTAGCCGCCGAAGCCGTAGATAAAGGGCGAGACGTTGTAGGCGTTGGTGTGCTGGTTAACCACGGCGTAGATGCCGGCATTTGCATCCGTGTGGGCCACCATGTAGTCATACAGCGCTTCCGTTGTATCTGGAATCTCGCCTTCCCACAGGGATTTGTTGTACAGAAAGACCAGCGTTTCGAAGTAAACGGGGAGCAAATACTGGGTGCCGTTCAACTGCCCCGCCTTGATGGTCATGGGAAGCGCATCAGCAAGCAGCGCATCGGTATCTACGATGTCAGAAAGCGGTGCAAGGATATTCATGGCTACGAAGGTTCCCAGAACATCATGGGCGTAGAAATACATATCCGGGCCATTCGCCGCGTCACTACCGTATAGCTTTAGCTGGCTGGGCATATCGGTCTTTTTCTCAAACTGAACAGTAATCCCATCCGCTGCCAGTGCGGAATTGACCTGGTCTGCAATCGTCTGCATGATAGCCTCGCTGCCATCGTGCCAGATGGTCACAGTTACGTTCTCTACCGGTGGCGTTGTTTCCGAGGCCTGTGTATTCTGGGGTGCCTGCGGTGCGGTTCCTGCCGGGGCGGGCGATTGAGAACATCCGGAAAGGATGCCGAGGCAAAGGACCAGAGCCAAAAGCAGAGCAAATGTCTTTTTCATTTTAGAAATCTCCTTTCAGTTGCTATATTAGGAAAACGTTTTATGCTTTGCGAGAAAAAATTATACAAAAGATATTGCAATATTCTTTAGTATGCTGTAAAATCTATCTGGATTGTAGCATGATAGCAACGGAATGTCAACGGAAATTCCATTGCTGTTTCTGCTAAAATCAGAAAGCGTTTTCCGAAAAGGAGAGAGAATTTAATGGCCTATACCATTCAAGATGTCGCAGACAAAGCCGGTGTTTCTATCGCGACCGTCAGCAAAGTATTGAATAACAAGATGTATGTCTCCCCTGCTACCCGGGAAAAAGTTCTTCGCATTGTTAAGGAGTTGAATTATTCCCCCAATGTTTCTGCAGCCAACCTTGCGAAGCGTGCAACAAAGAACATTTTGTATGCAGATAGCTTTTACAAGGGGCTCCCTTTTCAGAATCCGCATATGTTTGATATCATCTGCGGCGCAGAACATGAGCTCAGCCGCAGAGGCTATCATCTGACGCTTCTGAATCTCAGCGATCCTGGGAAAAAAATCGAACAGATACTGGAAGATGCTATCGTTAGCCGTTCCGCAGACGGCGTGGTTATTAACGGTTCCTTTATTACACCGCAGATGGAACGCCTGCTGCTGCAATATGATTTTCCGCAAATTTGCATAGGACAGCCAGGATTTGATTCGATTATTTCCTGGATTGATACAAACAATGCGCTTTCAGCCAATATTGCGGTAGAAAAACTGCTGGAATGCGGCTGCCGCAGGATTGCCTATATAGGTGGTCAAAAGGAAGACAAGATTTTCATGGATCGCCTGCGAGGATTTCGCTTGGCGGCACAAAAGAATGATTTGAAAATTCCCGAGACGTTTATCACCTATAATGAGCCGGATATCGATTCCATCTGCAGATCCGTCTTGGCGCTTCTGGAACTGCCCGAACGCCCAGACGGCATCATCTGCACCAACAGCCTGATGACCGTTGGCGCTATGCGGGCAATTGCGCAGAAAGGAATCCGTATGCCGGAAGAGCTGTCCCTGATTGCGTTCGACGATTACCCCTATACGCCGCTGCTTTCTCCCAAACCCACAGTGATTGAGATTGATCTGTTCAGTCTTGGCGTTCACGCAGCTGCTCAGCTTCTACGGAAAATCAAAGATCCGGCCATGCTTATTCAGACCTATACGGCACTTCCCAGAATGATCCAGCGGGAGACAACCAAATAGTGCCGCACTTTTACCGCTTCCCTTTTTTCACAGGATATGATATTCTAGAAAAAAACAGCAAAGGAGCACTCACATGGAATATCGTATCGAGCACGACTCAATGGGGCAGGTCCGGGTTCCGGCGGACAGGTACTGGGGAGCCCAGACCGAGCGGAGCCGGAACAATTTTCCCATCGGCGTGGGCCTGGAGACTATGCCCCGGGAGATTACCTATGCCTTCGGCATTCTCAAAAAGGCGGCGGCTATGGCAAACCACGCCCTGAAACCGGAAAAAATGACGGAGGAAAAGCGAAACGCTATTTCTCAGGCGGCGGACGAGGTGGCCTGCGGCAGGCTCAACGACCATTTCCCCCTGGTTGTCTGGCAGACCGGCTCCGGCACCCAGTCCAATATGAATGCCAATGAGGTCATCGCGAACCGGGGCAATGAGCTGGCGGGGAAACGTCTGCTGCATCCAAATGACGACATCAACATGTCCCAGTCCTCCAACGATACCTTCCCCACCGCCATGCACATCGCGGCGGTCCTGGCGCTGGAGGATCGGCTCCTTCCGGCCATCGATACGTTGCTTGCCACCTTCCGGCGCTTGGAGGAGGAGAACCGGGGGGTGGTGAAATCCGGCAGAACCCATTTGCAGGATGCCACGCCCATTACCTTCTCCCAGGAGATTTCCGGCTGGCGCAGCAGCCTGGAGCGGGATAAGCATTTGATTGAGCTGTCTTTGCCGGGCCTAAAGGAGCTGGCCCTGGGGGGCACCGCCGTGGGTACGGGGCTCAACGCGCCCAAGGGCTTTGACACGGCGGTGGCCGATGCCGTATCGGAGCTCACGGGCAAGCGGTTTATCACGGCACCCAATAAGTTCCACGCCCTGACCTCCAAGGACGAGCTGGTCTTTGCCCACGGTGCCCTAAAGGCTCTGGCCGCGGACATGATGAAGATTGCCAACGACGTGCGCTGGCTGGCCTCCGGCCCCAGAGACGGCCTGGGGGAGATTTCCATCCCCGAAAACGAGCCGGGTTCCTCCATTATGCCGGGAAAGGTCAATCCCACCCAGTGCGAGCAGGTTACCATGGTGGCGGTGCAGGTCATGGGCAATGATGTGGCTGTGGGCATGGCGGCCAGCCAGGGCAATTTTGAGCTGAATGTGTTTATGCCGGTGTGCGCCTACAACTTTTTGCAGTCCGCCCGGCTTCTGACGGAGTCCATTGGCTCCTTCAACGAACACTGCGCCGTGGGCATCAAAGCCAACCGGGAGAAGATGGCCCACAATCTCCACAACTCTCTGATGCTGGTGACGGCCCTGAACCCCTATATCGGATATGAAAACGCCGCCAAGACCGCAAAGCTTGCCTACAAGGAGAATATCTCTTTGAAGGAGGCCTGCGTCAAGCTGGGCTTTTTGACGGCGGAACGGTTTGATGAGGTGTTCCACCCGGAGGAAATGGTCTGAAAACCATTGAATTTTTCACAAAATTGTATTATGATTGGCTGGAATTTGTCAATCGGAGGAAAACACATTGAAAAGCAATAAGCTGGTTGCCATTCTGGTGGTCATCGCCGTGCTGGCGGTGGCGGCGGCGGGGGGGACCCTGGCCTATATTTACTACCAGAATACCCATATTTTTGTAGAGGGCAAGGCCTATGCCCTGGATGCCACCTATTTGGACCTGCGGGAGGAGGACATCTCCTTTGCCCACTACGACGCGGTGCATTCGGAGCTTCCCGGCTGCGACATTCTCTGGAATGTGCCCTTCCAGAACAAGAAGGTTCAGAGCGATTCCGAGACCGTCTCTATTCAGAATCCCAGCAGCGAGGATATCCGGATTCTGCAAAACTATTTTCCCAACCTGAAAACCGTCAACGCCGGGGCCTGCGACAATTATGAAGCCCTGGAAATGCTCCAGGCTGCGCTGCCAAACGTGCAGGTTGCCTACCAAGTGGCCCTGGGCGGCTCCTTTGTGGACCCGGATGTGGAAAGCCTGGACTTAGAGCCCGGGGACTATGACCTGGACACCCTGAAAGAGGCTATCCGGTATCTGCACAGCCTGACGGCGATTACCCTGCACAAGACGGATTTGACCATGGAACAGCTCACGGCCCTGCGGGAGGAATTCCCGGCGCTGGATATCTCCTATACGGTCTACCTTCTGGACCGGGAGCAGGACAGCACGGTGACGGCCTTGGACCTGTCGAACATTACGGAAACGGAGCTTGCTTCCGCCGCACGGAAGCTGGGCCTGTTCCCGGGCCTGGAAACCGTAGAGCTCTGCGGCAGCGACGGCACCTCCAAGCTCACCCAGGAGGAGGCCAAGGAGCTGATTGCCGCGGCCCCCAACGCCGTATTCCACTACGCCTTTGATTTCTACGGCAAGACCCTGTCCACCGATATGGAGGAGGTCGCCTTAAAGGGCGTGAAAATCGGCGACGAGGGGGAGGAGACCGTCCGGCAGGCCCTGGACATGCTCTCCAACTGCAAGCGGTTTGTGCTGGAGGACTGCGGCCTTTCCAATGAAGTCCTCGCAAAGCTTCGGGACGACTACCGGGACAAGACCAAGATTGTCTGGCGGGTGTATTTCGGCGGCGGCAGCTCCATGACGGACGCGGAGGTTATCCGCTGTGTCTATGATTTGAAGGACAGCAACTGCGCGGATTTGCAGTACTGCGAGGATGTGGTCTATGCGGATTTCGGCCACGATGAATACCTCAATACCTGTGATTTCATCGCCGGTATGCCCAATCTGGAGGTGCTGATTCTCTCCGGTTCCCCCATCAAGACCCTGGAGCCTCTGGCGAACTGCAAAAAGCTGCGGGTGCTGGAAATCTCCAACTGCGGCTATATTACGGATGTGTCCCCCCTGGCGGGCTGCGAATCCCTGGAAATGCTGAACATCAGCTACACCAAGGTGGATAGTCTTGCGGGCCTGGAAGAATTGCCCCTGACCCATCTGGTGGCCGTGGGCGGCACCGGCAGCCGGATCCCCCAGGAGGACAAGGACAGCTTCGTCGAAACCCATCCGGACTGCAATACCATGTACTCCGGCTCCCAGGAGTTCGGTGTAGGCTGGCGGTATTCCGACAAGGAGACCAAGATGGAATGGTACGAAAAAGCCGCCGAGGCCTTCAAGTACCCCCACGCCCCCAATAAGACCGGCTGGTATCTGGACTAATACAGAAAAAGCGCAACCCCCGCGGAAAACCGCGGGGGTTGAACAATTGGAGGAGAAAATGAAAAAGAAAGGTGAAATTGTTTATTTACCTTATGGCTACAGTATACCCGGAGAATATTAAAAGAAAAAGTCGATAAATATTAAGTTCCTATGAAGTTATGTCATCCAAGCGGCTTCTTTTCAAAAAACCGGATGGAGAGTGCCCAGCTGGCGGCGTACAGGGACGCGCAGACAAGACAGGCGATGCCAAGCCCGGGCAGGAGGGAACCGGCGTAAGCGGCCAGACGGAGAATTTCGTCAATGTGGGCTTCGATTTGTCAAGAGGAATCTTTTGTAAGCAGTGGGAACCTACCAGGCGAGAGTGCTCAGCTGAACGTATACCCCCGGAGGGAAGCCAATAACCTTCTCCTTGGAGAAGGGGGACCGCCTCAGCGGTGGATGAGGGCGGTACAGACTTACGGGACCTGAAAATTCGGGCGAATTCGCGGAGATTTGAATTATACGTATTCGCCCGGGGTTTCTCCGCATTGGTTCTGCGTACCGCCCCTCATCCACCGCTGCGCGGTCCCCCTTCCCCGATGGGGAAGGTTTGGAGCTTTCTGATTAGGGTATACGTTCAATCAAGTGCTCTGTTCCGTTTTGCTTTGGGCCGATGTGGGCATCGGCACCTACGAGGACCCGAAGAATTTTCGAAAAACCACTTGACAAATATAGTCTCTTGTGTTACTGTATTAATGCACTAATACAGTAACACAAGGAGGTACCTATGAACTGGAAATTTACTGGGGACCGGCCGGTGTATCAGCAGATTATGGAGCAGATTCGCGGGGCAATTCTCAAAGGGGAGCTTCTCCCCGGGGAGCGGATTGCCTCGGTCCGGGACCTGGCGGCCCAGGCTCAGGTGAACCCCAATACCATGCAGCGGGCGCTCACAGAGCTGGAACGGGAAGGGCTCTTAATCGGCGGCGGCACCAGCGGTCGGACGGTGACTAAGGAAGAACAGGTGCTTTCTGCCATGCGGCAGAAGGCCCTGGAGGATTTGGCCCGGGAGTGCGCGGAGAAATTTATGGTCTTCGGTGTCACCCCCGGGCAGGCAGCGGAGCTTCTTTGGAAGCTTGAAAAGGAGGAAGAGTAAATGGAAAACGCGGTTATCTCCGCAAAGGAACTGAGCAAACGCTACGGAAGCACCCGGGCCCTGGACGGGCTTTCTTTGGAGCTTCCCCAGGGGAAGATTGTGGGGCTCCTGGGCCCCAACGGCAGCGGCAAGACGACGTTTTTAAAGCTGGCGGCGGGGCTTCTGACCCCTACGGCGGGGACCGTTCAGGTCTGCGGCCAGCCGGTGGGCCCCGAGACCAAGGCGATGGTTTCCTATCTGCCCGACAAGAGCTATCTGAACAAAAATCAGAAAATCCGGGAGATTCTGGACTTCTTCCAGGATTTTTACGCGGACTTTGACCGGGCACGGGCGGAAAAGATGCTGCATGCCCTGGCAATCGACACAAACGCAAAGCTCAAAACCCTCTCCAAGGGCAACCAGGAAAAGGTCCAGCTGGTGCTGGTCATGTCCCGGAAGGCAAAGCTGTATCTGCTGGATGAGCCCATCGGCGGGGTGGACCCGGCGGCGCGGGACTATATTTTGAATACCATTATCACCAATTACGAGCCAGATGCCACGGTGCTGATTTCTACCCATTTAATTGCGGATGTGGAGCGGGTGCTGGATGAATTCGTCTTCCTGTATGAAGGGCGGGTTCTCCGGCAGGGCAGCACCGACGAGGTACGGGAGGAGACGGGCAAGTCTCTGGATGAACTGTTTCGGGAGGAATTCAGATGTTTGGAAAATTATTAAAGGCCGAGTGGCGGTCCAGCCGCCGGACCGTTGGGATTCTCTGCGCGGTGGTGCTGATTGCGGGGCTGCTGGTAGGGCTGATGGGGGCCTGGATGCTGCGCCTGTCCGTATCGGACACACCCGTTCCGGAGCTTTTACAGGTAGGCTTCGTCCTTTTGGTGATGGCGGCGGTGATCGTCGTGCCCATGGCCTGTGCTGCCAGCGTGTTTTACGCCCTGTACCGGTTCTACCGGAGCCGATTTACGGAGGAGGGGTACCTGACCTATACCCTGCCTGTTAACAATCACCAGCTGATGCTCAGCTCCATTCTGGCAAGCGTCCTGGAAATCCTGCTGGTGCTCCTGGCCGCGGCGCTGGCCGTGGTCCTGTGCGGCGGGCTGACGCTGTCGGCCCTGCCCTGGGAAGAGGTCAGCGAGGATTTCTTTGCCACCGTCAGCCGGTATGCCGGCGCGATGGGCCAGGCGATTTTGGAAAATCTTCCGGATATTCTGCGAGGTTTGGGGATGATGCTTCTCATGGCCCTGAGCCAGCTGATCGTGCTGATGCTGGCCGTGACCATCGGCTCCATTGCCGCCAAAAAGCACCCCATTTTAATGGCCTTTGCGGTATACTACGGCATTAATATTCTGCGGCTGATTGTTGGCATTCTGGTAATTAACGGCAGCAGCAGAATCACCGGCGGCCTGACCATGGGCACCATGGATGGCACCATGGATGTGATTTCCGTAATCACCATTCTGGGCGGCTACTTTGCCATGTACTACCTCACCAGCCGAAAGCTGAATCTGAGCTAAAAAACGCAGGGGCGGCCATTTTGCCGCCCCTGCTGCAGTATTGCAGCTATAGCCGCAGTCGTTCCAGCGCCTGGCGGAGCTTGTCTTCGTCCACGGCGGAGTAGTTGATGACAAGGCTTTTTTCGCTCTCCGGGGTGGGGGCGGTGTAGAAGCTGCTCAGGGGCTGGACCCGGAGGCCCTGGTGCTCCAGTTCCCGGGCCAGGGCCGGGCCGGACAGGTCCGTGTCCACCTGGAGGAGAAAATGCAGCCCCGCGTCCTTTTCCAGAATGGTAAAGCGGTCCGCCATGGGGCTGTGCTCCAGGGCATCAATCACCCGGTTGCGCCGGGCACGGTAGAACTTGCGCATACGGTTGATGTGCTTTTCAAAATACCCCCGGTTCAGAAAGCGCGCCAGGGTGTACTGCTCGAAGCTGGGCACGGTGCAGCCGTAGAAGCCCAGCTTCCGGCGAAACATGCGCATCAGGGCGGGGGGCAGCACCATGTAGCTGATGCGGATGGAGGGGGCCAGGGTTTTGGAGAAGGTGTTCATATAGATGACCCGGTCCGGGCCCATGGCCTGCATGGTGGGCAGGGGGCGGCCCCGGAAACGGAATTCCGTGTCGTAGTCGTCCTCAATGATCCAGCCGCCGGTGGTCTCCGCCCAGTCGAGCAGCTCCTTCCGGCGGGCCATGGGGGTGACGATGCCCGTGGGGAAGTGGTGGGAAGGGGAGATGTGGAGCACCTGGGCATTCCCCAGGCAGTCGGGGCGGATGCCCTGGTCGTCCATGGGGATGGGCAGGCACCGGACCCCGCTGGCGGCGTAGATTTTTCGGATTTTCCCATAGCCCGGGTCCTCCACGCCGTAGACCTTGTCCTGTCCCAGCAGCTGCAAAAGCAGGTTGTACAGAAAGTCGGTGCCCGCGCCGATGAGAATGTTCTCCGGGTCCGCCGAGAGCCCCCGGAAATCCCCCAGGCTTTCGGCGATGGCCTGCCGCAGCTCCGGCGCGCCCTGGCTGTCCAGGGGCAGCAGAAGCCTGGGGCCCAGGTCCAGAATCACCTCCCGCTGGAGCCGAATCCATACGGAGAAGGGAAACTGCCCGGTGCCGTTGCCGGTCAGGTCCACCGGGGCCGGAAGCGCCTTCTGGGGCACCGGCAGGGGAGCCGGGGCGGGTCTGGAATTCCGGGAGAGGTTGGCCTCCACAAAGTAGCCGGATCGCTCCCGGGAGACGATGAAGCCCTCCTCCAAAAGCTGGGCATAGGCGGCCTCCACGGTGGTCTTCCCCACCTCCAGATTGGCGGCCAGAGCCCGCTTGGAGGGCAGCTTCTCCCCCGGGGCCAGGGCCCCGGAGAGAATGTCCTCCCGGATGGCCCGGTACAGCGCCTCATACAGGGGAAGTCCCGGGCGTTTTTTTAATGCATAGGTGCGCATGGGTCACGCTGCCTTTTTCCGGAAGGGCCGCTTGGCCCAAAGTCCCTTGCACCAGGCCACAAACCGCAGCCGGGCCTGCTCGGCCCAGTCAAAGACCCGCCGGATGGCGAAGAATACCGTGGGGGTCATGACAAGCAGGGTAAACATCACAAGCCGCACCTCGCTGCTCCAGGCCCGCAGGTCCAGAATGTCCCCTAAGAGGGTAAAGCACAGGACGATGCCCGCGGCCATGGCCCACCAAAGGGTCCTGCGGAACCAGTTGAAGGGCTTGCAGATCTGAAACAGCACCAGAAGTCCCACAAAGGACAGAATCGCCGCGCAGATGGTGGAGACCTCCTCCGAGGGGAGGGCGAATACGGACATAAACATCTGGCACAGAAGCACCACAAAGACGTTGGTGAGCCCGCCGGGGAAGGCCCTGCGCAGAACCTCCGGCAGGAACTTGCCCTTAACCCGGTCGTACCTTGGCTCAAAGGTCAGAATAAAGGAGGGCAGTCCGATGGTCATGGCGGAGATAACGGACAGGTGGATGGGCTCCAGGGGGTAGGGCCACACGGTAAAGAAGCTGATAATGGACAGGAACAGGGAGAAGATATTCTTTACCAAAAACAGGGAGGCCGCCCGCTGGATATTGTTGATGACCCGCCGCCCCTCGGCAACCACCCCGGGCATGGCGGAAAAATCGGAGTCCAGAAGCACCAGGCTTGCCAGCTGACTGGCCGCCTCCGCGCCGCTTGCCATGGCGATGGCGCAGTCCGCCTGCTTCATGGCAAGCAGGTCGTTTACACCGTCACCGGTCATGGCGACGGTGTGCTTTTTCTTTTGCAGGGCCTCAATCAGGCCCTTTTTCTGTTGAGGGGTCACCCGGCCAAAGACGGTATACTGGCTGGCGGCCTCCCGCAGCTGCTCCGGAGTCTCCAGGGTGGAGGCATCCACATAGCTCTCGCTGCCCGGGATGCCCGCCTGCCCCGCAATCATGCTGACGGTGGCGGGGTTATCGCCGGAGATGACCTTCACAGTCACCCCCTGCTGGGCAAAATAGGCGAAGGTCTCCTTGGCATTGGGCCGGAGCTTGCCGGTGAGGAGCACCAGGGCGATGGGAGTGACCTTCTGGGCATCCAGCTTCCCCGGAGCCAGGGCACCGTCGTATTGGGCCACCAGCAGTACCCGATAGCCCTTGGCCGCCCAGGCTCCGATGTTCCAGGTATCCTCCCGGTCTCCCAGCAGGAATTCCGGGGCACCCACCACAAAGCTGCCCGCCTCTTCAAATTCACAGCCGCTCCACTTGTATTCCGAGGAGAAGGGCACCCGGTTGGTGCAGCGGAGGCTGCTCTCCCCCTTGAAGAGCTCTGCCATGGCCTTGGCGGTGGCGTTGTCCGGGGGAACGGAACCGTAGATGGCGGTGAGAATGTCCTCCAGCTCCTCGGGAAGCTGGTCCCCCAGGGGCAGCAGATTTTCCACCTCCATATCCGGCTCTGTGATGGTGCCGGTTTTGTCCACGCACAGTACATCCACCCGGGCCAGGGACTCGATGCTGTTCATATCCTGGACCAGCACCCGCTGGCGGCTGAGCTTCTGGGCGGAGACGGCCAGGGCCACGCTGGTCAGCAGGTACAGCCCCTCGGGAATCATGCCGATGAGGGCGGCCACGGTGCCCTCGGTGCTCGCCTGGAGCCCCAGCTTCAGGACCGTGTATTCCTGACGGAACAGGATGATGCCCACCGGCACCAGGGCGATACCCAGGAAGAGGATCAGCCGGTCCAGGGAGTGGGTCATTTCGGATTTTTTGGCCTGGGGATTGTGCTTCGCCTCCCGGGCAAGCTGGGCGGCACCGCAGTTTTCCCCCACGGCGGTGAGCTCCACCCGGCCCCGGCCGGCCAGAACCACGCTGCCGGAATGGACCGTGTTCCCCGGCTGCTTTTCCACGCTGTCCTCCTCGCCGGTGAGCAGGGACTCGTCTACGTAAAGAGAACCGGAGCGCAGAATGCCGTCGGCACAGACCTGGTCCCCCTGGGTGAACTCCACAATGTCCCCGGGGACGATGTTCTCCGGCGGAATTTCCCCCAAACAGCCGTCCCGGAGAATTTTCACCGGGTGCTTGGCAAGCAACGACAGCTTGTCCACCGCCCGCTTGGCCCGGATTTCCTGGAAAATGCCAATCACCGTATTGATGATGACAACCCCCAGGAAGCCCATGTTTTTCACGGAGCTTTTGCCCACCAGCAGCAGAACCGCCAATACGATGAATACAAAGTTAAAGAAGGTCAGGCAGTGCCGCAGGATAATCTCTTTTTCGCTTTTTCCTGTGTCGGTGCCCATCCCGGCCCCCAGACCCTGGGTGATTTTCTCCTCCGCCTGGGCGGTGGTCAGCCCAAGCTCGGGGTTTGTCAGCTCGGCTTCCTCCATGCTCAGTGCCTCTCTTTCTCTATCAATTCCGGAAGCCCCGCGGCTCTGCGCCAGAGAATCAGCAGAAAGCCGCGCGCAACCTCAATTTTCGCGGGCGCGCCCGTAAAATGGTTGCTGACCCCCAGGGGAAACCCACTGGTCAGGGTGCCGTTTCGCAGGGTGTAGTAAAGCCCCTCAATGGTCACTCCCGTGGCATCGGGGCCCATGCAGAATACGGAGATATCCCCCGCCGTTCCGCCGGAAAAGGCCAGGGCTCCGTCCCGGATCACCGTGGCGCAGAAGTCCCGGCCCACGAGGATGCCCCGGGCATCCCGCTGGGCCAGGTATTGCAGCGTCTGGTAGTTGGCAACCGTATGGTCAAGCCGCTCTCCGTCCAGCCCGCCGTAGATGACAAACCGCCGATAGCCCTTTTTCAGCCCCAGCTTGACGGCAAGCATACTGTCCGTATCGTCCTTTTCCACGGGGTACACCTCCGCCCCGGTGGGGATGTAGTGCAGGGAGTCAAAGTCCCCGATGATGGCCTGGGGGGTGAGCCCCAGGGCCTTTGTATAGTTCAGTCCGCCGTCGGCGGCGATGACAAAATCCTCCGGCGCGATGGGGTCCATCAGCCCGTCAAACCCGGCGGCGCAAAAGATGACACATTGCTTCATGAGCCGCGCTCCTTTCTTTTTTCTAGTCTACCACATTTTTCCCAAAAGAAAAACCGTCAAAATGTAAATATCGTTTAAATTCTCTGTTTGACATTTGAAATATACTGGGATATGATAGGCTTTAGAAAACAAGGAGGGAAAAGCAATGCGACCTTTGGTATTTCAGTCAGATTTCGGCCTGGTGGACGGAGCGGTCAGCGCCATGTACGGCGTGGCCTACAGCGTAAACCCGGACCTTAAAATGCACGACCTGACCCACGACATCACCCCCTATTCCATCTGGGAGGCCAGCTACCGGCTGATTCAGACCGTCTCCTATTGGCCGGACGAAACGGTGTTCGTCTCCGTGGTGGACCCGGGGGTGGGCACCGCCCGCCGCAGTGTGGTGGTCAAAACCAGGTCCGGCAAGTTCGTGGTCACCCCGGACAACGGAACCCTGACCCATATTCTGCGCCTGGACGGGGTGGTGGAGGCCCGGGAGATTGACGAAAAGGTCAACCGCCTGCCCAATTCCGGGGAGAGCTATACCTTCTATGGCCGGGATGTCTACGCCTATACCGGGGCACGGCTTGCCGCCGGTGTGATTTCTTTTGAAGAGGTGGGCCCCGTGATTCCCGTGGAGAGCCTGGTAAGCCTGAGCGTGGTGGAGCCCTTCCTGGACGGGGACGCGGTCTGCGGCACCATCGATGTTCTGGACGTGCGCTTCGGCTCCCTGTGGACCAACATTCCAAGGGCGCTGTTTTTAAAAACCGGTGCCAAATACGGGGACCGGCTGAGCATCACCATTGAAAACGACACGCGCACGGTGTACCGCAACATCATCCAGTACGCCAAAAGCTTTGCCGATGTCTATATCGGTGAGGCTCTGGCCTATGTGAACAGCCTGGACTGCATGGCTGTGGCCATCAACCAGGGCTCCTTCGCCCGGGCTTACAACATCGGCACCGGCAACTCCTGGCGCATCCGCATGGAGCTGTTCCGGATGTAAACGGCGTTTTGCATCCTCGGATGTGAACGATAAATATCTCATAGAATTATGGAGGTAGAATTATGAAGAAGTTTTCCGTAAAAACCATCGTTGCCATCGGCATCGGCGCGGCGCTGTTCTTTGTGCTGGGCCGGT
>OIZI01000412.1_pt1 | contig 22659 bp, 24 predicted proteins | sample 1588441 | NCBI WGS metagenome assembly OIZI01 (sample SAMN03283284) | human gut metagenome | biome: human-associated habitat; material: feces | host: Homo sapiens | place: Peru | collected 2012 | reverse complement strand
AGAAGATATTGCACGGCAGCGAGTATTCTCTGCCGGAGTGCGAGTTTATTGCGCCCGAAGGAAAGCAGTTCAAGGCATGGGAGATCGGCGGCACGGAGTATCCGGTGAACGCCCCTGTGACCGTCACCGCTGATATCACAGTCAAGGCGCTGTGGAAGGACGCGCCTCCCGCCCCTGCCGAGTATACCGTCAGATTCAATGCCAACGGTGGCGGCGGCACAATGGCAGATGTCACCGGCGTTTCCGGCAGCTACACCCTGCCCTCCTGCGGTTTTACTGAACCGGAAGGCAAGCAATTCAAGGGCTGGTCAACCAGTGCCGACGGTTCGGTTATTTCCGGCACGACCTATGAAGTAAGCTCGGATACTACCTTCTATGCAATCTGGGAGAGTAAAGAGTATTCCATCATCGTAACGGACGGCAAAGCGACAATCGGTGCAGGAAGCGAAATCAGTAAAGCGGCGCAAGGCACAACCATTACTCTGACCGCAAATGCGGCTCCTGACGGTAAGGTGTTTGATAAGTGGGTAGTAGAAAGCGGCAACACTACTCTTGAAGATGCGAACAGTGAAACCACTACTTTCATAATGCCTGACAGTGAAGTCAGCGTGAAAGCGACCTACAAGAAGGCACCTGTCACCACCTATAGCCTCACAACACAGGTAAACGGCGGTCACGGAACGATTTCCGCAAGCAAAACCGGACTGACCGAAGGCTCCACCGAAACGGTTATCTTTACCCCTGATGACGGCTATGAAATCGACATTGTTACTGTGAACGGCGTTGCAACAGACGTACTTTCCAATATCCTGAATGTTACGATGGACGCAGACAAAACCGTTATTGTAACATACAAGGCAATTCCCCATACTCACAGCTACGGCAGCGAGTGGAAGTACGATGCCGACAACCACTGGCATGAGTGCTCCTGCGGCGATAAGGCCGATAAGGCGGCGCACGACTTCAAGTGGGTTGTTGACAAGGAAGCGACCGCAACGCAAAAGGGCTCCAAGCATGAGGAGTGCAAGGTTTGCGGCTACAAGAAGGCGGCAGTTGAGATTCCGGCTACCGGAACACCGACTGAGCCGGGCAAGCCGACAGGTCCGGATTCTCCGCAGACCGGTGACAACAGCAATATGATCCTCTGGATCGCACTGCTGTTTATCAGCGGCGGCGCAGTGATCGGCATCACCGTTTACAGCAAAAAGAAGAAAGAAAACGCTGAATAAATCAGCTGCGAACCTTTGAGCAAAGGGCGGTGACGGACATTGCCGTCATCGCCCTTTCGCTTGGACTGGAGAAGAACCACATGATGCAGGATTATCAATCGAACCGCCCCGTCAGGCAGCAACCGCCGGGACGATTCCCGAACGAGTCAGATCGAACGGTAGAGAGAATCAGAAAAAGGAAGAAAAAACAGACGCAGCGCCGTATGGTGCTTTGCGGGGCGATCGCCGCACTGGCGGTAATCATCGTTGGCATTATACTGCTGGCAAAAGGCTGCTCCGGCGGCACGGACGCACTTGCAGGCACATGGGAGTTCGACGGAACGACCACCTATTCCTTTGACGGCAGCGGAAGCGGCGCAATGGAGCTGCCCTCCATATCCTACGATTTCACCTATACCATCGACGGCAACAAGCTCATGATCGATTACGCCAACGAGTCGGTGCGGGATTCCGAATATGAATTTACCGTTGACGGAAATACCCTTACCTTGATCGGTGGCGAGGGCACGGTCGGCGGGACATACGAGCTGAAAAGAAGCTCAAAGAAATAAGGGCTTCCGAAAAAAACAACAGGAGTGACGCTATGGCAGGATCCAAGAGCAGACTGTTATACATATTGAAATACCTTTGGCAAAACACGGACGAAGAGCATTTTGCCAGCACCGCCGACATTGTAAGCGGTCTTGCCGAAAAAGACATAGACATTGACCGACACACGCTTCCCGCAGACATCGAGGCGCTTCAACGCGCCGGTTTTGACATCGAATGTCAAAAGAGCAGCCGAAATCTGTATTATCTGTCATCACGAACATTTGAACTGCCGGAGCTTAAACTGCTGGTGGACGCGGTGGAATCTTCCAGATTCATTCCGGCGAAACGAAGCCGGGAGCTGGTAGAAAAGCTGTGCAGCCTGACAAGCGTTCATCTGGCAAAGGAGTTGAACAGGCATCTGTTTGTGGAGGGGCGGATCAAATCGGACAACCGTGCGCTTTACTACACGATAGATACGATCCATAAGGCGATTAACTGTAAAAGGCAGATACGCTTTCGGTACTACGAATACACCGTACAGAAGAAAAAGGTATTTAAGCATAACGGCTGCTATTACGAGTTCAGTCCTTTTGCCCTGCTTTGGTGCAGCGATAATTACTATGTTCTCGGCTATTCTTCCCGGCACGGGAAAATAACGAAATTCCGCGTTGACCGCATGGAATGCCCGACCGTTTTGGAAAAGAGCGCGGCGCGCAAGCCGGACAGCTTTGATCCGATTGCCTATCTGACCGGCATCTTCTCCATGTACGATGGCGAAACGAAGGAGGTCAGGCTGAAATGCGACAACAGCCTGATGAAAACGGTGATCGACCGCTTCGGACGGTCTGTATGCACCGCCCCCTGCGGAGACGGAACCTTTATCGCCACGGTTGATATTTCTGTCAGCCAAACCTTTTTCGGCTGGGTGTTCGGCTTCGGCGGGAAAATGAAAATCGCCGCGCCGGATGATGTCAGAGAGGACTACATGAAGATGCTGCGAGCGGCAATGCAATAGATCGCTTTATGTATGTAACCAGCCGCCTTTACGGGCGGCTGATTTCGTCAATACGCTGGCGTAGCGAAGCCCAGCACCTCATAATATCCAAGCGGGTAATCCCTCTGGCGAACGCTATCGCCGGAGTTGCCCTCAATGGTATAAATCCTGCCGTTTTCAACCTTTTCCACAATGCCGGTATGGTCTGCGGAGCCGTCCTGTCCGTTTTCATCATCCCAGTCGAAAAAGATAATATCGCCGGGGCGCGGCTCGTAAGAGTTATCCTGCCACAGCCCTCTGTCCTTAAACCATGCGACGCCGTTTACGCAGCCTGCGTATTTGGGGATGATTCCGGCGTCAATATACCCGGACTCGTTGGCACACCACGAAACCCAGCAGGCGCACCACTCCACACGGGAGTTAAAGCCGTACCACGACCAATAAGGCTGACCACCCACATTGCCGACCTGCGAGAGCGCCACGGCGACAATTTGCCCGTCTGAGCCGGTAATGCCGTACAGCACCGCCGTCCAGAGCGAATTGTTTTCATCAGCCAGTAGCTCGTCAAGCTGCTTTCGCTGATCTGCGCTGAAGCCGTACTGCTCCGCCATTTCATCGGCGGTCTTGTGTGTGACCGTGATATAGAGATAGGTCTGCGTGACAGTGGTTTCGGTTTCCACGATATTGCCGTGGCCGTCATCGGTTTCGGTTATCACCGTTTCGGTTTTACTTTCGGTGCGGGAGCCTATGATGTTCATCGCCCAGAATATCTCTTTGAGCAGCGCCTTTTTTCCATCGTCCATAGAGGCGACCTCCTGCGGATCGTCCGGGTCGGTGGTGGTCTTGACCGCATAAACGGCAAGCACCTCCTTCCAGACGGCGCGGGAGCCGGACATTTCCAGAACATCATAGCTGACGGAGGCTTTTATGCTTTCGAGCTGACCGTCATAATCGGTATTGATTTCACGCACAACCTCGGTCATGGGCTGACCGCCCGTATCCTCGCTGGAAAAGAAAATCCCGAAGCAGGAGCCGACAATGAGCGCGATCAGGCAGATGACCACGATAACGACCACCGCCACCCAGCCGCCTGCCGCGATAGCCGCAACCAGCGCCTTTGTCGCGGCGATAATCGCTTTTACCGCCGCAATCGTAGCCTTTACAACCGCTTTCGCCGTTACAACTGCCGCTTTCGCGGCGGCTCTCGCTGCCTGTGCTGCCGCCTTTGCCGCCTTCGCCGTTGCCTGTGCAGTTTTCTGTGCCGCCTTTGCTGCCTGCTGCGTGGTCTTGATGGTGGTCTTTGCCGTCTTTTGCGCGGTCTTAATGGATTTCTGCGCCGTCTTTATCGTGCCTTTCGCGCCCTTGACCGTCGCTTTCCCCGTGGAGCGCGCCGTCTGCTTGACGGTGCGCTCTGTTTGCCGTGCGGTCTTAACGGTCTGCTTTCCGGCCTGCCGCGTACTGCGTACATTTCGCTGCGTCTGCCGCGCCGTGCGGGAGGCTTGATTTGCGGCGGATGGCGGTTTATCGGCGGCTTTTATTGCTTTTTTGATCTCACGATGCTGCCGGTAGGCTTCCTTGCCCTTGTTTACCGCTTTCTTTGTGCCGGAGGAAACGGCGCGTCCGGTGTCCTCCGCGACATCCTGCACCGCGTATTGAATCTTGTCCTCCGCATATTCGCTGGGGCTTACCTGTCCGTCATCGGAAAGATTCTGCGCCGTATCCTTGGTGCGGATAAAAGCGTCCTTCATGCGCTCCCCGGCAACCGCGGCTTTGTCCAATACCTTGATGTCCTTGACCGTTTCCCGCGTTTTTATCTTGCTCATGGCGACCTCCTTTCCCCGTGATGAGCCGCGTCATTATTCGCTTATGAGCTTGGCAACAACGACAAAGCGTCCGTTGGTGTGCGTATATTCGCAGGTGGAGAGCGTGAGCAGCCGGTCGCCGTATTCGGCGGTATAGCCGGTGTCGTAGGCGCTTCTTGCCATACACTCGGAAATGAACTCGTTGAACTTTTCTTCGTTCATATCGGTGTATTCGTTGTAGCGGAAGGTTTCGTTGTTGATGTCAAATGAAAACGCGGCAATGACCTGATACTCCCCAAAGCCGAACAGCGTGTCAAAGCGAATGACGGGATGCTCCTCAAAATATGCCTTGTTCGCATAGTTGACGAGAGAGCTGAACATGGTTTTGTTTTTCATGTGATGTCCGTAAATGACGATATTGTTGCTTTGATCCACCGCGCAGGCTTCGTCCACATAGGGAACGCCATAGTCGCTGTAAGTCTTTTCAAAGCTGTGTTTCAGGTAATAATCCGGGCTGTTTACCGTCTGCATGACGGGATAATCCAGATTCGTTCCGTCTATGGCGATCCAGCCGACAAAATCATTGTTGATCGCATACAGCTCGGCGTACTTGGCATAGGCCGCCTCCGCTTCGTCTGTCGGTTCCTGCGGCAGCTCCGTACCGGGAGCCGGGGTCTGCTCCGGCGCTTGCGGGGTATCTGCGACAAGCTGCGCAAGCGTATCAAAATTCTCCGCGCTCTGCCTTTGGTCGTCCCATTGCCAGTAGGCTGTCATGCCGGTAAAGACGGCGCACGCTGCAAACAGGACGATCAGCGCAATGCTGATGATTTTCTTTTTCTTCATAGTCGATCCTCCGTAATAAAAGTAAGAGGACAGGCCGTTAAGCCTGCCCTCCGGTCGTAAACACGCCCTCGCCGGGGCGGGTGGTCATAAGCTGATAGAGCTTGGTGTCCTTTGGGAATCGGTTGACAAACGGCACGAGCGCCGAGCCGTACTTGATTAGCCCGCAGCCTGCGTCTGCGTTTGTAATATAGCTCATCTGCTCGTTTGAGATGTTCAGCAGCTTTGCCAGCTTGTCGCGGTCGGACGCCGCCTGATTGAGCATCACGATAAACTCGGAGTTTGAGAGCATGGTGGACGCTTCAACCGAATCCAGCAAATACTCCACATTCTGCGTGATCGCGGTGGGATAGGCGTTGCGCTTTCTGAACTGACGCCAGGCGCTGTTGAAAAACTGCGCCGAGAACTCGTTGGAGAACACCACATGAAATTCGTCGATAAACACATGGGTGCGCTTGCCGAGCCGCCAGTTCAGCGTGACGCGGTTGAGCATGGTGTCGGTAATCACCAAAAGGCCGGAGGGCTTGAGCTGCGCGCCCAAGCCGTGAATGTCAAATACCACGATGCGCTTATCAAGGTCAACCGTGCTTGCGTGACCGAAGATGTCAAGGGAGCCGGTGGTATAAAGCTCCAGCGACAGCGCGATCTCCTTTGCCTTTTCCTCCGGCTGCTCCATGAGCTTGTCGCGCAGGGTGCAGAGGGTGGGTATCGTGCCGGTTTCCTTTGCCTCGCGGTAGACCGCCGCCGTGCAGCGGTCGATGATGGACTTCTGCTGGGGGCCGACTCCGTCGCCGTCGATCTGCTCGATGAGCGACATGATAAACTGGCTCTTTACGACGATCGGGCTGTTCTCGCCGTAGCCGTCCACCATATACATCGCGTTGAGCTTGTCCTTGCCGCCTGCGGCGACGCGGATAACCGAGCCGATGTCGCTGCCCATCGCCTCCACAAGCGGCGCATACTCTCCTTCGGGGTCGCAGATGAGAATATCGTCATCGGTATTCAGCATAAGGAAGGTAATGGTTTCCTTTGCGGAAAACGATTTGCCGGAGCCGGGAACGCCCAGCAAAAACGCCGACTGATTGAGCAGGTTTTCCTTGTTGCACATGATAAGGTTATGGGATATGGCGTTTTCCCCGAAATAGATGCCGCCGCGATCCATGATCTCCTGCACCTTAAAGGGCATAAACACAGCAAGGCTTTCTGTTGTGAGCGTTCTGAAGGCGTTGATCCTTCTCACGCCGATGGGCAGCGCGGTGTTCAGCCCGTCAAGCTGCTGAAATTTCAGCGTTGCCATCTGACACATATGCTTGCGCGCGGCGGAAAGGATCGCGTCCGTATCCGCGTCAAGCTGCTCCTTGCTGTCCGAAGTGATAACCATTGTAATGACCGCAAACATCATGCGCTGGTCGCGGGTGGTCAGATCGTCCAAAAACTCCTTGCTTTCCTTGCGTTGAAGCTCCATGTCATACGGCACAACGGCGGAAAAGTTGTTGCTCTGATTTTGGCGGCGCTGCCAGTTCGTGATGTTCGTCTCCACGCCGAGCAGACGGTTTTCCACCTCGCGCACCGCCTCGTCGGTGGGGATCGGGATGATGTCGATGGAGAGCATCATGTTTCGGTTGAGGTCTGTCAGCTCGGACACCATGCTGTCCTTGATATACGAAGCGTAGTCTTTGAGGAAAAGCACGCGCCCGTATTTCTCGCCCAGCTTGAAATAGTCGCTGTTCTTTTCCATGCTGTCCGGGCAGATATAGTCGCGGAAGTCGTGTCCCTTTTTCATCATGTCCCGCGCGTCAAAGTGAAAGTCCACTTCTTCACCGGCGCGGTAGAAGTCGTGCAGAACGCGCAGCCGTTCCGTTGCGTTCATGGCTGCGCATTTGGAGCCGAGCGCGGCGAAGTGGGAGATGAGGTCTGCGCCGATACGGGTGAAATAGGCGCGAGCCTCCTCAATATCCCTTTTGGCTGCGGAAACGGTGATATACTTCTCCTGCATAATGCCATTCGCGCCGGTCGCCTTATCCAGCAGCATTTGGTTGTATTCCTTGCGGTACTCGTCCAGTCTGTCCCCGCGCAGGGGCATAAGGATGGAATCCTCAAAATCCGCCTTGTTCATCCTGCGGTTGTTGATAGTGATTTTTGTGATAGCTCCGCTGTCAAGGCTGTTCAAGAGTTCGGAGTAGGTCAAAAACATACTCTCCTTATCCTCACGCGACGCCACCTGATAGTTGATGTCCGAAAAGCGGAAGGTCTGAGAAAACTTATTCCCAACCTTGAATATCCCGTCCGGCCAGATACAGCTTATGGGGATCACATCCTGCACCTTGCGGGGAACACGGTACTTTTCCTTGTCCTGCTTGATGCTGATTTTCAGCGTTTTAATCATTGGCTTTCATTTCCTCCTTTGCGTGGTTTTCGATTGTATCCTTGAGTGCTTCGTAGTAAAGATTGACCGGCTCGAATTTTATCTCCTTCGGCTCGATAAATTCCGAGCGCAGCCACGCCCATATAAATTGCTCCGCCGTCATGCCGTGATAAGTGATAAAGCCCAGCGCCGCAAAGGGCGCAGCGCCTAAAATGCACATCCACGACACCGTTTCGGTTCCCACATACGGCTTCAAAATGAAATACAGCCCTACGGCGACGACCAGCGCCAGGGCAGAAAAAATGAACTGCCGCAGCGACAGTCCGAAAAACATGGATTCGGTGTAATTCCGAATCTCTCTATTGATTTTTACCTCCAACGGGTGCTTCCTCCTTTACTTCGTTTATTCGTTTCTTTGCCAGCGCACAGTATTCGGGATTCAACTCGATGCCGATATACTGCCGCCTCAGCCGCTTGCAGACCGCGCCTGTCGTGCCGCTGCCGAAGAACGGGTCAAGCACAATATCGTTTTCCCGACTGCCTGCCATCACGCACGGCTCGATCAGCCTTTCGGGGAAAACGGCGAAATGTCCCTCGGCGCGATAGGAATTGGTGCTGACGCTCCACACATCCCGCTTGTTTCTCATACCGCTGCTCTGTGTGCAGGGGCGCGGCTTGAATATTGCCTGTACGCCGATACCGGGCAGACCTCCGGCATATTTGTTCTTTTCGGAAACGGCGCGCTTGTTTCGCTCCACCGTGCTGTCTGCCATCGGCTCCATGATCGCAGCGCTGTCGTAATAATACTGCGGCGACTTTGACAGCAGAAAGAGATGCTCGTAGGATTTGGTCGGGCGATCCTTGACCGGCTCCGGCAGACAGTTCGGCTTCTGCCAGATAATGTCCGAGCGCAAAAACCAGCCATCGTCGCGCAAGGAGAACGCCAGCAGCCAGGGGATACCAATCATGTCCTTTTGCTTGATACCGTGCCACCGCTTCGGCAGGACTGTGCTTGCGTCATCCTCTTTATAATGGTAAACCTGTTTGCTTTTCGGGCGCTCCGATACAGGCTTGCTCCGTATGCCTTTGCCGCTTCCGGCATAGCAGTCTCCGATATTCAGCCACAGCGTACCGTCCTGTCGCAGAACGCGCCGCACTTCTCTGAATACTTCAACAAGTCTTTCGGCATACGCAAGGGGCGACGGCTCGCAGCCGAGTTGCCCGTCCACGCCGTAATCGCGCAGCCCGTAATAGGGCGGGCTGGTCACGCACATTTGGACGCTCTCAGAGGGGAGCTGCCGCAAAACCTCCGGCGCGTCGCCGCAAAATATCTTGTTCAATACGGCGCACCTCATCTTTCCGGCGCGTCTTTTTTCGGAGCTTTCGGCTGGAGCTTGACCGGGCTTTCGCCGCTTTCGGGGCGAAGAAACTCCATACGGGAGGCGGCATAGATAGCGTTGTCGTTGAGCTGCCGCTGCCATGCGCCCTGCGATGGCGACCATTTGAAACCGTTGCCTTTTAATGCGCTTCTTTTCTGCTCGTCAGGCTTCTCGTCAAAGAGAATTTGCAGCCTGTTTTCCTCGCTGTTCGCCACAACCTCGCCGCCGTCAAATGTCCAGCCGACAAAGCCGACCTCCTGATTGACGGTCAGCTTTTCAATGCGCTGCTTCAAGCGGCGGATCTCCGCGCTGTTGTTTGTCAGCGCATAGGACGGGAACGGCTGCTTATCCCACGAATACGCCTGTCTTACCGATTCGTCCAACCGTGCGGCGCGCGCGGCTTCCATTCCCGGAAAGCCCTCGCAGGTTCCGTTCTTGCGGTAATAGACGTTGACCTCCTTCATATATTTCTGCGATTTCTCGCACATCTCCAGTTTGTCTTGCAGCTTTTGGATCGCATTCGGATCGTCGCTGCTGATGACTCGGTTATCCATAATCTCATTCCTTTCTGTGGCTTCTCTGAATTATCTTTCTTTTTCGGTTTTCCTTGTTTTGTTTGGATAAGGGATAAATTCTTCCTCGCCCGCAATAATGCTGTATTCAGAGCGCAGAATTGGGTGCGTTTCTCGTTTTTGCCGCTGACGGATTAGTTCAACGGCTTCCTCTTTCGTGGACATACTTCCTTGCATTGTCCCGTCCTTAAAAACATAATATCGTTTCATTACTTCCTCCTTATAAGCCCATCATTTCTCGCACAATGCGGTCAGCCATTTTCACGCTGCCGACAAGCACGAGCATATTGAATATCAGCTCCCCGATATAGCTCCACACCATAGAGGCCGCCGCCGCGTTCGGGTCAACAACGGGCGGTGAGCTTGCAAATACCGAGAAGATGATGCAGGCCAGCACAATGATAGCACCCTCCAGACATACTGCGGCATAGCTTTTGAGAAAGCTCTTGCCGATGTTTTGGCTCGGCTCTCCGGCGAAGGATGACAGCGGGATCGGCGCGATGGCGGTATACATATACAGCTTAAAAAATCTGCCGTAAACGCTCAATATCATCAGGAACGACAGCACCCAGATGAACAGGCCGCCGATGAGCGTGACCGCCCATAGCGGGATACTCTCAAAGAAGCCGCAGTCCTCAACCGCCGTGACGATCTCTGACGGCAGAACGGCCGCCTGCGGCGTACCGAAGCCCGCCGCGTTCATAATGGATGAGATAACGCCCTGGACGATTGAAAGCAAAGCTAACATCAGCTCCATGCCGTAGGTGATAACGCCCTTTGCAAGCGCAAAACGGATAAAGAGCTTGAGCGCGTGTTCCGGCTTTTTCACTTCGGCAAAGCTGCCGCAGGTCTTGACCACGCCCACGACAAAAAACAAGACCAGCAGAGCGTACCCGATAGCCTGCAATGCGCCGTGGATATTCACGACAACATTCCAGATAGAGCCGCCCTTGAAGGTTTCCGGCGACTGCGTAATCAGCATCCATATTTCGGACAGCTTGGCGTTCCATGTTTCCAGCGCGTTTTCAAGGTTTTGGACGATCCAGTTGTCTGACAAGGTTAAGCCCTCCTTTCCGCAGAATAACGGACGGATACAGCAGCGTATCCGTCCGTTTTCCGCTTGTCAGTTCAACCGGCAATCAGAGTAAGGATTTCTTTTGCAAAAGTGATGATGACGCCGCCTGCAAGGGTCAGAAAGCCGTTGGCGCGCTGTGACGGGTCGTGAGATTTCAGAGAAAGACCGATCTGCACGATACCGAAGCCGAGCAAAATCATACCGATGGCGCGAATCAACCCGAAAATGAAGTCGGAGAGGTTATTGACTACGGTGATCGGGTCGCCTGCCGCAAACGCGGTGGTGGCGCAGCCCATCACAAACGCCACAGTCAAAATGGCGGCGCAGTAGAAGCGGAAGCCCTTTTTCACCTTGCCGGTCATGGGCAGCTTTTCGGTGGTTTTCTTGTTCTTGTTCATTGCTCATTTCCTCCTGTTGTTTGAAGTTTTTTGAAATAATCCTCCATTTCCTCATCGGAAAGAAGTTCGTAGTTATCCGCGCTTGCGTCCACCTCATAATCAACCGCCTGTGCAAGCAGGTCGGGGTCAAATATGATAGACGCAATGCTGCGGGTGTCCTCGCCGTGACGATACGGCTTTGCCTTGCCGTCCGTGGTAAGGGCTACATTGGGATGGCGCAGGATGTCATACTTGAAATCCTGCACGGGTCGCTCGCCGCGAATAAAAAGAAGCGCGTACTTGTTGTCCAGCATACGCACTTCGTCGGGAGTCAGCAGCTCGCGTCCGGCAAGCTGCCAGTTGGTGGAGTAGCTGCCGTTATGACCGCGCGACTGCCCGTAGGTGTTCGTGTCGATGGTTTCCTTGCCCAGCAGCTTCGACACATACTCGTGCGTGCTTTGCTCGTTGCCGCCGAGATAGAGGAACTCATCGCAGTTGCCCACGATGGATTCCCACTGCTTTTCAAACAGGGCTTTGAGCTGGGCAAGGTTCTGAATGATAATGCTCACGGAAATCTCTCTTGACCGCATGGTGGAGAGCAGCTTGTCGAACTCATCCGGGAGCGCAACATTGGCGAACTCATCCATGACAAAGTGGACATGGACAGGCAGCCTGCCGCCGTGAACGATGTCGGCTTGGTAATAGAGCTGCTGGAATAACTGGGTGTAGAGCATACCGACAATGAAGTTGAAGCTCGAATCGTTGTCCGGGATAACCGCAAACACCGCCGTTTTCTGCTCTCCGATACGCCACAAATCCATTTCGTCCGTCTGCGTGATACCCGCAAGAGAGGTCAGGTTGAACTTTTCCAAACGGGACACAAGGGTGATCTGAATGGATTTCAGCGTCTTACCGCTGCCGGAGTGGTAGGCGCGGTAATATTTCAGCGCGATATGCTCCGGGTTACGCATTTCCAGCCGTTCAAACAGCTCGTCAAGCGGCGACATATATTCGTCGTTGTCCTCCCGCACCTCTCCGGCGCGTATCATCTCCATGACCATCGGGAAGTTTTGCTCGTCCTCCGGCGCTTCGTAATGCAAATAGAACACCAACGCCAGGAGCAGCATCGTCGCCGCCTGATCCCAGAACGGGTCTTGGCTTTGACTGCCCTTCGGCGTGGTGTTCTTAAACAGGTTTGTCACAAGGCGCTGAATGTCGTTGTCATCCCGCAGATAGACAAAGGGGTTGTAGCAATGGCTCCTGTCCATATTGACAAGGTCGATCACCTTGATGTCGTAGCCCTTTGCCTTTAGCAGATTGCCGGTGTCGCGCAGGATTTCGCCCTTCGGGTCAAGCACGACAAAGCTGGTGTTGGCGTTCATGACATTTACTTTGCCGAAAAATCTTGTTTTTCCCGATCCCGATCCGCCGCAGCACAAAATATTAAGATTGCGTCGGTGCTTTCTGCCGTCCAGCCCGATGGCGACATTCTGCGTGAGAATTTTGTTTTGCGTTTTCTCCCTGTCTGCGTATTTCTTGTTGACCGTACCCGGCACGCCCCATTTTGCCGAGCCGTGTTCCTCCCGCCGTCTGTAATTTCGGATCGTTGACAGATAGATACCGATTCCCATTCCGTAGGCAAGAATGAAAATGAGGACAGTTTTTAGGCTGTCCTCACACCATTCTATATGAAACGGATTATTGAACACCGTTCCGAGGTTTTCAATGAGATTCGGCAGTCCGTCTCCGAAAGCCGGCGCTATGAGCAGCGCCAGCCATACAACGGGAATAATGCCGCAGGCATACAGGATAAGGTTCTGCTTTGACAGCTTATCTTGCCTCACGGTCTGCCTTTCGTTTTTCCTTTTTTGTCGGGGCGTCAATGACCTTTAAGATGAGTTCGTCCACATCCTCCGTGGGCTTTTCCTCGCGGAGCAGCTCGTTTCGGAAGGTCGTAAGGCCGTTTACCATCAGACGGTGGTCGAAATCGTCCACCGTGATGACCTTTTTATCATCGTACATGAAAAGACCTCCTTTTCCTTATCTCGCGCCGTCATCACGGCTGGGGGCTTTACGCTGCTCCAGCACAGGAGCCATATCCCGCGAAATCTCGTTTGCCACATCACGGATTTTTCCAAGCTCGGCGCGAATACCCTGCGCATCCATCTCCTTGAAGGCTTCGGGCAGACGGTCAAAACGGAAGGTATCCACCGCGATGCTGTTGCGCTTGCACAGCATATAGGAAACGCAGTAGGCGGTAAAAGCGCAGTCGGCGCGGCTGTATTCGCCCTTATCCATGTGCGCGTGTGCAAGCTCCTGTGAAAGCGCGCGGAAGATGTCGGGCGCGTCCATGCCCTGACGGATGAGAATGACCTTATCCTGCGGCTGGTAAGCGGCGTACACATTCTCCGGCAGATTTTCGCTGATGGAGATTTTGCAGGGCGCATTGTTGATAAGCGCCTTGAGCAGCAAGCGCGGATCGTGAGAAACGGCGGGCGCTGCCTGCTGGCGTGAATTGGTCTGTGAGATGTCAAAGACCTTTTTGGAGTTATACCACACGCCCACGCTGCCGTCCTCGCGGGTGTACTCGTCGCCCGGCTCCAAGATGGTAATGCCGGTCGCGCCCTTTTTCACATAGACATTGTTATCCTTCCAGCCGTTATAATCGGCAAGGCGGGTCGCCTCCGGCATCTGTATGGTGATAAGCAGCGCGTTTCCGACCGAGTAGCGGTCAAATCGACTCTGCACATCCAGATAGCCTTGAAACACGCCGCCGTCCTTTGCCGCGTCCTCGGCGGCCCGGTCGATGAGCGCATAGGCGTCGGCGCGCTCCTGCTGCTTTCGCGCCGCCCATTCGTCCTTGTTGAAGGGAACGAAGTCCTTGTTGTTCGCCGCTTCGCCTGTTTTCTGATTCACAAAAATATCGTCAAAGTTGTTCATGCCTTATCTCTCCTTTGTCTTTTTGGTTTTCTTGCTCCGGGGCTGTTTGTGCTGCGCGGTTTTCTGCTGTGTGGTTTTGCTCTGACCGCCGCGCTCATCCCGCGTCTGAGCCGCCTTCTGCTTCTGCTCCGACCGGATGGTGCGTAGCTCCTCACGGACGGAGGGACGCTCCGGCGAAGCGTCAGTACCCCTTGCGGCCTTGTCTTTGGGCATTGAGGTAGGCTCGGACTGACGGGACTTCGCATTCCGGGCCTCGGTGGGGTTTTGCGTCTGCGTCTGCTCCGCTGTGGGCGACGGCTTTTTCATCAGCTCGTCCACAAAATCCTCGCTCCTGTCCGGCGCGGTGCGCTCCGGTTCGGGAATATCCTCCGCGCCTTTGGTTTTGGTTTTCGTGATCTCGGTTTTGACCGACGCCATATCCACAGTCGCCAGCTTAAAGCGTTCAAAGATGTGGTTGATTTTCGCCGCATCTTCGGCTTTCGCCATGATCTCGGTCATGCCGTCCAGCGGATTCTTGTCCTTCAAAACGCAGTAGAGGATACCGTATTGCTTGGCGGCCTCGCAGAACTTTTGCAAATCCTTGTCCTGCACGGCGAATACGCGCAGCTCCTTTCCGCTTCTCAGCATAGAGGACAGCCGCATTTTCCCTTTGGTGCGCTTTTGGTCTTTGAGAATTGCATAGAGCATAACGGCGACCTGCTTTGCGGCAGCGCCGGACAGCTTGGCGGCGACCTCAACGCCGTTTAGCGTCATTCTCACGACCTGATCCGCTGCTTCTCCTGATGTGTTCATTTGTTTCCAGCTCCTTTCCTTCGATTTTGTTTTGCTCCTGCTCCAGCGCGGCGAGATTTTCCTTTATCCGCCCGGAGCGTATGGCGATATTCTCACATAGCGACACCTCCTTTCGCAGCGTTTTCAGCTCGCCGGATATTTGGGCGATACGCGCCCTGATGTCTGCGACGGCAGGCTCATCGCCCTTTCGGACGGCTTGCTTTAGCTGATTGCGCAGCCTTGCGCGCTCGGCAGACAGGACGGGGATATGCCCGTTTTTCTCATCGCGGTAGGCGTTCAGTTCCTCCGCCGTGGTGATTCCCGTTCTGCCGAGCAGCCGCGCTTCGGCTGTCAGCCTGTCCAGCCGGATAATATCCTCCCGTAAAAAAGAGGACACCCGCTTCACGGAAGTCGGGTGCTTGACGATAATGTGCAGCTCATAGCAGTACCGCAGATACAGCGCGTAGATGCCCTTCGCTTTCGGGTATTTCTCAGGTCTGTACCGCAGCCTTCGCCTTGCTTCGGCGGTGGCGTCCGGGAAGGGGTATTGCTTCTGCACATTCTGCAAGATGCGCTGCGTGATCTGCTCCGGCGAATAGCCGTCGCCCAGCGTGGAGAGCCGGATGTTCTTGTCGGCAAACGGCGCTCGGATGCTCGGCCTGTCGCGCAGCTCGCCGTTCTTCTTATACAGATACAGCTCGTAGCCCATTTCCCGCAGCGTTTTCCAAAAGCCTTTTTCGGTTGTGTTGGCAAGGACGGCGCGGTCAATATCCGCCTTTACCATGCCGGGATAGGTGGGCTTGCCGTTTTTCTCCGCCTGCCACATGGCGTAATGCTTGCCGCGCCCTCCGGGATTCTCAATAACAGACAGCTTTGCCTCCCGGCATAGCCGGTCGGACACCTCGCGCATACGGCGGTAATCCTCGTGGGAGTTGTAGAACTTGTAGCCGTCTGCAAAGGAAACGGAGTTGATGACAAAATGGTTGTGATAATGCCCGGTGTTGCAATGGGTGGCAACCACCACTTCAAAGCGGTCGCCCCAAAGCTCCTTTGCCAGCGCCACGCCGATTTGGTGCGCCGTCGCCGCGTTCACCTCGTCTGCCCTGAACGATTGATAGCCGTGATAGCAGAGCCGTCCGTCCGTTTTCTTCCAAAGGCGCTTGGTTTCCATAAACTGCGATACCGCGTCCTCCTCCTTGCAGTTCAGACAGGACACATACTCGCGCTTCTCTGTTTTCATCTCATCGGCGGCATATTCCACCACGCCGTCGATAGCGTGCAGGGCCGCCTGTTCGGGACGCGCCGCCTCGATGATCTTTTCCGGGTTACGGGCATAATTTATTACCTTATCCACGCGCCCCTTGATGGGCCAGACAGAAGTGACCGCCATCAGCTTCCCGTGGTCGTGTAAGCGTCCACGATCATCCTTTCCACGGCGCGGTTATCCTCCAGCGCCTTGCGGAGCTGCGGCACATCCAGCAGCCCCTTCGTGTTGGCGATTTTGAGGATTTGGTCGATGTTGATCCCCACGCGGCGCACCTCGTAAATAAGCTTTGGAATATCCGCACCCGGCGCTTCCTTGATTTCTGCGCCGCTTACCGCCGAGCGTACAAAGCCGCCCAAAGACAAATGAGCTTTCCGCGCCTTTTTCGTCAGCGCGGAAAGCTCATCCTTCGTGAAGCATACCTCCAGTCGGCAATTTCGTTTTCTCAATTCACATCATCCTTCCTTTCGGTTTTCGGCAATAAAAAAAGCCGATGAGATTTGAGTCCCATCGGCAAGAAGCGTATTGCGTTGTCAGCAGCGGTCAGCGTTCACGGTCATCCTTTTTTCTGGCTTTCAGCTCCCGGATAATATCCTTCAGGTTGTCCTCGGTAACGACATTCGGATAGTCCTTTTCAAATTGAATCAGCGCCTCCTTGTTGGATTTTTCCTCGCTGCGGTATTGCTGATACAGCTTTTCAAGATTATCGCTCCTTAAAATGCTTTCCGCAAGCTCCCGCGCCTCCTCCGGCATATTGTCCCAGCCACCGTACAAATCGGAAACAGCCCGGTCAATATCGGACATGGAAAGCGGCTTGCCCGCTTCCTTTTGTTCCCGCAGAATCCCGATAATATCGGAAATATCGTTTTTGTACTGCCTGCCGGACATCAGCTTCATAGCGACAAGGTATTCGCCGGAAACCGTCCGAACGGTCAGCACACCCGAAAAAGTCTTGTAGTAAACCGAATGCTGCAACAGCTTCGGGGAATAGGATTTTGTTCGCATAAAGTCGGAGTTCAGCCAGCCGTTCGGAAGTCCGAGCGCGTCGCCCACGGTGTTGATGGCGTCCTTTATAGAGGACGCAGCCTGAATAACGGCGTCAACATCATAGGTCATATCACGAAAGCCGTAGCCGACAAGAACGGCAGCGCCGCCGATCAGAATGATCTCGGCAGGTGCTTGTTTGCCGCCCCGTTTGCGGAACTCCTTGCCCAGCTCCCGCAGGCAATGATCTAAATTATCTTTTGTAAAGAAGAAGTCAGTAGACATTTCGCACCTCGCTTTCCACGATATTAAACCGCATAAATTCAGGGATGGCGTTTCTCATGGTTTCCGCCTTGTGCTTATCCGTCTGCATCGCCGCGTCGGACAGGACGGCGCTTGCCGGATAGATGGTTTTTGCCAAGCTCTGATTGCGAATATCGTTGTAATTTGTGCATAGCGGAATGTTGTTTTCCCGTGAGAGGTAATCCACCATCGCCAGAAGATAGAACGCTTCGGGATACCACTTGCGGTCATACAGCCTGCGTATCTCGTCAGCTTCAAGGGTATCTATGATAAAGTCGATGTCGCCCTTGTCCTTTACCAAATGACAGACATTGCTCTTGAAAACCTCAAAGGAGCTGCGGCGGGCCGGCGGCTCTTTCTTCACGATTTCGGATTCAATCAGGCTTTCCATGGGAACATCCAACGCCTTTGCAATCCGATACAGCGTTTCGGCAGAGCATTTTTCAATGCGCGCCTTGCCGGAGCATATATCTACCACCGTGGTCTGCGGAACGCCGCTGTCCTTCGCCAAGCGGTATCGGGATATTTTCTTTTCCGTCAGCAAATCATTCAAATACATTGTTCTCACCTCGCACTATTATTATATCGGTTGACCGAACTATTGTCAATAGTGTTTCCCGAAGTGTTTAAAAAAATTCCGAACTTTTATTCAATCCTTTCCGTTCATGCGATTGATTTGGAACAGGCACATGGCGGCAACGCCGATGACGCCGCCCAATAGCAGACCGATAAAAAAGAACAGACACTCCATAAATAACATCATCCTTTCAGCGGGGTTTCAGGGGCGCAAAGCCCTTGACAAGCTGAATCCGTCCGGACGGATTCGTTGCTTGTTAAGACAATGCCGCGCATTTCTCCCGCGTGTATTCCAGCATATTGTCGAGCGTCCTTTGAACATCCTCAATGGAAAGGCGCGCTTCGTTGACGGCGATTTGAATGTCGGAAATGAGTTCCGAAAGACGCTCGTTTGGATTCTCAATCTCGTTTACCTCAATAGAAACTTCGTCAATATCGTCATTATTAAAGTCGAGCATATCCGAGCTGAAATAGAGATCGCCTGCCAGCTTTTTCGCAGCCTTTTCGGATTCAGCGGATAGCGTTACCGTCTTACACGAGGTTGCCGTCAGCGTAACTTCGTAGTTTTTCATTGTGTGTTTTCTCCTTCTTGATTTGATAGATTGTTGTGTTCGTCAGCGGGATAAATCGTCTTTTTTCATCATCCCGATTTTCATTTTGAGCCGGTCGTTTACATCCTTTCCGCACCTGGGCGGCTCATCAAATACCTGATACCGCCCGTTCAGGCCGGAGATAATGCCCGCAGCAGCGCCGCGCCCGATTTCGTCATTGTCAAGGTGCAGCCGCAGCGTCTTAACGCCCGAATGGTCTTTCAAATACTGCTCCAGCGCAATCGGTACAGCATCCTTTCTCACCGTCTTATACACACCGGCAAGGGAGAGAAGATGGTTTTGCCTCCAGTCGCGCCCTTCAAGCAGCTCCAGCGTTGCAAAGCTCAAAAGGTCTATTGCCGATTCAAACAGATGGACGGTATCGCTCTCGCCGGGGATAGCAAAGGAATAGTGCTTATCGCTGCCGGAGAGGTCGCCCTTGTAGTCGCCCGTCGTGCCGCGCACATTCCCGTAGCGCATTTTTCCCTGCGGGTCGTAGCCGATAAAGACGGCGTTATGATAATCGCGGCTTTCAAACAGCAGCTTGTTTTTCAGACAGTATTCGATGATAACCGGGTGGATACCGCGCCCTTTGAGATACCGTATCACGCGGTCGGCAGTATCGTTCAAGAGCGGCAGCAGCAGCTCGCGCGGCTTTTCGTCCTTCTGCCTGTGAAAAACGGGCGGCTTTACCGTCGCCCGTCCGAGTATCGTTTCCACCGCCTCCACAAAGGGAATGTCCTTGACCTTGATGAGATAATCCAGCGCCGTTTTGCCGCCGACGCCGCGTGAAAACCAATGCCATTTCCCGTTGCTGATTTTCAGCGAATCGTGTTCGCGGGTGCAGTAGGTGCTTCGCGCAACTCGTTTGAGGTTTTGCGGCTCATAGTTTTGCAGATAGGTCAGTAAATCCATTTCCTTTGCCAGCGCAATGTCCTCCGGGGATACATAGCTCAAAAACACCGCCTACCTTTCTGCCTGTGATTTCAGAAAGTCCTCACGGATTACCTTGTTGGCGCGACATTCAAGCGTGTCGCGCACCTCGTCCATATAGCCGGTTTCACGCTTTTCAAAGTCCTTGAATACATCGCCAAGGGGACAGGGGGATTTGAGCAGCGCCCGGCATTGCTTGTCCGACAGGTTGTTTACCTCCAGCGTCATCAAAATATCCTCCCGAACGGTGTATTCATAGGTGTGGTTGAGGATTTCTTCGGGCGGCTGAGAGAGCAGCCAGCCGCGATATTTCTCCTGTTCCTCAAACATCTTTTCATAGAGCCTTGTGTTCAATTCTTCGTTTGTCATTGTATTAACCTCCGTTCTGAAATAGAAAAAGCCGGGGGATTTTCAATCAAGAAAACCTCCCGGCTGCATAGCAGGCAGCGCGGAAATATCCGCGCCGCCGTTATCTTGCCGTTATCTTACTGATTCATATTGTTTCCTGCGCCTGCGCTCTTGTCCCGTAATTCGGGCGGATCGTCCTGCCGTGGCGGAGTATCTCGTCCAGCGTTACCGGCTCATAATTCCAGTACATACAGCCGACATTGTAAATCTCGTTTCGGACGCCCTGACGGTTCAGCATATCCGCAACGTCCACCTCCAAATCTGCTTCGTCCGTGAAATGGGAATGGCCGTGCAGATGGATCGCCTGATACCGATGCCCGTTATACATGGGAATGAAATAATGGGAAAGGATGCAGCGCCGGGTCGTGCCGTCCTCTAAAGGCACGGCAATATCGTCGTAGTCCTTGATTCCGGCAAGCGCGTCCTTCGCCCTGGCATTGTGCAGAAAACGGTCATGGTTGCCCTTGATGAGAATGATTTGCCCGTTGAGACTGCGAATGAGCGCCGGTGCGTCCTCGTTTCTGCTTTTCCATATCATATCCCCAAGCACATATACCAAATCGCCGCGACCGACCTTCGCGTTCCAGCGCCGAATCAGCTCGGAATCCATTTCCTCAACCGTGGCAAAGGGGCGGTTGTCAAATCGCAGGACATTTTCGTGTCCGAAGTGCAGGTCGCTTGTGAAAAAAATCTTGCTCACATAAAATTTCTCCTCTCTGTCTTTTTAATGCTTCATCACTTTTTGGAGCAATTCCGCAATATCCTCCGTAGGCTTGCCGTCATGCAGGCATTTGTTGTGAAAGCACATCAAGCCCTCGCGCAGAAGTCTGACCTCCGCCGCCGTCAGCTCTATGACGCGCTTTTCTTCCTTTTTGCGAAACAGCATCGTATTCGCCTCCCTCCGCCTACATTGTACGGAGGATATGCGGAAAAAGCAAATGTGCAAATCGTTTTTTACCGTTCGCGGTCGCTTCGCTCTACCGGCGCGTCCTTCTCGCCCTCATCAGGACAATCATCGGCAATCTCGTTATCGCGCTTATCCATGTTGAGCAGGATATTGAGTTCGTCCAGCCGCTTCATTTTTTCAGCCAGCTCCGCCTCCTGCGGAAAGGGCTTCTGCACCTCGGTCTTGGCGTTTTCCATCTGCGTTTTCGTGTTTTCAAGCTGCTCGGTACAGGTGGCGAGCCTGTCCGGGAACGCTTCAAGCGCGTTGTCGAGCCTCTGAATGTTGCCGAAGATGTCCGTGCCGAGCGCGACGGTGTGCCGCAGTTCTCCGGTAAGCGCCACCTTGAACTCGCGGCTGAAGCTGTCAAAGGACAGCTCCATCGCAAAACCCCGATACTGTCCAAGCGGCACAGCTTCGGGGCTTGTCATGGCTTTGCAGGCGGCAAGGAGCGCCGCACCAGCGTCTTTCTTTTCAGCATAGTGCTTGCCCTGAATGACCATGGGCGAAAAGCCGTCTGCGTTTGGCTGCGTGTTTTCGGTAAGCCTTGCACGGTCTGCCTCGTAGCCCCTTATGCGCTCCTCCAGAGAGCGCAGCTTCTGCGGCAGCTCCTTGATAAGCTGATCCTCCAGAGCATACCGCTGACTGAGGTGGTTGGCTTTGAGCAGCTTCAGGCGCGATACATCAATATCCAAATCCATCTTTTCCTTGATGTGCGGGTTGCCGGTCGCCAGCGCCTTGATTTCCGCATAGGACAACGCCTGCTCGTCCACATCCTCCGCAGAGCGCACCGGGCTTTTCGAGGTCATAATTTGCCCGATAAACTTCTGCTTGGATTCGACAAGCTGATACAGATAAGCGTCGAAGGTGTTTTCCGTGACATAGGAGTAAATTTCCACCTCCGGGTTTTCGTTGCCCTGCCGGACGATACGCCCCTCGCGCTGCTGCAAATCTGCCGGACGCCACGGGCAGTCGAGATGGTGCAGGGCGATGAGCTTCTGCTGCACATTGGTTCCAGCTCCCATCTTTTGCGTAGAGCCGAGCAACACGCGGATCTGACCGGAGCGCACCTTGCCGAACAGCTCCTTTTTCTTTGCCTCCGTTTCAGCCGAGTGGATATATGCGATCTCCTCCGCAGGGATGCCACGGGCTATGAGCTTGTCGCGTATATCATCGTAGACATTGAATTTGCCGTCCCCGTGAGGGGTAGAGAGGTCGCAGAAAACCATCTGCGTGGAACGCGCCTCCTTCGTGCGCTCCCATATCTCAAAGACATTCTCGGCGCAGGCGGCGGTCTTGCCGGTTTCGTTGTCGGGCAGCAGCTCGTTCATCAGCCGTTGGTCGAGCGCCAGCTTTCTGCCGTCGTTGGTAATGAGCAGCATATTGTCCACGCTGGAATCCACCATCTTTGCCCGGACGCGCTCGGCGCGCTCGGAAAGAGAGGCTACCATCTCCTTCTGCTGTTCGGACGGCTTTAATGCCACCGTATGATAATTTGCCTTCGGCACGGGCAGCATGAGCATATCCGCCGTTTGAATATCCGCGACCTCGCGGAACATCATAATGAGTTCGGGCAGATTGTAGAACTTGGCAAAGCGCGTTTTCGCCCGGTAGCCCGTACCCTCCGGCGCAAGCTCTATGGCCGTGACCGTTTCGCCAAAGGTGGACGCCCAAGCGTCGAAGTGGAGCAGATTGTTTCTTCTCAGCGTGCTGTACTGGAGGTATTTCTGCATGGTATACATCTCCACCATGCTGTTGGAAATGGGTGTGCCGGTCGCAAAAA
>OIZI01000410.1_pt1 | contig 22708 bp, 27 predicted proteins | sample 1588441 | NCBI WGS metagenome assembly OIZI01 (sample SAMN03283284) | human gut metagenome | biome: human-associated habitat; material: feces | host: Homo sapiens | place: Peru | collected 2012 | reverse complement strand
GCTGGTCAATAATCATACCAATAGTCTTCTGCTCCTGATTATACTCATTGGTAACTATAAGGTCAGGCTTCTGCCAATAGTTTAATCCCCATTCTTTCTCACAAAAATATGAGAAGAAGTTGAAGAACTCACCATAAGCCCCAGCACCTTTCTTCTGTGCTGAAAGAAGGAATACTAGATTCTGGAACTGACCACAGAAAGAACTTAAATGATGAGGTGCATGATTCTTTGTTCCATCAATATTGGTTGTTCCATCTACCAGAAGAGGGTAGAGAGTATAGGCACTACAATAAGGTTTCAAGACTGGACAGCTTTCATCATGCTGATAAATGATATGATGTTCCAGGTCTTTTGCATATTGGTCTCTATATGGAGAGTTAATCTCTGCAAGAAGTTCCTTCATCTGAGACCTCTGTATAGTACGTGATAGGTCTTTGTAAAGCTCTCCTTCCAAGGTAGCAGCATTCTTCTCATTGGTGTTTGCATTATCGTCTGTATTTGAAAGATTAGTTGCAGACTCCTTTGAGTCAGTATACTTATGAATATACTGTAGCTTAGCTTTAATCAGTCTTTCCTTCTTATGCTGCTCTCTATAAAGCATGTAAGCCTTACCTACAGGGAACCACCACATACATAGGAACTTCTCCACAATATCCTGAATGTACTCTACTGGGATTTCTTTCTTACCAAGAGCACCCATGGAAGAAAGATTATCATTACTGAGACTGTCAATAAACTCAGTAATATTCCTTCTATCCATCTCACCAATATTATAGTTGCATGCTTTAATTGCTTTACATATTGCATTATTAATCTTTTCAGGATTAAATTCCTCTTTAGTGCCATTACGTTTTACTATTAACATTATATCTATTATTATACAGTTATATTATTCCTTTACTTTCAGACAATCAATGATATTAATACCATCTTTGTCAATGCCTTTTGGCACCTGAGGTCTGAAGTTCAAGTAACTTTGAAGTTCTTTACCTATCTCAAATGGATCTCTGTACTCATTACCATTTTTATCAACAAGAGTACCTGTCATTTTAGTAAGAGGAAATTCCCAAACCAATGGTGTTAGAGATTCTTTGTTCACTACAATGAACCTATAATTCTCTAGAGTAAAATCCTTGAAATATAGGTCATTCATAAGATTAGCCTTCAATATTCTCCAATAGAGCATACTTTGCACGAGATATTTCCATTGCAAGAAACTGTCTTGAAAGTCCCACTCATGATGTCCACTTGTTTTTAAATCACAAGGAATAATTTTCTTTTCCTCATAATCTACCACAGCTAAGTCCATCATGCAACGATAACTTACACCTTCAAATCTAGCTTTGAATTTTAACTGATAGTATCTCTTGATAGGAGATAGAGGGTCGTTGTCTGCAAAATAACCTTGAGTTGCAGGTGAAGTCTTCAATGCTCGAACCATATTAATGACTCTATCATAAGTAGGTCTATCTACAACAGTTTTAGAGCCAGCTTGTGTCTTGAGGTTATAATACATGGCAGTTCTTTCAGAAATAACTCTTACTCTTGTTTCATCTCTCCAATTCTTCTGCCATCCTACTTCATTAATTACTGCAAGGATAGCATCATTTGGAATATATGAAAACAACTCACAAGAATCATGATACCTTTCATATAACATATTAGCTACTTGCTGTTCTTTATCACCTATAGAAGGGAAGTCTGCAACACAATATAACTCATCAAACTCCTCTCTAGAACCAGTAATAAGACAATCTACCATAGAACCTTCAAGTAAGGACTGTGTAGAAATCTTATCAAAGAGATGGTCCAATTTATTAAATCCTTCTCTTTCATATCTTGCAAGTGTAGAATAACTCAATGCAGAGTCAGCTCTGTATGTGGGTTCATCTACTTGCCAACTAATATCTTTTAGTTCTTTTACTATTTCCATTAATTTAAATTCTTAATAATGTCTATTGCTTGAAGAAGTTGTTTCTTCGTAAAAATCTCAAAGTAAATACTATTAGGATAGTTTGATTCAAGCCACTTCCTGAATATCTTCTTTTTCAGGGGGTAGGTGTTATTCTCGAATCCCTTCATTTCTATAATAATAAGATGATTATTATACTCAAACATCAGGTCTGGAGTATAAGAAATGTCAATGACTTTCTTACTATCCATCTTTAGCATTCTAGTACTGGCATCTTTATTATAGAAAGGAACATTTGGTCTGAAGCCTTCCCATATTATGAATTTCTTAGGTTCATACAGTACTGGGAAGCCTTGTTCCTTTAGAGTTTGATAGGCCATTTTCTCCAATTTACTCTTGAAGGAGATGCCATCATACTCTAAAGGAGAGGCATTCTTAATCTTCTTATTTTCCGTTCTGCTTCCTTGCATTCTTATAAGGTTTTGGCTTAGCAGCAGACTTAACAGCAAGAGATGCTACCATTTCACGAAGCTTGATAACTGCTTTTTCAAGTTTATCTACTCTCAATTCAAGTTCCTCATTGGCTTTGATTACCTCTTCCATCAAAGGACATGATGTATCATCATCCTGGAAATCAAGAGGAGTTTCATCTTCAACTTCCTTCTCTACAATAACACCTTCTTCAAGGAGAATAGGGACTAACTCTGGTATGAACTTACACTCAAGATGATGATGCTTAGTATGACCATCCTCCATATCATGAGACAAGTCCAAAACAATCATGTCTCCAAACTCTAACTCTTCAGCAGTCTCCTGCATAAAATACTTCTTCATTTTCTTCTTTATTTAAAAAATTATACTCTTTATACCATTCTACACCAAAGCCATAATGACCTTGGAGAATATCATTTATTTGATACCATAGGTCAGAAGGCATTTTGGTGTGTGTTCTTGCATACCACGATGGATGCTTTATCTTGATAACATGGTTATACTTTGAATTGATGTAAGGTTCAAAGCTCTGAGCTTCAGAACCCATCAGCACATAGATAATACCACTATCATACATAGAAAGATTAGTGAGAAAGGATTTGATAAAAGGTCTCCACATAAGTGCATGAGAGCCTATTTTACCTGCCAGACAGGAAAGTGCTGAATTTAATAATAGCACTCCCTGATCTTCCCACTTCTCCAAACTGGGGTCAAAGATAATATTTCCATGTGGACGAGTGAAGTCAATAACTGATTCCATAAGAACATCTAAGGATGGTGAATAATTACATTCAAGAGTATCACTAGAGTTTCCAAAGGCTATGCCTGTGGCTGTAGGCTTACCATTCCTGATATTAGGATAAGGGTCTTGTCCTAAAACAACAACCTTCAAGTCATGCAATGAGCATAAAGTAAAGGCTTTGAATATATCTTTTATCTTAGGACATATAACTTGTTTTGAATTTACCAATCTTTTAGTCAGTCTTTCAGCTTCTGCTATATCTACAACTTTACACCAGTCTCCAAAGTATTCCTGTATTGTCATTCTATTAATTCATCTATATAGTTTAAAGCTGTATCAAGCAACTCTTCATTAGTAGTAGAGATAGATGGAACGTCTGTTTCTTTTATAATAAAAGGAATCTTTTCTATCAATACTTTTACTTTTGTATTACAATTAGTGCTGTTACTCTCATATATCACACTTCTGTGATAGCTAGGAGAACTAAGATAATTTATTGATAATGCTGTAGGAATAATCTGATTGATAATAAAGCGTTCTACAGTATTGCTCTTGTTTATAAATACTTCTGGAGCTATTCTAAGTATAGGTCTGATAAACTTATACTTATAAGGACGTAATTCATCATCTCTATATATCTTCTCTAATTCCCATGAAAGCATTACTATTGGCTTGAAGTTTTCATCAAAGATAGCTCCATAGGTTCCATAATATGTTTTCTCTGGGTCACCAACAGTTACTAGCTTTCTCAAATGGGCATTTTTATACAAGACAGTAAATGCATCTCTAATACTTGCACTTACAGATTTAAATGTTGAGTATCCTCCGTTATTATTCAGATTTACTGCCAGTGCATCTATAGGTTCTTTTTGTAGAATCTTGTTTTCCAATGTAGGAAGAGAAAACATAGCCATTGTTGGGATTTCAATGTTATCACCTGTTACTGGGATTAGCATGTAAGAAGACTTATCTGTAAAGCTTATGCTTTGACTTATGCTATAAGTATCAGCAGCAACACATTCAAAACAATAAGAAAGTGCAGTTTTTAAATCTCTCATTAGCTTTCTGTTTTAAATAACATATTCTGAGCATCATACTCTGTAAAGAAAGGCAAATCATAAGGAATGATTGGATCTACGAATTGTTATCATATAGGCTCTTTATCCTATATTTCTTTATATTACTATAAAGTCCAGACTATATCTTTAGCTCAATAAATATTGAGTAGTGCCCCGCTTTCTTGGAAGATTTTATAGCCTCAACATTACTTGGTAGGCATCACTTCTAGTCGTTTAGCTTTTTCCTTAATTACTTAGGGGGTTAGCACAGGATTGTCCTCAACTTAATGGTAGGAGTTTCCCTGTTTAACGGAGTTTTAAATCTGCTATATTTTTATTTTTCTAAGTTTATACATTAAAGATTCATGCATATAGGGTTTTACTAAATTATAAAATATTGGTGCTGATTCTGTTTGTATGTATAAGTTAAAGTCCCTTCTAACTATAGTTTTAATGTTAAAAGTTGAAAGTAAATATTCTTGTAAGTGTAACAATCCTTCTAAACTAAAGGACATGGTTGCTATACAAATGGAATGTTTACTACAACAAGATCCATCATCCATAAACCAAAAAGCCATAGCTCTAGGAGTCAATAATGATAAATCTTTTGGAATATCTTTTTTACCTTCATTATTATAGAACATTTCATAGATTTCCTTTAAAGCATAGTTATCTTTAAAGTCAAAAGAGCAATGCCACTTATCTGTCTTAACTAATTTGTTTTTATCTCCTCTAACAAAATAGTGTCTAACATTACTAACTAAATTTGAATCAAAGAAGCTTCTAATATAGTTAGCATATTCAAGTTGCTCTTCACAATGATTTATTCTACCAAAATATGTTTGGCATTTAATTCCTTTAGTTTTCCTTTTACTTATATTTCCATCCCCTAATAATGTACCAAAAATAATTTCTTTTTGTTCCATAGAATAAGGTATGTTTCTTCTTACATATTTACCTTTATCTGGTAACTTACCAAAGTGTTTCCTACAAAAAAATCCAATACTTACTTTTTTGTACCCCAATGTATCAGCTATTTGCTGATAAGTAAATCCTTTCTCTAATAAAGGTTTTACCTCTTCTTCTTTAATTAATTTTCTTTTTGCCATATTATTTAATTTTCTTCTGCAAATTTACATAAAGTTTATTGCTGTTGAAATTAAATAAAATAGCTACTTAGTTTATATAAATTATTTTGTTAACAGATTAGCTATGAAGTTTGTAAAAAGATTAACCATCAATGAACCAATCATACAAGCCAAATAGGTAGTCTGCTTCATGGAACATATTGTTACATCAGCTTCATAATCAGCAAACAAGAATTCTTTCTCATATCTTTCAATATTATACTGGTCATCTCCTCTAATACACAATATCTGCAGAGTATCCATACTTAACCTTCCATCCAGATATAGACATTTACTTCTTTCTTCCTCTGATTTATCTAAGATATGATTGTACCATGAATTAAAGAAGGTTCTTCTAGCCCTCATAGTATCAAAGCCACAAATCATAATATCTCCAGGTTCTTTATCTGAAGTAAACTTATCCTTAATAGCTAACACCTGCCTCATAGAGGTATAGTTATAAATCATATTGGCAATAGCACTTACTTTAGCTTCTCCAATATCATTACTGCTGAATAACTGACCAGCCATATTTACCATCTCTACATTATCATCATCATAGAGTGTTAGATTTGCAGGAATCATTCTTGCTAACTGAAAAGCAACATTACTTCCAATACCTCCAATTCCTGCAACAATGATTCTTGCTTTCTGTATCTCATTAAACCATTCTGCACCAGAGAATCTAGTAGTAGATTCATCAATGAGAAGAGTAGGAGAGTTTAGAGGAATCTTTGCATTATCAGGTGTGTTATTCTCTGTAATAGCTACTGATTCCTCTTGAGACTCTTCTTCCTCAGGTATTGGTAAAGAGTAAAAAACATCTGTTATATCTTCTCCTTCTTGAGCAATACCTACAGTTACATTTTCTACATCAATATCATTTCCTTCTCCTTGGTTTTCATCATAAGTTTCCTCCTCCTCAGATTCCTCTGAGAGACTATTGTCTTCTATGGTCTCATCCAGTTCTTCATCAGAAAGAGATATGTTTGTTTCTTCTGTTGGAGTAGAATCTTGAGGAGAATTATTTGAATTCTCTGATGGAATTTCCATATTTAAATTCTGAAGAATATCATCAATATTATTCATATTTACATCCATAAATTATTCTACAATATTTAAAATAAGAGCTTCATTGTAAGCTTCAATATAAGGATTTACATCTATAAACTCCATAATTTCATCCCTCATTGCCTGTGCTATTCTGCTTTGGAACAAATTGACATCATCCCACATGGAATCAGGCACATCTGTTGTGTCAAAGTAATCCAATGTATGCTGTATAATGAAGTCCCTCCATTCACTGAAAGCTCCACATGTGTTATGCTCACATTCATAGATACTTGATTCTCCAAATACCTTTAAATAAACATTCTTCATGTGCTTTGTAACCCATTGTTTAAGGTCAAACTTATCTGGATTAATAATCAAATTACATGTAATCATGTGAACTACAGCAGCATGAATCTTCTTTGGGTCAGGCTGCCAATCATCAGTAATAGATGGATGGAACATGTGGTCATCTCTAAGGTAAGGAATCACTGGAGTATCTTTATCAATAGTATCATCAAAGAGATCTTGTTCCTTTGGCACTGGTTTACTGTGCATCCAATCAAAGAAATGACCTGTAGGTGCTATATTAGATGAATCCCAATTATTCTTTCTTTCAGTAGCTTTCTTCTTAGCTATCTCATCAAACCTATCATCAAGATAAGCAAGAGTATTAGGTACTTCATGTCTTTCTACTTCAAGGTCAAAGTACTCAATAACTTCTTTTTCTATGACCTTTGTTGTCTCTGTATTATCATGTTCTACCTCTTTATAACCATCACCAAAGAACTCATAAGATGTACCTAACTTCTTAACTGTTACTTCTGATTTGGTTTGTATCTTTCTAGTAATTGCAGCATAATACTTTCCAGCATTGTTTACAATGAGAGATACAAAGCAATTTCTTTCATTACCTTCTTCTTTCAAGGTATTCAAATCTGTACCACTTGGTTGAGTTGACATCTGATGATGTGAATGAATTAATTGCAAATCACAGTCAAATAGCTCTATATTCTCAGACATATATGCAGCCACATCTTCATTCATTGTAAACTCAGTAAAGGTAGCATTACCTAAATCCATAGGGTAGATGTCCTTACAGGTAATTACCAGGTCATTATTCTCAAAGGAACCTTCATGAGTTACAAACAATACTCCTGACCATTCTGTGCTAGGGAACTTTCTAAGCAGGTATCTTATTTTCTCTTCTACATTTTCAGGAACAATGAGTTTATAGATAGAGGATCCTTTCACAAGCTGGGGTAGTTTCTTGGTTTCTTCTGTTTTTATTGTTGTGTTCATTTTTATATCTGAAATTAATTGTTCTAAGAATTTTTTGCAGTATGAACATAGCTACATTATTACTAATAACTGTAGTCAGAGTTGCTTCATTGCCTTGTTTATTATTAATAATGGTAGTACGTATTTCCTTACCTTTAAATGTTAATACTGGCTTATCTTGATATTCACTAAAATTATTAATATCAAAACTATTATAATCGCCTTCATTATAAAACTTTCCATCAGCAACAATAACTTGCTTTAATATACCCTTACTAAAACAGTTATCCAAGTTCCTGGCTGTTGTACTGCAATACTTGTTATAAAAGTCAATGAAGGAATTGCTAATATCAATAATATACTCATAATAAGGCATTCCAAAAGTGAATACATTATTCATATATCTTAAGGATAGATGACCATGTTTCAGGTAATACTGGATAAACTTTTTTAAATCATCGTTTGTAAATTGAGATAGAAAATCTGCTTTACCTGCATAACCAAAGGTATAACCTGAATACATAAGATTCTGAGATACATTTCCTATAGTTTCCATTTTATGGTATGTACCTCCAGCTATTGATTCTACAGTTACATACATGCTAAGTTCCTGACAGAACAACATCCAAGTAGCTTCATCATATTCATTTTTCAATGTTCCAATAGTACTGATTATTGGGCCTCTACCTAAACATGGCATTTGGAATTGTGTGAAGTTACTCTTCGGTATTATATTAATGTGACTATGCATGTATCCACTCATGAATTGTTCTCTTGTATAAGTTGCTCTATTAAGTCTAAAGCCATTGCACTCATAAGGAATTGTACCATCATTCTGTATTTCTATCTTAGCATAGAGGTCTTGAATATTTACAGACTTGTTATATTCATTAGTAACTGTTACTTTAGGCCACCATACATAAATAATGAACCTTTTATCTTTAACAGTATTTTCTAAGTCAGTTAATTGCTCCTCTGTAACTTCAAAAGATGAATTACATACCTCTTCTATTGCTTCATTTGAAAAAGAAGTTTCATCACATATCTTTGCACATAAATATTCTTTAAATGATGTTAGTTCTCTTCCTTGATGAGTCTGTATATCTACAAAATCTTCACCAAAGAATCCTTTGAATATTTCATAGATACTTAAAGGCTTTTCAAAGAGGTGCTGATATAATTGATTTACTGTATATTTCATAACTCTACTTTATTTAATTGAAAAATAAAGGGAGCAGAGACTATTCTCCACTCCCTTACACAACTAAATGCCAAACAGTTATGTTTTATACTCCAAGTTCATCGAGCATATCATCAATATCATCATCTGTAATACTAACATCAGAAGTACTTACTGCCTTCTTTGGTGTCTCCTCAAAAGGAAGCTTTTCTACTGTATTCTGTTCTTTCTTTGCAACTTTAGTGAGATATTCAATATCTGCACTAAGTTCCTCAAGGTCTGCAACGGAGAGAACTTCATTATCTACTAACATGGCAATATGAACATACAAGGAATTCACAGTAGAATCTACACGGGTATCAGTAATAATATCATCAACATAGTTAGGAAGATCCTCGTCCTCTGTATCAGGAGTTTCCTTCTCTTCAACCTCAGGGGCAATAATATCATTATTCTCTGTGTCTATAGGCTTATCATCAAGTGTCTCTGTTACTTCAGCATTACCATCTTGTGCAAGGAATACCAGCAAATCACTAGTAGGAACCTGTGTGAAGTTTCTACCAAACTCTTCCTTTACTGCATCCTGAAGGTTATTGTCCTTAATAACCTGATACACTTCTTTTCTAGACATAGTACCAGAAGCAATATTCTTCTTGGTGTTAGTCAGAAGGATAACCAAGTTATTAGTTGGTTGTCCCTTATACATTACATTCTGTGGCAACTGTGTAGCATCATCAAGAAGCTGAGTCTTAGAGATACCTTCTGTAAAGGTCATACCATTATAGTCAATACCAGCAGCTCGCAAGTCTGCCTTCAATTCTCCAAGTGTTGTAGCACTAGTAGTTACCTTACTTCTTTTCTGAGTCTTTGTATTTGCGATCAAAATTTCTCTTTCCATAATCTTGTTTTGTTAATTGAATAATTTTTCTAATTGTTTGAATTGTGTTTTGTCTTCCAAGGCTTTGAAATAGTCACTAAAGTCTTTCTGACTACCTAGATTGGGAACAATATTAGTAAAGCCAGTACGCTTTGCTAATTTTTCTCCATCTATCTTGCCTGCTTCATCAGTATCAAAACTGATAAATATCTTCTTGTATTTCCTTTTTAATTCATTAATGGCAGTATCAGACATAGAATATCCTTCACCTTGAAGACAAATGGTTGGTATATGTAACTGACAAGAGATAACCAATGCATCCTTGATAGAGGAACAGATAACAACTCTATCACCATACTCTGGAATCTTTGTCCATAAACCTATGACAGATGCATCCATCTTGGAGCACCATTTATAGCCTTTGGTATTGTATGGTTGATATAGCTTTAGTTGTAATTGTCCTTCTTTCCTTTCCACATAGCAATAAGCATACTTATCTGTAGGGAAAGTATATCGTTTACTCTTACCAGTTATAGAATCTTTTTTAGTAATAATCTTATAGGAGACAGGATATATCTCTGCATACTTTAACCATTGCTTTGAGATGCCATAAGATGCCCAATACTCATAATCATACTCTCTCCAAGGTCTGACCTTCACTTCTAACTTAGTGAGTTGATTAGCTTCCTTTCTAGTGAGAGTCTTAATCTGCTTAGGTTTAATGGTTACATCATTATCCTTTATCATTAAATTACAGATTTTATCTAAAGCCTGATTAAAAGTACATTTCCAATATTCACATAATAAATCAACCAATCCTCCTTGAACCTTAGTATCTCCAAAGTCCTTATACATTATATGATTAGTATTACTCATATAAATGCTGAAGGATGGATGGTTATCTGTTCTTAAAGGAGAGTTGATTACACATGGGATTTCAGTAATCTCAGGAAACACAGTACATAATACCTGTGCTTCACTGAATTTACTGAATATCTCTATCTTTGATATACTGGAAGAAGTTTTACCTACTACCATAAGATTATTACTTTAAAAGGGTTAATTCTAGGGTTTAATCCCAAGGCATGTCGCCACTACCAGATGCAGTACCTGTTTCTACTGGAGCAGTATTGAGATTAGTTGCCTGTACATTATACTCTGTAAGTTCCTGTACAGCAAACTCTGTTGAAGCATAAGAACCATTATTCTTAGCATTTGTGAGGTCTTTCTCCAAGCGTGCAAGTGCCTTAGAGCCTGCAGAGTTAGAAAGAATCATACCATTACGTGTTGCAATAGCCTGATACTGCTTACCCTCATCTGTAGTACGTACACCATAGAGAAGCTTTACTTTATTATTAGGCTGAAGAGCAATAGCCTCCTTAATCTCAGAGAAATCATCTTTGAAGTAGTCCTTGATGTGCTCAAGACCAAATACAAAGTCCTTTGTATCTTCTTTCAATACCCAAGTACTATTGACATAGTTGAAGGCATCACCTACACAGAGATAAGGCTTCAAGAAGCCAATGAGGTCTGCTTCACCTACACATGCAATACGATAGTCAGGAGCAATTTTTGCAGGATTTCCATTCTTAGTAAAGAGAGGCTTACCTGCCTTTGCATCTTCCTTATCAGCCCATGCAACATTACCAAACTTATCAATAACCTGTGCCAAGGTCTGGTCTTTATTATATGCAGGAGCATTGCGTAGGGTAAACATCATTCTGTTAATCATCTCCACACCATTACATGTATCTGGGTCTGTCTTTACAATAAATACAATGCGTGCTTCCTTGCCATTATCAGTATCTACTACATACTCTGGGTCATTAGCAATCTCATGTCCATAGATATTCTCAAGTTCCTTCTTTGTTGGGTTGACTGCTACTACAAAGGAAGAACCTACACCTACATACTTCTTGAACTCCTGAGCTTCTTTTGACTCCTGTGTCTTGCCAATAGCAAGGAAACTGTAACTATTATTAATCATCATAACTGTTTGTGTTTAAAATTTAATTTGTTATTACTATTTACTATTTGTTTGTTTATACTATGATTACTCAAAGATTGGGGCATCAGTAGGTACATCTTCAGTCTCTACTGCCTGTGTATCTTTATTCTCTGCTTCTGTGTTAGTATCAGGCTCCTCAGTTGGGGTTGCTGTTTCTTCACCTAAAAAGGACTTTGTTTCTGCATCCTCTGGGTCATCATCTGGGATAGATACAATAAACTGCTTCTTATTTTCATCATAGGAAACAATATCTGTAGGAAGATACTTGGTAGTCTTCTTAGGCTGACCATTGGCATCTATACTAGGCTCAATAACCTTCTTTACAAGTTCCTCTACACGGAAACCTACTACCTGCTTGATACCTGCTTCCAATGAAGCAATCTGAGTATCATAGTCATTATACTCTTTATTTAAGGCTTCAATCTTAGCCTTGATTTTCTCACGCTTTACCATAAGTGGATTACAAGCCTGTGCTACACGCTTTACTGACTGAAACTGATCAAATGAAATTCTCTTTTCCATTGTTTTTAATTTTTAAATTGTTATTTATGAATTGAATGTTTATTACTTTTACATCTTATAGTATTCTCTTACTCTATTATCTACAAGTTTGAGACTATTTGGAATCTCAAAGTCATTAAAGAGACCAAGAGGAGTCTTTGCAGAAGAATGGTTAGCCTTGGTTTGGAAATAGTACTTATTAGCACCATCATTACCATATTCTACTCTTGTCATGAGCACAATAGGGTAGAAACCTTCAGGCTGAGTCTTGGTGAGTTTCTTACCAATAACAGAGAATACCATTTTTTCTGTGCCGTCCTGTTGAGTTTGAAGCATAGTATGACCAAAGATATAGGCAATCTGATCCTTGCGAAGAGTAGTATTACAAAGAATATTAAGTTCAATAATATCATTTGCTACATCTCTCCATTGATCAAAGGTCATTTTCCTGCGGTCATTAAACTCCTTCATTGCTAAATAGATATTGACAGTATCGATAGCTACTGACTTAATACTCTCAGTCTTAGCACAATATTCAAGAGCTTTCTTGATACCTGCAAAATCTATAGGCTCAATATAATTCTTCTGTTCTGTTCCCCACATACCTCCAGGGAAAGGAAGAGTCTTCCTGTCAAGATTAATGATGAAATGACTCTTTGGATCCATACCTTGATAGTTTTCAAGGTCAAACTTGCCATCTGGATTAATAATGGTAGATGTTGTCTTACCATCACCAGAGGCTCCTAAAATTGCAATAATTGTTGCCATTTTTTAACTTCTACTTTTTAATTAAATTATTGGACTGCAAATATACCTATACAAAGTTGCATAGGCAAGATGCTTTTAATTATACTATGAAAAATGAAAAGAATCACTTAGATGTACTCTCTTGATTCCTTTGAATTAACTGATATACTTTATTAAGGTTTTCTGTATCTGTATACTTTGGCAAAGGAGCAAAATAGTTAGTTGCACCATCAAAATATAAACCTAAGACTCCATTGCTTTCACCTTCTCGATTTAATACTACTTCTAAAAATCTGGCATAACCTTTGAGTTTAGTTATGTCATACTTAAGAAACTCTGGTAATTCAAAAGCAAAGGGATTTGTGATGCCAATCATTACAGAGCAGTCTTTGCCCGAGTTTTTCGTATCAGCTAATCCCGCCAAATTTGGGCGAACTTTCTTTGCTTTGAATGCTTCAAGGCTTATAGTATTATCATTTTGCTGCTGAATCATAACAGGAATATAATTAAAGTGATTACGAAACACCATAAAGTATTCTGATAATTTATCAATACATTCCTTAAGATTCAAGCCACGTTCTAGCTCAGAATTTCCTGCATGATCCCAGAGTATTTCAACATATTCATCGGGGTCTTTTGGTTCATAATAGTCAAATACTTCTTTTTCTTGCTCAATCTCTGTTTCCTTATTCTTTATGATTATCTTTTTTCTATGAATAGTACCTGCTTCTTTAGCATAGTTATTTACTACTTTCCAGCACCCCGTCGGATTTCTCTCTGTAATAAAATGAACATGGTCTTCAAAGAAGTTTAATATACTTTTATATTCCAGACTATTTAGTATCTCAAGTATCTCTGGCTCAACTATATTCTCTTTATTAATAGATTGTAGTTTCATAGGAGATATTCTGATTTTCATATCTGAGAGAATATAGAGGAGATGACACATAAATCTTATTGTTATCTTCTCAGGAGTTTCTTCTAAGGGGAAATAGAATATCTTTATCCTAACTTTGTCAGGATGATAGTAAGCATAAAGTATAGGAGTATACAGGAATAGATAACTCGTTAACTGTGTTTTTCCAGACTTACTAGCGCCGCTGATGAGGTAGTATTTACCTTGTTCTATTCCAGGAAAATCATTCCTAAAGCACTTAAATGGTGAAGGTATACAGTTAATTCCGCCTTCTAGGATTCTCTTTCTTCTTTCTTCAAGATTATCTAGTACTCTTTCAATTAAGCTCATGCTATTCAAGTTTGAATGTAATACTTCCTACTTCAGTATGCCTAGTTATCTCTCCTTTTATGTTTTGTTCTGCAAGAGTAAACATTATATTCCTAAGAGTAGGGTAGTATTGGTTTATTATTGTACTAGCTGCAAGGAATTGAGAATTATCCATTGCTCTTTACTAAGTCAAACAGTTCCTCAAGATGCTTTAACTCTTTACCCCATAAAGCAGAGTATTTACCATGAATAGAATGTAAAGTTTCTTTTTGGTTATAATCAGGTCTTGTGGTACCATACTTACCAATAATAAGCTTAATATAAAATTTGCTGTATTTTTCAATAAGATGTGTAACAAACTTATATATAGCAATCTTAGCTCTACATTCTGCAATTCTCTCTGCCAATACAAGGTCATCTTTACCATCCTTTGACCTGACTGCTTTTCCTGTAGCAGTAACATTAATAATACCTTGCCAATGATAAACTTTTACCTTAGGATTAGACTTCTTTACTATCCAATCACATACTTCCTTAGGCATAGATGTCATTACTTCCAAAGGAATTTTCATATCACCTTTAAGGGTTACTACAGTTGCTCTGTTATTAAATCTCTTTACCTTCTTGGAAGAAGGGTCTTTAAAACTTACTTTCCACATAATTATATTTTTTTTAGTTTCTACTATTCATTAACCAATCATCACCATCTACAATATCAGATGGAGTATCTTCTGTCTTATTCTCCAGGAATGTTGCCAAGTCTGAGATTTCTTCTACATGAACTTCATCATCAGCCATCAGCTTTCTATCATCTTTCATAATGAAGTACTTTGCCAGACGCATACCTCTATAACCCTTAGAAGCATAGGATGCTACATATCTCTTGGTGGCATCAATGATGTCCTCATCAGAAACATCACCATAGATAGTAAGGAACTTCTTGAGTTTATTCTTAATCTCAGTCTTGTTGCATCTAAAGTAGAATGGAGATGCAGTACCATTAGCATACAACATCTTCTGCTTTGGGAAGCACTCCTGTACCTTAGTAGCCAGTGCTTCAAACCTTTCATCTTCAGAATTTATAAGATTCTTGATGGTATCTTTCCATTTTGAATCAACACTCTGTCCCATAATACCTAAGACATGTCTATTAATCATATTGTCAAAGACACTTTTGTAGTTTCCCATACTTACAGCTGTAGCAATAAGTGCTTCCTGTAGAGTAAGCTTATTCTTTAGACATGTCTTTTCATCTAATGTTATCTTCATAATTAAAATGATTTAATGTATTCCTTTTGATGTTCTATATGTGAACTCATTGTATCAATGGCTTTACTCATTTCAAGACGTGCTTGAAATAGCTTGTCTTCATACTTTAAAAGCATTGTTCTAAATTGAATAAAGGCTTCTTTCTCTGCTTTGGCTCTAGCAATCTTCTTACCTACCTCAATGTTGAAAGTGTCTCCTGCACTCATATTGAGTCTTGCTATACCTATAGTATTGATACACTGATTTGCACCAGCTTCCATACTTAAAGGTGTGCGGAAGTTAGCCAGAGCCACAACTACACCTTTTTTCTCATTTACCTTGTAGGTAATGTCTCTAAATTGAAGCTTGAGACATTCCTTTAAATCCTCTTGAATATACATATTATTTAAAGTTTAAATGTTATCTGTTATTTTCTATGATAGTCATAAACATGGAGTCTATACTATCATCCTTGCTTGTTCTAAGAATAAAGTACTTAAGTAGCTTCATATTCTTATTATCATCTTCAAAGGATTCTACATATTCCTTTGTAGCCTTAATTGCCTCATCTTCTGTAAATATAAAGTCATACTTAGCTACTAGAGTTCTTAACTTGAAAGCAATGACTGCTGTACTGTCTCTCCAATTATAGGTTGTTCCCTGTTTATTACCTTTAGGATATATGTCTTGGAGCTTCTTGGCAAGCTCTTCAAAGTTAAGGTTATACCCCTTTACCTTGGCATCTGATTCTATAAGAACCTTAGCTATCAAATCTCTTGTATTGTTTGAAAGTACCATAGAGTCTTTATCAAAGAGATTCTTACTGATAATACTTTTCTCAACAAGCTTATCAAAGTTCTCTTTGTACTTGACATCACAGTACCCAAACAGCATTACAAGAAATTCTCCAAGGGTGAGTTCATTCCTTTGCAGTATTTCTGTATCTATTGTTATTTTCATGTTTCATATCTTTATAAATGCAAAAAGCACAACCCAATGAAGGATTGTGCTATTATTTTAAGAATGTATATTTTAATCTAATAAATTTCCTAATGGGCCATCTTTCTTATACCATTTGCTTATAGGATAACTTTCATCATAAAGTCCCTTACCATTATAAAATTCTTTATAGGTAATATTGGAATCTATTAGATGCTCATTTATGCAATAATCATATAATAATTTGAAGCATTTATCAATAACTTTATTAACTTCTTCAGGATAATAGTTATTTGCATATCTTAGAGGAAGATATTTGAACCACCCCTTTGCACTATGAAATGTTAAGCTTTTCTTCTTAGTGCTATCTAACAATTCTTGATGCATAGACTCATAATAATCATAAGTCATCTTTAAGGCTTTCTCTGCATCTTTATCACTATGAATTTCACTGGTTATGATATGCATATTATTTATTGTTATTTAATTGATTATTACCTACAATTCCTAATGGTACAATACCTGTAGAATATTTTGTCATCCATTTAGCTAAAGCATCGTAATCATTAATACTCCACAGGAAATTATTCATGAGATTATTTATACCCGTATCTTTTACATAATGTTCTTTGGCATATTGTAACTCTTCTGCTGTTATAGGCTCAGTTCCTGTATGTCCAAAATAATCATGTAATTGACTGCCTCTAGCTGCTACCTCTGTATTTTTATATCTCTTAAAGTAGTCTTTATACAGATAATTCAATCTAGGAAAAAATGCATTCTCTGGTACTGGCTCATCTGGTATATGTAGCGCATGATCTACTTCATGGGAAAGTATAGCATTTAACTGGGAATCAGGAATAGTTCCATCATGGAATACTATATTCTCATCAACAAGAGCAGCAGCATGACCATTATTTGCTAAATGATTTCTATATGCATTTAGTAATTCTTCAGGTGTTATACTAAATCTTTTTGATAGTTTTTGCATAAGCTGCATATTCCTATCAGAATCTTCTGACAGATTGTAATATTCTATTCTGTCAGGACTATATAATCCTTTAGCTCTTACTCTAGCATAGTGCATTTCTAATGGATCTTGCTTATAACTAAAAGGCACATCATTTTCAATAAAGCTATTATTACCACTGTTAGCAAGTAATCCTTCAACATTTCTATTAATCTTCTTTGGTTTGGTAAGTCCTATAAGAGACTTTGAAGCAGGATATAATCCCATTAAGTCCATAGCTGTCTCAGGAGTAAACTTACCTTGACTAACATCATAAGCACCCATACCTGCAAAGCCAAGACCAACAGAATTATTAGCAGCCTCAATGATAGGATTTCCTAATACTTTAGTTACTCCACTCTTTACAGCTTGACCAGCAGCTGTACCTAGTAATGTCTGACCACCACCTGCTACCAATGGAATAGATGCTATACCAAATGGTACTGCTGTAGTTGCATCTCTCCATGATGCCAGGTTAGGGTGTTCCTTATCCCAAAGAGCATGTTCTCTTGCTCCTCTCTCAGCATTAGCCTTAAGAGAAGTATTGTATTCTCTATGAGGCAGATTATTCACCTGAGTCTTGTCATTCCTTGTAAGATACCTGTTGAACAGTAAAGGTTCTCTCTTATCCTGTGCAGTAATTACTACATCATCAAGATTCTCTACAGGCATTACAGGAAAGACATTATTACCTTTATCCTTGGTATAGTACTGACCATTGGCATCAGCAAAGATTCTTCCTTCTGTCTTGTTGCCATACTCATCACTTATAACAGAATCAACAGAGGGATAGTATTCCCCCTGAAACATTATAGGTCTAGTATAACTAAACTCTCTTGTATTATATCTTCTTCTAGTCATATTTATATTTTTATGCAAAGATAACTAATTCTGTAATAAGTGAAGAGGCTTATAGCAACTTACTTAGATTACATTTTTATTTTCATAAACGATTAGTATTTAATATTATTGTATAAACTCATCTAATTCTTTTAAAGAATGAATCGTATGAATAGATTCTTCTTTAAAACTCTCTATCATTGTATTCACAATTTCCTCTTCTCTTGTAGCTTCATAGTATGGAAGGATAATAACTGGAGACTTATGTCTCAGTGATCTACCTACACGTTGAGTACTACAAATCTCTGAGGAAGAGTAGTTAGCAAATACAGCATACTTACAATCTACCAGATTAGCACCTTCATTGAGAACATTAACTGATACTATATGATTAATCTTCTTGGCATTGAAGTTATTATAGATTATATCTGAGTCTTTGTTCTTTGAATGAATGCTGTACTTACCTAGAATATCTGCCTGCTCTATGGTCTTACAGAAGGTGATGGTTCTTTCTTTCTCTAACCTTTGAAGGATAGATAATACTATATTATTCTTCAAGTTAGCCAGATACTTAATTCTCTCACCACAATCAAACAGCCATATATTCTTCAGAAAGTCCTGTCTTGTTCTCATATATCTGTTCTTTTCATAGAGTATCTGAGAATTATACTCATTTACTCTCTGTCTAGGAGTACAGGATATAATAGCATGGACTTTCATCTTTCTGTATTTCCAAAGTTCATTATATGTACCATAGTAGGTCTTTCCCTTTGCTTTAGGATTAACCTCTATGGATTCTGTAGGACGAATATTATCAAGCTGAAGAGGGTAGAGGATAATCTGAGGTTCAGGAAGAACTTCATCCTCAATAGCATCAACTATACTACAGGTTACTACTTCTGCTGCATATTCATATTGGAAATATTGCTTGAGTTTCTTAGGAATAGTAGCACTAAGTCCAATGACATGGCCATAAGTAAGAGTACTAAAGAGATCCAGACGCTTATCACTATTAAGGTGATGACAATTACCAGAGATAAATGTATAACCTTCACTTCTGACAACAATCATGTGTGAAGGCACCTCAACACAATAAACTTTACCATCATAATCCATATAATCTTTCTTCATACTTTGTGTGTCTTTTTCACTACACTTTTGCATAAATACTCGAAATATATCTTTATGAGATTCTTTTCTATTATCTTTTTCTACGGACACTAAGGCTTTATAACCTGCTTGTACAGCTATGGCAGATACAAAATCACTATTTTCTTTCACACAAGAACTATAGTAATAAAAAGACTCTTTATGCCCATCCCACTCTAAAATTTCATCTATGAAAGATTTAGCTCTGTCATATCCCATATTTATATCAAAATGAGTTGACAGTATTTTAGCATCGCCTTTAGGCAATTTTACCATATATCTGTCAGTTTCCCCTCTACCTTTAATTTTGGTCCAAAGAGAGGAATCTATGTTTGATAAAATTGATGCTAATCTTTGCTTTTTTCTTTTTCTAGATATTTGAATAGAATAAACTGATTCATTTTTCTGATGTCTTTGCAATGTTCCATCTGCCTGAATAGCTACATAAAGTTGTTCTATAGGAGATAAGGGAGTATTATTTCCTGTTCCTTTACCAGCAACTGGAATTTTTGTAAAATGTGACCCTTTCAAATCTTTTATGGGTTTTAATCTCCATTCATCTATTGCCATAGTCTTATAAACTTGGTTGTGGTTAGGAGTGAGATACACATGTCTATTTTTTCCTAGATATACTTTACAAAGATTTCCTTTATAATCTTTTTGAATAAATCTTATTGGTTTTACAAATTCAATATTACCTTCTTTAGTAAATTGAGCTACTTTTTCTGTACCATTTAGAGCATCAAATCTCTTATATCCCTCATTAGTAAGAATTTCTGTGTCACCTCTAAAACATTCATCCATTACCACGAAATCAAAGGATTCATATTCATGTTTCTTTAAGGATTCATAGCACTCAATGGTAAGGTCATCAACATTGATACCTCCCCATTTCTTAAATTCATCTTTCCAAGTCTGTTTATGTACTGTCTTAGCTACCAAGAGAAGCATTGATGTATGCTTCCCTTGATATTTAGTTTCTACAAGATGATTGATGATGTCTATTGCTTGTTTTGATTTACCCATTCCTGTAGCAAGTTCTAGCAATAAGAAATCAGACTTCTCCAGCTTAGTCAAACATTCAGAATAAACTTCTTCTCTTGTCATTATTTAATCAGTTACTTCTTTATAATATAAATCCTTACCTAAAGTGCATTTATTAGGAATAGTGCATCTGGAATCATATATAGATTTATTGTAAAAAGTACATAACCTACAGGTATTACCTCCATAGGAATTACATACAATAACCTTCTTACCCCTTCTAATGAAGATTCCTTCTTTAGGCAACTGACTCATGAGCATCCATTCTAGAAAGTTCTTCATCAGCTTCAAGACCCATAAGATAATCTTCTATTTCCTGTGAGGGAAGATTAGCTATTACCTCTTCAAGGTTAGACTTCTCTTCTTCCTTGATTTTATCAAGGGTAATCATCAGGTCATACACACATTCTCCAAGGGCATACTTGTACTCATCAGAGTAATCATCCTTATTCAGTCTCTCTTTCCATTGTGAAAGAAGAGCATTGATATTTTTCTCTGCAATCATAAGGCTTATAAATTATGGATTACTTGCATTAAACGCTGCTAGATACTTCTAGTACTCTCTACACCTTCACCATTCTTTCTATTCCTGGAAACATGCTTTGGTGATGCTGTAAAGAAACAAGTAGAATCTGGTTTCTTAGATACTACAGTATACCAATGATTGGCAACTGCCTGAGGAGTTCTACCAATGCTTTCTGATACAATAAGAAAACATCTTGTTAAATTCTGAGGGAAAGCCCTCACTTGCCGAAGAAGTTTATCTTCCTCTTCAGCAGTCCATTTTTTGTTTGTTCTGTTCATTATTTAAAGAATTAAATTATATTATATGTATGTCCAAGCGACATACATGCTATTACAAACGAAAAAGTCTCCCTTGTTATCACAACAAAGGAGACTAAACGATTACTTTTCAATCCATTTATGAATAATTATCAAAACATATTCAATACCGCTGTATCTAATTTCTAACTAACATAAAATTAACTAAACTTTACAACTACTTGTGACTGATGAGGGATTCTAACCCTCAACCTATGGTGTAGGGGACCATTGCTCTATACAGTTGAGCTAATCAGTCAATTAACTCCCTATAAAAGGGAGTAGGAGATACATTAGTTCTTCCTATTATGCATCAAATGAATGATATACAAAGGAATGAGTGCAATCCATACACAGCTGAACCATATCTTCTCAAATTTTGTATTATCCCATTTGTTGATGATGTACTTATAGGTAAGAATACCTATGATTACATACAATAAAATAACAATAAACCAAATCATATCTTTCTAAATTTATCTGTTTGAAACTTAGTACCCCCTATGGGACTCGAACCCATGACCCTCAGATTAAAAATCTGATGCTCTACCACTGAGCTAAAGGAGTAAAAGGTTCTTTATTATCTTCACAGACCATAAAGAACAATGAATATTATATTTGATTTTTGAAATGAAAATCATTGTGCTCCATGCAGGACTCAAACCTGCAGCCCAGGGATTAGAATTCCCTTGCTCTATTCAGTTGAGCTAATGGAGCAAAAACTTCTACTGTCTTCACAGATAGTAGAAGCAAACATTTTCAATCATTTGTCTTTTAAAAAGTGCGCAATGACTTTAATCAGTGCAAATTTACGTATTATATGAATTACTACAAAACATCTAATTTATAATCTAATCTCTTCTTAATGGAAATGTGAAGTCTTCTTAGGCTTAACCTTTTCTATAGTAAAGAAGAATGCTTGACCTTCTATAACATGTCTTAACCCAAACTTCAAGCATTTCCACCAACTTCTAGTACACATAAGTCCATATTGATATATAGATGGAATGATATGTCTCTTATGAAGAGTATAGAATGTGATATATCTTTTCTGTCTCATCATTGTTCTTTTAATTAAAGAGTCTTTTACTTTTCATGGTAGGGTAGTATCCTGTTAAATCTTCAAATACTACTTTACCCGTCAACTTGTTGAAAAAACATCTAGCCATCAACTGTGCATTTGTTTTAATGTGCTGTTCCATATTAATCTTGATTTTCTAATTTATAACTTACTTGTGCTCCTATAGGAAGAATAGCAACACCACATAGAATCTTGAGATAATAGTTCTTGTCATCTATTCTGGTTACTGTTGCTCTTTCCAAACCTCTATTGGGAATCTTGGGGACTATATGGTCTCCTACTTTAAACTTTGCTTCCATGAGTTCTTCCCTCCTGAAGTTGAGTATAGTTCTCTACTAACTTATCCATGATAGGATTAAGTTTCTTTCTAAATGCT
>OIZI01000409.1_pt1 | contig 22733 bp, 19 predicted proteins | sample 1588441 | NCBI WGS metagenome assembly OIZI01 (sample SAMN03283284) | human gut metagenome | biome: human-associated habitat; material: feces | host: Homo sapiens | place: Peru | collected 2012 | reverse complement strand
TCCAGTTCGCTTGCACATATTGCCTTCGGCACTTCCCCCGAAGGGGGAAGCAAGAAGTTATGCGGCTAACGATTTCCTTAACTTAATAGCATTACGCCAGCAGGGACGCCGTGTTTCCCCGGTCCCCAGCCCCCTTCTCTCATGCTATAATAGGGACATACAAAAGGAGCCACTCATCTATGTCACAAACATTTTATGCCGCACTCGTTTTGGCCGGCGGCGCTTCCTATGGTATCATTTCCACACTCGTCAAGCTCTCCTATCAGTCGGGCTTTTCTATCGATGACGTCTCTTCTATCCAGTATTTTCTTGGATTTCTTCTGCTCTGGACCATCTGGCTTCTCCGCGTGCGGAGATTCCCCGCGAAAAAGACCGCATTGGCCTTTCTCCTGACCGGTATTCCGCTCTCAGGCACCACCATGCTCTACAACCACGCGCTGGAGACCCTGCCCGCTTCGCTCGCCGTCATCTTCCTTTTCCAGTCCATCTGGCTCGGCACGCTCGCCGAGTGCGTGATCCGACGGGAGAAGCCCACCCGCATCCGTCTCCTTTCCATCGCGATCGTCCTCGCAGGCACTGTACTGGGGGCGGGCGTGATCGGAAGCGCTGCCGCTTTTCCCCTCTCCATCGGCATGCTTTGGGGATTTGCTGCCGCGATTTCCTACACCACCGGCCTTCTCTGCATGAACCGCATCGGACGAGGCATCCATCCCATCACCAAAAGCGCCCTCATGGTAAGCGGCGCGCTCGTGATGGTTCTCCTCTTTTTGCCGCCAGACCTGCCGGTATCGCCCGCGCATTTTGCCTCTATCCTTCCCTACGGAATTCCCCTCACCCTCTTCGGTGTCTTCCTCCCGCCGCTCCTCTTTAGCAGCGGGATGCCGCACATCTCCTCCGGCCTCGGCAGTCTTCTCTCTGCCAGCGAGCTCCCCGCCGCCCTCTTCTTCTCCTTCCTGCTTCTCGGCGAATCGATCTCCTTCCTGCAGATCATCGGCGTCGTCATACTCCTTTTCGGGATCTGGCTGGGGAACAGGAAACATGTAGTATAATGAAAGAAAATGATTCTCCAAGGAGGCCCTATGAAGAAATACTTTTTCTTTGATATCGACGGCACGCTGACCACGCCGCTCACTGCCGACTATCCCGACAGCACAAGAGAAGCCATCCGACGCCTCCAAAAGGCAGGGCACTTCGTCTCGCTTGCGACCGGACGCATTCAGGCAGACGCCTGGCAGGTCGCATGTGACCTTGGCATCACAGCCGCTGTCTCCGATGGAGGAAATGCGGTCACCATAGACGGCAAGATCCTTTATGATGAAGGTCTTGCACTTGAAGACTGCTTCGCGATGCTCTCTGCCATCGACGGCGAGAAGCATCCCTGGGCGCTTGCGATCAGAAATGAGAAATACCGCATCACGACCACGAATAGCTACCTTGCGAAGGTGAAAGACCGCTACTACAAGACGGAAGTGGACCCCGCTTTTGATTTTCACACCGCCTCCGTCATCCACAAGATCTTCATCGCCTGCAGCAAGCAGGAGGAAGCGGAGATTCCCTTAGGCACACTCCCTCACGTCTGGTTCCGTGCGGATACCATGCTCATCGAGCCTATCCATAAGGAGCACGGCATCAAAGAGCTTCAGCGCCGCTTCGCCATTCCGGATGAAGACATCATCGTCTTTGGCGACGGCATGAATGACCGCACCATGTTCCGCCCCGAATGGTTCTCCATTGCGATGGGAAATGCCAAGCCACAGCTCAAGGAAAAAGCCAAGTACATCACCAGCCGGGCCGATGAAGACGGCATCTATGAAGCATGCAGGCGGTTTGGATGGATTTGAAAAAGCAGCCCCGGGCTGCTTTTTTTAGTGAGGAGTGAGAAGTGGTGGTGCGGTGCTTTTCGTCATCCTGAGCGGAGAAAAAGGCTGTATGTTAGGGAAACGCTTCTCTGAATAATGGCAGCTGAGTCGAAGGATCTAAGGAAACGCTGATTAAATCGCAGAGTCAGCTTTTACAAGAATTTTTATACATAGCTTCGTCATCCCCCTCCTTAAATAGCTTGCGCCGCGAATTTTTTATAGGATGCAGTTCAGTCCGAATGATACCATAAGACAGAAGCAGGATAACCGCATGATTAACGAGCGCTGCCTATAACATCTTGCATAAAAAAAGAGAAGCGACATGCGCCGCTTCCAAAGGGGTTGGAGCTGGTTAGGCTCCGTAATGAGAACCTGTATAATAGCTTTCGTAGAAAGTTATTACCAAAGAGAGGGAGCCAGGATGGCATTCCCTGATGCCATCCTGACAGAAGGACGATAACGTCCCAAGGAGGTCGAGTCAGCCGGATAGACCGGCCAAGAGTGGAGGAAATATCCTCCTATAGGAACTTCCCTAAGGGAAGGATCTGTAAAAGGGGGCGATGATTCCATTTCCCTGTTGAAACCATCGCTGAAGGGAGATGAACCATGGGGAACGAAAACCCCACAGGTATATGTAAACCTCAGATACTGAGGAATACATCATATATAGTCACTTCCGAAGAAGTATTCGTAGAAGGGGTGGTGATGATCATTTTCCCAAAAGAAATGAAATTTCTTTATGACCATCACCGGAAAGGAGATGAACCATGGAGAAAAATCCCCACAGGTATATGTAAAGCCCGAAGGCATTACATCGATAGTATCGCTGATATCCTCATCCAGGGATGCTCCGAGCCGTCAAGACCGGATTCCGGATAAGCTCGGAGACCTTTACTGACATCAGCCTTTGCGAAAAGACGAGAAGTTCCGTTGACCTACTCGGAGAATAGTGTTCCCTGTCACCATCCTCAGCAAAAGGGGCTCTGCTTCATTGATCCTCATCATGCCGCAGAAGGAAATCAAAAAATCCACCCTTTTGGATAGAAAAAGAGTGGAATATGCACGTCAAAAGGACTTGCAGTCAAGCACACCTTCCTATCGCTCGTAGGTCAAACGGTTGTACAAAACAGGCAGTTCTCCTGACTCTGCTTCCTCGCTCCTCCAGCCTTCCCGATCTCCTCAAATCAGTGACTTCGTTGGATTCACTCTGCATTACAGTGGCGGGACCGTGCCGGTCTTTCACCGGTCTTCCCTATTAAGCCCTACAGGGCACCTGTTTTCTTATGAAGTTGTTCAAGTACCGAAATCCCCATTAAAAAACCTCTTTGCACGAACGCAAAGAGACATCTGTAAAGACATCCCCTTCCCATCGCTCGTGGGTCATAACGGTGATCCAAGATAAGCAGTTCTCCTGACTCTGCTTCCTCGCTTATCCGTCTTCCCGATCTCTCAGTGACATTATGGATTCGCTCTGCATTACAGTGGCGGGACCGTGCCGGCATTTCACCGGTCTTCCCTATTAAGCCTTTAAGGCACTTACCTTTTCTTATTCGGTTAAGTACATGATAGCACCATTTGTCATGCATGTCAATGAGAAATTCATGAATGCGTTTAGGAAATAAATTGAGATGAGCCTCTGGTGGCTGGTTACTGGTAGCTAGGGATTAGGGATTAGGAGCCTCAAGTAACTAATGACTTGTAACTGGTGACTTAAATGCCACTTTTGGGCATCGCCCTATTTATACTCTGCGGCGCTTCTATATGCTTATGCACCGCACCACCATTTCTCATTCAAACGGAACTTTCAAACGCAATCAAAGGACAGCATGCCCACGAGCCAAGGAAACACGGATCCCATCATTGCCAGATCTGATCAGCATTCCCCTAGCCCTGACCAAAAAAGGCGATGTGAAATAACGATCATCTCATTTTCGCTTCCAATCTGCCGCGGGGACTTGCAGCTCTCATAGGAGTGACCGGGAAACCTTATCCAAGCTGTCTTTCATGCCATAGTCACCCTATCCGCCCCTGCGGGGCACCTTCCCCTAGAGGGAAAGGCTGCGATACGAGAATACCATCCTTTAAAAAGTCGGCGATACAGCCAGCCTGTGAGTCCTTCCGACCTCGCGTATCGTCATCCTGAGCGGACGAAAACGCCCCATGTGGGAAAAGCCCCAGCCAGAACAAGTGGGGACTGAGTCGAAGGATCTCATGCCACACATGTGAGACGATCCACTCCCCGCTTATTAAAGGAATAACTGGTGACTTGGAGACTTTATAAGCCTTCCCCTAGAGGGGAAGGCTGCAATACGAGAATACCATCCTCTAAAAAAAGGCGGCGAAGCCGCCACGAGAGCCCTCAACCTTGAACCCTGAACCAAATGAAAGCAAAGAAAAAGGGGCTGTGAAGAAATGCGGATTCATTTCTTCACAGCTCCTTTTTACTGTATGATCTTTAATTCTTCCAGCAAATGAATATCGATGGGGGTATATGCATCCGGGTGACTTCTGAGGTAGTGCTGCTCTTCTTCGACCGCTGGGTAGAAATTCACCAGCTCTTTCATCTCTGTCCTGACCTTCGGGCGCACCTTCCCTTCTCCTTCGAATTCATTGACAACAAGGGCATTGTCCGTCATCTGATGAGCGACGCCGCGATTCTGCAGGAAAACAAGGAAGTAGCTGATCTGCGGCACATCCTCCTTGCTCGTGTAGTAGATCCCGCTACGGTACTGCGGGCCGACATATTTTCCCTGAATGCCATCGGTGTACGGATTGATGATGGTGAAGAATACATTAAGGAGCATACCGATGTCGATTTTCTTCGGATTGTACGTGACCTTCACGCACTCCACAGCCTCTGCGCTCCCATCGGCGACCTGCTCCTTCGTCGGAGCTTCGATACAGCTATTCGCATAGCCCGCCTGAGTATCTACGACACCGTAGATCCTGGAAAACACTTCCTGCAGCCCATGGAAGGATCCACCGGCCAGGTATAGATCTTTGGTAAACAATGTATGATTCTCCTTTTCATGCTGCGCACGTCATGGGCGCATTGAGATGTAAGATAAGGGCTACGGGTTAGCTCTGGGGACGTGCTGTCCCTTGATTGTGAACGAAATCTTTGCTCGAATGAGAAATGAAGGCGCGGGTTTCGCCGCGAGTATATATGGGACGATGCCCGAAAGTGGCATTTACGAAAACGCTGACTAAGGAAACACGGATGGGAACCGATGCCTTGGTTCTACGTATTTCTGCATTCACACATCCATCATTGATCGGTCTGCAAGGAAGATTTCTCGCTTCGCTCGAAATGACGATACGGGAGTCAGATGTCTTCCAGGGGAAACACGGATTGAATCAGCGTTTCCCTAGTCCCTTGAGGCTCCTAATCCCTAGCTACTCATCCCTAGCCACTAGTCACAACGTTACTTTTCCGTTTCTTCCAAATGCTTGATGGATGCGCGATCCATATCGAAGGAGCGGATAAGCTCCGTGACGGCCTGACTTGGGGAGACGACGCCCGCAAGGACAGCCGCTTTGACGGATGGCAGACGGCTCTTGATGAGCGGATCTTCAAAGAAGAGATTATGCAGATGTTCATCGATCATGCTGTTCACCCAGTCAAGGATCTGGCGCTGTCTGCGGTTTTCAAAAATGCCGGAGTTCTTTGTGACCTTTTCAAATTGACGCATGACGGCCCACAGCTCCAAAAGACCTGTTTTCTTGATCGCGGAGCAGCGGTAAGCATGGGTTTTCCAGCCCTCGGTAGCCGGACGGATGAATTCGCACATTCTTTCATACTCGCCCTGGGCGACCTTGGCACGCTCGAGGTTATCCCCATCCGCTTTGTTGACAACGATGGCATCGGCAAGCTCCATGATGCCTTTCTTGATGCCCTGGAGGTCATCGCCAGCCCCTGTCAGTACGACGAGCATGAAGAAATCGACCATGGAGCGGACCGTGGTCTCCGACTGGCCGACACCGACGGTCTCGACAAGGATGACATCACAGCCGGCAGCTTCGCAGAGGAGCATAGTCTCACGGGATTTTCTCGCGACACCGCCCAAAGTGCCTTTGGATGGAGATGGTCGAATGAAGCAGTTCGGTTCACGAGACAGGTTCTGCATACGTGTCTTATCACCAAGGATAGAGCCGCCGGTGATGGATGAGGTCGGGTCGACGGCAAGAACGGCGACTTTGTAGCCCTGATGGCAGAGCATCTGGCCGAAGGACTCGATGAAGGTCGATTTGCCGGCCCCCGGTACACCAGTAATACCGATACGGAGAGCCTTGCCCGTTCTGGGGAGAAGTCCCTGCAGTACGCGCTGCGCTTTGTCAAAGTCTTTCGGCGCATTGCTTTCGATCAGCGTGATGGCCTTGGACAGCGTCACACGATCTCCTTTGGCCACACCGTCGATGTACTGCTCGACGGTCATTTTCTTACGAAGCGGCACTTTTCGAAGCGGAGCATCCGGGTATTCCTTCGCCCCGGTGATGCTGTTTGCCGTGGTATCTATCCCACGCATGACAGAGCAGGCGAATTCAGGATTTTTCTCTTCCGGTACCCAGCTGGGTCTTAAATCATCATTGTTTTCAGGCATTTGTCATACCCTCCCTTTCCTGGCTTTTTCCCCCTGTAGATAGATCATGAAAAGGAGGACTGCCAAATGAAAATATGATGTGTATCAAGCGTGATTCATTGGTCGTGATAGTGACCGGGTGCGGTGACTATCCATCACCATTTCCATTCCTCTGTTTTCCGGGCTATCACTCGATTTGGATTGCAAGCCCTGCTAGGGAGCCGAGGTCGCCCTCGGCTCCGCGCAGGACAAGAAATCAGATTTCCTTAAAACGCTTCTGTCACTATTCCAGCTGCGAAATGGTCATTGGTTCAGGGTTCTGGGTTCTGGTTAGGGTATCACCATTTCCAGTAAACCCCTGAACCCTGAACCCTTTACCGATACGCATTGAATGACAGTGTCAGAAAACGTTAGACGACCTTATTCTGCCTTAGCTTCTTCCTTAGCACGGTCTACGAGCATCTGGAGCAGCTTGATGCAGCATTTCGGAATGTTGGTGCCTGGTCCGAAGATAGCAACTGCACCATGGTCGTACAGGAATTCGTAATCCTGTGGCGGGATAACGCCGCCGATAGCTACGAGGATATCTTCACGGCCGAGTTTCTTCAGGTCTTCGACGATAGCCGGGAGCAGGGTCTTATGACCTGCTGCCAGGGAAGAGAAGCCGACCATATGAACGTCGTTGTCGACGGCATCCTGTGCCGCTTCTTCCGGAGTCTGGAAGAGCGGGCCTACGTCGACGTCCCAGCCCATATCTGCGAAGGAGGTAGCAAGGACTTTCTGGCCTCTGTCGTGACCATCCTGGCCCATCTTCGCGAGGAAGATACGCGGGCGGCGGCCTTCGAGAGCTTCGAATTCGTTAGCCAGTTTCTTTGCTTCATCCAGTTCGGAGGTGTCATCGAATTCATTGGAGTATACGCCGGAAATGGTGTGGATGACTGCATTGAAGCGGCCGGATACCTTTTCAACAGCGTCAGAGATTTCGCCAAGGGATGCACGGTCATGTGCTGCCTGGACAGCAGCTTCCAGAAGGTTGCCGTTGTCACGGGATTCTGCACACTTGGTGATGGCTTCCAGATCGCGGCGGACAGCTTCCGGATCGCGGATGCTTCTGAGTTTTTCCAGACGTTTGATCTGTGCGTTACGTACAGCGGTGTTATCGATGGAGAGAACGTTCAGCGGATCTTCCTTCGCGAGTCTGTACTTATTCAGGCCGACAATGGTTTCACGGCCGGAGTCGATATCTGCCTGACGACGAGCGGCGCATTCTTCGATACGCATCTTCGGAAGGCCGGTGGAGATAGCCTTGGACATGCCGCCCAGTGCTTCGACTTCCTGAATGTGTGCCCATGCACGTTTGATGATCTCGTTGGTGAGGTATTCCACATAGTAGGAGCCGCCCCATGGATCGATGATCTTGCAGACTTTGGTTTCATCCTGGATGTAAAGCTGGGTGTTACGAGCCAGACGAGCAGAGAAGTCGGTCGGCAGAGCGATTGCTTCGTCGAGTGCGTTGGTATGCAGGGACTGGGTGTGGCCGAGAGCTGCAGACATAGCTTCCATACAGGTACGGCCGATGTTGTTGAATGGATCCTGTTCGGTGAGGGACCAGCCGGAGGTCTGGGAGTGGGTACGAAGTGCCATGGATTTCGGATTCTTTGCGCCGAAGCCTTTGAGGATCTTTGCCCAGAGGACACGAGCTGCACGCATCTTTGCGACTTCCATGAAGTAGTTCTTGCCCTGATCCCAGAAGAAGGACAGACGCTTTGCGAATGCATCGACCGGCAGACCTGCTTTTTCGCCGCAGCGGATGTATTCCATGCCGTCTGCCAGCGTGTAACCGATTTCCAGATCGCAGGTAGCACCGCATTCCTGAATATGGTAGCCGGAAATGGAAATGGAGTTGAACTTCGGCATATACTTGGTGGTGTATTCGAAAATATCACCAATGATACGCATGGACATAGCCGGTGGGTAAATGTAAGTGTTACGTACCATGAATTCCTTCAGGATATCGTTCTGAATGGTACCAGCAAGGATCTTCTTGTCAACGCCCTGTTCGATGCCGGCGGAAATGAAGAATGCCAGAATCGGAAGAACGGCGCCGTTCATGGTCATAGATACGGACATCTGGTCCAGCGGGATGCCGTCGAAGAGGATGTTCATATCAAGCATGGAGCATACGGATACGCCGGCTTTACCTACGTCGCCGATAACGCGTGGGTTATCCGCATCGTAACCGCGGTGGGTCGGAAGGTCGAATGCAATGGACAGACCTTTCTGACCTGCTGCCAGGTTTCTCTTGTAGAATGCGTTGGATTCTTCGGCAGTGGAGAAGCCTGCGTACTGACGAACGGTCCATGGACGGAAAACGTACATGGTGGAGTATGGTCCACGAAGGAATGGCGGGATACCGCTCATGAAGTCCAGATGATTGCAGTCATCATAGACATCTTTGGTATAGAAGGGAGCGACCGGGATCTTTTCCATGGTCGGTTCATAGAGTGCATCAAAGCCTTTGCCGGTCTTGGCTTCCAGCTTTTCCTTCCACTCATCATAGGAGCAGTGTGGATGTTCCCCCAGAGACAGCTGTGTGAAATCAGGATTTGTGTTTGCCATTATTCAATCATTCCTTTCTTTTTCTGCAGCATGCGGAGAATTTCGTAGCAGTTTGCTTTGACGCTGATGAAATCATCTACGCCCGCCTTGCGGTAGGTTTCTTCCAGATCCTTTGGAGCTGCGCCTGCGAGGAAGAGGGTGCCGTCGCCCAAGACTTCTTTCAGTCTCGGAGCCAGAGCCGGTACATCTTCCGGATAGGTCGCATCCGTGGAGCAGATGACAGCGACATCATATGGCGTGCCTTTGTCATCAGCGCCAGCTTTCAGTGCTTCTACGCACTTATCCCAGCGGGAGCCCGGTTTGTCTTCGTCATCCTGGAAACCATTATTGAGATGGACATTGAATTCGCCGACCTGCAGGAAGGAGGTGGAGAAGTCTGCTCTGGCTTTATGCTGCGGGATCTTGCCCATGTTTGCGAGGAAGATCTCGACATTCTTGCCAGTCTTTTCTTTATATTCTTCGGTATCAAAGCGAAGTGCTTCGAAGCGTTCCGTCCAGCGGTGTGCATCGATCTTTTCGATAGCAACGGAGCCTTCTGCGCTGCCAGCGACTTCATTGATCTCGCCAATGGTCGCACCGGCAGCAGCTGCTGCAGCCGCTTTGTTGACGACTTCACCTTCACCAGCTGCTTTCAGTTCTGCCAGTGCCTGGCTTCTGAAGGCAAGATCAAGGTCTGCACGGTATGCTTTGGCTGCATCGCCAAGTTCCTGCTTAATGGCTTTCGTATCTTCCGGACGAGCTTCGAGGAGCACTTCGCCCATCAGCGGATACATGTTATTGCCGACCGCACGGTCTTTTCTAAGATCCAGTGCTTTGAAGCGCTTTTCGAGGACGGCTTTAATCTCCTTCTGCGGATAACCTTCTTCGATTGCTTTGGTCATGCCGCCCAGAGATTCGATCTTCTGGAATTCAGCCCAGATCTTTCCTGCCATCTCTTTGGTGAGCTTTTCAATTGCCCAGGAGCCGCCGGCTGCATCGATCGGGCGCAGCATGCCGAATTCTTCCTGCAGCATGATCTGCAGGTTTCTAGCGATACGGCGGGAGAATTCATCACCTTTTCTGACGGTATCATCATACGGTGCATTTTCGTAGGTATCTACACCGCCAACGACAGCAGAGAATGCTTCGGTGGTGTTGCGGAGCATGTTTACGCCCACATCGAAAATGGTCTTTGTGAAGAATGCCGGTTTTGCATGGATCTTCATCGAACGATCTTCTTCTTCTGCACCGAAAGCCTTCATGATGTTCGACCATACCTGACGAGCTGCACGAAGCTTTGCAATTTCAATGAAGAACGTAGCGCCTACATTGAAGCCGAAGTAGAAGGACTGTGCGATATCATGGATCGAAATGCCTCTCTTCAGCATTTCACGGACATACTCTACAGCGACGCCGAAGGTATATGCGATTTCCTGTACGGCCTGTGCGCCGCCCAGAGAGAATACATCGGAAGTGATGAATACGGTCGCTACGCTCGGTGCATTCTTGCGAGCCCAGCGGATGGTCTCTGCCATCTGGTCGTATGCTTTTTCAAGGCTTTCCTTATTCTTGCCATCAGTCAGCAGCTGTGTCAACGGGCTTCCACCGATCACGCCATGAAGCGCGGACACATCTTTTCCCTGTGCTTTGACTGCGGCAGCCACCATAGCAAGCGGTGCCAGTGCAGATTCGCCGGTATACATCATGAATGGATACTTTGCAAGATCCAGACCGTCCAGAAGGTTATGCACATCTTCGAGAGTGGTCAGAGAAACGCCGGTTTCACCTGGTTTTTCAGCATCAGTTACATCGATGCCATGCAGAGTGGATGCATCAAGGCGTACATTGTATACCGTGGAACCACGATCGATTTCGTGTTTCAGGAGCTCATTATTTTCCTTTGGAAGTGCTTCATCACAGGACTGTGCAATGCCCCATGGTTCTTCTTTGTAACCATTGACTTTCTGACCGCGCATGAAGTCCCCCATACCCGGATAGTCATCGGTCGGCAGGATCGCATCCTGTGCGTCCGGACCTGTACGCAGGGTATAGATCGGGCTAAAAGTGATACCTTCATACGTCTTGGTATACATCAGCTTATCAAACGGCTTGCCCTTCAGAAGCGCGTTGCACGCATCAACCCATTCCTCGTAGGTTGGTGGTGTGAATTCATCAAATGTGACCTGTGGGAAATCGGTTTTGCCTTCCGACTGTTTCAGAATCGCTTCCAATTCCTTATCGGTAAGCTGTCTTTCCTGATTTTCCGCGGATGTTGCTTTTGTTACTTCATCCATGAAATAGTTCCTCCTTTAATAATTTATGGCCGCCCACTGACTTACCAGCGCAAATCAAGAGAACGCCCCTTTAGACAATTTCAATCAGACAGAAAGTTCACCTCCTTCAGGTTCACGTCTTGGTCCTACCATAAAAAAACGACTGACCCAGTGGGGGCAGCCGGAAAATAATGAGACCAGGACCGATCTCAATCCCCTCCCCATCTCTCGCAGGTTGACGGAAATACTGATCTTCTCACAAGCCCTGATCTTAGACAGAATCAAATCATGTCTTGGATAGATCCCTACTTCCTTCGCGGTGATTCATTGGCAGATAGTTCTCCTGGCTCGGGCTCCTCATCTCTTCACGCCTTCCCAGACTTTCGCCCAGTGACTTATCTGTGAGAGACTCCTCCTTACAGTGGCGGGACCGCTCCGGCTTAGACCGGATTCTCTTTTATGCTTTCGCATCTGCCAGCCATATGAAATTGTCTAAATGACTACAGTCTCAGTATAATTCATATTCTTCTCAGTGTCAATCAATGTTTTTCTCTGTCTCATACATTTCTTGCTAATATTGCATCTGAAATCACAAATTATGCATTGAATAGCAGCTATGATTTATATTATAATAGATTTGTATATAAAGTTTATTCCATTATCATTATTTTTATTCTCATACAAGGAGCTTACCATGGCACTCGATCCGAAAACCAAAGAAACCGTCAGAGAAGAAGCCCTTCGGCTTTCTAAAGAATTTGCAGAACTTGATGGCAGACGCCCGCGTGTTCTCCTCATAGAAATGGAAAATGATCTCGAAAGCGATCGTGAAGAACGAAAACTGGCCGCCAATGCATTGGCAGACTCCGGCTGGGACGTCGACGTCAGCCCCTCGCAGCAGCCGGAGGATGCTGCCAAGGGGGCAGCAGACAATGACGTTCACTTCGTCTTCTACACCACGACCGGTGACGCCAGAGGTAAGAATGCTGTCGCCCTCTCGCGTGCTCTCGCTCTTTATGGCCGTGATGATATCCTGATCGCCGTTCATCAGGTACCACCCGAAGAAAAGGAGTCTCTCTTCCGCTACGGCATCCTCTGTGCCTTCCCCAAGGACTATGATTACCTCCAGGCTTCCCTCACCATGCTCCGAATCCTCATCGCAAGAGAAAAGCAGGAAATGGAAGAGGATGATGCCTACTAAGGCGTGACAGAAAGCGGCCGCAAAAGAACCGAGAACAGCCGAGAGGACGTATCCACCTTTACCATGAATGGGATCATTCGCTTCCCCCCCTGTCGGCGGTGCTATTTCACATCCGCTATCAAGCCTTGGCTTTTCGGTGCTGACACTACACCAAATACAGAAAGCAACGTGTGATCCGCTTATGGCGGAAACGCGAGATCGAAAACGGAGTGCCTGATTCTCTTGCGCACTCCGTTTTATGGCAACAAAAAAGCAGCGCATACGCGCTGCTTTTTCATATCGGCTATTAGCCGACGGTGAAGAGAACGTCGCCGCCCTGTACGGACTGGCCTTCGGATACCGGCATGCCGGTGATCTTGCCATCGCATGGAGCCATGATCGGGTTGCCCATTTTCATAGCTTCGAGAACGAGGACTTCGTCGCCGGAAGCAACTGCATCGCCAACATGTTTGTTGATGCGGATAACTTTGCCCGGCATCGGAGCTTCAACGGATTCGCCTGCGCCTGCAGGAGCTGCTGCCGGAGCTGGAGCCGGAGCCGGAGCCGGTGCTGGAGCCGGTGCCGGTGCTGCTGCTACCGGAGCCGGAGCCGGTGCTGCTGCCGGAGCTGCTGCTACCGGAGCCGGAGCTGCTGCTGCAGCGCCGCCGTCTTTAACTACTACATCGTAATCCTGGCCGTTAACTGTTACAGTAAATTTTCTCATTGTCTTTCCTCCTAAATGATTGTACTTTCAACTTTCAATTAGAACTGCTGAGTGCCGGAAACACCTGCAAGACGAGATGCAGAGGTCCAGCCACTTCTAGCTGCCGGGCGGATGGAGACGATTTCGCCGCCACCCATAGCAACGATTGCAGCAGCGATTGCTGCTACAACTGCACCATTGTCAGCTGCTTTCGGAGCTGCTGCTCTAGCTGGAGCTGCCTTCTTCGGAGCTGCTGCCGGTGCCGGTGCTGCGGACTGATTGAGAGATGAACGTACCTGCCAGATCATGATCAGCGCTACTACTGCTACGATAGCAGCAAATACCGCGATATACATAACTGTGTTGTTATCCATCTGTACCCATCCTTTCAATTAGAGTTTTTCTTGCAGCAAATATTACAGCGGAATGTTGCCGTGTTTCTTTGCTGGATGTACTTCGTGCTTGGAAGCAAGCATCTTCAGTGCATTGATGATTGTCGGACGAGTGTTTCTCGGATCGATAACTGCGTCTACATAGCCACGTTCAGCAGCTTTGTATGGAGTTGCGAATTCTTCGACGTATTCAGCTGTACGCTGTTCTTTGTTCGGGTCTTTCTTGAAGATGATGTTTGCAGCGCCTGCAGGTCCCATAACAGCGATTTCAGCGGTTGGCCAAGCGAATACCTGGTCAGCGCCCTGTTCACGGGAGCACATAGCGATGTAGGAACCACCGTAAGCTTTACGGAGGATCATGGTGATCTTCGGAACGGTTGCTTCGCAGTATGCGAACAGCATCTTAGCGCCGTGACGAATTACGCCGGCATATTCCTGCTGTTTGCCTGGCAGGAAGCCTGGTACATCGACAATGTTTACAACCGGGATGTTGAAGCAGTCGCAGAAACGGATGAAACGAGCGGATTTATCGGATGCATTGTAGTCAAGGCAGCCTGCCATGAATGCTGGCTGGTTTGCAATGATACCAACGGTCTGTCCGTCGAAACGTGCGAAGCAGGTAATGATATTCTTAGCGAATTCTTTAGCTACATCGTAGTATTCACCGTTATCTACAACGGATTTGATAACGTCATACATGTTGTATGGAGCGTTGGAGTTTTCTGGCATGATGGTATCGAGAGCCGGATCGGTTCTGGTCGGATCATCACCGGTTTCAACGATAGGAGCATCTTCCATGTTGTTGCTCGGCAGGAAGGAGAGCAGGTAACGAATCTGTTTAATGCAGTCTTCGTCGTTGTCGCAAGCGAACTGAGCTACACCGGAAGTACGGTTGTGGGTCATAGCGCCGCCGAGTGCTTCAGCGGTGATCTTTTCGCCGGTAACGGATTCAACAACTGCCGGGCCGGTCAGGAACATCTGGGATGTTTTCTTGACCATGTAAATGAAGTCGGTCAGAGCTGGGGAGTATACAGCGCCGCCTGCAGATGGTCCCATGATAGCAGAGATCTGCGGAATAACGCCGGATGCAATGGTGTTGCACCAGAAGATCTTGCCGTAGCCAGAGAGTGCATCGACAGCTTCCTGAATACGAGCTCCGCCGGAATCGTTCAAGCCTACGCAAGGAGCACCGACTTTGAGAGCCAGTTCATTTACGTGAACGATCTTAGCAGCGTGCATTTCGCCAAGGGAGCCGCCTTCAACGGTGAAGTCCTGTGCGAATGCGAATACGAGTCTGCCGTCAACGGTACCGTAACCGGTAACAACGCCTTCGCCCGGGAGATCTTTCTTTTCCTGACCGAAGTTGTGGCAGCGGGATTTTACAAGGGCATTGACTTCTACGAAAGTGCCTTCATCAAACAGAAGAGCCAGTCTTTCACGAGCAGTCAGTTTGCCTTTTGCATGCTGTTTTTCAACTTTCTTTTCTCCACCCATAGCCTCTACATGAGCGAGGTTTTTGTGAAGAAGTTCAATTCTTTCTGCAACAGTTGCCATTCTTACACCTCCAAAAATTTTAGGGACCCCCGTGAGGGGGATGCCTTACCCCGGTGGGCAAGGCATTTGCCATCGTTCAATTAAGCCTTGAAGGATGGGCCGCCTGGGCGTTCTGTCAGTTCAAGCAGAAGGCCTGTAGCCTTTGGATGCAGGAAAGCGATGTGACAGCCGCCAGCACCGATACGATATTTCTTATCGATGAGCGGAACTTCTTTAGCCTGCAGGTCAGCAAGGCAAGCTTCGATGTCGTCTACACGAAGTGCTACATGCTGGAAACCATTCTTGCCGCCGTTTGCTTTTTCGATGAAACGAGCAATCGGGCCGTCCGGAGTGGTGGAACCCAGGAATTCGAGTTCGCATGCTTCGGTCTGAGCAGACGGTTTGAAGAAGCTGGTGGTTACATGCTGTTCTTCGACGGTTTCATCCGGAAGGGATGGATCCAGTCCAAGGATGTCTTTCATCTGCTGTTTAATAGCCTGAAGGTCTTTAACAGCAACGCCTACATGGTCCACACAAATTACTTTGAATGCCATAATAAACTCCTCCTTTAAAATTACTTGAATATTTTGCCTACAATGGAATCAACGACCGTGAACGGATCTGTCTTCCGTTCAAAGACTTGTTCCACGCAGTCACTAAATTCACCCGTCGAGGAAATATTTTCCTCAATATGACGGGAAATGCGATCGTGAATCATTTCGAGCATCTCGCTTCTAGCCCGTTCACGTCTTCTTTCTTCAAGGAGACCGGACTCTTCGAGGTACTTTCTATGTTCGCCCAGAGCTGCTACTACTTCCGCTACACCCTGATCTTTGTTCGCGATCGTTCTCTCAATCGGAGGACGCCAGTTCTGAGCTTCGCCCAGATCAAGCATCATTTCGATTTCGACGTTCAAACGATCTGCGCCATCGCGATCACATTTGTTGATGCAGAATACATCACCAATTTCAAGGATACCTGCTTTGATAGCCTGAATATCGTCGCCTAGTCCAGGTACGAGCACAACAAGTGTCGTATCCGCATTTTTAACGATATCAACTTCTGATTGTCCTACGCCTACTGTTTCGATGAGAATGACATCGAGACCGAAAGCATCCATCAGTTTGACCGCATCTGCAGTCTTGCGGGAAAGTCCGCCGAGGCTGCCGCGCGTACCCATACTACGGATATAAACACCCTTATCCAAGGTCAGGTCGTTCATTCTGATACGGTCACCAAGGATGGCGCCGCCGGAGAATGGACTCGTAGGATCGATGGCTACGATACCTACAGTTTTGCCCTGCTTACGGAACTGCTTAATGAGGGCATCTGACAGTGTGCTCTTACCCGCACCAGGCGCACCAGTAATACCGATGACCTGTGCACGACCGGTATGGTGATAGATTTCTTTCATGACATCTTCAAATCCATCCCGTTCGTCTTCAACGATGGTAATTGCTCTCGCTAAGGCACGTCTGGATCCATTCCAAAAATCCTTCATAGAAAATTCCATGGATGCACCGCCTTTTCGAAGAGTAAATAATATAGTTGCAATGGGACTGAGTATCCCCCCAGCCCCATGCAAGCTACATTTCAACTAATAAACTGTCAAGCTAGTCAGTCTAAAAGTCGATTATTTTACGTTTTCTTTAATGAAGTCGATAACTTCTTTGGTTGGTGTGCCAGGAGTGAAGATAGCTTTTACGCCAGCTTCTTTCAGGCCTGGGATATCGGATTCCGGAATTACGCCGCCGCCAACTACGAGAACGTCGCTCATTCCTTTAGCCTTCAGTGCTTCAACAACTTCCGGGAAGAGGGTGTTGTGAGCTCCGGAGAGCAGGGACAGAGCTACAACATTAACGTCTTCTGCGTCTGCTGCTTCAACGATCTGTTCAACGGTCTGACGAAGACCGGTATAAATAACTTCCATGCCTGCATCACGAAGTGCACGAGCAATAACTTTTGCGCCACGATCATGTCCATCAAGACCCGGTTTAGCTACCAGTACTCTGATACGTTTGTCTGCCATTGTAAATTACCTCCAGAAATATTTGAGTAATGTAATTATCTTTGCTTCAGGCTGCCCTTAGATTAGAGGGTGTTGTGCGGTTTGTATTCGCCGTAAACTTTACGCAGAACGCCGCAGATTTCGCCTTCGGTGCAGTATGCACGTACGCAGTCGAGGATGACTGGCATGAGGTTGACATGGTCTGGGCCTTCAGCCGGAGTCTGAGCTGCTTTTTCAAGTTTAGCCAGTTCTTCAGCAACTTTAGCCTGGTCACGGTTTGCTTTATCCTGAGCGAGCTGAGCTTTCTTCTTTTCGCCAACGGATGCGTCAATCTTCAGCAGGCCGGTAACCGGTGGTTCTTCCATGGTGAATTTGTTGACGCCAACGATGGTTCTTTCGCCGGATTCAACAGACATCTGCCAAGCGTAAGCAGCGTCCTGAATTTCTTTCTGGATGTAGCCTTTATCAATAGCTTCTACTGCGCCACCCATTTCATCGATCTTGCGGATGTATTCTTTAGCTTCTGCTTCGATAGCATTGGTCATAGCTTCAACATAGTAGGAGCCGCCGAGCGGATCAACTACGTCAGCCAGGCCGGATTCGTAAGCTACGATCTGCTGGGTACGCAGAGCGATGGTTACGGATTCAGTGGTCGGCAGAGCCAGAGCTTCATCGCGGGAGTTGGTGTGCAGGGACTGGGTTCCGCCCATAACTGCTGCAGCGGTCTGGAGAGCAACACGGATGATGTTGTTGTTTGGCTGCTGAGCGGTCAGCATGGAACCAGCGGTCTGGGTGTGGAAACGCAGTTTCATGGACTTGCTGGATTCTGCATGGAATCTTTCCTTCAGAATGGTAGCCCACAGACGACGGGATGCACGGAATTTTGCAACTTCTTCGAGTACGTTGTTGTGAGCGTTCCAGAAGAAGGACAGACGGCCTGCGAATTCATCGATCTTCATGCCAGCTTTCAGAGCTGCTTCGATGTATGCGATACCATCAGCGATGGTGAATGCGATTTCCTGAGCAGCGGTGGAGCCTGCTTCACGGATATGGTAGCCGGAAATGGAGATGGTGTTCCACTTCGGTACGTTTGCGGAGCAGTATTCGAAGATATCGGTGATCAGACGCATGGACGGTTTAACCGGGAAAATGTAGGTGCCGCGAGCTGCGTATTCTTTCAGGATATCGTTCTGGATGGTGCCGCGAAGAGCAGTTGCCGGAACGCCCTGTTTTTCAGCTACAGCGATGTACATAGCCAGCAGTACGGAAGCCGGTGCGTTGATGGTCATGGAAGTGGAAACTTTGCCGAGGTCGATGCCGTCGAACAGTCTTTCCATATCGTAGAGAGAGTCGATAGCTACGCCTACTTTACCCACTTCGCCAGCGGACATTTTGTCGTCGGAGTCATAGCCGATCTGGGTTGGCAGGTCGAATGCGCAGGACAGGCCGGTGCCGCCGTTAGCGATCAGGTATTTGTAACGTTTGTTGGATTCTTCAGCGGTGGAGAAACCAGCATACATACGCATGGTCCAGAGTTTGCCACGGTACATGGTCGGCTGTACGCCACGGGTGTATGGATATTCGCCCGGGAATCCGAGGTCTCTTTCATAGTCGAAACCTTCGAGATCGAGTGGGGTGTACAGGTTCTTGTGTTTCAGACCAACTCTTTCCGGATGTTTTGCGCACTGTTTTGCATAGGTGTCATTGTAAGCTGCAAGTTTAGCTTTCAGGGATTCGTTAGACATGAGTTCATCTTCCTCCTAAAAAAGTAAGTATGTAAAACTCTAGGAAGCTTTTCCTTGACTTCGGTGGCCGCGACTTTATGTTCTTCTTACCACTTACATAGGATGTATCTTCCCAATGGGGTCACGCAAAGCCCTTGGCTGCTGCAGTGCTCATTTGAGTCTTATTGCAGCAGCGATTGGGGACTCTTGCTGACCCATGTATTGACACTGTCGTGTGACAGATATCACCATAGGTAATTATACAGTATTATCTGTATTTGTAAAGCATTAAATGCCTTGCCTCATGCGGCTTCTTGAATAATTAAATTATTTCTTGAAGTGCATGTCGCCGGTTTCAGCGAGGCTTTCATGGAATTTGAATGCTTCTGCGAGGAGATGCGGGGTCTGGCTTTCGCCGCAAGCTGCGCATGCTCTTTCGTAGTAGTCCATGAGCTGGTCTCTGAAGGACGGATGAGCGACGTTGTTGATGATGACCTTTGCTCTTTCTTTCGGGGACAGGCCGCGAACATCAGCGACACCCTGTTCAGAAATGAATACATGGGTATCATGTTCGGTGTGGTCTACATGGGAGCACATCGGAACAACTGCGGAGATCTTGCCGCCCTTAGCGGTGCTGTGGCAGAAGAAGCAGGACAGGAAGCCGTTACGAGCAAAGTCGCCGGAGCCGCCGATACCGTTCATCAGCTTGGTGCCGCTTACATGGGTGGAGTTTACGTGGCCGTAGATATCCATTTCCAGTGCGGTGTTCATAGCGATGACGCCGAGACGACGAGCTACTTCGCCGTTGTTGGAAACTTCCTGCGGACGAAGGATGATCTTCTTGCTGTATCTGTCGATGTTGTCGTAGAAGCGTTTCAGTCCGTCCGGGGATGGGGACAGGGAAGTACCGGAAATCATGTCGATCTTGTCCTTGTCGATCAGGTCGAACATGCCATCCTGAATAACTTCGGTATATACGGAAAGGTTCTTGAAGTCAGATTCTACAAGGCCATGGATAACAGCGTTAGCTACGTTGCCTACACCGGACTGCAGTGGGAGCAGGTTTTCCGGCAGTCTGCCATGTTTAACTTCGTTTTTCAGGAAGTCAATCAGGTTGTTGCCCATAGCTTCTGCATCGTCATCGAGCGGAGCGAGTGCACGGGTAACGTCTGGCAGATCGCACGGAACGATAGCAACGATCTTTGCCGGATCGCATGGAATGTAAGGAGTACCTACACGGTCGCCAGCGGAAGTGATCGGGATCGGTTCACAGTGCGGCGGGTTCTTACGCATGTAGATATCAGCCATACCTACGAGAGCCAGCGGCTGGGTGGTATTGACTTCTACAATGACTTTCTTAGCGGTATCTACAAATACCGGAGAGTTGCCGATGGCAGTGGTGGTGTACAGTTCGCCGTTCGGTCCGATCTTGCAGACTTCAACTACAGCGACATCTGGGCCGGTGACACGTTCACCTTTGGCATTGGTGAAGAAGCCAGCACGGATCTGCTGAGCTACATGAGACAGGTGAAGATCGAAATAATCCAGAGCACCAGCATTGATGGCTTTTCTCAGGTTGCCATTGGTCTGGTATGGCATACGAACTCTTACGCCGTTCACAGCGATCAGTTCGCTATCGATCTGGGAGCCAGTGGAAGCGCCGGTCCATACGTCTACCTGGAACGGAGTTTCTTTCATACGTTCTGCGAGTTCATGCATGGTGATCTTCGGATAGCCGCATGGGGTGAATCCGGAAATACCAAGGATGTCGCCTGGCTGAATCATAGCTGCTGCTGTCTTAGCGTCGCAAATTTTTGCTTTCAGGTCTGCGCCTTCTACTCTGCTAAGGAATTCGCTATCATTGGTGTCGATCATTACTATCATCCTCCCAAAAATATAAAAATATCAAAAGTCCAGTATACCTGCGAGCTTTCTCTATGGTCTGGAACTTTTTGCCTCATAAAAACACAGCCGTGCTTCCGAAATGCAAAAGAAAAAGGAGTCCTTTCTGCTTTCCTATGACCGCATGTAAACATGTCTCATAACATCAGAAAAACTCCTCCTTGGTATCATCGGTCTCACCGACTGTATTTGCGACCTTCTCAGTCATCACTGTTATTATATCACACTTTTTTCGAAAGGTTCGTAAAAAGTAAGTTCTTTGTTTTTAAAATTCTCATAGGGATGTTATAAATAATTCCTATTAGACAAATCATCAATCATGTGACTCAGAGTCTACAGGCTATGAAAGTGATGATCCTCGCAGTGCAGGTTATAGAAATGGTACATGGGAGCGCCGGAAGACCGCACTCGAAGGGTTCCCACGAAGGTGATCTGTGAAGATCGGTGCATCGCTTCGGGCATTGCTGCCCCCTTCACGCTCCCCCCGATAACCGCTCACCAATTCCCGCTTCCCACGCAAAGTGCGGAAAGGCTCCAGAAGCAGAAGGAGATCGAGCGTCCGAAGAGGACATGGTCGCTCATGCTGATGACGGCGATGGCCATAACCATGAGCAGGCCGCCAAGCCCCATCGTTCGCGTGAAGAGGCTGGCCTTCCCCCGATAGAGCTTCCAGCAGAGGAAGCCCTGGGCGAAGAAGGTCAGAAGGAAGGCTGCTCCGCCTATGATGCCGACTTCGGCGAGCATATTGAGATACATGTTGTGCGCATGGAAGATGAGGACGTGCTCATCTTGAATAAAGAAGTTGTAGTCGGGATAGGCCAGATAATAGCTCCCCCACCCCACGCCGAGAAGCGGGTGCTCTTCGATCATGGCGATGGTGCTCTCCCATAGAGCAAAGCGCAGGCCGACAGAGGTGTCCTCGCCGGAGAAAAGGGACAGAAAACGCTCGACCATCTGTCCGTGGTAGAAGAAGAGAACAAGAGGGATAAGGAAGAAAAGAAAGCCGAATCGCTTATCATAGAAGAGGGTGAGTCCTAAGACGATAGCCGCAAGGCTCAGCCATGCGCCGCGTGAATAGGTCAGCGCAAGGCAGAGAAGCAGGACGAAGAGAATGATGGCAAAAGTCCATTTCCTTTTTTTCTGCCGCTCCCTGAGAAAGAAAGCAGTGAGGATGCTGATGATCATGACGGCATAGGCTCCGAGGAGATTCGGATTTTCCAGTGTCGAATACATGCGGCGCCGAAGGAGAGGAAATCTCTCGGGATCGACCCAGCTCTGCGCCGTCATATCAGCTGCCATGCCTGCCACATTCGCGTACTGGATGAAGCCATAGGCGGCCACGCAGATGGCTCCTGCCAGGAAGGCATAGAGCGCCTTCTCCTTTTCCCGCACGGAGGAAAGAAGAGAAAGGATCAAAAGATAGATCGCGGCATACATCAATGGCTGGAAGGCCCAGTTCATGAGCGAAAAGGCAGGGTCGGGAGAGTGGAAGCCGGAGAAAAAGGCACACGCCAAAAAGACTGCCGGCAGTCCCCAGAGGCGAGGGCGCACGCATTTCACTTCGCCTGTGGTGCAATGATTCACTGCCCAGAGAAGAAGGCAGGGGAGAAGTGTCACGTAAAACACATAGGGATGAAGCGGCAGCAGAAAGAGTGTCGCATATAAAAGATTCTGGATGTTCTTTTTCGAAGCGAGGAATCGCATAGATGGGCTCCTGACGTGGAAAATGATATTTTTTCTATGACTCTATCTCAGTATATCATTATATAGAATGGGGAACCGTTCAGCAATAGAGAATGGGAAAGGGTTCGGGGTTCGGGGTTCAGGGTTAGCCCATGGGGCAGGGCGCCCTTTGATTGCGTGCGAAAGAGGTTCGGCAGGTTCTATGAGGTCAATGGGTAGGGCAGGGGCGGTGCGGCGCATAAGAATATAGAAGCGCCGCGGAGGTTTGAAACTAGCGGTTTTCTCGTATCGCAAACCT
>OIZI01000408.1_pt1 | contig 22785 bp, 20 predicted proteins | sample 1588441 | NCBI WGS metagenome assembly OIZI01 (sample SAMN03283284) | human gut metagenome | biome: human-associated habitat; material: feces | host: Homo sapiens | place: Peru | collected 2012 | reverse complement strand
GGATGGAGTCATTAAAATAGCGATATATCCGGATGTGAAATAATAAATGGTGTAGATCGATAGCCCTTTCACGGGCTATCCTTTCTTTGTTATATCTTGTTAAAGATTAATCTGTTGACATATATTTATAAAAAGAAATCACTATATTTGCATTTAAAGCAACAAATTGAATGTTATGAAAGATTTAAACCAACATTTTTCATTTTACGGCTGAGTTCACTTGCAAGAATGGTCAAGATGAATTCCGCCCAGACATCACTTTGTTTGTCAATGGCTTACCTCTTTGCTTCGTGGAGGTAAAAAAGCCAAACAACCATGGGGAATGGTGGCTGAAAGTAAGCGAATGAATGATTATAAGACTACGCTTGCACAACAATTCGCTGAAGTCATCGTTTGGAAGATGAGATAATGAAGCAACTCGGAAGTCTTAGCTTTAATAGAAATGTAGGAAAAGAATAAAGGCATGAATGAAATTATGAACGCAAATACCGATTTGCTGCCTGATGGTTATGCAGAATGGCGCAAAGACATAGAGCATCTTATAGAGGTAGCAAAACTACGTACCGCAATTAATGTCAATGCTGACACATTGGCGTTATATTGGACTTTGGGCAAACGAATTTTAGCACAGCAGAGACAATTAGGCTGGGGAGCAAATATCATATCAAAATTATCTGTTGATTTATCCCAAAAGTTCCCTAATGATAGAGGATACTCTTTGAGTAATCTCAAAAGTATGAGACGTTTCGCTGAAGCGTATCCAGATTTTCCATTTTTGCAAGTGCCGCTTGCAAAAATGGAAAATATTCCAATTGGTCAAGTGGCACTTGACCAATTTAAAGAAGATGACAAAGGCTTTGTGCAAGTTCCACTTGCACAAATTACTTGGTATCATCACATTTCGCTTCTATCGAAAGTAAAAGACATTGCCGAACGAGCTTATTACATTACAGAAACTGCGCAGAATGGGTGGAGTCGTGATGCTTATGCAGATAGCAAATGGATATATCCATGCTAAAGGGCATGCAATCAATAACTTTGAGCAAACCTTGCCACCTCTTCAGTCCGATTTGGCGAAGTATATTTTTAAAGACCCATACAATTTTAGTTTTTGGGTACAGTGGCACTCCAAAATGAGCTTGACATTGAGAAAACATTGACAAGCAAGATTACAGACTTTCTCCTTGAAATGGGACGTGGCTTTGCATACATTGGCAGGCAATACCACATTTCGGTAGATGGTGATGACTACTATATCGACTTGCTGATGTACCACCTCAAACTGCATTGCTATGTTGTTGTGGAATTGTTATGTTGTGCACAACATAATAGGTCATATGTTGCGTAGTCAATTATGTTGGCTTCACATCAGAAAAGCTTATACATAAAGGATTCTTTTGATTTCTACACAACATAATTTTATAAAATTCCTAAACGTTTAATTGTCTGTTTTTTAAATTTCACTATATTTGAGGCGAGTTAATTCATTTATTTTCTAACCCTTAAATATTGTGGTTTATGCTTGAATATATTATTAGACGCAAATGGTATCTCCAAAAGCATTTAGATGCTCCTCTATTAAAGGAACGAGAGGAATACTTGACGCTTATGTATAAGAAAGGATTGAGCCATTCTTATTTGTTATCAATAGCAGACTATTTGTTATTGATAGTACAAGAATTGAGATTAACAGACGATGAAAATCGTATGGTTTCCATTCAAGAGATTTTCGAAAATGCAGAATGTTGGGCACATACAATCAAGAACCATCCGATGAAACGTCGTTTTTCTCCTAGCTCTGTAAGCAAGTTTAAGAGTATAGCTTTCAAATGGTTGTCACACATAGGTAGAATGGACTACAGCTATGTCACCACGGATTGCATATTGAACAGATTGTTTTCCAGAAGCCACCACAAGCTACGCTATCTCAATTATCCCTTGAAGGATGAGAGAACATCTCACTTGGAGAAATGGGAAAGAATGGGGGCTGCAACATCAACGCTTCGACAAATCGCCGCATATCACTTGCATGCCATTGACTTGCTTCATCCAAATATGTCGCATAGTATTACTGAGGAGGAACTGTTGTCTGCCGCAGACAAATGGGCTTCCATGGAAAAGAGTGGTAAGGATAGTGTTGATGGACAATATGCAAGAAAGCGTTTCATCAATATTGTGCGTGACTGGCTGATACACTTGGGCGTATACATAAGAAAAGCAGACAACTTTCCATTGAAACCTTTTGTCATGGAATACCTAGACTGGTTGAAGGATGAGAAAGGCTTTTCCTTGAATACGATAGAGAGTCGCTATTCAATGATCAAGAACTTCATGGGTACGATTTCACCTAATAGTTTTAAAGACATAACTCCTCAAACACTAGACAATTATCTCGCAATCCGAAAGAAAGAAAATGGGTATTGCCGTCGTACCATAGCAGGCATAATATCCGTCCTTCGTAATTTCTTCGCCTATGGTGAAACCAAAGGGTGGAACTCTGGAGTGCTGGCAATGTCGATGAATGCACCGAGGCAGTATCGCCACGATGACGTTCCTTCTTTCGTTCCTTGGGAGGTCGTGCAGAACATTCTTATGGAAAAAAGCACCGCAAGTGGTGTGGGGAAACGAGACTATGCGATATTTTTGCTGCTGTCCATATACGGTATGAGATGCAGCGAGGTTGCGAATCTCAAACTTAGAGACATTGATTGGCGCAATGAGCAAATCCACCTAAACCGTGCGAAAGGGTGCAAGTCCCAGACTCTGCCGTTGATTACCGTAGCAGGAACTGCCATCATCTCCTACCTGAAAGATGTGCGCTATAACCAAGCCAAGGACGAGCACCTTTTCTTGACCATACGTGCCCCACACTCCAAGCTCTCCACCTCTTCCATTTACAAGATGGTGAGGGACGCACTGGTGGTGCGTCAAGTGAACCTACGCCACTATGGTCCGCATTCCTTGCGACATAGTTGTGCCACACATCTTATAAACACAGGGTATAGCCTCAAGGAAATAGCAGACTTGCTTGGACACATGCGCCTGGACACTACAAGAATCTACGCTAAGACTGACATGACTTCACTTCGTGAGGTCGCTGACATGAATTGGGAGGGGTTGTTATGAAAGTGTGTGATTTAGTGGAGGCATATATCGCCTATCGTCGTTCTTTGGGAGAAAAATATCAGTCGCCAGCCGTAATGTTGCGCAGCTTCGCCAGATACATTGGTGAGGACAAGGAATGTATGAGCATCGATGAGAAGACTTGTACGGCATTTTTGTATAGTCCAAACAATACCGTTTCCGCCAGTTGGTTCTTGCGTTACTCTTCATTGAAGTGGATGTTCGAATGGGCTATAGTTCGTGGATACATGCAAGAAGTAGTCCTTCCGAAGGAAAAGCCAAAGGCTCTGGAACATATCAAGCCGTATATCTACTCAGCGGAGGAACTGAAGAGAATCTTCGAACTTGCTCTGAGCTATCAGAAAAACAAAAGCAAGACTCCACCAAGATGCGTGCTGGCAATATTGAAACTCACTTATATGTTAGGTTTGCGAATCAGTGAGACCATCTCGCTACAGCTAAAAGACTTGAACTTATGTGAGAAATACTTGGTGATACGAGAATCGAAGTTCTACAAGTCAAGAATGGTGCCTTTCAACGACCAAGTGGTCTTGTTACTGAAAGACTTTCTGAGCTGGCGAAAAGCGCAAGGCTGGCCGTCTGATAACGAGACTTTTGTGTTCTTGGACAAGAACATGGACAGATTGAGTATCGACGTGGTTCGGAATGCCTTCGAACGGATAAGGGACTTGGCAGGAATCAAAAGAACTGACGGCTCCCGATACCAACCGAGGCTCCATGACCTGAGACATTCATTTGCCGTGCATCGCCTGACGGAATGGTACCGTTCCGGAAAAGATGTCAATAGACTGTTGAACTCACTGTCCACCTATCTTGGACACGATCACATCTCTAACACTTCTGTTTATCTAAGCATGACAGACGATTTGCTTAGCGAGGCTAATAATCTTTTTAACGCATATAGAAATGGAAAAGTCGAAACATAAAAAAGAATCATATTTGGGATATTGGGTAAGAGCTTTTCTTTGCACTTATCTGACCAACATCCGCAACCTCTCGGGAAATACGATGAGAGCATACAGGGACGCAATAAAGCAGCTTGTCTCATTTGTCTGTAAAGACAGACACATCAGAGCAGAGGAGATACTTGTGACGGATATAACCTCAAAGGTTGCAACATCTTTTCTGAACGACATCGAAACAAGCAGAAAATGTTCCGTAAAGACCAGGAATCTACGATTATCTGCTATCATAGCATTGGCAAAATACATAGCCAGCAACTCTCTCGAGCACATAGAGTGGTGTCGAGAAATAAGAAACATACCAGTGAAGAAAGCTCCAAGGACACAGATAACATACTTGGAGAAATCTGAGATGGACGCATTATTGAACACACCTGCAAGAAATACCGAACAGGGATGGAGAGACTACGTGCTGCTACTCTTTCTGTACAATACTGGAGCACGAGCAGAAGAAGCAGCCTCGTTGAAAATCGGGGATGTTTGCTTGCCAAAAGGAAAAGGATTGGCTGTTGTCAGCATACTGGGAAAAGGCGGGAAAACTAGAAGATGCCCTTTGTGGGATGATACTTGCAAGGCTTTGAGAGACATCATTGCCGATAGATTCTCAGAGGAACACGTTTTCCTTAATCGCCAACATTTGCCGATGAGTCGGTTTGGCGTTTACGAAATGGTTACCAGACATGCAGATACTTTGTCGAAAGTAATGCCTTCGATAAAGGGTAAAAGAGTTACACCACACACGATCCGACATACAACAGCGACACATTTACTGCAAGCTGGCGTTGACATAAACACCATAAGGGCTTGGCTTGGTCATGTATCTGTAGAGACAACCAATATTTATGCAGAAGTAAATATGGAGATGAAGGCAAAAGCTCTTAAAAGTTGTGAAGTAAAATCCGAAAAAACGAATTATCGTTGGAAAGACGATAAAAACTTGATGGATTTTTTGGATAGTTTAAAATAATATAGTACCTTTGCGTAGTCAAAATCTATGTTGTGTAGAAATCAAAAGAATCCTTTATGTATAAGCTTTTCTGATGTGAAGCCAACATAATTGACTACGCAACATATGACCTATTATGTTGTGCACAACATAACAACTCTATGACCACATAGGCATGGAGGTGGGCATTGTAAAACAACAAGTCTGGGAAGAACTCCTGTTGTCCTACCTCCAAGCGGAATTGTCTGCCCATATACGAAAAGCCTTTTCCGAGTTCCAAGAGGAAACGTGTTACATTGTTCACCAATTCATCTTCGATATCACGCTCGTCAAATTTCTCTCTTAGATTGAGAAAGTCAAATTGATAAGGGTCTTTGGTCATCTGTTGTGCTAAGTTGCTCTGCACGGCAGGAAGAGTAGATTGGAAATTTGTAACAGCCTTACCATCACGCTCATATAGGTCTGTGTCAAGCCAATTAAGCAACGCATCACGTCCCCAATTATTTTCCCATGTCTTTCTTACAAAGAACAGGGCTTTGTTCATATCATCCTTGCATTTGTCGATGATACGGCGATGATGGTCCCAAGGAATTGATAACAACATATTGAAATCATCAACAGGCTGTTGACGTTTTTCAAATTGTTCCGCAACTTGCGGAACATTTGAATCTGACAACGAATCAGAGAAAAGTTCCGCAGTCTGCGGAATATTTCTATATAGAGGAGCATAGAGTTTGAAAAACTTACTCATATATCGCAAGTTTATAGGCGAGAACCCTTTTACGCCAGGCATCTCGTCCTTCAAGTCCTGACTGAGATTCTTATAAAAGCCAGAGCCGTAAGTATTGGCATATTGTTTGGCTTCGATGTCGCGTCCCAATTTCCAATAGAAGTCCAACAAATAGCCGTTGGTAGCACACGATGCTTTAAGGCGATGGCTATAGAATCTTTCTTTCAATTCTACAAGCCAGTCCTTATAGTCACTATCATCATGAAGGACTACAGATAAGTCTATATTGTTCTTTGCCATTATTCCAAAACATTTAATGTTACAAATATAATGTTTTATCTTGATAATCAATCAGAAAAAATGAATAATTGGCATATATTGCTACTATTTAGACAAATTAAAATTATTATCTGTAAAATTGCCCGACTTAGGAGGACAATTCGTTTGTTCTTTCAAGAGTAACTTGAAAGGTTTCGAGTAACTCGAAACATACCTTGCTGTGTCTTTGTGGACACAATGTTTTGGCAAGAATAAAACATAATGCCGTTTTTATGCAATATCCACCGAAAATACTACCAAATTCTTCCTTAGACTTTCCACTTATTTTTTTGATAAAAGCTAATAAGATAGAAATTACGCACATTGCAAAGCGATCATACATCCAAGGAATACATATCGGTAACAACGTATTGTTATCTTGCACCAAGATTTCAAGATACACGATTAGGACTATCGCTATGAGCCATTTACCCCAATCAAGCCAAAAATTCTTTAATTTAAGATATAATTTTGTCATAATTACATTATTATACTTACCATATTCTCTCTATGAAACTATAAATTCCACTCAAAATAGCATGAATACTATTTTCTTTTTTATCAAAGTAACTATCTTTTTCCTTTCTGTAATCTTTTTCTTGCATTACTCCTTATAGATTTTGCATACTTAGACTATTTATCCAAGACGCTTCCTTATATGAAAGTATTTACTTGGCGAAGCCGAAATGTTTGGACGAAAAATCTATTCAACCAAGAAATCAACATTTTCAACAAACCTCAATCCGAAAAATCCTTTTTGTACTGACAATATACATTTTGTACCAACAGGGGTTGACTTTTTCCCCGATTCGTACCAAAAAGATACATTCTCTCCAACTAATTGAATTTTTAGATAATTTCTTGTAGAGCTTGTTGATTTACTAACTTTTAAGGCAATTTCATCTGTAATCACCCCTTGACATTCCCTTTTTATATTTTTTGCCAAATACTTGTTTGGTAACAATATTATTGCAGAAAGTATTACCGTAACAACGAATGTTTTGACAACATAAGTAGCCCAAATGTCAGAAAACGGCTTTGAGGTTTTACCTATATACTTTTTGATCAAAGCTAACAATACAGAAAGTACTACCACAAAAATATAATCATACATCCATGGTATGCAAATGGGCAACAAAGTATTGCTCTTACGCAAAAATGACTCTAAAACTATCAACAATAAAGCACAAAATGCGTAAAATACAACTAACAACCACCAAATTCTTTTACCTTTCAACCTCTTCATTTTTCCTATTTATCATTTATTAAATCGTTTCCAAAAAGACTTCGTACCACTAAGAAAACTTGAGCTAATAGTTTCCCAAATATCATATGTTTTATCTTTTTCTTTCTGCAATCTCTTTCTAGCATTTCTCACCGTTGATTTTGAATATCTTTTCTGCCCTGCTCTTTTATGCATAACAGCCTTTTCCGTAGGATGCGCTTTTATTCGTTTATATTTTAATTGTACAACTTTATTCGCAAACTTTCCTGAAGTAGCTGAAATAATAGCATCAACACCAGTATCGAATGCTAATTTTCTATAATCAATATCTTTATATGATTTTGCACCATCCTTTATTTGGTCTGATACATTTTTAGCTGCCGAAGATACCGCAGAAATTGCAACTTTAGCCCCAAGCCCTTTCAATGCAGAAACACCACTTGTCAAAGCACCTTCCCCTGCAGCTATAGCTACATTCGTCCAATTGACATTCTTTGACAAGTTATCCAAGACAGAGCTATTGGTATCATAATTCTCTATAAGTTGACATGCCAACTCTATACCGCCGCCGATAACGGCACCCAAAATTGGGCCTTCACCATCTTGGTCTGTCGTATTCACTGGATTATCCAAGCAATAGTTATAAGGAGACATATAGCCGAAATTCTCACACAAAGGATCTATTCTATCCCATGTAGGAACTATTGGGTTATATTGACGTGCTCCATAGTCATACGTATTCAAACCATGCATCATGTCAAACTCCTTACCATTATATTTATAGGGTTGGAAGTCTGCTTGTAAAGTAGTAGATTGATCGCTAAAAGGAGTCCCGAAAGGATAATAGTTAATCACTTGGCAAATTTTTCCTCCAAAGTCTATTACTTCCCTGTTATTGCCAAGATGATCTTTATTGTAATAATAGAAGTTAAAAGCATCAGTTGCATTAAGTGCCTCCACTGCTTTTGTCCATTCTTTTCTTCTCTCTTCATAGGCTTTCTGTTCTTCTTCTGAGATTTCTGAGTCGGAACCATCTTCAAACCAAGAAAAGGGAGGCGCAGGTTTGGCTATACACATATCTTGCTTATAAGCCTCGCAATAACCTCCTTCAAAAAGATATTTGTTAATACGCCCATTCTTTAATATAAGATTACCCTCCATTAAGAAATCTAAGGAGTCTGTTGTCTGTATCTCTGATGTATCAAGCTCATGTGTACACCCATCAGGCACATTGATATTTGGCATGGCTGTATAATATATGGTACGAAGTTTTGTACCCTCCGCAGAATAAATATATTTAGTTACATTGCCATTGGAAAATTGAATACGAATAGGATTCTTGTTATTATCATACTCTATCATCGTTATTCCACGACCAGTATCGCTAATTAAAGCACCAAAATCATTGTATTTACAGGATGATATTCCATCAGATGCTGGCTCGAAATCAAGCGCCCCTTCATAAACGATTTTGTCGGCAGCATCACTGATATTAACTATTTGATTCCCATTCAATGATACATTCAACTTATCTATAACACCATACGTTCCATCCTGTTTTTTCCCATGACGCTCCAAGGATGTAATATTGCCATTCAAGTCATAGTTGACTGATTCTTTAAAATTATCACCTGCATTACTTAGGCTTTCTCCCTCGCCATAGTTTGCCTCAGTCAGACGGTTGAGTCTGTCATAATGAAACTTATAACCTCTTTTTTCACTATAGTTACTATTTGACCATTTTAAACTACTGATATTACCATTATAACAAGGAGTACCCACGCCATCGGAATAAGAAAGCTCTTCTTTGAAGCTATTACTCTCAATCTTGACAGGCCAACCATGAACATCATAGCTATAAGAAACATTTCCATATTGCTCAGGGCGAACTATCTGCGAAAGCCTGTTTGTTGCATCATACATATAATTCAGCGTTGAAGAGCTTTCCGTTCCTTCCCCATGAGATAGGATAAGTTTCTTGCTAATAAGTAAATTATTTCTTGTGGAATACTCATTGGTCAAAGATATTTTAAGTAACTCACCATACTTGACATCCAGTTCTGCATCTGATGTCACCAATTTATTGGTCAAAGAATAAGTGTTGGATACTTTGCTTGTATAACCTTTCAATCCTTTAGTTGAAGTATTTATAAGGTTGCCTTTAGGATCATAGCTGTTGACAGTAAACAAAAATTGTCCATTGGAGGTTTTGATAATAGAACCAGCTAACAAGTCATTACATCCACCCTTTTGAGACGGACTTATTGGCGCAAAGTCATCCTTAAAAACACCAGATAAAAAGCCATACGAGTCATAATAATAAACCTTTTCCAAGGAAACATTGGAGCCTATGGAAAAGTTGGAAGTGTTTCCATAAAAAGCATAGCCAGAATTTGCTATGCCACCATTCTGGGAAGAAAAGTTCACATTGAGTTTCGCATTCTTGACATTGGTATTACAACTTGTCGTTGTTCCCACCAATACAACACGACCATAACGGTCATACAAATAGAAACGATACAAGCCTTTATCCCTCAACAAAGCATCTTGTTCATAAGCAAGAAGTCCCTCCTTGTCATACCAATACTGAGTGTATTGAGAACCTGGTAATGTTTTACGAACAAGATTTCCGCATTCGTCATAATCATATTGATAGGCATAAGCTGCCAAATCCTCTTTTTCTTGATATTGGGGAGACAAGATATAACGCAACTGCCCCAACTTATCATAGACATAATAAGTATCCCCCTGGTTTCTACGCTCCAAGATGGTATTTCCATCCAAGTCCTTGAAAATAACAACTTCATTTCCATCAGCGTCCTTTGCTGATTCTTTCTCCAGACAGCCTTCTGGATAATAACTCTTTGCAATAGGGTCTGCATCATACCTTATCACTTTATCTGACAAGGTGTTGGTTTCATACGAACACTCATTGTGGGCACTATGAGCATGCCAATTATTGCCAGCAACATCCTCTCTGACTATATGGTCTGCATCATCATAATAATTCTGCTTGAAGGCATACTCATCATTATAATAGTTACAGGAAGCACTTACAAAACTATAATAATCCTTGAAGTCCAATCCACTGCCTATTGGTGTTGGATAAAAATTTTTACTCTCACGCCCCTTAGAATCATAAGTCTTAAAGGTATATACATTATCCGACGTACCAGAAGCTGTTGATACAATCTCTGACAAATTACCCAAGCCATTATAATAACTAACATTTTCAATACTAGCACCATTTGTATCAAGGTGCAATGTTTCCTTTATATAGTTTTGTTTCTTGCTTTGGGCATATAAAAGAAAGGGAACACACAAGGCTAAAAAAGTTATCTTTATTCTCATGTTACTTGCGATAATTATATTCATATTCCTTTAATAAAACGTTATTATAGTCATACACACTGGTCAATCTACCAAAACGATCATATTTGAAAGAATTGACATTACCATTTGACAAAATGATAGCAGTTGGACCAAACAATGGATTCCAAACATATCCTGTAACATGTCCCAAATACCCTTTCAAGAAAGAGTTTATATAGGAGCTGCATGCTTCCTGGTCAATGAATTGCTTGTCTGTTATTGAAATCGGAATGTAAGCATTTCCTACCATCATTAGGAAACTATCGTTCCAAGCCCACCTAAGAAAGGTTTCAGGTTTCCCCTTCTCCTTGTAAATTGCAGGCATTCCCGTATTTGTATAAGAATAATAACAGTAAAGCGTGTCCACTACATTATTACTATTCTTGCGTGTAACCAACTTAGGCAACAAATGGCTTTTTCCATTAATTTTGTTTGCAGAATAAGTTGTAGTTTCCTCCGACACAAGTTGTCCATTCCTTGTATATATCGTTTTATATGGCTTGACATAGAAATCACCCTTATACAATATTGAATCATTGCCACTACTTGCATTAAAGTTACCAAATGAATAGGTGTTAGTCTCCGAGAAAACACCTCTTTTGAGTGCCTCCGAGTTTACTATTCTTAAACCCACTTGATGCTTGTAAGGCTTCCAAGAATTAAATTTTACATCCGACTTATCATAAGTATGAGTGGTTACCATCTTTGCGCCATTTGAACAAAACATGGTATCCTGCTCTTCTACTACATCGTACTTTGGGTAGTACAATTTATAGACTCCACCCAAATAGTGAGAATACTGCGCACTATTGCCATAGCACTCATAAACCAAATTTGAGGTATAGACATAATCTTTCAGGTAATTATCCTTGCGATATTTATATCCAACACTTTTTACCTTTTGTCCATTACCATCATAGGATTTCACATTAAGAAGGACACCTTTCTTAAAACCTAACTCAGACCACTCGTCAAAAGGGGTAAACTGATTTGCATAACCAAAGGTGAGGGTAAAACGTTGGTCTCTCACAGAAGGGTCTGACAAATTTGAGTAATGGTAAACGTGCTGCTCATGAAACTTACCTGGATTTGCTATATCCCTGACAGTCTCAGTAACATAAGAGTATCCAAGACTCACACCTGTACTATTAGCTAACGGCACGATAGAAGATGTATGAAAAGTTGTCATGTGATACGAAGCATTCTTTTGTTCGCATTTAAGACTCCAATCCTTCCAATAATAAAGTGGCGAGGCAAATAGCTCTCCACTTGACTTGTCTGTGCCAGGAATGTTATAGGAATAATCCTTCTGGCTCAGCAGATTTTTCTTTTTTTCAGAATCATAAGACTTGATGGACTTGATTCTCAAGCCACCTCCTACACCATCCGCATTTGATATACTTTGCCTATCATTACTCAATTTCTTACTATAAGTATTTGATTCATATTCAAAATCTGTAACACCGCCTGTAGGATAAACAATCTCATCTAAAATACCTATTGGAGTATAATTGAAATCAGGATTTCTAAAACTTTCCATATTGTTGGCATAACTCCAATCTGCCTGTTTATAAGCATTGCCATTATAATATCCCCAATGGTCAACACAGGAAGTAAGGTAATCTTCTGGAAGTTTTTCAAATTGGTTGTACTTAAACCTATAGATACCGTTAATGCCTGTTGTGATGCTATAATGTACGGCATCATTTTGAACCATCAAACTGTCAAGGCGCAATCTTCGATTAGAAGTTTGACTCATACAAAACCTATATGCCTTATAATTTTGGGCTTTATCTCTAGCCCATTGGATGTCAAGATATTTAAGTTTCCGAATTCTAGCTCGACTCAACACATCATAATCATCAGATGACGGATACCTAAAATCAGCCAAGGAATCTTTATTGTTCTGTAAATAATAGAATCCACCAACCAGAGCACCATTCTGAGATATCCCCCAAGCATCAACCATACTCACCAACTTCCTATATAATTCTTGAACACCTTCTGAATATAGTGAATGATACAAGTTCTCCGTGGCAAGGGTACTACCCACATTTTCAGAAGATATAATAACCCTTATTCCATCCATAGCTTCTATTTTTTGGAGATAAACCGGTGAACTAATGGAAATCGTATAAGGAAAGAACTGGTTACTAGTACTATATGAAAAACTTGCACCAAGCATTCCCGTAGCCTTTTCATTCACATAATCGTTATAATAAGCGTTGAAAACCTGAATAATGTATGCTCCACGCTGATAATGTAGCTTATATAGGATGTTGCCAAATCGGTCTGCAACCTTGGTAAGATACCAACTGGACGCATGCCATGTTTCATTGTCCTCATTGGCACTCATGTGCCAAAAATTTGTAGTATAATCTATGGCATTTTTATCATAGCCAAATGTATATACATTACCCTCGTCATCACGAATAACAAATCCAGCTATTGTTTTACTTTGCTCTTGGTCTATAGCAGCCGAGTATGGGTATTTCTCAAAAAGAGAGCCTATAAGATTAGAAGGATCATTATAATCATAGATTACTTCCAAATTATCATTGCTTTGTACTCTCCAGTTTCCATCTTGGTCCAGGAAAAACTTGCCAGACTTGCCCATAAAGTGAAAAGTATATTCATCAGGGGCATAGTCATATCCACAGTACGCAACATCCTTTTTCAACTTACTATAGTTTCCCCCCTCATCCATATATTCTATCAACTTGTCATGACACTCAAAATAGTTAACAGGTTTGTGGGAAAAACTAGCCTCTATATGCTTAGGATTTTTCCATTCGTCTCTTCGCCCTTTTACCGTTCGTGTAATGACACCACCAATATTTAATGTCCAATTTTGCCCTGCCCAAGAAGGCAAACTATTAGGCATCACACCAGTAGCATCATAATCCAAAGAAATCGGCATTTTGACACCACGGACATTCATCTCATAAAGTGGAATTGTTATATTAGGATTACCTGTGAAATAAGACACACCCACATCACCATACTTCCCCAAAGAGGCTGCTGTTGGTGTTTGAACATCTACAAAGGAATTTGGATTTGGAGTCCAATAACCAGGTTGTGCCCCAGGAAATTTAAGTTGGGCCTTTACTGATATGATTGCCATTAATAAAGTGACAATAGATATTATCCTGTTAATTTTCATAGCGCTATTTGACATTTATAGTTCTACTATATAATTTTCCATTAACATTGACATAAAGAACATATTGACCTAAGAATAAGCCACTAGTCTCAATATGGAAGATACCAGTTTCACCTGCCTTGACAGTATAAGACTGTTTTTTGTACAAGACACCAGATGAATTTGACAGAGCTATCATTACATTGGCATCAGTGTCTGTACCATAACTGATATCAACTCTTCCCTCTACATTAGCAACATCATACCTGAATGAATTTGGATGTTTAGAAACATCTATGTCCTTACGAGTTTTCCCTGCATATTTCAATTTTTCATTGACGGCATCACTTATCTGGGAAAATTGCTCAGGTAATATCCTATAGGCTAAAAAGGAACTACCAATAGGATTTGAAATATCATAACTATATTTTTGGATGACAATACAGACAGGATACCTAAATCCTTTATAGTACCATTCATACTTATCTTCGATTTCCTGCTTGGGATGAATGGAATCTATCTCAGCATAGTTAACATCCATTGCCATTAAAGTTGTGGTTTGCGTATGCACCCTAAGAACATTATCAAGAGTGTCTCTTTCGGAAAGAATAAGTTTTCCTAAACCATCTGCTTGTATGGCCACTTTACCTTTTACTTTCACCGAATGGTCACCACAATACGTACCATAGCCAACAAATTCAGAACAAAGAGAATCACCATATTGAAATGGGTATTTTAACGTAACTTTTTTTCCAAAATACGCAATCTTAGAAAGACGATTTTCTTTTTTATATTGCTCAAGGATGCCTGAATTAAGGCGATAGGAAAATTTTTCTTGCCCCTCAATCTTATGGAAATGCGAATAAGCATCTTTGGTAATAGTCATTTCGCGTGTGCCTTCTGTATCAGCAATTGAACTAAAATCCCAAACTTCCCCTTCCCCAGTACCTCCTGGGTAACAAGACTCCATTTGCTGATACACCAACTTGTCTGAATCCCTCATGGCATTGGCTTCCACCGTAAGTACATTTTGTCCAAATGTAGGTAAGGATGCCGATACTAACAACATTAATTCAAAAACTTTCACTTTCATCTTATCATCCATTTTTACAAATAGTAATGAATCATTTGTATTGTGCGACAAAAGTACAAATAAAAAATGAAATAGAATAACTTTTTTAGAGAAATATTAGTTTTGTAGTAACTTTACTAACTTATTATATAAAAAATAAAATTTAAACTGGTCGTCGGAAATACAATTATTGGTTCTTGGCCTTAGATGAATCGTAAGACATCTGGAACTCTGCTCTCACATTCTGGTTGCGCATGACAACAATCGTATAGTTACCATCTTTCAGCGTACCTACTGTAGTATTCAGAGTATAGTAGCCATAGTTGCCAGACACTCCATAGTCAGCATTCTCTGTGACAATCAACTTGTTGCCCACCAAAGTTGTTTCCATCTTAATGCTTACAGCATCGTCAAAAACAACATTCTTGTGAGTCAGCATCAACTTTCCACCTGGCAGAATCTTGCAGACAAGCTTCTCTTCCATTTCAGCGCTGTTGCTACCATCCTGTAGGATAGGTGTACTTGCAGACTGTGTGTAACTCAACATTGAGAACGAAGGCATGAATGTAGTGGTCTGATGACCAAGCATTCCATCGTTTACTCCATCATCACTTGCACTGCAGCTTACAAAGCCCAATGCCATTGCCAATACCAAAATCGGCATCATTGAAAATTTTCTCATAATCTAATATCATTTACTTGTATTCTATTTATTGCTTGTTTATTTTTGTTTAATCATTATATATTGTCTTTAGTTACTTTACACTTATGTCTTTAGTTAAATTGCGTTACTCCAAACGCAGTCGTCATCTTCTACCAGTACAATGATATTATATAAGAATAAAAGCATACTTGCCCAAGCAAAGTATTTCTTTCGGGTGCAAAAATATGAAATCTTTCTTGAAGAATAAGCACGGATATCGTTAAACTATGCTAACGGATATTAATATGGTTTATAGCAAACTGATTTAAAACAAAAAGTACACCTTTTTAAAACAAAAGACCACCATCAGCATTTCTCGCAATCTTGAACTTTCAAGAAAATAGGCAGCCTATATAGGAGGCAACCTATTAAGAATACAATCTGCCTATCAAGAGTCAGCCTATAAAAAGCAAAAAAAGAGTGGAACCCTTTCGGATTCCACTCTCATATCTTAGATTGAAAAATCTCGAATTAGTCGAGGTTAGCCAACTTGTTGTCAGAATGAAGAACATCCTTGATCTTGTGGCTATAGAGATCAACCATGTACTCACGAGCCTTACCGCAGTACTGACGTGGGTCGAAGTACTCTGGGTGAAGAGCCAATGTCTCACGAACACCTGCTGTGAAAGCAAGACGAGAGTCAGAGTCGATGTTGATCTTGCAAACAGCGCTCTCAGAAGCCTTAGTCAACTGCTCCTCTGGGATACCAACTGCATCTGGCAACTTACCACCGAACTTGTTGATGATATCAACATACTCCTGAGGAACTGAAGAAGAACCGTGGAGAACGATAGGGAAACCAGGAAGCTGCTTCTCAACTGCTGCCAATACGTCGAATGCCAATGGAGGAGGAACGAGGTGACCAGTCTTAGGGTCACGTGTGCACTGCTCTGGCTTGAACTTGTAAGCACCGTGAGAAGTACCGATAGAGATAGCCAATGAATCAACACCTGTACGTGTAGCGAAATCAACAACCTCCTCAGGCTTTGTATAGTGAGACTCCTCAGCAACTACGTCATCCTCAACACCAGCGAGGACACCGAGCTCACCCTCTACAGTTACACCGAACTGATGAGCGTAGTCAACAACCTTCTTTGTCAATGCAATGTTCTCCTCGTATGGAAGTGCAGAACCGTCGATCATTACAGAAGAGAAGCCGAAATCTACACAGCTCTTACATGTCTCGAAGCTATCACCGTGATCGAGGTGGAGAACGATCTCAGGATGGTTGCAACCCAACTCCTTAGCATACTCTACAGCACCCTCTGCCAAGTAACGGAGCAAAGTAGGGTTAGCATACTTACGAGCACCCTTAGATACCTGGAGGATAACTGGTGACTTCAAGTTTGAAGAAGCCTGGATGATAGCCTGGAGCTGCTCCAAGTTGTTGAAGTTGAAAGCAGGAACGGCCCAACCGCCCTTGATAGCTCTTGCAAACATTTCCTTAGTGTTCACAAGACCGATTTTCTTGTAATCTACTGCCATAATATTTAATTTATTATTTTAATGAAACATTCTTCTATACTATATTAATAAGGTAAAGCACTCTTACCAAACACTTCCCTTAAACGAGTGCAAATTTACTTTTTTCTTTTGACACGGCAAAATGTTAACTTGCTTTTTCGTATTTCAAACGAGTTAAAAAAGTTAATTCTTACTTTTTGATGCGAATTTTCTAATGTTTTGCTAAATACAGATAGCAATTTTAGCTCTTTTGAGCAATTTTGTATCCACGAACTGCAAAAGCTAATACTATTACAAAACTGATAAATGGTACGATAAATGGCAAAGTAACATGAGTAGTGTCGGCTATCAGACCCATCAGCAGGAAGCCACAGCCACCTATCGGGGTCATCATCAGCAAGGAAGATGCTGATTTGGTAAGATTGCCCAAACCTGTCAAAGCAATGGCAAATATCGTAGGAAACATAATCGCTTCAAAAAGATAGTTGCCTACCAATGCGACTAAGGAAACAATCCCTAAATCACAAAGCACCAAACCGATACAGACAACACTACCAGCTGCACAGATGAGCAACATCGTAGTGGCAGCCACCCGGCGCATAATCCAACTGCCTAAGAAACGTCCCACCATAAAGAATCCCAAAGCTACAGTCAGCACCAGGGATGCCGTACGGTCATCCATCCAGCGCATTCCTGTTACGAAATTGATGAAATAGGAATTGATGGAAATTTCTGCAATCTCATAGCATAAAAGTGCCAACAGACCGAAGACAAACATACCATGATGCGCAAAGAGTTTGCCGATATTACTACCCTTAGCCTCATCCTCGGCAGTTACTTCATGCTTTATTTCTGGCAAATGAACACGCGAAAAGACGAGCGCTATCAATAGCACGAGAATACCCAATATGGTATAAGGCACCACTACATTACCGCCTTCTTCTGTATTATTGAACAGAAACTGACCAACGCAAAAGGTAGCGAAAAGACTTCCTAAACCATTAAATGACTGCGAGAGATTCAGACGACTCGTTGCCGTCTCCTTGGCACCCAATTCTGTAACATACGGATTGGCAGCCGTCTCAAGAAAGACAAGACCACAACCGATGATAAACAAACATAGCAGAAAAGCAGAAAAACTGCCCATCGCTGCGCCAGGAATGAACAGCAAGGAACCTGCTCCGAAAAGAATCAATCCGAATACGACTCCACGGCGATACCCATACCGATTAATAAAGATACCTGCCGGAATCGCCATCAGGAAATAACCCAAATAAGTGGTTACCTGAATCAGCGAAGAATGCGTAATACTAATATGCAAAGCATTCTGGAAATGCTTGTTGAGCACATCCAAAATGGCACGAGCGAAGCCCCACAAGAAGAAGAGCGACGTGATTAATACAAAAGGTACGAAATACTTTCTGTCTGTAATTTTCTTTTGTTCTGTTGACATTATACTTATTTCTTATTTTCTAGTTCGATAACCTTCCATACACCTGCAGCCAAAGCGCCACCTACCAATGGACCTACGATGAAAATCCAAAGATTGGTCAAGGCTGTCCCTCCCTGGAACAAAGCTGGACCGATGCTACGAGCAGGATTGACAGAGGTACCTGTATAACGAATACAAGCCAAGTGAACCAAGATGAGCGAAAGACCGATTGCCAAGCCAGCGAAGTTATTGGTTGCGCCATTGGTCTTGGCTGTAGCGCCCAATACGACCAAAACGAAGACAAAGGTAAAGAACACCTCAGCCAACAAGCCACCCCAAGAAGTGATGTTGGAAGCACCGCAAGCCTGCAAATCATTGGCACCCGTTCCTACAAGTCCCGCCGTGGAAGTAAGTAAATAGAGAATAGCTGCTCCTAGCACACCGCCGATGCACTGGAAGATGACATAATTGACGGCATCCTTGCCACTCATTCTTCCACTAAGGAAACAACCGAGAGTAATGGCAGGGTTGATATGGCAACCCGAGATACCACCGATGGTATATGCCATCGCCACCACAGCAAGACCGAAAGCCATTGCCGTACCCACTACTGTTGCAGGAGCGCCATTGTCGCATCCCAAGCTGACGGCCGCACCACAACCCATCAGCACGAGCACCATCGTGCCCACCATTTCAGCTAAATACTTTTTCATAACTATCATTTAAATAGGTTTTTTATAATTCTCTTAATCTTTAGTATTCAATATCATTATCTATAATAGAGAAACGTAAAAAGCTAAAAAATATTTTATTGCAACAAGTTTTTTTTCAATGGAAAACAACATTGCTTAATGATGGCTAGGAAACCGACTCAAGTTAAAAGGTAAGTAACATATCCCCCAAGCATTTCAACAAGCACTTATTTTTGAAAAGATTCGCTCTCATGACTATCGTTTTTTATTTTTCATGAATATAAAACTTAACTTTTGCATCATAAGCAGAAATCTGAATCTGTCCAGTCCCACCATAATGTCCTTTAAGAAGTGTTCCCATAATCAACCAACTATGTTTAAATTTTACGACTTCAAAAGGATATTCTCCATTTATTGTTTCCTTGCCATAGATATCACTCAAATATGCAATACCTATTTCTGCTGCAAGTGTTGGATTATCTACAAAAATGGAATTTACCTCCTTAGTTTTATCATTTAATATCCTCCCATTGCTTTTATATATATAAACTGCCATAGTATCCTTCCCTATAGCACTCGCTTTCCACACACTATCGCCTATTAGTGAGGCTTGCAGCTTTTGCACATTTTTCTGCCCAAATTTAGACAAAAAAAGAGACTTTGCTACATCAAGAGCCGTATTCTTTCTAGTAACAACAGCTCTAGCAAGTGTATCTTTATTATCACACAAAGTATCAGGGGAATCAAAATAATCCTTAGGATTGTAAGATTCACCTTCATACTCTTGTAAAGAAACCAAACGATAAAAATTTGGCGTATCATCACTTGGCTTGTAAAAAAGTACAACAAGAATTGTTGTCACTATAATACTTATAAACACAACTACCTTCCTCATTTATTTTATTTTGTTTTTTCCATCCCTCACACTATTTATTGGGGGATTTTATGAGCTGATTATTGATTATCATTTTTTATCAAAGAGGACCATGGCGATCAGGACTATTATAAAAGTATTCTACATTTTTATCTTTAACATCAAACAGAATTGTGGGAATCTGATACTTACTATTTTTTCTTTCAGAGTCATCCACACAATACTCTACTTTTAGTACCTTTAGTAAAGACTGTACTGACATATTTTTCTTTCTTATTTCATCTTGATAAATTGAAATGCCACAATCAATAGAATCGTGCGGCAGAAGAACATGCGAGCTTGCTACCCTACCATAAAACGTTGCAAAAGAAATGCTTTTTAGTGAATCTACGCAAAAATGTATTTTAGAATTACAGTCATATCCCATAGCTTGCATAGGAATAAAAAAAGTATCATTAGTTGTGTTTGTGATTCTAAATACCAAATGGATTTCTCGCGTGTAATTTTCATCACCTTTACTGGTCAAAGGATAATTGTCAAAAACCTTCACTAAATCAGCTTTAATAACCGCATGTTGCTTGTTAGGACAACAAGAACATAAAAGTATCGATATTATAATAACAAAATCTTTCATCATACTCTAATTATATTTTAATGTTGTAAATATTCGTTTGGTCGTTTCTTTTTTAAATACTCATATAATTCCTTTAATTCTTTAGTTGTTTTTTTCCAAGAAGGGTGATTCAGATGCCCTTGTTAAGGTCCTTGACCATATTTCCATTCTTATCATATCCATACTCAACATTTTCAGAAGCACCATCCACAAAGTTCCAAGCATCCTTGTAAGTAGGGTCTTCCACTTTGTCTTCTGCATTGAGCAACTGATTTTCCTTATAGGTAAAACTTACATCATCTATTAAGCCATAAATTCCCCCATCTTGAAGGCCATTGCGTTTCAAGGTCAGCATGTTACCCATCAAGTCATACGTATAACGAGTATCATAATGAGCATTCGTAGAGTTGTCCTCAGAATAGGAAGCAGAGGTCAAGCGAGAAAGCCTATCATACGTAAAATCATATTTTCGTTTCAAAATCTCATCGCTCGCACTCCAGACCATTGCGGATATATTTCCACCAAACTCACGATTCTTGCCGTCATAATATGACAAGGATTCCCTGAAGTTTGAGGAAGATATGTCCGTTGGCCATTCCCTTACATTATAACCATAACCAATCGTTTCCTTTTCAAAGACCTTTTGACTTATCAAGCGGCAATGCTTGTCATAGGTATTTTGCTTCAAAGAGACAGCCTTACCACCATTTAATTGGTGGAGCACCTGTTGCAAACGGTCGGCATTATCATAACGATAGGTGTAAACCTCCTCTTGTTTTGAGGAACCTACGACATGCACAATCCAGGCTGCCCCTGGACCACGTTCCTCTTTTTTTCTTCCCAATGGAGAATTCTCGTAGAAATACTCCATATAGGCATAAGGTTCCTTGTAGTCTGAAATATAATGGTCTCTGGTCACATCAGTATAGTTGCCCAAATTGCCAGACAAGGCTACAGGCTTGCCCTTCTGAAGTACATGTCCAAACGCATCATAGCTTGTGGATTCAAGCAAGTCAACACCACTTTCAGGTGATAAGTTGACTGACACTTTCTCTACCAAACGTCCCAGCCCATCATAGTATTGGTACTCGTCTATCGACTTTGATGGACTGATGTTCCTTTGGGACAAGATGTAATTCTCATCGTTGGATTGAGCCAAGGATGATTGACCAAAAAGCATCGGAGCTAGAACCGATATGAACATATAGAGTTTTCTCATCAGCGATAATTATATTTATAAGTTGCCAATGGATTGGCATCCAAGTCCTTTTCGGAAAAGAATCTTCCATAGGCGTCATATTCGTAATAGTTAATTTTAACACACTGTTATAGGGAAACAACTTATTCTCAAACATTCAATCATCCCTTCCATTTGAGTAAATAAAAGGAATATATTCAATAGCCTTTACGCCTTTGGGCGTATAATCAAGCCACATGGTTTGATGTCGAACTTGCTTTATCTTATAAAATTTATCATAGACTACTTCTAAAAGCATACCTTCATGTATTATAGTTTGATTAAAAGAAGAAACAAATAAAGAATCATTTAACTTCTGTGTTACTATATGCATTGGAAAGTCTGGATACACTTCACATACAGTATCCCATTCACGCTTGGTTGATAAAAAAAGATATTTTTTCCCTCTATAAGAAATATAGTACTCTCCATTTTTCATCACCAAATCCCATTTATCTATTACCGAATCCTTACAACAAGCCTTAATGACAATATCATTGTCATTATACACAATACGGTAATCCTCCACGTAAAAGGAAGGATAAAGTACAACCTCTTTCTCCTTTGACTGAAAACAAGAAACTAAGGTAAAAGCCATTATAGCCAAAAGATTTTTATTATTTGCCTTCATATCGTTATTTTTCATTTAAATTCGTACTTTTATGGAATAATTCCATCATTACTTGTTGATATATATTTACTTTTTGAAATTTTATATCATGCATTTTCTGATGGTCTTTGTCTTGAGAAACATTCCATTTTTTCCTTGCATCATTGTAATCTCCTGTTTTTATAAAATCATTTAACTAAAGTTTCGCAAGTGAAAATTCACAAGCGTGATTTAACGTAATTTTGGAAT
>OIZI01000404.1_pt1 | contig 22900 bp, 18 predicted proteins | sample 1588441 | NCBI WGS metagenome assembly OIZI01 (sample SAMN03283284) | human gut metagenome | biome: human-associated habitat; material: feces | host: Homo sapiens | place: Peru | collected 2012 | reverse complement strand
GAGCGAAACGGCATCGTCGCTGGCGACCGCCGCTTTCGGTCAGACCAACAAGGTCACCCCCATTCAGATGATCACCGGCATCTCCGCCATTGCCAACGGCGGCAAGCTGATGACACCCTATGTGGTGCAGCAGATCCTCGACAGCGACGGCAATGTGGTGAAAAACACCGAGCCGACCGTGCGCCGTCAGGTCGTTTCCGCCGAAACGGCAGCGCAGGTGTCCGGCATGATGGAAGCCGCCGTCAACGGCGGCGGCTGCAAGAGCGCCTATGTCGCGGGCTATCGCGTCGCGGGCAAAACCGGCACCTCCGAAAAGCGCGACATGGAGGGCAACGAGGTGGTCGCGTCCTTTGCGGGCTTTGCCCCCGCCGACGATCCGCAGATCGCCATTCTGGTGCTTCTGGATCAGCCGCAGTGCGCCGTGCGCTACGGCGGCACGATCTCCGCTCCCGTCGCTCAAAAGGTGCTGTCGGAGGTGCTGCCCTATCTCGGCGTCGAACCGAAATACACCAATGCCGAGCTTGCCAAGCTCAGCACCACCTCCCCCGCCGTCACCGGCAAAAGCACCGCCTCCGCGCAGGCAGCGATCACAAACGCCGGACTGTCCGCACGTGTGGTAGGCAGCGGCGCCACTGTCATAAAACAGGTTCCCGAAGCCGGTCAGTCCATGCCGCGCGGCGGCATGGTGGTATTGTATACCGACGACAGCGTCGCCGACAAGACCGTCACCGTGCCCAACTTCTCCGGCATGAGCGTCACAGCCGCCAACGCTGCCGCCGCCAATGTCGGGATCAATCTCCGTCTGTCGGGAGTCGGACTGGATTCCGGTCAGGCGATCGCAAACAAGCAAAGTGTTGCCGCCGGCACAAAGGTGCCGCTCGGCACGACCGTTACCGTCTCGTTCCTCTATAAAGACAGCGCCGACGGTGGATGATGAAAGGGAAGATCCTCATGACGATCACAGAACTGTTTTCGGGTGTTGCCGCCGTTTCGGGGGTGCTGACGGCAGACCTGCCCGTCACCTCGATCACCTGCGACTCCCGCAAGGCGGAAAAGGACGGCGTGTTTGTCTGCATCAACGGCACCGCCGTCGACGGACACCGCTTTGCCGCTTCTGCCGTTGAGGCGGGCGCAGCCGCCGTGGTGGTGGAGCGCGACCTCGGACTGCCGCGGCAGATACAGGTTGCGGACACGCGCCTTGCATGGGCGCAGCTGTCCGCCAACTGGTTCGGACACCCCGCCGACAAATTAAAGCTCATCGGCGTCACGGGTACCAACGGCAAAACCACCACCGTCTGTCTGCTCAAATCGCTGCTCGAAAAAGCGGGGCACAAGGTGGGGCTCATCGGCACGATCCAAAACATGATCAGCGACCGCGCACTGCCCGCCGCCCGCACCACACCCGACACCTATGAGCTGCAAAGCCTGTTTGCGCTGATGGTCGCCGAGGGATGCGACTGCTGCGTGATGGAGGTGTCCTCCCATGCGCTGGCGCAGGAAAGGGTCGCGGGCTGTCATTTTGAGGTGGCGGTGTTCACCAATCTGACCCAGGATCACCTCGACTATCACGGCACGATGGAAAACTATCTCGCCGCCAAAAAGCGGCTGTTCACCATGTGCAACACCGCCGTCGTCAACGCGGACGATCCGCACGCAGCGGTGCTCACGGCAGGGCTTTCCTGCCCCATCCTGCGCTATTCCGCCGATGACGACACCGCCGATTTCACGGCAAAAAACGTCCGTCACCTGCCCGACGGTGTGCGGTTTGAGCTGATTGCCGGCACGAAGATCGGGCGCATCCATCTGCATATTCCGGGACAATTCTCCGTATATAACGGTATGGCGACCGCCGCGGCAGCGCTCACGCTGGGGCTGCCGTTTGACACCGTCACCGAGGGACTGTCGCAGGCAACGGGCGTCAAGGGACGCGCCGAGGTTGTGCCGACGGGCAGGGATTTCACCGTCGTCATCGACTATGCCCACACCCCCGACGGACTGGAAAACATCTGCAAAACGCTGAAGGAATGCTGCAAGGGGCGGCTCATCACCGTGTTCGGCTGCGGCGGCGACCGCGACCGCACCAAGCGCCCGCAGATGGGCAAAATTGCCGCCGCGCTTTCCGATGTTGCGGTCGTGACCTCGGATAATCCCCGCTCGGAAGAGCCGTCCGCCATCATCGACGAAATTCTCGTCGGCATGAAGCGCACCAAAACGCCCACAAGGGTCATCGAAAACCGCATTGAAGCGATCAAGTGGGCGGTGGCAAACGCCAAGCCCGGCGACACGGTGCTGCTTGCCGGAAAGGGACACGAGACCTATCAGATCCTGCGCGACGGCACCATCCATCTCGACGAACGCGAGGTCGTTGCGGACACTTTGAAAGCACTGTAAATCTTGACATAAAGGACGATGCCGTATGACAACCGAACAAATTTTGCTGCTGATGGGCGCGGGAGCAGTCGCCTTTTTGCTGGCGGCGCTTCTCGGCAAGGTGATGATCCCCGAGCTGCACAAGCTGCATTTCGGTCAGACCATCCGCGAGGAAGGTCCCGCCTGGCACCAAAAAAAGCAGGGCACACCGACCATGGGCGGACTCATTTTCATCCTGTCCACCACCGTTGTCAGCACCCTCGCCCTGCTGCTTGCACAGGCGCTTTTGCCCGAAAAAGCGCTCTCCGGCAGCACACTCTCGCTGGTCAAGCTGTTCGGCGCGCTGTTTTTGGCGCTTTGCTGCGGTCTCATCGGCTTTGCCGATGACTTCATCAAGGTGGTCAAAAAGCGCAACCTCGGACTCACCGCCGCCCAAAAGCTGGGCGCGCAGCTGCTGGTCGCCTTCGGCTATGCCCTTTCGACCTATTTTGCGGGCGCGGGGCTGCTGTTTGTGCCGTTTTGCGGCTATGTCGACTTCGGCATCTGGTATATTCCCTTTTGCGTTTTCGTTATCATCGCCATGAGCAACGCCACCAATCTGACCGACGGCATCGACGGTCTTTGCGCAGGCGTGAGCTTCACGGCGGTGCTGCCCTTTATCGCCATCGCGGGCGCGCTGAAGGTGTTCGGCGTCGGTGTGCTCTCCGTTTCGTTTGCGGGCGCGCTGGCGGGCTTTCTCCTTTGGAATCTGCATCCCGCCCGCGTGTTCATGGGCGACACCGGCTCGCTGTTCATCGGCGCACTGCTCACAGGCATCGCCTTTGCGCTTAACCAACCGTTTTTGCTTATCCCCGTCGGCATCGTCTACATCTGCGAAAACCTGTCGGTCATTCTGCAGGTCTGCTATTTCAAGATCACCCACGGCAAACGGCTGTTCAAAATGAGTCCGCTGCACCATCATTTCGAGCTGTGCGGCTGGAGCGAGAACACCATCGTCGCCGTTTTCACCCTTGTCACTGTCATCGGCAGTGCCGCTGCACTGCTGCTGTTCTTCGCATAATTTCAAACGTTTTTTCCATACTGATTATGAAAAGGAGTGATACCGATGTCTGTGATCCCCCTGCGTGCGGATCCCGCTGCGGCAATGCGCAAAAAGAAAAAGTTTCTGTATGCCGCGGGCGGCTTCGACATTCCTTTTCTGATCATTCTGCTTGCCATTTTGGTCATAGGGCTTGTGTGTCTCTATTCCGCAAGCTATGTCTATGCTTTCTATAACAACAACGGCGACAGCTTCTTTTATATCAAAAAGCAGCTCATTTTTGCCGCACTCGGCATCGCCGCCATGTTTGCGCTGTCCTTTGTGGACTATCATCGCTGGCATCGCTTCGCCTGGATCTTGTGGGTGTTTTCCATCCTGCTTTTGGGCGTCGTGCTGCTGATGCCCGCGCAAAGCGGCATCCACCGCTGGATCCGCATCCCCGGCATCGGTCAGTTCCAGCCGTCCGAGGTGGCAAAATTTTCGCTCATTTTGCTGTTTTCCCACCTCATTTCTCTGAACTATAAACGCATCGGCACGTTCACGGGCGGCTTTCTGCCGCTGCTCGCCATTCTCATGGTGACCTGCGGGCTGGTGTTTTTGGAGCCGCACCTTTCCGGCACGATCCTCATTTGTATGCTGGGGCTGGTGCTGATGTTTGTCGGCGGCTGCCGCCTGCGCTATCTCGTGCTCATTGTGCTGCTCGGCGCGTCGGCGGTGTTTTTCGCCGTTTTCGTCCTGCACTATGAACAGGAACGCATCGACGTGTGGCTGCACCCGATGGAGGTCTATGCCCGCGATGCCGCAGGCAGAAACGAAGCGTGGCAAACGGTGCAGTCGCTGTTCACCATCGGCTCGGGCGGACTTTTGGGACAGGGACTGGGCAATTCCCGCCAAAAGCACCTGTTTCTCCCCGAACCGCAAAACGACTTCATTTTTGCCGTGGTGTGCGAGGAGCTGGGCTTCATCGGTGCGGCACTCATTCTGCTTTTGTTTGCGCTGCTCATTTGGCGCGGCTTTGTCATCGCCATGAACGCGCCCGACAAATTCGGCTCGGTTTTGGCAATCGGGCTCACCGCCCAGATCGGCATACAGGTCATTCTGAACATCGCCGTTGTCACCAACAGCATGCCCAACACCGGCATCAGTCTGCCGTTCTTCAGCTACGGCGGCACGTCGCTTGTCATGCTGCTGGCACAGATGGGCATTGTGCTTGCCGTATCCCGACAGTCCCGCCTCAAAAAGAGCTAGAAAAGGAGCTGCTTTCATGCGCGTTTTGATGACCGGCGGCGGCACGGCGGGGCACATCAACCCCGCTCTCGCCATTGCCCGCCTGATCGAAGAAAATTTTGAAAACACGGAAATTCTGTTCGTCGGCGCGACGGGCAGGATGGAGACGACCCTTGTCCCAAAGGCGGGGTATCCCATCAAAACCATGCCGATGCAGGGATTTTACCGCAAGCCGACACCGCAGAATTTTGTGCGCAATCTGAAAACGGTGCACTATGTGCTTGCCGCAGGGCGCACCTCGCGGGACATTCTGCAGAATTTCAAGCCCGACATCGCCATCGGCACGGGCGGCTATGTCTGCGGACCGATCCTGCGCTGCGCGCTGAAAATGCACATTCCCGTTTTGGTGCATGAGTCCAACGCCTTCCCCGGCAAAACGGTCAAGGAGCTTGCGCGCGAGGGGGCGACTGTCCTTTTGTGCAGCGAGGACGCGCGCCGTTTTCTGCCGACGGGCAGCAAGGCGGTCGTGACGGGCAATCCCCTGCGGCCGGAATTTCTACATATGGACGCCGCCGCAAAGCAAAAAGCGCGGCGGGAGCTGGGTCTTGACGACCGCCCGCTGGTTTTGTCCTTCGGGGGCAGTCTCGGCGCACGGCATATCAACGAAGCCATGGTCGGTGTGCTGCAAAAAAGCCACGCTCTCGGCAGGCTGCAGCACATCCACGGCGTCGGCAAGGCGGGCTTTGCCGACATCTGCGCCGCGCTGAAAGCGGCTGGCGTGCCGCTTGATGCCGACGGCATCTCCGTGCGGGAATATATCGACGACATGCCGCGCTGCATGGCGGCGGCGGATCTTGTCATCTGTCGCTGCGGCGCGATGACGCTCAGCGAAATCCCCGCTGCGGGGAAACCGTCCGTCCTCATTCCCTCGCCCTATGTGGCGGAGAACCACCAATACCGCAACGCCATGGTGCTGGTGCAGCACGGCGCGGCGGTGTGCATTGAGGAAAAGGATCTGACGGCAGAGCGGCTTTTTGATGCCGTCACCGCCATCACCGACAACAAAGAAAAGATGGCAAAAATGGCGAAAAATGCGTCCGCCCTTGCCATTTTGGACGCGGACGCACGCATTCTCGCGGAAATTCGGCGCATGCTCTGATGCACCACCTCTCCCCCTTTCGCATAGAATGGGCTGTAATACAGCTCACGCGGAAGGGAGAAATTCCATATGCAAAAACTCCTCATCGAGGGCGGGCATCCGCTTTGCGGCGACGTGGCGATAAACGGCGCCAAAAACAGTGTGCTGCCCATTTTGGCGGCAACGCTGCTGGCAGACGGGGAAAGCGTCATCGACAACTGTCCGTGCCTTTCGGACGTGGACGCCTCGGTGCGCATCCTGCGCCACCTCGGCTGCGATGTCACCGCGGAATACCCCGCCGTCACCGTCCATCCCGGCGGCACCTGCCGCACGGATATTCCGGATGATCTCATGCGGGAAATGCGTTCTTCCATCATTTTTCTCGGTGCGCTCATCGCCCGCTACGGCGAGGCGCACCTGTCCTATCCCGGCGGATGCGAGCTGGGACCACGTCCCATCGACCTGCACCTTGCCGCCCTGCGGCGCATGGGCGTACATATCACGGAAAGCCACGGCAAGATCGACTGCCGCACCGACGGCGCGCTCTACGGCGCGGACATTTCGCTGTCCATCCCCAGCGTCGGCGCAACGGAGAACATTCTGCTTGCCGCCGTCACGGCGAAAGGAAAGACCACACTGCGCAACGCCGCAAGAGAGCCGGAAATTCAGGATCTTTGTCATTTTCTCACCGCCTGCGGTGCAGAAATTTCCGGCATCGGCGAGGGTGTTTTGGAGATCGAGGGCGTCCCCCGTCTCCACGGCTGCCGTCACCGCATCATCCCCGACCGCATCGAAGCCGCGACCTACATGGCGGCAGTCGCCGCAGCGGGCGGCACACTGACACTCAAAAACGTTTTCCTGCCGCATGTGGCGGCGATCGTCGATGTGCTCAAGGAGACCGGCTGCACCGCGACGGAAACGCCGAAAGGACTGACCGTCGCCGCACCCGCGCGCCTGAAGCCCATGAAGCTTGTCCGCACCATGCCCTATCCGGGATTCCCCACCGACGCGGCGGCGCCGTTTCTTGCCGCCGCCTGTCTGGCAAAGGGCACGGGCGTTTTCGTTGAAACGATCTTTGACAACCGCTATGGCTATGTCGGCGAGCTGCTGCGCTTTGGCGCACACATCAAGGTCGAAGGGCGCATGGCGGTGGTCGAGGGCGTGTCGGCGCTGTCCGGCGCCGCCGTGAAATGCACCGACCTGCGCGGCGGTGCGGCGCTGGTGGTTGCGGCGCTGGCGGCAGAGGGCGAAAGCGAGATCTCCGCCCTGCACCACCTGCAGCGCGGCTATGCGGCGCTGCCGCAGACACTCAAAGATGTCGGCGCTGTGATCGAAGTGCTGTAAAAAAAGGAAGTGATACCGTGTCCGAAGTGAAACAGCGCAGAAAACGCAACCGTTTTCGCGTGGTTGTCATTCTGTTTTTCATCATCCTTGCCCTTTCTGCGGCACTGGCGGGCGCGCTCATCTATCTGCGCAGCCAAAAGCCCACCGCCGACCCGCAAAAAAGTCGCTTTTCGCTGCAAAGCATCACGGTATCCGGCAACACCCACTATGACGACGAAGCCATCATCGCCGCAAGCGGACTGTCCGTAGGACAAAACATTCTGTCGGTGAACAAGGCGGCGGCAGCCAAAAAGCTCGCCGACACCTTTGCCTATATCGACACCGTCAAGGTGACCGCTCCCACCTTCAACACCGTCGCCATCACCATCACCGAGACCGTCCCCTGCGGCGCGATGTATGCCGACGGGCACTGGCTCGTTGTCGGCGACAACAACAAAATTCTTGAGCTTTTGCCCGTGACGGGCGACACCCCCGGCAGATACTTCTATCTGCGCGGCGCGACCGCCGCAGGCGAGGTGAAGCTCGGCGCTCCGGCGATGGACGAACGCAGCCTGCGCATCACGAAAACGGTCAAGACCGCCATCGACACCTACAAGGCGGAGGGCATTCTCGGCATCGACATGCGCGACCGCAACAACATCGCCCTCAACTGGAAAAACACGCTCACCGTCGCGCTCGGCAACGAAAGCAACCTCGACGCGGAAATCGCCATGTTTGTGAACGTCCTGCCGCAGATCTTAGAGCGCAACGGCGGCAGCATTGCGGGGCGGCTCGACCTCTCGTCCTACAGCGACGACACCGAGTCCAACGACCGCATCGTCTACACGCCGCAGGATGTGTTGGAAAATCCGTGAAAATTTGCAAAAACTATTGAATTTTTCAGCGCGGCATGATACTATTAGCCTATATAGTCATACATATGTGAAATAACCACTGTATATACATGATTTCGGAAGTAAGCGGGAGGATGTAAAAACTATGATGCAGATTGAAAACGAATGCGTTGACGGCATTGTCATCAAGGTCGTCGGCGTCGGCGGCGGCGGCGGAAACGCCGTGAACCGCATGATCCGTGCGGATGTGCACGGTGTGGAATTTATCGCCATCAACACGGATATTGCCGTTTTGAATCTCTCGCTCGCCGAACAGAAAATTCAGATCGGCGAAAAGCTCACCCGCGGCCGCGGTGCGGGCGGCAACCCCGAGCGCGGCGAGCGTGCCGCCGAGGAGAGCCGCGACGAGATCGCCGCGGCGCTGCAGGGAACGGACATGGTGTTCATCACCGCCGGCATGGGCGGCGGCACCGGCACAGGTGCTGCACCGGTCATTGCGGAGATCGCGCGCGACCTCGGCATTCTCACCGTCGGCATCGTCACAAAGCCGTTCAGCTTTGAGGGCAGACGCCGCATGGAGCAGGCGCTCGACGGCATTGCCGCTCTGAAGGAGCATGTGGACAGCCTGGTGGTCATTCCGAACGACCGCATCCGCGAGGTCAGCGACGTGAAGATCACCATGCGCAACGCCTTTGAAATGGCGGACGACGTGCTGCGCCAGGGCGTGCAGAGCATTTCCGACCTCATCAAGATGCCCGGCGACATCAACCTGGATTTCGCCGATGTGCTCACCATCATGAAAGACGCCGGCTATGCGCACATGGGCGTCGGCAAGGCGTCCGGCTCCGACCGCGCCGAGCAGGCGACCCGCGCGGCGATCGAAAGCCCGCTTTTGGAAACGTCCATCGACGGCGCGCGCGGCGTGCTCATCAACGTTTCCGCGCCGGAGGACTTTGACTTTGACGAAATGGATCGCGCCACCTCCGCTGTCAGCAATGTGGTGCATCCCGACGCCACCATCATTTGGGGCTATGTGCTCAACAGCGAGGATCCCGACACGGTCAGCGTGACCGTCATTGCCACCGGGCTCACCGAGGACTACAAGAACCCGAAAAAGGGCATCATCGGGCCGACGGCAAAGGACGGCAGCACCGATTGGAAATCCCTTTCGCAGCCCGCCGACGACGAGGACGATCTGCTCGACGGCATCACCGCGCTGTTTGACCGCAAGCCGCGCGAATAACGCATACAACACACAAAACGGTGACGAGGACACGGTCTTTCCCCTCTCCCTTCAAGAGAGCGTTCGGTCGGTGTGAGAACGCAAGGGACGCGAAAGGTCACCACCTCTGAGTGCGCGCCCGCCGCAAGGCGCGTCGGTTGACCCCGTTATCGGTCGCTCGAGGGCGCTTTTGCGCCGAACGAGGGTGGAACCACGAGGCAGTTTTGTCCCGTCCCTTTTCCAAGGGACGGGACTTTTTTATTTGGAAAGGATGAGAAATATGCTGAACATCACATTAAAAGGCGGAGACGTGCGCGCGGTGGAAAACGGCACTACGCTTGACGCACTTTGCCGCGACATCTCCATGGGACTGTATCGCAACGCCTGCGCCGCGCGGGTGGACGGAAAGGTCTGCGATCTGCGCACGGCGCTTTCCGCCGACTGCACGGTGGAATTTCTGACCTTTGACGACCTTGACGGCAAAAAGGCATTCTGGCACACCGCGTCGCACATCATGGCGCAGGCGGTCAAGCGTCTGTACCCCGAGGTGAAGCTCACCATCGGGCCGTCCATCGACGAGGGGTTCTATTATGACTTCGACACCGACCGCAGCGTCACCCCCGAGGTGCTTTCTGCCATCGAAGCCGAAATGAAGAAGATCGTCAAAGAGGGCTTTGCCATCACCCGCTTCACCCTGCCGCGCGCCGCTGCGCTCGAAAAGATGCAGGACGAGCCGTATAAGGTGGAGTTGATCAACGATCTGCCCGCAGATGCGGAAATTTCGTTCTATCAGCAGGGCGAGTTTGTCGACCTCTGTGCCGGTCCGCACCTGCCGGATGTCGGCCGCGTCAAAGCGTTCAAGCTGCTCAGCGCCACCGGCGCCTATTGGCACGGCGACTCCAAGAACAAAATGCTCACCCGCATCTATGGCATTGCTTTCCCGAAAGCATCCATGCTGGAAGAGCATTTGGCAATGCTGGAAGACGCCAAAAAGCGCGATCACAACAAGTTAGGACGCGAGCTTGAATACTTCACGACCGTCGATTATGTCGGACAGGGACTGCCGATCCTGCTGCCGAAGGGCGCGCGCGTCATTCAGATTTTGCAGCGCTGGGTCGAGGATGTCGAGCAGCAAAAAGGCTATCTGCTCACCAAAACGCCGCTCATGGCAAAGCGTGAGCTGTACAAAATTTCCGGTCACTGGGATCACTATCTTGACGGCATGTTTGTCATGGGCGACCCGCACGACGAGACAAAAGAGTGCTTCGCGCTGCGCCCGATGACCTGCCCGTTCCAGTATCAGGTGTATCTCAACCGCGCACGCTCCTATCGCGACCTGCCGATGCGGCTGGGCGAGACTTCGACCCTGTTCCGCAACGAGGACAGCGGCGAGATGCACGGACTCATCCGTGTGCGTCAGTTCACCATTTCCGAGGGACACCTTGTGCTGCGCCCCGATCAGCTCGAAGAAGAATTCAAGGGCTGCCTTGAGCTTGCCAAATACTTCCTCGGCACGGTCGGTCTGCTCGACAAGTGCACCTTCCGTTTCTCCCAGTGGGATCCCGCAAACCCGAAGAATAAATATGAGGGCACGGCGGAGCAGTGGGAGCACGCACAGAGCACCATGGAGCGCATCTTGAAAGATCTCGACGTGGAATACAGCATCGGTATCGACGAAGCGGCGTTCTACGGTCCGAAGCTCGACGTGCAGTATAAGAATGTCTACGGCAAGGAAGACACGCTCGTCACCATTCAGATCGACATGCTGCTTGCCGAGCGGTTCGGTATGTACTATACCGACACCGACGGACAGAAAAAGCTGCCCTATATCATCCACCGCACTTCCCTCGGCTGCTATGAGCGCACGCTTGCCTATCTGCTCGAAACCTATGCCGGTGCGCTGCCGACCTGGATGGCTCCGGAGCAGGTGCGGGTGCTGCCGATTTCCGAGCGACTGATGGACAAGGCGGCGGAGATCACAAAGGCACTCAAAGACGCGGGACTGCGCGCCGAAATGGACGAGCGCAGCGAAAAGATCGGCTATAAGATCCGCGAAGCGCAGGTGCAAAAAGTGCCGTATATGCTGGTCATCGGCGACAAGGAAGCCGAAAGCGGCACAGTCTCCGTGCGCTCCCGCAAGGACGGCGACCTCGGCTCGATGCCGCTTGCCGACTTCCTTTCGAAGATCGGCAAGGAAATTGCCGACCGCGCGCGGTAAATCCCATCCATACAAAAAACGGAGTTGCGCATGCAACTCCGTTTTTTCGTGTCAACGTATCTTACAGCGCGGCAAAGATCTCCGTGCCCTTTTTCCGCATCCATGCCACCAGCAGCGCACACAGCACCGCCGTCACCGCAAAGACGCACAGCATATAGCCGACCGCACCGAGGGTGCGTCCGAAAAGGAAGAAAAGCCCGCCGCTCACCAGCGCATAGCCCCAGCCGCCGAACAGCGCCAGCGCCACCGGCGCGCTCTGCTTGATGGGGGTAATCTCGCTGGTCCAGTTGAGGTTCACCATTTTCAGCCCCAGGAAAAGCCCGAACAGCGCCGACAGCACCGCAAACGACAACAGCAGCAGCACCGCGCTCACCGCTTCCCCCACCGTATACGGATAGACAAACAGCGTGCAGACAAAGCAGAACAGCATCGGCACAAGCGTCAGAATGAGATGCATCGAGAGCTTTGCCCGCAGCACCTGCCACGGCGTCACAGGTGTCGACTGCAGCAGCCACAGGCTTTTCCCCTCAAGCGACACCGAGGGCGCCGCCATGTCGTTCATGGTCGAGGCAAGCCCTATCGCCGCACACAGCAGCACCGCCGTCGCCCCGGGGAAGTTTTCAAACAGCTCGTTCATCACGGCGACAAAAAGATCGCCCTTCACGAGCAGCAAAATACCCAGGATCGGCAGCATCAGAATACCCATGCCGCAGTTTAACATATAGTTCGGGCTTGCGGTGAAACGCGCAAACTCCTTGCGCAGCAGCGCCGCATCGGCGCTTTTGCGCGCGGTGCGCACCGCTTTATAGGTCTTTTTCGCCGTCGCGCCGGACGCGGTCGCGATGCCGATGAAGCTGTGGGACAAAAGCCGCCACACGAGATAGAAAAGAAGCAGCACGACCGCCGCAAACAGCAAAAGCGGCAAGGGATCGCCCGTCGCAGCCGCACCGAAGATATACAGCGGGTACACAGCGCCCTTGATCCTTTCGCCGTATGCCGTGACGTTTTGGAGAAAGATCGCCAGAATTTCCTGCGATTTATAGCACACAAAATAGTATACGCCGAAAAACAGCAGCGACAGGATCACCGTGATGAAGCTCTTGTTTTTGAGCTTCAAGCTCACCTTTGCCACCACAAACCCCAGCGCGCAGGAAAGCGTCAGCACAAACAGCGAAATGAGCACGAAAAACAGCACGCCGCCGAAAAGCTTTCCGACCGAAAACGGCGAAACGATGAGATACACGATGATGGCGGGCAGCAGCACCGCACCCGCATACATCAGTCCCATGAGATACACGCCGAGCAGCCGCGCCGCGATGATGGTGCGCACGGGGATGGGCATGGACAGCAAAAGGTCGTTGTCCTTGCCGAGATACAGCCCCGCATAGGTATTGAACACGCTGCCGAACGCACCGAGCAGCACCGCCAGCAGCCCCATCAGTGCAAAATAGAACCAGTCCATCCCCACCGCCACCATAGGGCCGCAGAGGATGAGCGACAGCGCCGTGAACATACTGCCGAGCACACCGACAAGCAGCAACACGAACAGCACCATATAGGCGACGACTGCGCCCTTTGAGCGTGCCTTGTTTTTCTTTTGGTCATAGAAATAGCTGCGAAAAATTTCAGACAACTGCTTTTTCAGCAGAACCTTCAGCATGCGTCCCCCTCCAGTTCCAAAAAGACCTGTTCCAGCGACGCGTCGCCCTTCACCTCATCCATCGTGCCAAAGCGAATGAGCTTGCCCTCTTTGATGATGGCGACCTTATCGCACAGTTTTTCCGCCACCTCCAGCACGTGTGTCGAGAAGAAGATCGCGCCGCCGTTGTCGCACACCTCGCGCATCATGCCCTTCAAAAGGTGCGCCGCTTTCGGATCAAGCCCGACAAACGGCTCATCCATGATGATGAGACGCGGTGCGTGCAGCCATGCGGCGATGATGGCAAGCTTTTGCTTCATGCCGTGGGAGTAGGCGGCGATCGGCTGCGCCAGCGCGTCGGTCAGCTCAAACCGTGCGGCATAGTCCGCGATGCGCGCCGCGCGTTCATCCGCGCCGACACCGAAAATGTCGGCGATGAAATTCAGATATTTGATCCCGCTCATGAACTCATACAGATCGGGATTGTCGGGGATATACGCGATCTCCCGCTTGCAGTCAAGCGGCGCGTCCTTGACGGATCTCCCGTTTATGTAAATCTCCCCCGCGTCAAAACGCAGGATCCCCGCGACCGCCTTCAGCGTGGTCGTTTTTCCCGCGCCGTTGTGACCGATAAAGCCATAGATCTCGCCCGGCTGAATGTGCAGGCTCAGATCGTCCACCGCCCGTTTTTCGCCGTATACCTTTGTCAGATGTTCAATTCTCAGCATAAAAGTGCTCCTCTCACTTCACATCAATACCGCCGAACACGCAGGTAGCGCGCAGATACAGCGTGTGCGCACCCGTCTCCTGCTTTGTGTGGTCGGACACACCGCCGCAGACCGCCGTCGAGGTGACCTGCACGTTCACGCCCTGCGGCACATACAGTTCAATGCCGCCGAACACCGCCGTTGCGTCAATGACGCAGTCCTTGTCGATAACGGCATCCCGCAGATCACATTCGATGCCACCGAACACCGCGCGCAGCGCAGCGCCGTCAAACGTCTCGCCTGCAAACGACACCCGCGCCCCGTTAAAGACCGCCGTCGTGTTTTTCGCTGCGGGGGACACGGGCGGGATGTTTGCAACATCCGCCTTTTTCCGTCCGAACAGTGTGCCGCAAACGATGCGCAAGCCGATCAGAACGACGATGATCGGCAAAAGCAGCTTCCAAAGCAGCGCATATGCCAAAACGCCGCGACTGCACAAAAGCAGAAACACGCCGACACACAGCCCGATAAGGCTGCCGAGCCGTTCTTTTTCGGTGATGAGCGCGATCGTGCACGGCACGATGATGAACAGCGTCCACCAGCCCTTGAAGAAAATGTCAAACGCCAAAACGTCGAGCGTGTTCAAAAGCAGCAAAACACCCACTGCCACCAGAACCAAGCCCCACAAAACGCCCTGTACTTTTTTCACAATGTTCCCTCCTCGTTTTCAAACGCCGTCTGCACCTCGGCAACGCAAAAGCGCGGCGTGTGCCGCAAAACGGCGATCAGTGCAATGAACGCGCAGCCGACCGCATACGACGGACTGCCCACCCACAGAAAATGCACGACCGCCGCCGCGCCGAACAGTGCAAACGCCAAAATGCTGCGCCGCCGATGCGGGCGGATCTTCACAAACACGGAAAAGAAAATATACAGCCCCGCCAGCAAAAACACGACCTTGCTGTGCGGCAGCAGTCCCAAAAGCGCGCCGAACGCGGTGGCGATGCATTTGCCGCCGTGGAAGTGATACAAAGGCGCCAGCGCGTGTCCCAACACGGGCGCGGCAATCACGAGCGAGAACAGCACATTTTCCGTGTCCGTGAACCGCGCCGCCAAAAACACCGGCACAAACCCCTTTGCCATATCCATGAAAAGGCACAGCATCCCCATCGGCACGCCGCAGTGGGTGAACACATTGCCAGCTCCAGGGTTTTTGTCGTCGCTCTCGGCGGGCACATCCCGTCCCAAAAGACGGCGCGGCAGCAGAGCGCTGAACATCACGCTCCCCGACAGAAAACCGCCGACAATGAACAAAAACCACGAGCAAAGCTCTCTCATGCGCCCGCCTCCGTCACCAAAGCGACGATGCGATCCGCCGCGCCTGCGGGGATGAACCGCCGCTGCATGGCGCACATGTCGGCGGCACTGTCTTTGTTCTCGATCAGCTCCCACGCCTTGTCCGCTGCCGTTTCTACATCGTCCGCCTTCTCCGCCATGCCGTGTGCGGCAAAAAATGCAGCATTCTTTGTCTCACAGCCGGAAAACGCCAAAAGATGCACCAGCGGCACGTTCGCGACCGCCGCCTCGGTGCTGGTAAGCCCGCCGGGCTTCGTGATCATCACGTCCGCCGCCCGCATATACACATTCGCCTTGTCGGTGAACGCCACGGTGCGCACACAGTCGTTGTCGCAGAACGCCGCGTCAAGCTCCGCTTTCAGCTTTTCATTTCTGCCGGTCAAAATGCAGGCGACAAACGGGCGGGTTGCCCGCTCGGTCAGCGCGCGGCACAGCGCGTCAAGATGCCCGCAGCCGACGCCGCCGCTCATGACAAGCACCGTCGGCACATCCTGCGGCAACATGAGCGCTTCTCTTGCCGCCGTTTTCTCCATCGGCTCTTCAAAGCGGTGCGCCACGGGGATGCCCGTGCCGAAAAGCAACTCCTTTTCCATGCCCCGTCCCGCAAGCTCCGCGCGCAATTCCTCGCTCGGGATGAAATACCCCGTAAGGTGCGTTTCTGCCAAAAACGGGATGCAGGTGTAGTCGGTCAGCACCCCATAGCAGGGCACCGCAAAATCGGCGCGCCGCTTTTTCAGCGCCGTGAGCGCTTCCATGGCGAAAAGATGCGTGCACACGACTGCGGAAAACCCGTTTTCCGCAATATAGTCGCGCAGATGCTTCGCATACAGCGTGTTGGCAAAATACACCGGCGAGGTCAGCCCCGTCGCGCTGTACAGATCGCCCGCCTTATAGATCGCGCCGAATGCTCCCGGCGCATTTTTGATGATGCCGTTATAGGTCGCCGCCACCACACCCGCGGTGTGTTTTCTGCCGAATTGCAGCGGGTCGGCAATCACACAGTCGTGCCCGTGCCGCAAAAACGCCTCTCTGACGGCGGCAGCAGCACTGTTGTGCCCCTGCCCCGTCCCGCAGCTGAGAACCAGAATTTTCACATCCTCACCTCATTTCATGCACAGTATATCATCTCCGACATAAAAAGACAATAGACAAAGCAATCAGGTCGCAATCGTTTTTTAACTAACCGGCGACTTTGTTGCCCTCACCATTACGGCATATTCTCATGCACCGACTGTAGGTACACCTGCAAAAGCTGCAGTGCCGTCGTCTGCTCCTTTGAGGAGCACAGCGTGAGCTGCTGCATCAGTGTCTCCGCCCGCGCAACGGCGTCTGTATCTTCCTTCGTAAAAACATCATTCGGCATAACACCGAGCGCCTTGCAGATGCGCAGCGCCGTCTCCACGCGCATGTTGACGCTCCCCCGCTCGATGTCGGCATAGGTGCGATCCGAAAGTCCTGCCCGCTCAGCAACCTCGCTTTGTGTCAAGCCCAACCGTTTGCGTTCGAAAAGCAAACGGTTTCCTATCTCCCGCCGGTCAAAAATCAGCATTATGCTTCCTCCTACATACCATATACAGGAATTATACTTCCCATTTTAGCTTGACAAACAGGAGCTATTCCCGTATACTTATAAGAAGAATAGTTCCTATTTGTGAGAGGAGAGAACATAATGAAAGAACGGTTGACGGTAAAGAAAGTGCTGTGCGGACTGCTTGCGCTCCTGTTGACGGTCGCGGTGTCCGCGGGGACAGCGCTGCTGGTACAACGGCGCGGCAGCATCACCGCTTCGGGCACAGTGAAAAACGGGCTTTCCGCTTATGAATTGGCGGTACAAAACGGCTATTCCGGAACGGTGCAGGAATGGCTTGACTCGCTGCACGGCAAATCCGCCTATGCACTGGCGGTGCAGGCGGGTTATACGGGTACCGAATCGGAATGGTCAAAGCAGCTGTCGAAGCTGGCAAAAAGCGATCCGGTCAGCGTAAAAACGGCAAACTTCAATCAAAAAGGCCAGATGATTCTGACGCTTTCGGACGGCACGACGCTGAACCTCGGCAATGCCGTGGGCGAAAACGGCAAGGATGGCAAGGACGGCAGAGACGGTAAGGACGGTGTCAGCATTTCCGGCGTGAATATCAACGCTGCCGGTGAACTGCTCCTGCATTTCACCGATGACCGTTCGGTAAATCTCGGCAAAGTGACCGGCGCCACCGGTGCCACCGGTGCGACAGGTGCGACCGGCGCTGCCGGCGCGCAGGGTGAAAAAGGCGACAAGGGAGATAAAGGCGATGCCGGTGCGACCGGTGCGCAAGGCGAAAAAGGCGACAAGGGCGATAAAGGCGATAAAGGTGACACCGGTGCGACCGGCGCTGCCGGTGCGCAAGGCGAAAAGGGCGACAAGGGCGACAAGGGCGATAAAGGCGATGCCGGTGTGACCGGTGCGCAAGGCGAAAAGGGCGACAAGGGCGATACCGGTGCGACCGGCGCTGCCGGTGCGCAGGGTGAAAAAGGCAATAAAGGTGATAAGGGTGACACCGGTGCTGCTGGCGTCGGCATCCGCAGCATTGTGCTTGTTGACGGCAGTATGACCGTCACGCTGACAGATGACAGCGTGTTCACCTTTGAAAATGTATGCGGAAAGGACGGCAAAGACGGCATCACGCCGCAAATTCGCATCAACGCTGCCACCAAGATGTGGGAGATCTCCACTGACAACGGTGAAAACTGGGTCACCACCGGCGTCAACGCGGTCGGCCCCAAAGGCGACACCGGTGCGACAGGTGAACAAGGCGAAAAAGGTGACAAGGGCGATAAGGGCAACACCGGCGCAACAGGAGCGCAAGGCGAAAAAGGTGACAAAGGTGACAAGGGTGATAAGGGTGATACCGGCGCTGACGGTATTTCGCCTAAGCTGCAAATAAACCCGTTGACCGGTCAATGGGAAATTTCCACCGACAACGGATTGACCTGGGCTTCCACCGGCGTCAACGCAACCGGTCCCAAAGGCGACACCGGAGCACCCGGTGCACAGGGAGAAAAAGGTGACAAAGGTGATAAGGGTGACACCGGTGCTGCCGGTGCGCAAGGCGAAAAGGGTGACAAGGGCGACGCCGGTGCAACAGGTGCGACCGGCGCTGCCGGTGCGCAAGGCGAAAAGGGTGACAAGGGCGATAAAGGCGAGAAAGGTGACCGGGGCATCAGTGTGACCGGTGTCACGCTCAACGGAGAGAACAAGCTCGTCATTCTTTTGGACGAGGGCGACCCGATCGTTTTGGAGCGCTCGCTCATGGGGGAAAAGGGTGAAAAAGGGGATAGCGGCAACGGCGTGCGCCGCGTGGAGCTGAACGCCGACGGCTGTCTCATCTTCCACTACACCGACGGCACACAGTCGGAGGCACTTTCCGTCCGCGGTGAGAAGGGTGAAACCGGCGTCGGCATCCGCTCCGTGTCCGTCACCGACGGCGATCTGTATATCACCTATTCCGACAACCCCACCCCCGTCTTCATCGGCAACATCAAGGGGGAAAAGGGTGATGCAGGCATTGCTCCCAAGGTGCGGATCGGTTCTACATCCGGCGAGTGGGAAATCTCCACCGATGGCGGGTTGATATGGACTTCCACCGGCGTTCCCGCAACCGGTGCGTCCGGTGCTGCCGGAGCACAGGGCGAAAAAGGCGATACTGGTGCTGCCGGTCGCGGAATAGAAAAAGCAGAAATTGTGGACGGCAATCTGATCCTCTCCTACACTGACGGAACACAGGATGACCTCGGCAACATCACCGTGCAACCGGAAAAGGAGTATTTGATTTATGATCCGATATTCGAAAACAGTACTAATGAAGCAGGCGAAAAGACCTACACCATCACCGGCTATGCCGTTGGTTTGAACCCGCTGTATGCCAATGAGATCGTCTCGATCCACATTCCCGCAGAGTACAACGGATTGCCGGTAACCCAGCTGGGAATAATTCAAAATCGCCCGAAAGTGGGAACAGAGTCCGTTTATGAGCCTCATTCTTATTCTTTCTATTCCGTAACCCTCGAAGAAATCTATATTCCCGAAACCGTCACAATCATCAAGCGACAAGCCTTCTCTTCTTCGTCAACCGGCAACTGTCACATTAAGCGCATCCATTTGGGCGATCCCAACGGTTGGAAAATGGGAGCCACAGATATTCCGCTGAGCACGACAAGTGATCCGAAGGCTTTTGCTGCATATGCCATTTGGTATCACGGCAGAATCTTCACAAAAACAATTTGACTGCGAAAGGGGATGCCCATCATGTGCAACACAGACAATGAGCGAACATCCAATGACGCCTATCTGATTGTCAGAAATGACAACAAGCTGATGAAAAAATCCTACCGCAAGAATCTGATCGGTGCACTTTCGGAGATGGACGATCGCGCATTTTCGGATATTGCCGACTATGATGTATACGACATAAAGCGTTTTCGGGAAATTGTGCGTATAGCGGACGAGCGCGGCTACCTCATCTATCAGCTCACCCGCCTGTGATGTCAAAAAACACGGCGTCTTCGTATACGGAGACGCCGTGCTTTCATTCCCCCATCGAATACACACAGCCGCAGAAGTGTTGGCGATAGAGGTCATATTCGCGGGACAGGACGATGGAGCGCTGATAGCCGCCGCGCTTTTTGAAGTCGGACGGGAGATAGGCGACGCCGCATTTTTCCGACGCGGCGATGCCGATGCGGTTGATGAGATCGGCATTTTTGTGCGGGCTGACGGTCAGCGTCGTCGCAAAACGGTCAAACCCGTTTTCCTTCGCAAAAACGGCGGTGCGCTCGATGCGCTGCAAAAAGCATTTTGTACAGCGCGCGCCGCCCTCCGGTTCGTTCTCCAGCCCCTTTGCCGCCGCGAAAAAGTCCTCCGCCGTCAGCGTGTCGTCCACAATTTCCACCCCGCGGCAAAACGGCGCGGCGGCGCAGAGCTTACGCAGTGTTGCAAGGCGCTTTTCATATTCCGCGCGGTCGGTGATGTTCGGGTTACAGAAAAACACCGTGATGTCAAAATACTGACTGAGATATTCCAGCACATACGACGCGCACGGCCCGCAGCAGGCGTGCAAAAGCAGGCGCTCCCGCTGCCCCTTTTCCGTGAGCGCTGCTATGATGCGGTCGGTCTGCTGTTGATAGTTGATCTTTTCCATGTCGGCACTCCTTTTCCCCTCTACGATACCACAAATCCGCCCGCCTTGCAAGCGCAAAAGGCTTGACGGCACGGGTGACAACGGCTATAATGCTATAATGTACATACTATCATTATGTATAATGGGTGGTGTCGCCGATGGCAAAGCACAGAAAAAAGCGAAAGCGTCTGCATCTGCGGCGCGGCTTTATTCTGTTCATTGTGCTGCTGTTGCTGCTTGGCGGCTTTGCCTGTCACTATCGCGACGCGATCAAACGGCGGCTGTTCCCGCAAGACCCCAACGCTGCCGGTGAAACGGTGCTGACCGAGATTGCTGCCAGCGGCAATCTGCAGGCGGACACAGCCATGCTCACCGCGCGCGGCGACGTGCTGAAGGTGGACTATATCCAGCCGGGACACCTATACCCTCTTCACCGCCGTCCACTCCGTCACCGACGGCAGAAATCTTTCCCGCATCGCATGCGGCACCGGAGATTTCACCACGGGGCTGACCGCAAACGGCTTTTTCGTCGGCAAGCTCTCCGACAGGGCGATCGATCTTTATGCCGACGACGCCACCCTGCGCAAAACGGTGAAGGTTCCCACGGACGCGCAGCTCGGCGAGCTGATCATCAGCGAGGACGAAAACTATCTCCTTTTCAACGACATCGACGCCGCCAAGATCTGTGTCAGCGACGTGAGAACCGACACGGTCGTGTATTCCCTCTCCTTTGACAGCAAACTGCGCCTTTGCGACACGCGGGGCAGCTGTTTCTATCTCCTCAAGGGGAACAAAACGCTGCTCACCGTCGATGCCGCAGCGGGGGACTGCAAGGAGACCGCGTTGCCCGGCACGGTGTGCGAGCTGACGCCGGATGCCTATGTCACCCGAAGCGGCAAGACCTGCACAGTCTACACCATCGACGGCAAAAAATGCGGCACCGTGCGGCTGCAGAGCAGCGAGGAAATCCTTGCGGCATTTTCCGAAAAACGCCTTGTCACCGTCACGGAGGAAGAGGACACGTTCGTCACCGCCTATGACTATAACGGCTCGCATTTCTCCTACAGCTTCCGAAACAAGGTGCTTGCCGCCACCCTGACCGACAGCGGCATCATCGCGCTTGCCACTGCGGAAAGCTATGGCGAGACGCCGGAAATTTTCCTGCTGCAGCCCGAGGGAACGCCTGTCACCACCTCGACTGCACCGGCAACGACCGCGACCGCAAAGCCGACGACAACAAAGGCAAAAACGACGGCGGGCGGCACGACCACCGTCAGAACGACCGTCAAGCGGGCAACAACCACCGTGCACGCGACTGTCCCCGTGCAGCTCAGCGGACAAAAGGTGCTGTCGGATGTGCCGATCATCGCCCAGCGTCCCACCTTCCCCACCGGCTGTGAAAGCGTCAGCGCGGTGATTGCGCTGAAATATGCGGGCGTGGACATTTCGGTTGCCGATTTCGTGGACAAGTATCTCGACAAGAGCAGCAAATTCTATAACGAAAACGGCAAGCGCTACGGCCCCGATCCCTACAAGGTGTTTGTCGGCTCGCCGCGCACCACCGCTTCCTACGGGTGCATGGCGCCGGTCATCAAAAACGCGATAAATAAGATCATCGGCAGCAACCTGACCGTGGAAGACAAAACGGGCTACACCCTGCCGATGCTGTGCAAGGAGTATATCGACAAGGGCACGCCCTGTATCGTGTGGGCGAGCATCGGTATGCTGGCGACCTATAAATCCGCCTCGTGGACGCTGGAGGACGGCTCGACCTATTATTTCCCCGCCAACGAGCACTGCCTTGTGCTCATCGGCTACAGCAGCACGCACTATTATTTTTCCGACCCCTATCGCGGCGCGCACGTCAAGTACTCCCGCAGCATTTCGGAGAAACGCTATGAGGAGCTGGGACGGCAGGCGCTGGTGCTGGTGCCGACAGCCTGATATGGCAAAAATGTTGCACCGTACGGAAAAATGTTTCTTTTGACGGCGGTGTATGGACATTTCGGCATTTATTCAGTATACTGAACTAAAATCGGCATTGCCGAGAAAAAGGAGTGTTTTGCTTGCCCATTACATACAATGCGGAAAAGCAGCTGTTCACGCTGCAGACCGCCAACACCACCATGTCGTTCGGCGTTTTCGACCACGGCTATCTCTTCAGCCATTATTACGGCAAAAAGGTGAAAAACGCCGATCTGTCGCAGCTTTGGCAGCCGGGCGCGTCCGGCTTCACCCCGAACTATGACGGGGCGCCCGACGGCAGTCACGCACTGGATGTCATTCCCACCGAATATCCGTCCTACGGCGGCGGCGATTTCCGCGAGCCGGCGATCGGCGTGGAGTTTGAAAACGGCAGCCGCCTTTTGGATCTCGTATATCAGAGCCACACGATCGAAAAGGGCAGCAAAGAACCGGACGGTCTCCCCGGACTTTCCGACGGTGACGAGACGCTTGAAGTGACGCTCAAGGACACCTTCACGGGACTGACCGTCATTCTGCGCTATGTGGTGTTTGCGGACATCGACATCATCGTGCGCAATTCCCGCATTGTGAACGCGACGGGAAAGCCTTTGTATATCACCCGCGCGCTGTCCGCCAGTCTTGATCTTTCCGAGGGGAAATATGACATGATCTCGCTTTACGGCGGGCAT
>OIZI01000401.1_pt1 | contig 22986 bp, 18 predicted proteins | sample 1588441 | NCBI WGS metagenome assembly OIZI01 (sample SAMN03283284) | human gut metagenome | biome: human-associated habitat; material: feces | host: Homo sapiens | place: Peru | collected 2012 | reverse complement strand
TTTCTATGCTTGGATATAAAGAATCAGTATCTTTATTGACTGTTGAGTCAATACTCAGCAGAGATTGCAATTCATTTGAATTGTATTTTTTTAATCCTTGCTTTAGATAATTTACTAAGAATGTTGGTGTTGCACCACCTGATGATACCCAGTATGGGATAAAACCTCTGTGTGGTGATTTTAAGAAGTTTAGGATTGACCAAGGATTGTAAACATGGTGCATACAATCTTCATCAAAGCTATAACCGTCATAGTTTCTCTTTAGTTCTGAAACCACTGTTTCATGGTTATAGAAATCTGTTTCATACTCTTTATTTAATTCTATAGCTGCATTGTCAATGTACTCACTAAAGTACTCTTCTAACTCTTCACAGGTGTAACCTAATAATGCACCATAGTCGCTGTCTAAGGTTAAAGCTGTCAGATTGTTAAATGCAGAGAATATAGAAGTATGAGAGTAATAAGTTACGCCTGTAATAAAGATGAAACGGAATCTGCCTTGATACTCTTTTACTTTTGAGTAAAAGCTATGAAGGATATCTCTCCTTGCAATGAACTCTTTTTCATTATTTAAAACAGCAGATAATGGTGTATCGTATTCATCAACAAGTAAGACTATATCTTCACCTGAGTGCTCATTCTTAAAAGCAATGTCCACAAGCAAGGCTGGCGTTTTAAGAGACATATTGCTCTCATCAATACTAAAACCTAATTCGATAAACTTTTGTTTTAAATCTGCATAGAAATAATCATTAAAATTAAACTCAGATAAAAAGTTATAGGATGAGAAATCTAAATGTAGAACTTTATAAGTCTTATCATTCCATAAAGGTTCAATCTCTAAACCTTTAAATTTCTCAATACCATGAGCAAAGAGCTCATGTAAGGTATTGATAAGAGTTGACTTACCAAAGCGTCTTGGACGAGAAATAAAATAAGGGCCTTTTTCATCTTTTGCAATTTGGCAGATTAAAGCTGTCTTATCTACATATATTCTATTATTGTCGATAAGATCTCTAAAATCACATGAATTTGGCAGCAACTTTGTAAATTTCATCTCATCGTCCTAAAATGATTATTATAGGCTTTAGTATAGCATCTTAACCATATTCAATTACCGACAATGTTAACAATAAGATTGTGTATTAATAATTGATAAGGGCCCTTAATTAAATCGGCGGTATCTAAAATCGGACACACATTTCATTCTTAAAATTAAGTATTCAAAGTTTCTTTCAACAGATCATTACAAAAACATTTAAATTCTTCAAACAGTCATCAAATTATGGAACGATTATTTTCTATTCTGTAGACATTCAAAAGAACAGATACATTTTTTAGTACGACATTACGGTCAAAAGCTATACGTCATTAAAGATGACAATTTGAAAAATACTGATGTAAGAGCTTTTATGTAAAAGAGAGGATGTCTATGGAATACTATATTAAGCAAGCAATCCTAAATCTTGGTTCAGATAAACCTTTAAAAGTTAGAAGTGCATTTTTAATCAAAGCTTTTTTAGACAACATATCAACTTGTAATGACTATAGAGTTGGCTCTGCAGACATCAAAGGATTTTTAGATGTCTTAGGTTGGATATATTCAGACAAACATTATTGCTCTAAATTCACACAAAACTATCTTACAACCATGTTAGAGAAGTCAAATTTCTCTCAAGGACAAATAAAACTCATCAAAAAGTACGTAACTGCAGCTAAAAAAGACATGTTTTCTGCAAACGAGTTTGAAGATCTGCTAGATAATGACGATCTTGGACCTGAAAATGATGACGCTACCTTTAGTAGCAGACGTCGTGGCTATCAATGCAAGTTAAGATATGAGCTGATGTTCAGCCTATTTAAAACAGAAGCTGACAATTATGTAAAAAACTATAAGATGTCAAAGGCCGATAGAGATTACCAAAAGAAAATAGCCAAGCTTGAAAGCATGTTTTCTTTAAACGAGATTGAAACTAAAATTCTTGAGCTCATATATCTTATCGACAGTTACAGTTGTTGCAAACTGCTGTTTGATGAACAACTAGATTTAAACAAAGATTCTGAAATTTTAGCTGCTATCTACGAAACTTCAATTTCCAATATCAAAGAGAGCTTAGATAAACTTGAGAACTATGGTCTTGTATGCGCTTGCAGAGATTACCATTTAAGTTCTTTTGCAAATAAAATCTTAAATTCTGACAGTCAAAACGTAATCGATGAAGCTTTCAAGTTCAACGGTTCCGATACGGAGCTCAAAGCAGATGAAATTGAAAAAGATAAAAACAAGCTCACTCTTTTAAGAAAGCTACTAGGATCTAAAGAGATCTGCCCTGTTAATATCCTTTTATACGGTGATCCTGGAACTGGTAAATCAAGTATCGTAGGAGCTTTAGCAAAAGAACTAAAACTCGACGTATACAGTGTAAACAGTGATGTTGATGATAACGAACAAGACAGACGTTCTAAGCTTTTAGCCTGCCAAAAGATCACTGAAAATAAAGATAACTGCCTGATTGTCATTGATGAAGCTGAACGTCTTTTAAATACAAGCTATGAGATTAGAAATAGCAAGGATAAGGCGTGGCTTAATGCTTTTTTAGAGCAGAAACAGTCAGCTCCAAAAATTTGGATCACCAATGATGTAAGTGAAATTGACAGTGCCGTAAAGCGTAGATTCAATTTGAGCATCAAATTCTCAATTAAGGAAGTTCAAAAGAGGATCTGTATTTGGAAGAGCATTGCTAAAAAATACCCTAAGGCAAAGCTAACCTCTAGAGTCATTTCTGATTTTAATAAAAAGTATGTAACTTCACCTGCTGTGATAGAGCAATCACTAAAGGTAGCTTGTGCCTTATTTGAAAGTCCAAAAGAAATCAAAAACATGCTTGAATGTCAGTTACAGGCCAATATTACCTTGAACAATCAGAATAAAGGTTGCGGATTTTTATTTGGTCCCCTATCTGGAGGAGAAGATGCTGACAATAATAAAGACATAAAGAAAAAGACTGACATAAAGAGATTTTCAGAGTTCAACAAAGAAGCTGTGTGCTTTAAACAAGATATTGATGTTTTCTTGAATGGCTGTAAGAAACTTTCCTCTATTATCAAAAAAGGAAAGTCTAAAAAAGGCATGGGTACTATGCTCTTTTATGGTCCTGCAGGCACTGGTAAAACTGAACTTTCAAGATTCATTGGACATGAAGTTAACATGAGAGTTAAGGTCGTAAGAGCAAGTGATATTCTTGATATGTACGTAGGTCAATCTGAAAAGAATATTGCTGAGCTCTTTTACGAACTTGATATCAAAAATGAAATCTTGGTAATTGATGAGATTGATGGACTTATTTTTGACAGAAGCAATGCCAAAGCTCAATGGCAAATAAGTCAGGTAAATGAGTTCTTGACTCATTTAGAAGAGTGTAAAGGCTTTGTGATCTGCACTACTAACTACATCGACAAATTAGATAGAGCAGTCCTAAGACGCTTTTCAACTAAGATTGAATTTACCTACGCTAATGAGAAGCAGAAGCTTGCTTTATTTGAAACCGAGCTTTTACCTTTAGCTCATGATAAATTCACTGATGAGGACAAGCTTCGTCTGTCAAAGATTAAGTTCCTAACTCCTGGCGACTTCCATGTGATAAAGGCAATGCATACAGGCATTTTTGCAAATGAAGACTCACTTTGTAATTCAGTATTTTTGTCTGAATTAGAAAATGAAGCCAAACTTAAGAACATTGAAGAACATCAAGGTAAAAAGATAGGCTTTTTAGGATAGTGTTTTTGAAAATTCAGTACGGTGGAGATTAAGTTTTAATGTCAACAGTGCGCTGAAGTTAAACCGCGCTACCAAACTGGGTTGAGCACTAAGGTAGACCGAAGTTACCCCGCGCCACTAGACCGAGGGTGGCGCTGTAGTAGACCTAGGTTAGGTGCACTGACATTCTGATAGCACAATAAGCATCAAAATCGCTTTTTCCTTAGGTGAAGCTAAACTGCAGACACCATACTGAATTTATGACGGTGTCTTGTGTAACTTCACCTTTTGTTTTAACATATTAGCTAATTTAACTTACGCCATTACTTAAGATTTTGCGTAAACCTTTTGCATAGACTCAATCTCTTTTGCTATCTCATCTTTTAATGAGGCAGGCTCTAGTAAAACTGCATTCTGACCGAAGCCTAAGACAAAAGAGATCACTTCATATTTATTGCCAGAGGTAAACTCAAGGAGTAAAGATCCATCATCATTTAAAGTGATCTTTTGATCATCACTCCACTTTCTGTCATAAACATAAGTAGCAACTTTCTTTTTAAAGAGGATCTTTACCTTTACCGGATCTGATTTTATAAAACCAAAAGTTTCATTACTAAAATCAATCTCTGGTAACTTTTCAGAGCTACGGTTGTTTAAAACCTCAACTTTCTGCATTCTATGAACTAAAAAGAACATTGGATTGTCGATGGTTTTCTCTACTTTACCAACTCTGGTTACACACCAAGCTCCAATATAGAGAGTTTCTCTGTATGCAATCAGCTTCATAGGTGCAATGGTGTATCTTTTGCACTCTCCATTAACGCTTTGCTGATACAGAATTTCACAGCATTTTCTTGAAGCGATGCTTTTTTCAAGATCATTCAATTCAATGTCGCAGACATCATAATTGATCTTTCCTTTGGTAAAGCTATAGCCATAGTGAACATCCTTAAAGGAAGGAAGCTCTTCAGTTGGCAGATTTGCCTGAGCTTGCAGAGTTGAAGCTTCGATTTGATCTCGTGTTTTGTATGAGAGCAGATGCCACATCAGATCACTGCATAAGATCATCTTGCGCAAACCATCAGGATTGATACTTACGTGCATGCCTTTGGATGTTGATGGCTTTTTTAGGCTGTAGTAATTCTCCTTGCCCTTTCTTTTGACAACAACGTTTCCATAGTAGCTTTTCTCTAACTTATCAACCAAACGTCCGATGGTCTGTTTAGAGCACATAAGCTCATCTTTTAGCTCGGTTAACGAGTATTCTTTACCTGTAAACAGCAACAAAGAATACAGCTTTAGAAGCTTCTCATCGGGTCTTGCGTCTTGATCTAACTTAGCAGGCATGTTGTCTCCTTAAATAGAGATTTTCTCAAGGTGAGCTTTGATGTCGGATAGATGCATGGTATAAGCATCCTCGCCCTTTTCTGCACCAATTGGATTATAGTATTCCTTGCGCAATCCAACTTCTACAAAGCCATACTTTTTGTATAAATTTTGAGCCACGATATTACTTACTCTTACTTCCAAAAAGCATTCCATGTCCTCAATTTCCAGAGCTTTTTCTAAGGTTCTATGTAAGAGTAAAGAGCCTAACTTTTTACCCTGATAATCAGGATCAACACCTATTGTTAAGAGATCGGTAGAAAACTTTGTGTTATAGATAACTGAAAAGCCTATGAGCTTTTCTACATCAAACAGGCCTAAGATGATGTAACTGTCATCAAAACACTCAATTAAAGACTGAGCATTCCAAGCGTTTTTTTGAGTTCTAAGCTCAATCTGTTCTAATTGAGGTACTAAAGACAGATCATCTCGTGTAAGGACTCTAACCGAATATCTTTGAGGCAAGGTCATTTGAGTCTATCTCCAAATTCTATGAGCAATTCATTCCATATCGCTCTTTTACCAGCTTGCAATACATAGACAGTACCCTGACGCACAAGATCTGTTTTATCTAATAACAGAATGTCACTTGGGAGATAGTTTACTGAATCGTCATATGGCTTGATATCTAGACCTTTACTCTTTAGAAAATCTACTAAGCTCTGTAAGAATGGTACATCTGAATTCAAATTGATGAAAAGATCAGCTCTCTTTGCTCTTAGTTTATAAGGCAAAGTCTTCCAACAAGGGAATGATTCTTTTACATTCTCAAGAACACTCTTATCAACAACTCTGCCATCAACTACTGGAGCAGTGTTATTTGCAGGTGGAGCAGCAGTTGCGGACAAAGCTTCTTGAGTATGTGAAGATGTTGGATCAACAGTTGATGTTGTAGCAGTTGTTGGTGTAGCTGTTGCAGTTACCTGTACATTGCTAGCGTTACTTTCACTAACAGGAGCAACATTTTCTGTAATAGTGGCTTCAGTAGGTATAGATGAATTATCAAGACCAACATTTATGGATGCAGGAGTATCTACTTTAAAAATGGAAGGTTCATTATTATGAGTTAAAGAGGTATCAACAAAACTTGCTGCAATCTGATTTAAAGGAGCATCAACTGTATTAACTACAGCATTTGTTACTTGAGAATTAGGAACTCTCTCTGCAGAATTGTTATTAACTGATTCAATATTCCCCTGATGAGCAAAAGGCAATTTAACGCCTTTACGCAGTGTCCAAGTTACCTGATTAGGATTAAAGAGCATAATGTACTTTCTTATTTATAGCAAATATGAAGGTTAATAGAGTTGCGGTAATGATTCAATTAGAGAATCTTCTTTTATCTTTTTTACAATTCCATCGTATCCAGGATACATGGATGCAGTATTGATCCCACATTTATCTAGATACTTGTACAAGTGAGCCAGAAGACAAAAAGGGATTGTATATTTAGACAGGATCGGTTCTCGTTCTGAATTAAATTGCTTTAATATCAGGTCATCATAAGGAGTTCTATCAATTGGTTTGTTGAGCAATCCTCCTTTATGAATTTGCCTGTACATCAAAATACCTTTTTGAGCATTGATGTTTTGGTTAATGCAACCCTGAGGAACAAACAGTTTTATTTTTCCACAATCATCTTGACCGATTTTGTCGTATTTGACTCGTTGTATAGCCGAAGCATTCAATGCCCAAATAACTAATTTTTCATCACTAAAGTATATTTCTTTAGCTTCATCTAATGGAACTGACTGCAATTTTCTTACTGCATCATTACAAGCAAAATATAAGGCACACATTATATTATTAGACCAATCTAGCAATCTTGTAGGTACACCACTGTGCTGAGCAATCGACGCTGTTTCTAAAAGAAATTCTGGAATCCATTTTTCGTATATTCCATTTTCAAAACGGTCAATATTAAACTCTTCTTGCTCATTGTCATAGCTATTTTTCAAAATAGGATAACAATTACCTACCGCTAAGCCATTTCTATTAGCTTCTATGCAAAATTTTTTTATGGAAGAATACTCAGCAAAAATTTGTGCACTTTCGCTATTTGGAATAAGTTGTAAACAGTTGTTTATGAAAAATTTTGTTTCTGGTCTCAGAGCTGAAGGTAGTAACCTATATTTATCTGATCCCTCACCTCTATAGACGAAAGAACCTTCAAATTTCTCATATAGAATCCTATTTATTACAACTTTTTCTATAAAATCACTTAGGCTTGTAATTTCTATTTGTTCTAGCACCATATTTTGTCTCTCATGAACAAATTTATTTTTGCTTCAGCTTACCTTGAATATTATCAATGTAATAACTTGGTAGATCACCTGCAAATAAGTGCTCTACAATTTCTATTGCTGTTTGATAGCTTACTGTAAACCATTCTTTTGGTCTGTAAATTGTTCCATTTTTATCTTTAAGTTCAACATTTAATCTATGGCTTGTTAGAATTGTATGTAAAACATCCTCAAGATTTCTTGGATCAAAGTTATAACACTCATATGTCCTAATCACATTTACTGATGCGCACAAATATGTAGGTTCATTTTCTGCATTGGCTATTCTTGTTTTTACATCAGTTGTACAGTAGCCAATCAATGCTTGATATATGTAATTTATCCATGATTTTCTTTTTTTGTAATAAGAGTGGAATTTGATCTTTCTACTTTTAGCTTTGAGAGATCGATTCCTTTTAAAAGAGTCTCTTTTTGATCTTCAAAAGAAGTATTTTCAGGTCCAATAATTACCTTTTCATACATAGCACTGAAAGGCTCACCTACAGATAAAATTTCTTTTACATAATCATCGAGGTTCAATTTAAGCTTGTTATCTTGTTTTTCAAAAAATCTAGAATTTTTAGCATCATTCCAGTTACTAATGAGTCTAAACTCTGATTCATGGAAAAAAGATATGTTTTTAACAATAGGGCACCAACTTGCCAACTGTTGAGTTAACTTAACGTGTTGTCCCCTGTATTTAGATGTAACTGGACTCAAAATACAATCCAAAGACAGATTGTGTTCAAATTTTTCTGAAAAAGGTAGATATAAAATGGGGGTAAAGCTAAATAGTTTACAGTTATTTATGAAAAGACTAATAAATCTTGTAAAAGAGCTAACTAGGCATACTCCTTTACCATGTTCTCCATATCTATCCCACTGAGAGGAATCATCAACTTCTGTTGTAAATGACATCGTATAAAAATTATTAATCTGTTCTGGTAAATTTGTTTTTAGATATCCCTCTTTATTGTTTAAATAAACATTTTCTATGTAATCTCTCAGAAATTTACCTTCATCACTATCATTCATACATTTCAAACGACTAAACCATAATTGATGATTTTTAAGCATCAATTTAAAAGAATCAAAGTTAGTATAGTGACATAATTTTAAAGATTCGATGTCTTTAACAAGACTCTTTTCTGTTGTTGAAAGAGGTTGCCCATTATTTTGTTTATCAAATTTCAGATCCAAATACTTTTGATAAAATACATATAAATTCGATCTCAAAAATTTATTAGCTAATAGCCTATACTCCTTTCTTAGTTCCTTAACTTTACTTTCATCATCAGCTAATTGAATAAAATTAGAATATGTTGTAAACGCTACATCCGTTAATTCATCCCCCATCAGTTTTAAGTCTGTTTCGAAATACTTTTCTGAGCAACCTTTTTTACTATACATTTTATTAACGTCCTACATATCTGTTAAAGATTTTCTTTATTTTTTCTCTCTATATTTGAAATATCTTCGAGGAACTGTTTTAAATTTTACGTTAATAAAAAATCTAATTCAGCTGCAAAACTGGTATTAGTATATTTAGTAATTAGTTATGAATTTATAAAAGAGTTATTAACTCTGATAAATCAAGATATACAGTACTAAAGCAAAGAAAGTTGCTAGCACTGTTATAAGTAAAAGAGAATTAGATTTTGACTCTTCTTTTTCACGCTCTTCAACAGTCAATTCAGCAACTGTTCCTGCAAGGTTACTTTGGTAACAATCTTCAGTAAGGACAGCATTCATGTTGTTACTAAATCCGTCAACCAACCTTTGCTGTACATTCATTAATTTTGAGATTATTTCTTCTTCTGGAAGATTGCTGTCAAAATTTAGGTTGTTATAGAAAAACTTTAGCCAATTCTCTGAATATGAGTTAGTGAAAATATCAGAATCTCTATACTTTGATTTAGCCTGCTGTATCCAATCTCCAAAGGACGGGTAGTTTACTTTTACAAAAAGATCTACAGCATCTTCACCATAAATAACTCTTTTGTTATTTTTGTAAGCAGATTGTTCAAAAACACTATAAACAATAAAGTACAAGCCCTAAAATATGATAGACATAAAGGATGAATCAACAGAAATTACCCCTAACTCTTTTTTCAAAGAGCTAATTGCTTCATCTTCTAAATTTTTACTAAAAAAGGACTCTACCAATTCTTTTGTTTTTATGAAGTTTGATTTTTTTTCTAAGTTCTTAAAAGACTTGATAGTACTCATGACGGTATCGAAATCTCTTTTAGTACCTAGTTTTAGTGGTTCAGCACTGTTAGAAATGTAATCTAGGTTGTCATTTTCTTCATGTTCTATTGGAGTAGCTGAATTCAAAGATCTTGAGTTAATGATCTCTTGAAAATCAGAAGCTGCTTTTTTGCTAATAGCTTTTGCAACACCATCCATAATGGCATCGTTTAACTTTACCTTATTCTTAATATTCAAGTAACTATCTAAAAGACTCATTTCATACCTACTTATTCTTTTATCTTCTATTGCTTTTCAGTTGTGATTTGGAAAGGCAATAGATTGTTTCATTGACCTTTACTTTTTCTGTTGCTCTACATTTTTAGAGCTCTTAGATGACTGCTTTTGTCGTTTCTTAGCTGTTTTGTTTGACTTTGTTGCAGTCGTAGAAGCCTGCTTTGTTTCTACTTTTTGCTTTGCAAAATCAGGTAATTCTTTTCCTAACCAACCATAGACTTTTGTAGTTGCAAAAACAGCAGCGCTGTTTGCGTAACTTTTACTTTCATCGATTACATAGTTACAGCTTGTTATGACTTTACCCTCACCTTTTGGTAAGAAGTCATACTTAGTAAGAAAACCGTATAAACTACCAATCACCGTTACAAAGAAGACAATGATTATAAAAAAGCCTAATGGAGTTTGCTCATCTACTTTTGAATTCTTTCGATACAGTTTTGAAATAAAACGTCTTCTTACCCAAGTAACAATGCCACTTGCTACCTTGAGGCAGAAACCAACTAAAAATATGCCAATTATGCACCACATGACAGTTTCAAAAGGCACTAAGAATGGATGATCTGCAAATGAGCGTTCCCATTTATCCTCAAAATACACAGCACTGTAAATTGAAACTAAAATTGTGGCTACATACCAAATTAGTCTTGTCTGCTTAGGTCCTAAATTTTTGGCAATGTATCTTAAGTAATTCTCATAATCACATAGGCGCTCATATGAGATAAATCCGCCAAAACAACCATATTCTAACTTTTTGCGATACTCGCTACCTGAAAGTTCAGCTGTAGCACTCTGATCTGCTACAGAATCCATAACCTGTTTTAAAGCTTTGTTTTTTGAATACTGCTTGAACTTTCTTTTAACAGTCTTGTATGAGAGTTCTCCCTTTTGTTTGAAGTCCTCAATATCCTTAATATCTTTTGCTAAAAGATCATCGACAATAGCAGGTCTTAAAATAGGTACGGTAGGATTACCTAAACCTACCATTGTGTATGTTTTACCGCTTACAGAAATGTCTTCAATGATGCCGGTGCCTGTGTTTTTATAGACAATATAAGGATTACCATCAGATAAAGGAGAATCTCCTGATAAGTCATTTTTAACGACACTTTCTAAAGAGAACTCAAAATTATCCTTTAAAAATTCATGAGGATATCTGCACAAAGCTTTTTCAGTTTTATTGCTGATTTCCTGATAACCACCAAGATCAGCTAAAAATTTTAAGTTGTAGTACGATTTGAACTTAGCAATACCCGTGATCTCAGATACTTCTGTTGTAATAGCAGTACCTTGACAGTTACTGCAGGTTAATAGTCCTGTGCCTTTACATACCTTACACTTATGGTAGCCTCTTCCCCAACAACTAGAGCACATTACTTTTCTAGTCTTTTTAGAGCCATCAGAGTAAGTAGTAACCTCATTTAAAAAGCCTGAGCCATTACAACGTCTGCATTCAACTTTTCCTGAGCCTGAGCAGTTACCACAAGGTACATCACCGGTACCACCACAAGTATCACAAGGATGTGAATAACTTGTTTCTTGAGCAGGATAGTAGAGGTATGTTTCATCTCTTTTATCTACTGCTCTATTAGGATCTTGAGCAGCATATCTATCTACAAAGCTTTCCATAGCTTTTTCATCAGATGAGATAAGTCGTCTTAGGCGTTTTCTAAAATCGACATAATCTTTTACAGAGGCATGGCAATACTCACCTGTAGGCTGAATACCAGGCAATTCTCTGATGTTTTCATTGATGCTGAAATTTGCCTTAATAATAAGTTTAAACTCATAATCATTATTAATAGACTTGTCTGATTTAAAATCACTGACTTTGCAATTAAGACCATTAAGCTTTAGTGCGGCATATTTGACTAGACGTTGAGGATCGAGAGGTGCTAAATGCTTGTATTCTTCAAGTTCTGTTTCAAATGTCTTTTCTTCAGATTCTAGGATTGCATCTTCATCTGATTTATTTTTTGAAACAGTAGTGAGCTCTGAACTTTGCTTAATATTCTTGGCAAATTCTTTTAGTTCTTCTTTATTTTCTGAATCATCACTTACAGCGTCTTTATAGCTAATTGATGTTTCTGTAACTGTTTCTTTTATTTGATGCTCTGCAACTTTACTATCAGCACTTTGAGTGTTTTGATTGTCAGCAGATTCTGAATTATCTTTATCTGTAATAGACTCACCGTTATCAGTCTGAGCAACTTGAGAGTCATCAGCTGTCTCTTCTTTTATATCCTTTTCAACAAGATCTTTATCTGCACTTTCAGTATCAGAAACTAAGCTTGATGATGCTTTAACTTCATCAGTTTTTTCTTGCTCTAATTTTTCTTCGTTGTTTAGCATAGTCACACCTAAAAAGAATAAACAGCATTACTTTCACACAAGGCAGAAAGTAATTTATTCATTAAAAGAGATTTTGTTGTTGGGATATAAGTTTTAACTTACTTGTATTGTTAGCTTTTGTTTAATTCTATCAATACACTATACAAGAACAAACGGAAGATTTGTAAGGTTAACGTCAAATAACAGGATCATTCTCTAATTTATCCAACATTTATTTTGACAGTCTTTGCAAAAGCAAGGAATAAGCCTCTTTTACCTCTAAATTAGGAACACCTACTTTTACCCACAACTATGCTCGAAGCCTCAATTAATATATAGATATAGTATCTGATATTATTAGTATGGGCTAATTGAGTATTACACATAATTAACCACATTCTTCAAAAAGTGTTTTACGTGCTCTTTCACACGTTTTACGTGTTCTAAATTTTTAGTTAGTTCATAATACTAAAATATGCTATTTATAAAAAAATCGATGAAGCAATAACATTTATTTGATAAATCAAATAGATGAAGTGGTATTTTTTGGTTTAATTTTCGGTTATGAAAATTTGAAAAAAGTGGAAAAAAAAATGCTTGAAGTGGCAGGGGCAGAAAGACTCGAACTCTCAACCGTCGGTTTTGGAGACCGCTGTTCTACCATTAGAACTATGCCCCTGTGGAATTGCCGTAGTATTATCAACAAATTGCCCCTCTTTGTAAAGGGGCTTTTGTAAATAAATTTAATGTTTTTTTAACAATGGCTTATTTAAGGCTTTTATTTAGCCATCAATTTAAGTTTTTTCTCCATCTTTTTGTTCAAATTTCTTCATTTCAAAGTAATTAATGCAAGTTTTGAAATAAATAATTGCTAGTATTGAGGTAATTACAGTTACATACAGAGCATATTGACCATAACTTTTTAACATATCAACTAAGGGTAAACCTCTCATTGAAAAATCACGCCAGAATTCATATTCCCAGGTTAAAGGGAAGGCAAACTTAACTGTATTTACCCAAGCTGGCATATAACCAGATGCTAAAAGAGATCCTCCTAAGATAAAGCCAGGTGGCACAATCAAGATCATCTTACTGCCACCTTTACTAGGTTGATTAGTCTTCCATGTAACTAATAGAGCTAGCACACTAATTGAGAAACCTGTCATCAACATGCTTGGTAAATGGAAGAAATAGTTTCCTTCAAATCTCATCTGCCCAAAGATAATCAATGGTGCTGTAACAAGTGAGATTGCAGTAGTGTAGATAAGAGAATAAGGCAACAATCTTGCTAAAAGACAGGCAAAGCCATCCTCTAAAATTGCCTGCCAGCGCATCGAGACTTTAAATCGTCCTACTAACATCACCGAGGTAAGACCTAGGATAATGGATGAGAAAAAGTAGATAAAGGCGCTACAAAAGGTAATGGAAGCTGAGGTTGTAGGATTATAGAGCTCTCTTTTTACCATATTCATAGGTTGCAACAGAGCCTGTACCTTTTCACTTGATGATTTAGCCAAAGCTGCAACCTCAGGGGCTGAGTTTTCAGCACCTAATGTAGCTATCATCTCACTTAAATTAGCAATAGCCTGACCGTTTTGCCCCAGATTTGAGTAATCAGCAAAATAGCCTATATTAAAAGTTCTATCGAGTCTTTTGAGCTCTTTTTCTAAGCCTTTTGGAAAATAGAGTACACCGATATTTTTATCATGAGCTGTAAGATCACGCACTGATACTGGTGAATGGAAAACCTCAGTGATCTCCACATAGGCTGAGGTATTTAATTTCTCAATTAAAGTTGTAGATAACTGTGAGCTATCAAGATCGATAACCGCAATCTTACCTTCAAAGACCTCACCATGACGCATACAGACTGAAACTATAAGCGTGATCATAATCGCCATCATGAATGCTGCGATATGGTAAGGTATGAACCAGCCTGAGAGCATCGCCTGAAACTCTTCATCTATGGAGGCTATGATCTTATTCATCACGTACCTCCATTGTCATACCGGTTAATACCTCAGGTGAGTCTACATATATTCTTACCTGAAATGAGGTCAGATCACCCAAACCACGCTCGCGGGTCATTCTAAGATCTGCAAAGGATGGTGTTGCAGTTGCAAACCTTACAGTACCTGTAAGCTCACTGTCTGTAGCTACACAATGAACTTTTACTTTTTTTCCCTTTTTATACTTTAGTACCTGATCTTCACTTACATAGATATCAAAGTACTTTCTATCAGTCTCAAGTGTAAGACCTGAAGAGTTAGGAGATACCAGCTCCCCTTGCTGATACAGGATCTTTAAGATCTTGCCATCACATGGAGCAATTAAAGTAAGACGACTGTAGTTGACCTCTTCTTGTTTTAATTGAACCTCAGTCTGCTTTAATTGAGATTTAAGGTTGTCTAAAGCGTTTAGCATGTTATCAATCTCAAGTCTTTCATTCTTAATTGATAACAAGGTCATACCCTTTGCTGAACCTGTTCTCTTTAACTTTTCTATCTGCTCGTCTGTGGCGCCGTAAATTGCTGCCTGTAACTTACGCAAAGCCTGAGTTTTTGCTGCACCTGCCTGGATATTCTGTGAATTGGCGCTGTCATAGTCAGACTTTGAGATACTTCTTGTATTAACTAAAGAGTTAGCTCGTTTATATTGCTTTTGTGCTAAGAGCTTTGCTGACTCTGATACGGTAAGAGATTGCTTTAACTGTTCAATCTCTTTCCATTTGGTTAACTCCTCTAAATCTACATTAGCTTTTCTAATTTCAATTTCATTTTCTTTTGAAAGAATTAAAGCCTTTTGAGCTTCAATGGTAGCTTTGGTTCTTTCAATACTGATAGCTGTATCAGTATCATCTAAGACCATTAGAACATCACCTTTTTTAACTATTTGAGATTCTTCAATGTCACGCTTTAACAGCACCCCTCCTACATTTTCAAAAGAGACATCCACTGTATCCGCAGTTAAGACTCCTGACTTAATGCTTTTAGCAATAGTGGTGGCATCACCTCTTGAACCAAAATAAATAAGAGTAGAACTAATGATGAGTAATGAAAACATGGTAAGCAGAGTCCTTAGAGCGCCTCTACTCATATTTGAATTTAACTTCACTTTTACATACCAAAATTCTGTGGCGGTACGCGTTCTTACTGGTACCTGTAACTTACAGTATGGAAAAATTGAAAAATTTTTGTACGTTACAAAATTAAAAAAGTTGTGCAATACAAAAGCTACATCTTTCAAAAAGTTATTCATATATCACACAAAATTTACCCCCTTCTGCTCAATAAGATAATGACAATTTTGTCATTATCTTATTGAGAATTTCTAAAATCGATCTATACTTAATGACACAAGTGTCATTAAGAGCTAATAAAAATGGATACTAAAAACAGAATAAGACGCAAAGATACACGTCCTGCTGAAATCGTCATGTGCGCGATGAAACTGTTTGTTGAAAATGGCTATTTTGAGACTAACTTTCAGGATATTGCCAATGAAGGACATCTGGCGCGCTCAACAATCTATCTGTACTTTAAAGATAAGAAATCAATCTTAAAGGCTGCTCTAAAAAAGAAATTTGAAGAGAATAAAAACAACTTAATCGATTTGAATCAGGATGAGAAAGATACTTTCCATGAAAGAATGGCAAAGCTCTTAACTAGGATGCAAAAAATTACCCAAGATGAGTTCTTTAAGCGTTTTTGCATCATGATGGCTGAACTATCAGCTAAAGATCCTGAAATTGCCATGATTTGGAAAGAAGAGATTTTTGACAAATTAAAAGAGATCTGGGCTTCCATGTGTGAAAAGTTCAACCTTGATCCAAAATACAGAGAATATATCTTTAATGTTCTCTATTCTGTCTTTTTTATGTCATGTATTTCGTCTGTCTGCTTTTGTGAAGATAACCCTTTTATGGATTTTGCGTCATTTGCAGAAATTACTAAGACTGATGTTCAAAAGGCTAAATATGATTGGATGCTAAATCATGAATAAGAAGTTAATTGTTGTTCCATTCGTAATCACTGCTGCTATCTGCGCAGGCATTATGTACTCAAAATATGACGGTTCAGAAGCACTTTCTAAAGCTTATGGTAATGTTGATATCAGACAGAGCTCACTAGCTTTTGAAAGATCAGGTCGTATTGTCAAATTAAACTTTGATGAAGGACAAAATGTTAAAAAAGATGAGATCTTAGCTGTCCTTGATACAGAGGCTCTTAACTATCAGATACAGATCAATGAAGCTAATATGCGCCAGGCTAAAGCATCATTAGATGAAATGGTTCGAGGCTATAGAACTGAGGATATCAAACAGGCTGGAGCCAATGTCAAAAGGCTTGAGGATAACTTAAAGCTTGCAACCGTTACCAACGAGCGTTACCAGAAACTGTATAGAGCAAGAAGTGTTTCTGCTCAGGAAAAAGACAATGCTTTTTACTCTATGACACAGATTAAAGCTCAACTAGATGAAGCTTCAGCTAAATACAAGCAGATGCTAAAAGGCTATCGAGTTGAGGATATTGAAAAGGCTCAGGCTCAATATGATGGCGCTGTAGCAGAGGTTAATTACTTAAATTACCAAAAGAATGAGCAGAGTGTTATTAAAGCCCCATTTGATGGTGTCATTCGCACAAGAAAGAGTGAGCTAGGTGATATGGCTTCTCCTCAAAGCACCGTTTATGAGTTATCAGTAATAGATAAAAAGAGAGTGCGTGTCTATTTGACAGAAAAGCAGTTACCTTTAGTAAAGGTAGGCGCTAAAGCTTATATCAGTGGTGTTGACGACAATAAGGTTGAAGGAAATGTAGCTTACATCAGTGATACTGCAATGTTCACACCTAAGACTGTACAAACAGAAGACTTAAGACCTGATCTTGTGTATGAGGTAAGAGTTGATACTAATGATCCTGAGAACAGACTGCGTTTAGGTCAGAGTGTAACTGTAGAATTTTCAGAAAAATAAGTAACTGTAGTAAAAGCGCAGATTAAAGAGCAAAAAGATGAACGGCATTATTGAGATTAGCTCTCTTTACAAATCCTATAAGGTACAAGGCAAGAAAGATGTAAATGTCTATAGTGATTTTTCACTAAACATTGCTGCATCTAATCATTTTATTTGCCTTACAGGACCAGACGGTGCTGGTAAATCTACGCTTTTAAAATTACTCTCAGGCGTTATAAGACCTGATGGCGGTGAAGTGTTATTAGATGGATTAAAGCCAGACAATAACAGTGAGAATTTCACAAAAGTTGTAGGCTACATGTCACAAACACTAGGCTTATATGGAGAGTTAAGTGTTTTTGATAATTTGAGGATCTTCTCAGGATTAAAAGGACTTAATTTAAAAGAAAACTCAGCTTATCTTTTAGATTTATTAGATAAAGTAAATCTCTTGCAGTTTAAAGATCGTGAAGCTGACGCCCTCTCTGGTGGTATGAAACAAAAGCTAGGTCTTACCTGTGCTATAGCATCAAAGCCTAGAATTTTAATTCTAGATGAACCTACCGTAGGTGTTGATCCTGTATCTCGTCAAGAGTTATGGGACATTATCTATGACTATATCAATAAGTCACAAGCTTACTGTATCTTTTCTACAGCTTATCTTGAAGAGGCTGCAAAAGCTGATATCACCTTAATGATGAATGATGCTAAGGTGGTACTGCAAGGCAAACCTTCCGATATCTCAAAAAAGATGGAAGGCAGGACCTACAGTGTTGAGTTAGGAGAGCTCAACTACCAAAAAACCGTACGCGAGGTTATGTCTATCTCAGAGCGTTGTTGCAAAGGATCCCCTCTTATCGATGTCTGCCCTCGCTTGAGCAAAATCGATATAGTTACCAAAGATAAAGACAGTAAAAAAACTGTTTATGACTTTTTAAAAGACAATCTAGGCATTGAGGTTACTGTAGAGAAAAGAAAACCAATTCTTGAGGATGCCTATATCTATCAGAGCTATTTAAACAGATTACAAAAAGAAAGCGATGATACAAGCTGTAGCAGTACAACTGCTGATACTTACAAGTCATCAGAGAAGAGTACTACTCAAAAAAATAAATCTTTCTGTACACCGCTTAAAGTAACACCTTATGACACAGGAGAGCCTGTAGTCATGGTCGATAAAATCAAAAAGAATTTTGGTAACTTTACTGCTGTTCATCAATCAAGCTTTAAAGTACATAAAGGCGAGATCTTTGGCTTATTAGGTCCTAATGGCGCAGGTAAAACCACAACCTTTAGAATGATCTGTGCTTTGTTAAAGCCTACCTCTGGTAATGTTACTGTAAACGGTTTTGATCTTAAACATGCTAAAGATGATGCCAGAGCTACCATTGGCTATGTATCTCAAAAATTCTCCTTGTATAGAAAGTTAAATGTCTATCAGAATTTAGAGTACTTTGGTCTTAGTTACGGACTTGAAATAAAACCTCTAAAAGCTCGTATTGAAGAGCTTTTAGATGAATTTTCATTACGTAAATACAAAGATATTCAAAGCGAAGATCTGCCCTTTGGTTTACAGCGTCAGCTCTCCATGGCCTGTGCTTTAATTCATAAACCTAAGATCCTCTTTTTAGATGAGGCAACATCTGGAGCCGATCCTGTAGCAAGACGTGTCTTTTGGGACAGGGTGAGTGCTTTAGCTTCAAGTGGAACCTGTGTGATTGTAACTACCCACTTTATGGAAGAGTCTGAGTATTGCGATAACTTTTTAATTCAGGATCAGGGAAAGATCTTAGTTTTAGGTGCTCCTGACAAGATCTGTATTAAAGACGGTCACAGAATCAGTATTGAGCAGGCCTTTGTGGAGCTCGTTCATAAGTTTAGAGCTCAAAAGACATAAAGGAGAATGAGTATGTTCAGATATCTACCAATTCTTCTAGAAAAAGAGTTCAAACAGATTTTAAAAGACAAATCTGTCTTTGTCTTAGCCTTTTTACTGCCAATGCTCTTAGTAGTCATCTACGGTAGTGCTGTAAGAATGGAAGTAAAGCCTGTAAAGCTGTGCATCAGCACTTATTATGAAAGTGCTTTAGAAAGAGCGATTACAGATGAGTTTATTGGCTCCCCTTACTATGAGGTAACTGTTGAGAAAAGCTTTGCTAAGGCTCAGGAGTTATTTGATGACAACAAAGTAAAAGCCCTTTTGTACTTACCAAATGATCTTCCAAACAGAGTGCAAAAAGGCAATGGTGAGCTTATGCTATATTTAAATGGTGTGGAAGCTCAGCTCTCATCCATCTCTGAACTTTACATAAAATCTACCATCCAAAGTGCTGTTTCAAAATTAAGTAATACCAAAAGCTCAAGAATTACGGTTAACACCCGCAACTGGTTTAATGAGTCAAATGAATCTGTATGGTTCTTAATGTCAGGACAATACGTAAGTATCATTACTTTAATCAGTATCTTTTTAGGTGGCTTTGTCATTGCCCGTGAATGGGACAGGAAAACGATTGAGTCATTAGCTGCTACTAATGCTTCAGCTTTTGAGATTGTACTCTCTAAAGTCATTGTCTATTACATTATGGCTATCTGGTCGATGTTTATAATCCTAGGGTTGGGTGAGCTTTTATATGACATTCCTATTCGAGGCAGTATCATAGGTTTAGTTTTCAGTTTATCTGTATATGTATTAGAGATGATCTGCTTAGGTGTACTTATCTCCTCTTTCATGAAGAATCAGTTCACCGCAGCTCAAATTGCTGTGATCATAGGTTTCCTACCTACCGTGATGTTGTCAGGTCTAATTTTTGATTTACGCGCCGTACAGCCTTTTATTCGTGTTATAGGTACGATTATTCCTCCTACCTATGAAGTTAAAGCTATGAGAATTAACATGCTATCAGGTGGCAGTGAGTTATTCTTAGTAGCAAACTTCTTTATTCAACTTTTTTGGTGTGCGCTGTTTTTCATCCTTACAGTAAGACAGGTTAAAAAGGACAGCAAATGATGAGAACTCTAATCAGAAGATCTTTGCTAAGAATTTTAGCTTTAATCAAAAAAGAAATCTTAACCATTTTAATGGACAAAAAGTCACGAGCCGTACTTTTTGCCCCAATCATCGTGCAGTGTATTATCTTTGGTTATGGTGCTTCCTACCATTTAGAGAGTGTGCCTTATGCTATCTATAATCAGAGTAATGACAGTGTAAGCTATGAGATTGAGCAGGAGCTTTTAAAAACACCAAAGTTCAAGCTCATTGAAAAGTGCCACACCATGGGCTGTTTAAGAGAGAGTGTGGACTCACAAAAAAGTCTTATTGGTATCTTTATAGACTCAAATTTTAAGAATACCCTTCAGGCTAATATTATTCTTGATGCTCGAAATACAGCATCCGCAAATACAGCTTCAGGTTATGTCACATCTATTATTGAGAATATTAACAATCGTCTTTATGGAAAGGCCTCTTTGAACATCAACTCACGCTTTTTGTTTAATGAGAATAACTACACACGCTATACCATCTTAATTGGTATGACTTTAGCATTATCTGTAATTCAGGTGTTATTACTCTCCTCATTGAGTGTTTCAAGAGAGAAAGAAGAAGGCTCTTATGACATGATGATCATGACACCAGCAAGACCTTTTGAAATGCTAATTGGTAAAGCCATACCTCCTATTGTGATTGCTTTTATCCAATCATTTATCCTGATTGCTATCTGTCGCTTTTACTTTGAAATACCAATGCGAGGAAATATCTTTGCAATCTTTACTCTGATTACTATCTTTGCTTTTGCTATTGTAGGAATTGGACTTGCTATCTCTACCTTGAGTAAAACCACTATGCAGTCACTCGTCGCTGGATTCTCACTATGTCTTGTATTAATCATGGCATCAGGTCTTATTACCGCAGTAGACGGAATGCCTTATTGGTTTAAAGCTGTAGCTTACTGTAACCCTGTGTACTATGGAATTAACTCCATGTGGCAAATCTATTTACAGGGTCGCTCTATCTTTGATTTGACAGATAAAATCATACCTTTAATCATGGTGGGTATTGTTACTCTATCAATGGCTTCATATCTATTTAGACATAAGCTTGAGTAAAAAAATTTAATTTTATCCATACCTAAAAATCCCTGTTAATTAGTGTATAATGTAGCTTTCAGGAACAGCGAAAAAACGCAACCGCTCCTGAAAGCGAATGCGTCCCCGTTCTTACTGGATTTCACTCAGTGTAAGGGACAAAAAATGACCAATCCACTTTTCCAAAAAGATATCATCTCAATCTCAGAGTTTTCAAAAGATCACATTGAACTAATTCTGAAAACTGCATTTGAATTAAAAGCACATCCTCGCAATGATTTATTAAAAGACAAGTTAATCGGTGTAACTTTCTTTGAAGGTTCAACCCGTACCAGACTATCTTTTGAAACTGCTATTCAGCGCTTAGGTGGTAGAGTTATCGGTTTCTCTGATGCTACTAACACCTCTTTAGGCAAGAAAGGCGAGACCTTTATGGACTCAATGAGGATCATCACCTCATATACTGATGCCTTGGTAATCCGCCACAACAAAGAAGGTGCTGCAAGATTAGCAGCTGATATTTCACCTGTACCTGTAATTAACGCAGGTGACGGTTCAAATCAGCACCCTTCACAGACCATGTTAGATTTATTCACCATTAAAGAAACTCAAGGCCGTTTAGAGGATATCTCAATTGCCTTTGTAGGTGACTTAAAGTACGGTCGTACCGTTCACTCATTAGCTGAAGCTTTATCACTGTATAACGCAAGAATTTACTTAGTTTCTCCTGAGTCATTAGCAATGCCTCAGTACATCCTTGATGATTTAACCAAGCGTGGTATTACCTTCTCAATTCACAATTCATTAGAAGAGGTTATGCCTAAGATCGATATCCTGTACATGACTCGTGTACAGAAAGAACGTTTTGATGAAACTGAGTATCAGCACTTAAAGTCAAAGTTCATCTTAACCCCTGAAGTTTTAGCTGATGCTAAAGAGAATATGAAGATCTTACACCCTCTCCCAAGAATCGATGAGATCACACCTGAGGTTGACAATACCCCATATGCTTACTACTTCAAGCAGGCTGCAAACGGTGTATATGCACGTGAAGCTATTCTTTCATTAGTATTAAACAAGGAGATTTAAGATGTCAGACGCTCATGTAGAAAACAACAAATCAAAGCTCCTTGTTGAGGCTATTGCTAACGGTACTGTGATCGATCATATTGCTCCAGGTCAGGCAATCAACATCATTCGTATGTTCAAGTTCTTAAGCAAGAACAATCAGCTAACCGTAGGCTTTAACTTACGTTCTGGTAACTTAGGCAAGAAAGACATCATCAAGATTTCTGATGTCGTATTCTCTCCAGCTCAGACCGAGCAGATCGCTGTATTAGCTCCTAATGCAACCATTAACCAGATCAAGGATTTTAAGGTTGTAGACAAATACAAGTTAAGATTACCTTTAGAGACTGTAGGTGTCTTCAAGTGTCCAAACAGCAACTGCATTACTAATGATGAAAGAGATGCTAATGCTCGTTTTAAGATCTCAACTGAGAACGGCAAAGTATTTATGAAATGCAGATACTGTGAAAGAGTATTTGAGCGTGAAGTTGTATTAGAGTACAACGGACTTGAGGTTAAATAATTAGCTTCAGTTAATTTCTGAATCTACAAGGAGAGCGCAGATTTTGTAAGTTTTTTATGACATAGCAATCTGCGAACATCAAAAGTCCGATTTAAAAAGTCGGACTTTTTGTTACAGCTGT